>OHAI01000062.1_pt1 | contig 61461 bp, 66 predicted proteins | sample 1577091 | NCBI WGS metagenome assembly OHAI01 (sample SAMEA3541548, study PRJEB24748) | human gut metagenome | biome: human gut; feature: human-associated habitat; material: faeces | place: China | collected 2012
ATAAGAATGGAAGAAAAATTTTCTAAGGAAGGTCTTACATTTGATGATGTATTACTTGTACCGCAAGCATCTGATTTTACACCTAACGAAGTTGACTTAACAACAAAACTAACTAAAAACATAACGCTTAACATACCGCTGATGAGTTCGGCAATGGATACTGTTACAGAGTCGTCAATGGCTATTGCAATCGCACGAGAGGGCGGAATCGGAATAATTCATAAGAATATGACGATTGAACAGCAGGCTGCGGAAGTTGATAAAGTAAAGAGAAGTGAGAACGGCGTTATAGCCAATCCGTTCAGTCTTTCTGAAAACCATACGCTAAAAGACGCAGATGAGCTTATGGGTAAATATAAAATTTCAGGTGTTCCGATTTGTGATGACAATAACGTGCTTATCGGTATAATTACAAACCGTGACTTGAGATTTGAAACAGATTTTGCAAAGAAAATTAAAGACGCTATGACAAGCGAAAATCTTATAACTGCTCCTGTCGGAACAACTCTTTCAGAGGCGCAGAAAATTCTTTCAAAGCACAAGATTGAGAAGTTGCCGATAGTTGATGAAGAAAATCACTTAAAAGGACTTATTACAATAAAGGATATTGAAAAAGCTATCCGTTATCCGAATTCTGCAAGAGATAAGAACGGCAGACTTTTGGTCGGTGCGGCAATCGGTGTTACAAACGATGCATTGGAAAGAGTTAAGGCTGTATATGATGCAGGTGTTGACGTTGTTGTACTTGACAGTGCACACGGTCACAGTAAGAATATCATAAATAAGGTTAAGGAAATCAAGGAGGCATTCCCTGATTTGGACTTAATCGCAGGAAATATCGCAACAGGCGAGGCGGCAGAGGCACTTATTAACGCAGGCGCAGACTGTGTTAAGGTCGGTATCGGACCTGGTTCAATCTGTACAACCCGTGTCGTTGCAGGTATCGGTGTACCGCAGATTACTGCTGTATATGACGTAAGCCAAGTTGCAAAGAAGTACAATATCCCTGTTATCGCCGACGGCGGTGTTAAGTATTCGGGCGATGTTGTTAAGGCTGTTGCGGCAGGTGCTGATGTAATTATGCTTGGCAGCTTGCTTGCAGGCTGTGACGAAAGCCCGGGCGAATTTGAAATATTCCAAGGCAGACGTTTTAAGGTTTACAGAGGTATGGGTTCTATTGCGGCTATGGAATGCGGAAGTAAGGACAGATACTTCCAAACAGGTTCAAAGAAACTTGTTCCGGAGGGTGTTGAAGGTCGTGTACCTTACAAAGGCCCTGTTTCTGATACTATATTCCAAATACTCGGCGGTCTGCGTTCGGGTATGGGTTACTGCGGAACTAAGACAATTCAGTTGTTAAAGGAAAACGGTAAGTTCGTAAGAATTACAGGTGCAGGTCTAAAGGAAAGCCATCCTCATGATATTTATATCACTAAAGAGGCTCCAAACTACAGCTACAATACACAAGGCTAATTTGAATTTTAGGCAAGTCACAAATGTGGCTTGCCTTTTTTGTGAGTAAATATGTTGATAAATATAGAAATGTGTGGTATAATATATTTACCACATTTTTAACTATTTAAAACCTGTTTTGGTGGGAGGAAAACAACAAATGAAAAAGAAACTTTTAAGCATTGTTCTTGCATTGTCCATGCTTTGTGCATTTGTGCCGCTTGTAGCGTCAGCTGAAGTAGCAACAAGCGGTACTTGCGGAGAAAACCTTACTTGGACACTTGGCGAGGACGGTACACTTACAATCAGCGGTACGGGGGATATGTATGATTATTATAATGACTTCTTTGGTCAGAGTAAAATAAAAAATGTCATTATAAAAAACGGTGTAACAAGTATTGGTAATTCTGCATTTGAAATATGTGGTAAATTGACAAGTATAGAAATTCCAAACAGTGTAACAAGTATTGGTAATAGAGCATTTAATTATTGCCGAAGCCTAACAAGTATAAAAATTCCTAATAGTGTAAAAAGTATAGGTGATTCTACGTTTGAGGATTGCTCAAGTCTAACAAGTGTAGAAATTTCAAACAGTGTAACAAGTATAGATGATTATATGTTTAGGAATTGTGAAAAATTAATAAGTATAGAGATTCCCAATAGTGTAAAAAGCATAGGCGATTATGCATTTGAGGATTGCTCAAGTCTAACGAATATAGAGATTCCTAATAGTGTAAAAAGCATAGGCGATGGCGCGTTTGAACATTGCAACAATCTAACAAGCATAGAGATTCCTAATAGTGTAATGAGCATTGGTAATAGGGCATTAAGTTATTGTCAAAGTCTAACAAGCATAAATGTTGACAAAGATAACTCAAAATATTATTCCATAGACGGCAACTTGTTTAACAAAGATAAACTTATATTGATACAGTATGCATTGGGAAAAACTGAAAAATCATATATAGTACCAAACGGTGTAACAAGTATAGGTGCTGGTGCGTTTGAGTACTGTGAACATCTAACAAGCATAGAGATTCCAAATAGTGTAACAAGTATAGGTGCTGATGCATTTGGATATTGTAAAAATCTAACAAGTATAAAAATCCCCACTAGTGTAACAAGTATAGGCGATTATGCGTTTGAGTACTGCAAAAATCTAACAAGTATAGAGATTCCAAATAGTGTAACAAGTATAGGTGCTGGTGCGTTTGGATATTGCGAAAATTTAATAAGTATAGAACTTCCTGATAGTGTAATAAGTATAGGTGCTGGTGCGTTTGGACATTGCGAAAATTTAATAAGTATAGAACTTCCTGATAGTGTAATAAGTATAGGTGTTGGTGCGTTTGAGTACTGCGAAAATTTAACGAGTATAGAGATCCCAAATAGTGTAACAAGTATAGGTGCTGGTACGTTTGAACATTGCGAAAATTTAACAAGTATAAAAATTCCCAACGGTATAAAAAATATAGGCGATTATGCATTTGAAAATTGTCTGAATCTAATAAGGATAGAAATTCCCAATAGTGTAACAAAAATTAATGAACGTGCATTTAGAAAATGTACTGATTTAACAGACGTATATTACAACGGCACAAAAAAACAATGGAACGAAATTAACATAGGCAATTATAATGACGATTTAAAAAATGCAACTATTCATTATAAAAGAGATATACCTTTGACAACTGCAACGATAAAAACAGAAAAAGTTGGGGAGGCATATACTTTTAATGTTGAGCCGGAGCAAAAATATGAAGATTGTTATGTTTATGCGGCTATGTATGACGAAAACGGTCTATTAACAGGCTTTAATCGTGTTCCGCTTGAAACATCGGGCAGTACAAATATTTCTGTTGGCAAAACAGATAATGCCGAGTCGGCGAAAGTATTTATTTTATCAGATATGTTACAGCCTGTTATAGCAACACAAGAATTTACATTAGAATAATACTTAAAAAGGCGGTGCAAAACCGCCTTTTTGTATGCCTAAAACAACCCCATACCACCGTATGTGGCGATAAGTGCGGCGAAAACGATTGAAACCATAGACAGAAGTTTAATAAGTATATTAACGGACGGGCCTGATGTATCCTTAAACGGATCACCGACCGTATCGCCGACAACGGCGGCTTTATGATTTTCGCTGCCTTTACCGCCGAAATTACCTGCCTCGATATATTTTTTCGCATTATCCCAAGCACCGCCTGAATTAGCCATCATTACAGCAAGTGCAAAACCGGATATTAAAGCACCTGCAAGCATACCGACAACACCGTTGCACCCAAGCACCAATCCGACAATTATCGGTGCAAGTATTCCGAGTGCGGCGGGGAAAATCATCTCTTTCAGCGAAGATTTTGTGCATATGTCAACGCACGTTTCATAATCAGCCTCTGCTTTTCCGTCAATCAATCCTTTTATCTCCTTAAACTGTCGTCTTACTTCAACAACAATTTTTTGTGCCGCACGTCCGACGGCTCTCATAGTCATTGCACTGAACAGAAACGGCAGCATTGCCCCTGAAAACAAGCCTATAAGCACCGCCGGATTAGTGACGGAAAGATTAAGTTCAATTCCCATTTCGGTTATTTTATCGGTGTATGAAACTATCAGTGCAAGCGCGGTCAGTGCCGCCGAGCCTATTGCAAAACCTTTGCCTGTTGCGGCGGTCGTGTTGCCGAGTGAATCGAGTGCGTCCGTTCTTTCACGCACTATATCGGGAAGTCCCGACATCTCCGCAATACCTCCTGCGTTGTCGGCAACAGGACCGTATGCGTCTGTCGCGAGCGTTATGCCGAGCGTTGAAAGCATACCGACTGCCGACAAACCAACTCCGTAAAGTCCGTCCTCAAAGCTTGCCATACCTCCTGCGGTAAAGTAGCTTATAATTACCGAAATTCCGATTATAATAACAGGTATCGCCGTTGACGACATTCCCAGTGCGATACCGTCTATTATGATTGTCGCCGAGCCTGTATTTGAAGATTTTGCAAGGTTTTTTGTAGGCTTGTAAGAGTCTGACGTGTAATACTCTGTGAAATATCCTATCATCACGCCTGCGATAAGTCCCGAAATAACCGCCCAAATTACATTTGAATTGTCGGGAAGTAATGTGAAAATAAGAAATGCCGAGCCGACTGCCGACAGGATTGACGCAATGTATGTACCGCGTCTTAATGAGCCTAAAAGCGATTTTTGCGTTGCACCTTCCTTTGTCGAAACGAAAAATGTGCCGATAATAGACGCAATTATGCCGATTGCGGCGATAAGCATCGGCACAAGTACACCGTTAAAGCCAAGTCCTGCCGCCGACGCAAGCGCTCCGCACGAAATAATCGAGCCGACATACGATTCATACAAATCAGCACCCATTCCTGCAACGTCACCGACATTGTCGCCGACATTATCGGCAATGCAGGCAGGATTACGCGGATCGTCCTCAGGTATACCGACTTCGACTTTACCGACTAAATCTGCTCCGACATCAGCCGCTTTTGTGAATATTCCGCCACCCACACGTGCAAACAGTGCCATTGAACTTGCACCCATACCGAATGTGAGCATAGCAGTCATAACTTCATTTATGCTTAGTTTAAACACAAATTTCAAAAGAATAAACCACACGCTTATATCGAAAAGTCCCAAACCGACAACGGTAAGCCCCATAACAGAGCCTGATGCAAACGCGATTTTTAAACCCTTGTTAAGTCCGTCACGAACACCGTTCGCGGTGCGTGTGTTGGCATATGTGGCGATATTCATTCCGACATATCCCGATAATCCCGAAAAAAATCCGCCTGTCAAAAATGCAAACGGCACAAACGGACTTAAAAATCTTTTCGCCGCAAGTACGGTCAAAATGAAAAACATAATCGCAAAAAATATGCCGACTGTTTTGTATTGCCGTTTAAGATATGCCATTGCACCTTTGCGTATTTTGACGCTGATGCTTTTCATCATATCCGTACCTTCGCTTTTTCGCTTTACGGAGTAAAATTTGATGAATGAAAATAACAGTGCGGTAAGTGAACAGACAAGAACTATTATCGGTGCAGCAGTTTCAAAGCTTTCCATACGGATACCCCCTTTTGTTTATATTTATTCTGCTTTTTGGGGTTTGATTACAAAAAAAGACGACTGTTTTATCAGTCGTCTAATGGTTTTATTTCTGTATAGTAAATATTGTAACACTTTTCGGCGGGAATGTGTATTCAAATGTATTTGATACGGCGGTTAAAGCCGATGTTTTCGGCGATACCTTTTTCGGATTATCGAAATCGTTTATATCATCAAGCGAATTGCCGGAAAGCTCCGTTACGTTTGCGTTAATGCCGTTTACGCCTTCAACGCATATTTCAGATGTTATTTCGGTGTCACGCACATTGACCGCTTTAATATAAATGTTGTTATCGTCACTGCTTGCGGTGTAGTATAATTCCTCCATAACAGGCTGTTTGTCGATTGCAGTGTTTGCGGTTTTGCCATTTATATATGTAGTAATATTTCTGCCGTTGACTTCAAGGCAAAGTTTGTATTCCTGTCCTGTCATTACGGAGAAAATGTTGTGGTCAAGGCACGAACCGCGTCCGTTTACTTGTGCGTTGACTTCTGTGTCTTGATTTTGCCAACCGCCGATAAACCATTGAATTAAGTTTTTATCGTCCGACTTGCCGAAGAACAGGCGGAAACCTTTGTCACCTGCAGTACGTTTGGCGGTAAATTCGACTTTGTAATGATTTGAGTCTATGCTGTCTATAACGGCTTTACCGCCGTTGTTGAATGATAGATTGTCGTATGTTTTTACATTGTCTGTTGTGATGTCGGTGATTTTAATATCGTAAAATTCCGCACTGCATCTGTCAGCTTCAATCTCAATATTACCGCTGATTTTGTTACTGCCAAGAGTGATAGGCTTGTCAAAACCGTCATGCTTTACATCAAGTAGGTTGTTACCTGTGCAGTTCATAAACATTTTTTGTACATAGTAATTCGCACTGCCGTATACTCTGTGATTGTCAAACCAAATCATATCGGGTTGCCAGTTTATGTAGTCGACATTGCATAGCAGTGGCGCATAGCATACAAGACCGATTGCGTGTGCGTTGTTTTCAAGTCCTGTCATATATGCCGCCTCGATAAGTGCGTTGTAATATGTGTTGCCCCATGACGCGTATTCGCCTAAGAATACTTTCGGACCGTCTGACGGCATATTGTCGTAACGGTGGCAGTTGGCAAGCATCCATTCGGGTGATGTGTAATAATGTTCGTCTACAAGGTCAGAGCCGTTCTTTTTTGCGTTGTTCCAACCGCGTTCGAATTCGCCGCCTTGCGGGAACGGTCCGGCAGAGTTGATTATTTTTATTTGCGGATATTTCTCTTTTATAGCTTTGTGGAAAAGGTCATATCTGTCCCAAAAGCCTTGACCGACTTCTTCGTTGCCGATTGCAAGATATTCAAGGTTGAACGGCTCAGCGTGTCCCATATCACATCTTATTTTGCCCCACTTCGTGTCGGCAGTGCCGTTGGCAAATTCGATAAGGTCAAGTGCGTCATCAATCCATTCCTGCATTTCGTCAAGCGGAACGGCTTGCTCCATGTGCGGATTATATCCGGCAGGAAGTACAGGCAGAGGCTTTGCACCGATGTCCTCACAGAATTGGAAGTATTCAAAATATCCGAGTCCCAACGATTGATTGTATCGCCAGTTGTTACGTCGTGACGGTCTGTCGGTTACAGCACCGATTGTATTTTTCCAACGGTACATTGAGTTTCTGTCGTCGGAATTAAGTGTGCCGTCGTGGATAAGACAACCGCCCGGAAAACGCATAAATTTAGGCTTTAAGTCCGCAAGCATTTCGGCTATGTCGTTTCTCATACCGTTTTTGCGGTTTTTGTAGGTTTTAACGGGGAATAATGATACAAAATCAAGACAGAATTTACATTCTTGCTTTGATGTGACTGCAAGCACTGCCGAAAAATCGTCAACAGGTGATGTTAATGTAAATGAATATTCCGTCCATTCGTTTGACGTGATGTTAAGCGACTTTTCTGTAATGACTTCACCGTATGCGTTGTCTATTGAAACTGTTATTTCACAAGGCTTGTCACTTTTTGCGTAGCATGAAAAATTGTAGCTTTCATTTTCTTCTACCGCAATACCGCTGTTGTAGCCAAGATTTTTTATGCCGGCTCTTGTGCCTGTTTTGTTAATTTCAAGAATAAGATAATTCGGATTTCGCTTTGAAAACGGTGATTTGTTTGATACAAATGACGATACTGACGCACCGCCCTCTTCAATACGTTTCCAAGCCGTCAACGCCTGATATGACGGATTGTCCATAGGTGAAAATTCAAACGCTCGGTTGCGTATCATTTCACCGTAAAGTCCGCCGTCGGCGGCATGGTTTATGTCTTCAAAAAATATACCGTAAAAATCGGACATAGACGCTTTTTTGTTTGTGGTTACTGTGATTTTGTTCATGCTTTAATTCCTTTCGTGATACTTCTAAACTTTTCATATTATATCATAATCCAAATATAAATGTTTGCAATTTTCAGACTTTAATTTAAAATAATCGGTAAAAGTAACACTTTTCGGTGAGTTTCATATTCTATACCAAGGGAAAACCCCAAAAACATAGAAAGGAATGATAATAAATGGCTGATTGTAACAGAAATTGCTGTAATGACTGCGGAAGAGAAAGAAAATATCCTTGTGATACAAATTTCCGTGAAGCAGTGTGTGTACATACTGATAAGATATATGACAGTTGCAGGGATAAAGACTGCTTGGAAAATGTACGCGTGTACTTGACTTCGTGCGGTCAGGATATTGTTGACAGAGCAATAAACGTTAAATGCACAAAAGCCGAAGTGATTTGGGTGTTTACGGATATTGAGGCTGTGCCGTTTAACAGAGGTTTTTATTCGGTTGATTTGAAGTATTTCTTTAAAGTTACCTTAGCAGTATTAACCGAGGTTGAATGATATGCCGAAATGGGCAAAATAAAAATCAGACGAAGTTCCAATAGATATAAATATCATCATCATCTACTTCAATTCTGTTGATTAATGATGTTATAACTTTAACCTTTTCCGTAAATTCTCCGTTGTCTAAGATGTTGGATATACCGGATAATCTTTTCTTTGCATCTTCGGCTGAAATTAATGGTTTGTGTTCGTTAATCGCATTCATTTCTGATTCTATACGTTTTTTGTCGGTATTTAGTGCAGTGATTTTCTTTGCCACAAAGTCAATATCAATTCCGTCTATGCTATACAAATCAGTTAGCTTATTCATTTGTTTTTCTATTTCTTTGATTCTTTTTTTATAGAATTCTTTTTTTTCTGTGATGTTATTGTTTGATTGGTTTAGTTTAATAATATTATCAACTTCGGCTGGATTTGCCACTAATGCTTTTATTTCATCAATTACTGCTTTATCCAATACGTCCATAGTCCATATTTTATTTTTGCAACTTTTATCTCGGACCATATTTTTATATGAACTACGACTATAACATTGATATTTATTATAATAATATACTTTGCTGCCCTTTTCGTATCGGCGAACTCTTTTAAAATATCTTGCACCGCATTTTTTGCACCATAGAATACCTGCGAGCAAAGATGTTCTGTTAAATGCATTACGATAATGGGGATTATTTTCGGCTCTTATTTTCAATTTGGTCTGTACCTTATCAAATACTTCTTGAGATATAATTGCTTCGTGTTGCCCCTTGTACAGCTCGTCACGGCAATGTGTCCATCCGGCATAAAGAGGATTTGTCAACATCTTTCTGATTCGGTGATCATACTTGAATTTCTCTGAAAATACTGATAATTTAGCCGCTATTCCCATCATAGTCATATCATCTTCCAAAAATAGACGATATGCTTCCTTTATCAATTCGGCTTCTTCTTTGTTTATTATAAGTTGACCGTCAATATAATCATACCCTGTTGGTGCTCCGCCTCCGTGATGTAGTCCTTCCTTTGCTCTTGCATCTTTTCCCATTATGGAACGTTCTCTGAATTGTTCACGTTCCAACTGTGCAAATACTGATAATATACCAATCATAGCACGTCCGAAGGGTGTTGATGTATCAAAATTTTCTGTTATAGATGCAAAATTGACATTATTTTTTATAAATACATCTTCGATTAAAAAAAGTGTATCTTTTTGTGAACGGCTTAGGCGGTCTAATTTATAGACTAATACCATATCTATTTTACCGTCAGCAACATCTGATATTAATTGTTGCATTCCGGGGCGGTCAGTATTTGCACCGGAAAAGCCTGCGTCAGTATATGTTTTATATAAAATCCAACCTTTAGCGGCACAATAATTTTTTAGACGTTCTACTTGCTCGCCGATCGAATAACCCTCTCGTGCTTGCTCTTGGGTAGAAACTCTTGAATATATTCCGACTTTCATAAAAGCATCACTCCCTAAATATTGCCCTTTACTCTATGTATTCTTATTGTATTTTTTATAAAATCTTCCGTGACATTGAAATATTCAGCTAACTGCCATATTTCAGTATATCCCATTTCAAATGCTGCCAATAGTTTGTCCGCCGGAATCAATTCTTGTACTGCCCAGCGTGTTGCTTTTTCTTCCATACGCTGTCGTGTTTCATATTTTGAATCAATTTTGTAAAATGAACCTGTTTCGTGGTGCCCTAATTCATGTGAATACGCATCTATCAATTCAGGCATTGTATGAATCATTAACGGATTTAATGCAATAGCACCGGGTATGGACAATGCTTTAATTGCTCGCATTGAAAAAAAATCGACGTCTATATTATGTTGTATTGCATATTGATTGAGTTGATTTAGCATTATTTGTCCTCCGATTTGATGCTTATTTCAAATTTAAAAATTTAACAAATTCATTAATTTCATTTACTTTATATCCTTTTTCATGCCAATATCGTACACGATTATTATTTTTATTTAAACTACCGGCTATAATTGCATATTTTGCATTTTTAGCAGCTGATTTATAACATTTGCCACCGTTTTCAATGCACTTCTTTTCGATGATACCTCTGAAAGTATCAGATATGTTATCATTGTCAATAGTTCCAGTGGTGTCTAAAAAACAACGGTAAGCATCATTTGTTAATTCATCATATTTAGGAATGACACAATCAATATAATAATTAAAAAAATCAAGGTATATTCTTGAACATATTAAGCAATCATTCAGTGCATCATGTGATGAAATGTGTATATTATAGTATTTTTTTATTGTGCTTAATTTATAATCGGGTAACGAAAGTATGTCTTTAGCATAATCAAGCGTGTCGTGCACGTTATTACGCAAAATATTCATTCCCGTACAATTTAATGCGGTTTGCAAAAATTTCATATCAAAAGCTGAATTATGTGCCACTAAATCATAATCACCAACAAATTCAACGAATTGTGGCAATACCACTGATATGTCCGGAGCAGATGCAACGGTTGATGCGTAGATATGATTAACTTTAGATGCACTTTTTGAAATTGGAACATTAGGTTTGACATATGTAGAAAAACGTGCTGTTTCTACTCCATCTATGTATTTGATTGCACCTATCTGTATTATCTCATCATATGAAGCGTCAAGTCCTGTTGTTTCTAAATCGAAAACTACAAACGTATTGATACACTCTTCGGGTGTATTATAAAAATTGATTACTTCCTTCTTGACGTTTTTTATACCTGGGTTAGGTTGTTTGACCGTCACCTCCGAGGGTGGTGAAAACGTACCCGTTTCAAGTTGTTCTGCGATATTGCGTTGTTTTTTTGCAACACAAAACAAAAAAATGGAGAATATAATTCCAAGGAGTCCTGCAAAAGGTATAACTAAGCATAATAATAAACTAAGCAAACATAATAATATGCTTAAAATTAAAGTAATAATCGAAAATGATTTTATGGTGGTTGGTGGATATTCCCATATTTTTTTTGTAAATAAATTTTTTTCATTTTTCATTAGTGCATTTCCCCCTTTTTTATATATTCCTTTGTGTTGCAGTTCGGTAAATCAAAACAAGCAGTTTAATATTATTCTTGTCGTTGTGATTTTTTAAATTTAACATATGACAGAATGTCCTGTTTTTCGTCATCTGTTAAATCGTGTATCTCACCGTATAATGCGAATTCAATTCCGCTTAACTGTTCGTCTAAAGTATTTGCTTTTTTTTCTTTCCCAACTAAAAAATCAACAGTTACATCAAAATAATTAGCCAATTTTTTTATAATGTCAATACTGGGTTCACTATCTCCACGTTCATATTTAACATATGTTGTTCTGTCTACGCCAAGATACTTTGCTACATCCTTTTGATATACACCTTTTTTTGTTCGCAATTCCCTAAGGATATTCATGATAATCACCTCAAAAACATTATATGTGAAAAAACTTCACATAGCAAGATAAAGTGAAGAAAATTCACCTATTTTTCGAAAAAGTCTTGACAAGTGAGAAAACTTCACTTATAATATAAATCACAAGTGAAGGAACATCACTTTAGGGAGGTGAGAAGAATGAACAATTTAAAAATGTTACGAGAAAAAGCAAATTTGACACAAGAAAGTCTTGCGAAGTTAATCAATGTCGATAGGTCAACCATCGCGAAGTGGGAAACAGGCGAAGCATCGCCAAGAAGTGATAAGTTGCCGACACTTGCGAATGTATTGAATTGTACAATAGACGACTTATTTTAAAAATAATCTGCTGGCATATGCCAGCCACTCTGTTTTTGTTTTTTGTATCTGTTTGGGTTTCCATTTAGCAAACAGTGACTCCTTTCTTGTGGCAGAGTGGTTTACATATGTCAGCAGAAAAAAGGAGATTTTCATGAACCAAGAAAAACTAACCAAAGATGAATTGCGCTGCATTGCAAGATTTTATCAAAGCGTAATTTTTAAAGGACAGGTATTTGGATGTTGTAGATATTGCAGATTGTATTCAGAATGTACCAAAGACATAAATAACATGATGTTCGACAAGTTACGAACTAAGTTAGAAAAATTAACCGGTGTACATCTCGGAATGCTTATACCAGATGAAGAACTACTAAAAAAAGGTAATTGATTTTAAATAAGTATCACAGGTTGAGGTGAGCCACTCACCCCATATGAATGTAGAAATATATAAAATTTTAGAAATCTGTTTCAAAATATCACCTTCAATAATGTTTTGACCGGAGGGTGGCTCTCTTGAACCTGTGACGGAAAGGGGAAAAATTATGACAAAGTTTTACATGATTAAAAATCAAAAAATTTTAGATGATGTTGCAACTTACAGAAAAAATTATAATGAACGTAATAAGTTTATCATTGATTTTTATTCTGATCATGGTATTGACGGTAACGAATATTATTTTGGCGGAAACGGACCGATAAACAAACCGCTCACCGACAAATGGAAAAAGAATATCGTACTGCATGTTGAAAATACAACAAACAATTTAACAAAATTTGCGGCAGATTTTAAGAGTAAAAGGCAATTTAATAATCTGTATGAATTTAAAAAGACTTCAAAAATTCTGAAAGCATTTCAAGAAGCATGTATTAATAAAAAAATTATCGTCAATCTCCAACCGGTATATTGGGGTGACTATTTTAAAGATTTGCGTTTTTTAGCACATTCTTACTCTATTTTTTCATATGATGGCATTTTATATTTAGCTATTACATGTGATTCACTTGAACAACTTGAGCCGGAATGTGATGGATTTATAGAAATTAAGGGTAGTGAATTTCATAAGCAATTAGAAAAGAAAGACGCATTGATGAAAGGAGAAACAAAATGATAACTATTGGTTGGGCGTGTATCGTCATTGGTTGCAGTTTGGTGGCGTATTGCAAATGAAAGCTGTAACATTCAAATACGATGCCATTTTCAAAAAAAATATGAGTTTTACAATGCAAATTTCAGATGAACTGTATGACGCATTGAAAATTCAAGATAAAATGCAGGATTTTCGCGTCAGCGAAATCCTAGATGATATTGCATCAATGCTATCAATAGTTGCCGAATTGCAGGGCTTTGGTGCAATTAAAGGCGGTTATAGTATTGATTTTAATGACAATTAAAAAAATTACCGCCATTTGCTTATGAAAAGGTAGAAAAACGGTGAAAAATAAGGACTTAAATAATGAGAGGACAAAAAAAGCACCTTTCAGAATAGGACAAAATACATAATTCATAAATATGGAACGGGGTGATAAAAATGAAAATACATCACATATTAGCGAACGGAAAAGAAGTTGAAAGTGTGGCAGGAAAAGTTATCAATGTGTCGGAATTTCCTATGTTATCTTCCGTTTTTCGTTCGGTAAATCAACGAATTCAAGAACAGGCAACCGAAAACGAAGAAAAAGGAGCATAATGCTCCTACGGTTGGACAAGCAAAGGAGGAGAGAAAAATGAACAAAGTAATGCTGATAGGTCGTATTTGTAACGATTTAAAAAAGAAGTACATAGGTGACAGTACCGTTGTTCAAGTGTCTTTGGCAGTGCAAAGACGTTTCAAAAATTCTAAAAATGAGTATGATACAGATTTCGTTCAATGCGAATTGTGGGGACACAATGCGGATTTTATTGAAAAAAACTTTTCAAAGGGCGATATGGTCGCATTTGAAGGTGCAATTAGGAACAACAACTATGAAAAAGATGGTGTTAAGCACTATTCAAACAAAATAGTTGTAGAATCAGTGTACTTTACCGGAAGCACACTGATGAAGAAAAAACAATAATTGTGCAATTTGACTTAAATAAACCCTGCGGAAAGGTAGGGTTTATTCGAGTACGCTTGAAAATGGACGAGATACAAAAAAGAAAAGGAGGACATTATAATAATGGCGATTTACAGAATACACAAAGAGGACAACTTTGTAATTATTGATAAAGCCTTTCTGCTGAATGAAGAAATCAGTTTGAAAGCTAAGGGACTTTTAGCCCTGCTGTTGTCATATCCGGATAACTGGCAATTTTACAAAGCAGAAATAGTACAGCACACAACAGACAAAGAAAATTCATTAAACAGTGGGCTAAAAGAGTTAATAGAAAACGGCTATATAGTGCGAAAGCAACGCAAAGATGAAAACGGAAAGTTTGAAGGTTATGAATATCACGTTTACGAAAAACCGTCAACGGAAAAACCATCGACGGAAAAACCGTCAACGGAAAAACCATCGACGGAAAAACCATCGACGGAAAAACCGATACTACTAAATAATAAAAATACTAAGAATAAAAACACTAAGAATAAAAACACTAAGACCACTCCGTCACCGGAGTTGGTGTCTGAGTTCACGGAGTGGTATTCAAAATATCCGCACCCACGAAATGAACAACAGACCATGAAGAACTACATCAACACCCGAAAGACCTATTCAGCCGAACAGTTGATGACTGCACTGAATAATTACCTCGCTGAAATAGAGGAACAGCACACAGACAAACGCTATATTAAACATTCCACCAATTTTGTGGGACAAGAGAAAGCGTTTGTCGATTACTTAAACACACCGGCACAGCCGGTTTCGACTGAGGAAACTGATGATAGTTACATCGCCACAATCGAAGCGGAAGACCCTGAGTATGCCGCACGACTCCGAAGGAGGGATAACGATGTATGAACAACAACAAATTCCTGCCAACTATGAGGCGGAGCAGGCAGTCGTTGGTGCATTAATCATTGGTGGCAATGTGGATGAATTAACCACCGAAGTCAATCTAACACCCAATGATTTTTATTTCAGTGATTGCAAGTTGGTGTACAAATGTATTTTGTACCTAAACGACAAAAACGACAAAATCGACATAGTAACGGTAGATAGTACATTAAAAACCGCCAAAGAATACAAGGGAATTGAATTTCTGAAAAATGCAATCAGTAACAACCCAACGAAACATAATTTAATTTACTATGGCAAAATCGTAAAAGAATATGCGAAACGTCGTTGGTACATAGATATGTCAAATAAAATATTGACTATGGCAGGCAATACAACATTACCAATAGAAAAAATATCCGACAAAGTGGAATATATGCTGGCAACGGAGAGTGATTCTATCAATGTCAATACCGCAGACGATTTGATAATGCAGACGTATGACACCATTGCAAAAGCAAGTGAAAACAAAGGTAGTATTCCGGGACAGGCAACAGGATTTGATAACATAGATTTGAAAATGGGCGGTATGGACGGATTGGCTGTTTTAGGTGCCAGACCGGGTATGGGAAAAACCGCATTTGCGTTAAATGTTGCTGAACATATAGTTTACAACGAATTAAAACCGGTAGTATTTTTTTCGTTGGAAATGGGTGCACAACAGTTAATGCTCCGATTGGTATCATCAATGACACGCATTAAATATTCTGCTTTGCGATATGGGGAATTGGAAGATGATGATTGGACAAAACTCGCCAGTTTCATGAATCAATCAGAAAAAACAAAAAAATTGTTAATCTGTGATGAACCCAAGATGACAGTGCGAAAAATTCGTTCAGTTTGCCGTAGGTTAAAAAAACAATATGGCTCTTTGGGGGCGGTGATTGTTGACTATTTGCAATTAATTGAAATGCCAAACAATAAAAACTGCACAAAGGCACAAGCAGTCGGTGATGTTAGCCGAGAGCTGAAAATCTTAACGAAAGAATTAGGTTGTCCGATAATTGCTCTTTCGCAGCTGAATAGAGCAAATGAGCAACGGTCGGACAAAAGACCGACACTTGCCGATCTTCGTGACAGCGGAGCTATTGAACAGGATGCCGACAGTGTAATGTTCATCCATAACGAAGACGCATATAGAAAAGACAAATCACAACCACCAACAGGCAAAGTTGAGATATTGTTACCGAAATCAAGGTTTTCGCAAACAGGAACAATGTTTTTAAAATTCCAACCGGAATACATGAAATTTTCAAATTGGAATGTGAAAAAAGACCCATTTAATCGTAGTAAAAATTCGGCGGCAGTGTGGGACAAACCGGACGAAAATGATAAAGAAAACGCAAAAACTGGCGAAGCTGAAAAAGAGGAAAAATGACAAAGTGAAAGCTGATGAAATTTCAGAAAAATAACCAGATTTTAATGGTTATAAAATCGAAAAAAAATATAATTGATTTTATAATCAAAAAAACGGCTTAGGACATCAGATTTTAAGCCGTTTCTACGAAAATATAATCACTATTTTTATTTGAATATTAGCCATAGAATAAAAGATAAAAAAATCGAATCAAAATTTATTGCGAAGAAAGGAGTAGCAAAAATGAAGTTCAGAACATTCAAATATAACATCATTAGGGCAATCAAAGTTATAAATCATGCTGTCAATGCAGAAACGATGAAGATGTTGGGCGGTATTCTGATAGATGCCAATGCACCGAATATGGTGGAATTGACAGCATATTCAAATGACATAAAAATCAAATATTATGTTCATGCGGACGTTGAGCAGAAAGGGACGGTTGTATGTAACCCAAAGTATTTGATGAACATTTCCAAAGGTGAAAACAAGGAGGTTATAATATCAACCGACAAAGACAATGTCATTGAAATGAAAATCGGAACATACAAGCAGAAATGGCAAGGAACAGTTGCGGAAAATTATCCGAAAATATCAATGCCGGAATGCAATAATGAATTGATGTTAGAACAGGAACGGTTTAGAGAAATTTTAACTAAAACTGTGCCGTTTGCAGCACCGACAGTCGGATACAGACCGCAGTATAACGGCGTGTTATTTGACATAAAAAACGAAACATTACACAATGTTTCAACTGACGGAAAACGAATGGCACATATAACTACACCTGTTGGCACATATGAAAATATGTCGTTTGTAATAACGCTTCCTGCGGCAAAGGAACTGTGTCGTATTGAAAGCGAAAATCCGCTGTTGCGTATTATTGTTGATAATACAAATATGCGGTTGTTGTTAGATTACAGTGAATTTATAGTTGTCGCCAGTACATTTAATGAAAATGGTTATGTCAAATATGACAATATGATGAATCGTGAATCGGATATAACTGCAACGGTAAAACGTGCAGAGTTTATGCAGATGATTGAACGCGGTAAATTCGTTTCGGAACAGGGTAAAACAAAAGTTCCGGTAACGTTGGAATTGAAAGATGATGTTTTGAAATGCAATGGCAGAAATCTTCGCTGCCAGCTAAAAGATGAAATTGATGCCACAAAAATAGCTGGCAATATTAAAATCGGTTTCAATGCTGATTTTTTAATGGATATGATAAAAACAATACGGTCCGACAATGTTGTTTTGGAATTGAAATCACAGAAAGACGCATTGATAATAAAAGACGGTGATACAGAATTATTGTTGTTGTCGGTGATAGTGTGAAAGGGGACAGTAAAATGCGAAAACGATATTGTAGTATGTGTGGTCGTTTGATGGACGAACACATTGACGAAAACACAGGAAAACCGTTCGATATTCAGTTATGTTCCGGTGTATGTATAGGTGCTGCATGGCGAAATGTTACGGAATCAATTAAAAATGGTGTACAACCACAATGGACGGCAGCAGTAGTACGCAGAAAAAGTAAAGCGTTTGAGTATCATAATCAGATAGTAAATTTGTTAAATAAAAAATTTACGCAAAAACAAATTGCCAAGACGTTAGGAATATCTCACGGCACAGTTCATTCATCGTTGAAACAATACGGAAGGGAGTTTATTTAAAATGATAGGAAGAAGAATAAAAGAATTAAGAACAGAAAAGGGACTAACTCAACAAGAATTGGCAGAGATTTTAAACGTGTCAAGTATGTCTATTTCGTTTTATGAAAATGAGCAAAGAAAACCAGATAGTGATTTTATTATCTCGGTTTCAAAATATTTTGGTGTTTCAACTGATTATTTGTTAGGAGAAACGTATAAAAGGAGAATACCGAGAGAAGAAAGGATTGGAGCATTCAGCAAAAGATTGAAACGTGTAAGAGAAAGTAAAGGTATATCACAAAGACAAGCAGCAGAAGATTTAAACATAAGTCCACAAAATCTATCGTATTACGAAAACGGTCGTGACGCTGGATACGATTTACTTATCCGTATGGCTCGATACTATGATGTTACAGTTGAGTATTTAATCGGTGCGTCACCTGTCATGCAACGAGAAAATATAGATGTCAATAAAGAATTGGGATTAAATGATAAGTCAATTTGTTTATTGCGACAACGTGACAAATTCGGAGGGCATAGTATCGCAACTGATATTGTAAACAATATTATGGGGACAAAATATTTCCGAAAGCTTGTTGCTATATTGACCGAAGAAAATGAATGTAAAAACAAAGATACACCAGAGCAAAAAGAACTAAGAAACCAAATAGCAAAAGTATATGGTGAGATTTTTTTTACCAGAAAGCGTGACTGGGAAATAGAACAATGTATAAATGGTATTACAAGAGAACTAAGAGAACAATATGAAGTTTATCCGGTAGATGATTGGAGTTGGGCGATTCAATGAGCGGAAAGTATAAGGAATTTAAGGGTAGCGGCTACAACAAAAAGCCGCTACCGAAATACACAAATAAAACGTTGCTGAAAATTATAAAAAAGGCAATGGCGAGCAAGTTAAAGATTGATTGTAAATATTGAGGAGTGCGAAAATGAGAAAAATAATATTTAGAGGCAAAGGGAATCCTAAATATAATGACGAGGAGTGGTTAGAAGGATATTTAATAAAAGATAGTGATGGTGATTATCAAATATTTTTAGGTGGTTGTATCAGAAGAACCGTATTATCTGAAACTATTGGTCAATATATAGGATTGATTGACCGAAACGGAAACAAAATATTTGAAGGTGACATAGTTAATATTCTTACCGAAAATGAAGAAATCGGAGTTATAGTCTATGAGGACGGCGGATTTATTGTGCGTGCAGATAAATTTTCTGTTGATTTTATAAATAATATTAATGGAACCGATGTAGAGGTAATTGGCAACAAATATGACAATCCGGAACTGTTGGGGGATTTAGATTATGAATAATAAAGCTGAATTATTAAAGAAGTTAAAAGCACTTGTAGATAGAGGAATTGATGGTGAAAAAGTAAGTGCTGAAAAGAAACTGAAAGAATTGATGCGTAAATATGACATCAGTGAAAATGAGTTGCTTGAAGATAAAATTGCGACAGTAGCTTTCAAATATCACGGAAAAGAACAAAGAAGGCTATTAGTGCAAATAATTTATAAAGTAACGAATTGCACGGATTTTTATACATATCGTTCTATCAATTCCAGACGAAAGAGCAAGACAAGCCTTGGTGCTGACGTTACAGCAGCACAAAAAATAGAAATTGAGTTTTTGTTTGATTTTTATGCGAAACAGTATGAAAAGGAACGTTCTAATTTTCTCGAAGCATTTATACAAAAACATGAATTATTTGGAGAATTAGAACCAGATGTAGAGCCGGCAGAAATTACATTTGAACAGATGGCTAAACTGCAGGGTTTAATGGACAGTATGGAAGATGTTTCACCTATCCGCAGATTGGAGGGACCAGAAGATGAAAAATAAAAATAAAAATTTTATTACACCACCAATGAAAACACCTACGGGTGAAACGAAAAAGACAGTAGCCAAACGCAAAGATAGTTGGTTTGAGACAAAATTGAAAAACGGTGAACTTCTGTCTTTCAACTACCGTTGCAATATTGTCGAACATGTAGCGGATTTAGTTATATTAAAAGAATATAATCAGGGAAACAAAAAAGTATTAGCAATTATTCCAAAAAATAATATACTTTATATTTATTAACGCAGGAGGAACAGTAATGAAAGTAGAATTAAAAGTGAACGATAAAAGCATTCAAGCTGAAATCAGCGAGGAACAGTTAAAAGAGTTGGGATTGTTTGAGCAGTTAAAAAAGTTGGGATTGATTGAGGAACGAAGCCGAACAGGATATGAGAGGGGTGAAGTTGAAGAAACATATTATCTTGTTGACGTAGATGATGAAATAACGAATATGAAACATAACGGTCAATTAGACCGAGATTGTTATGATGTAGGAAATTATTACAGCAATAAAACCATTGCCGAGAACAACGCTCGTGCAGACAGATTGCTCCGTCAACTAAGACAATGGCAGGCACAAAATGACAAGGCTATTTCTATATCTGATTGGAAAAATAACAATATTTTGAAATACTATATAGATTATGATTGTTTTAATGATCAGCCTTTCGTGACTTATGCTATTCGTTATCGATGCCCAAATACTATATACTTTACATCGGAGGAGAAAGCCGAAGAAGCTATTGAAGCATTCAGAGATGAACTGCTATGGTATTTTACCGAGTATGTTCAGAGATTAGACGAAGAATAAGCAGAACGGGGAGTGAAAGCATGACGATAAAAGAATGGTTACAGAGAGGAATTGAGATTGAAGAAGAAATTGCTGATTTGCAGGCGGTTAATCCGGTTGTATTTTTGGACGAAATGAATGTAGCGGTTTATGAACAAAACATCAAAAACAGAATTGGCGAATTGTACAAAATAAAAAATGAAATTCTTCAAACCGTGAATCAGGTCGAAAGTGCTACACTCCGAAGACTGTTAATTAAGAGGTATATTCAAAATTTAACGTGGGAAAAGATTGCAGAACAGCTAAACTATTCATACAAACACGTTGTACATATTCTTCACCCCAAGGCGCTGTCTGCAATCAAAAGAGTTTTAGAAAAAGATTAAGCCGGATTTTATTCCGGCTTTTTTTGTATGCGGAATTTTATAAAAATCCAAAAAACGTCATTATGTAATAGAATGTAACATTGATCCTGTGGTAGTATATGAATCGAAGGGTGAACTGCCGTGAGGCAGTGGGAAAAAATATCTCAAAGTAAAAGAGGGAATAGAGATATTAAGATAGGCATAGACACGCTTGAAGTATTCAGCGTACCATGTTTATGCTGATTATACGGAATGTATATGTTAATGCATATACATTCTGTTTTTTATTTTTGGATAAAGAAAGGGACATAATTATGGAGCTATTGCAATTAGTTGAAAAATTCAAGGACGTTTTCAGCATAGAAAAAATTGAAGATGTTGTTGATGAATTAAAATCAACATTGTTAAATGCCGAAAATTGTCGAAAGCTATGTGAAGATTGGATTTTAATATGTCCTGATTTAACAATAGATTATATGCAAATGATATTTCAATATTATTTTGCCGACCGTAAAGAAAAAATGCAAGACTACACACCAAAAAGTCTTGCGGTAGCAGTTGCAGAGTTATCAAAAACCAAAGATGAAAAAATTTGTTTAGATTTGTGTGCGGGAAGTGGAGCATTGACAATCCAAAAATGGAACGAAAATAACGATTTAAAATTCATATGTAAAGAATATGATAGTCGTGTTATTCCGTTTTTGCTGTTTAATTTGGCAATTAGAAATATTGACGCCGAAGTTATTCATTGTGATGTATTGTCAGATGAAATTTTTAAAACATACAGGACACAAAAAGGCAATAGATTTGCAACTGTTAAAGAAGTAGATAAGAGTGAATTTAAAGCTGATTGTTGTATATCAAATCCGCCGTACAATATGAAATGGGAACAGCCGGTATTTGCACAATTACAGAATAGATTTTCACAGTGCGAAGTACCGCCGGAAAGTAATGCGAATTATGCGTTTATATTGACTGCGTTAGATGAAATTAATGGCAAGGCAAGTTTTATATTGCCGAATGGCGTGTTAAGCACTGACAATCAAAAGGAAAAGCAAATAAGACAGTATTTAGTCGAAATGAATTTCATAGAAAGTATAATTGTATGTCCGGATAAAATGTTTGAAGTTACGTCAATACCAACGTGCATTATAACATTTAATAAAAATAAACAGCATTCGACAGTAGAAATGATTGACCTACGACAGAGGTATGAAACAGAACAGCGAATGCAAAATGGGCAGTTTGGCGGCAAAAGTCACACTAACAGGACATACGCAAAAGAAGTCAAGGTTATATCCGAAAGTCAGATACAAGATGTATTGATACAGATTGAACAGTACGGAAACATTGCGGGTTACTGCAAGGCAGTAAGCATTGAAGAAATCAAAAAAAATGATTATGTATTGACACCGAGCCGATACATAGAATTTGAAAATATAGAAAATGCACATAGACCGTACAACGAAATAGTTGCGGATATTAACAGAATTGTAACTGAAAAAAACAACTGCAAGCTAACCATCAATGAAACAATCGCCAAGTCTTTAGGATTTGACATTGAGCTGTTTAAGCAGGACAACAGTACAAATAATGATTTTTCAAAATTGACAGAAAAAATATGTGGCGAAAAGATTGTTAAAAACGATTATTTCAAAACAACTAAGAACAAAAATGAAATAATATTTGCAAACAACAACAAAGAAAACATTTCAAGTATTCTTATGATGATATTTAATACTTGGAAACAACACATATATTATCTAAATCTTGAAGAAAACAGATACTTAGCAGAACTTCGGGACGCACTATTGCCAGAGCTAATGAGTGGCAAGATTGATGTAAGCAATATATAAACGGTAGAAAGGATAAAACTATGTTTGAAAGAATAAAAATATATCTACGAAAAAAGAAGTTTGAATATAAACGCAGAAAATTCTGCACTGAATGGAACAGACGAAACAGCAAATGGCATGAATGTCGTCACAAACGTAGAATGTTTGAAAGAGATCTGCGTAGGTGGCTAAGAGAATACAAAGGGTGATTGTATGAATACGGTTGAACCAATTCGTGACAAACGTGATGTATACGCAATCAAAAAATATCTGCGTCAAAAGGATATTAAATATTACATTATGTTCATTACAGGTATTTCATTAGGATTGCGTATTAATGAAATTTTGAAAATGACAGTAGGTGACGTTAAGGGGCGTACTACTGCAACGTTCCGGCAGAGCAAGACCGGAAAGGAAATCACGGTTGCATATAACGATGAGCTATTGAGAGAATATAAAACCTACTGCGAACACCGTACACCGGAAGAAGCATTGATACCAAATCCAAACAATGAATACAAACCGATAACACGTGACATGGCTTACAAGGTTTTGCGTGAAGCAGCGGATCATGTAGGTATCAGATACAAAGTCGGCACACACACATTACGGAAGACGTGTGGCTACCACTATTACAGGCAAACACACGATATAGTTACACTGCAAATATGGTTTAATCACCGTAATGCCAGTGATACATTGCGGTATATTGGCGTTACAAAAGACAGTGTATTAACTGCTATGAAAAACTTTAAAATCTAATTTTGTTATACATAAATGCTCAACGTATAATGAAATCCCAGTTTTTTGTGTGCATTTATTAGTAGGAACTAAACTGATTCAATTATACACAATAACAGGTTATGTATAATAGACCGAAAGGACGAATGACAATGGCACAGGCTGCACTACACGTATGTAACAAATACGGATGCCACCGACTGACACACGACACATATTGTGAATTACATCAACATTTGAAACGACAATATGACGACCACAGGGAATCGGCAAGCAAACGAGGATATAACGGACGTTGGCGAAAAGCAAGCAAGACATATCTATTGTCACATCCGTTTTGTATTCGCTGTCTGCAACAGGGAAGATACGAGAAAGCCACAGTTGTAGACCACATCACACCGCACAAGGGAAATCAACAGCTGTTCTGGGACAGGAACAACTGGCAACCACTGTGCAAGCAATGCCATGACCGTAAGACAGCGACAGAAGACGGCGGTTTTGGTAGATAATATTAAAAAATTTTTTTCTTTCGTGAAGATTTTTTTTCACGGGAGGGGGTATCAAAATTGTTTTTGCGAATGTGCGGTAGACCGTTGCAATATATAGAGAGACACGCACGCAAGTTTTCGAGAGGGGGTTAAACCGAAAATGGGAGCAAGAGGACCAACGAAAAAACCGGCAGAGCTGGAGGAACTACACGGCAATCCCGGACATAGAAAAACTGAAAACAGATTGCAATTTTCAAAACCGGAAAAAGTTCCGTCACCGCCGGTGTTCCTAAATAAAATTGCAAAAAAAGAGTGGAAACGATTAGCACCGATTGTATTCAATGCCGGAATGCTGACGGATGCAGATGTAGGAACATTTGCCGCATACTGCGATTCATATGCACAGTGGGTATTAGCTGAAAAGGCGATACAGGCAAAACAACCGGACAAAAATTCTCCTGCACCGCTGACGTTTATCACCGCCAAAGGGTATGAACAACAAATACCTGAAATCAGCATTTCAAACACCGCAAAAAAACAAATGCTGACGTTCGCCAAAGAGTTCGGATTGACACCGTCATCAAGAGCCGGAATGACAAACCCGGTAGAAACCGAGGACAAAAAAGCAAGTATTATGGAATTCATCAGCAAGAAGAACAGGAGTGCGTAAACTATGGATTCGGTAACATCATATGCGAAAAAAGTCGTAGCCGGCAAGATTATTGCAGGTGATTCGGTAAAAAAAGCGTGCAAGCGACATCTGAAAGATTTAAAAAAATCTAAAAGAAAAGATTATCCGTACTACTTTGATGCAGAGCAAGCAGAATATTGTTTTGCATTCGCTGAAAATTACTGCCGACACAGCAAAGGAAAGTGGGCAGGCAAGCCACTGATATTAGAAGATTGGCAGAGATTTGTTGTAGGTTCTATATTCGGGTGGAAGCGTAAAGATGATGATACACGCCGATTCAGATATTTTTATATTCAAGTGGCACGAAAAAACGGAAAATCTACGTTGATGGCGTTCATCGGACTATATGTTATTGTTTGTGACGGTGAAAACGGTGCTGAAATTTATTCGGCAGCAACCAAAAAGGACCAAGCACGAATTATATTTGACGAGGCAAAGAATATGATTGGGAAGTCACCGGAGCTACGAACTATATTGACAACGTACCGGAACAACATCACTTTTGATGCACAATTATCAAAATTTGAACCGCTATCGTCAGACAGTGAAACTTTGGACGGTTTAAATGTGCATTTGGGATTGATTGATGAGCTACATGCACACAAAACAGGTGATGTGTACAATATTTTGGACAGTGCGACAGGTGCAAGAACACAGCCATTAATCGGAACAGGAACGACCGCAGGCAGAAATCCAAACTGTTTTTGCAAAGAATTATATGACTATTACAAAAATATTCTGAATGAAACAGTTGAAAATGAGAATATTTTCATTTACATAGCAGAATTAGACGAAAATGACGATTGGACAGATCCACAAAACTGGATAAAAGCCAATCCGAATATAAATGTCAGTGTCAACCTAAAAGATATGGAAAGTGTTTATACTGCATCTAAGAATATTCCGTCAAAATTGAATGAGTTCAAGTGTAAAAAACTGAATATGTGGGTTACTGATACCGCTTCATGGGCAAATATGGAGCAGTACAATAAACCACCGACTTTGAAAATCACCAAAGAAGATTTAATCGGTAAAAAGTGTTATGCCGCAGGCGATTTGGCGGTCCGTAACGACTTGGCAAGTGTCGTTTTTGAATTTCCTTTGAGTGACAGGTATTTTGCAGTTTTGCACCACAGTTTTATACCGGAAGACAAGATTTTCGATAATTCACAGAAACATCACATTGATTATCAACGGTATATTGATATGGGATATATAACGGCAACACCCGGTAATGCTGTTGATTTTGACTATATCGAAGATTATATCCTGCGAATGCGTGATAAGTATGACATTTTGGAAGTCTGCTTGGACCCGTGGAACGCAACGCAGTTGGAATCGCACCTAATTGACGAGGGTATGAAAGTTGTTGAGGTCCGACAAGGATTTAAAACATTATCAGAGCCGACCAAAGAATTGGGGATAACGATTGAAGAACGCAAATTAATACACTTTGATGATCCGATATTGAAGTGGGCGGTTGGAAATACAGTAGTTACGTTTGATGAAAACGGTAATGTTAGACCGAATAAGGCGAAAAGTATCAATAAGATTGATCCTGCAATGGCACTGATAATAGCACACACCAGAGCATATACACATGAATTGAATTATGTTGATGTCAACGCAATAGCAGCGGCACAACTGGCAGAATATGAAGAAATGTTGAGAGGTCAGATATAATGAAATTTTTTAACAGAATAAAATCGGCATTTTATGCACTGACGCATGATACAACGACAATATCATTGTTAGATGAACGATTTTGGACGCAGTACGGCAGTATACGGAACAGTAAACTGTCGGAAGTGACATATTTCACCTGTCTAAAAACGTTGTCTGAGGCGGTTGCAAAGTTGCCGTTAAAGATGTATCAGGAAACACCGAAAGGTGTAAGCAAGGCAAAAAATTCAGCATTATACAATGTGCTGAAAGTACGACCGAATAAGAATATGACTGCAACGACATTTTGGGCAACAGTTGTAACGGTGATGTATCATTACGGAAATTGTTATGTATATATCGCACGGAACAAAGAGCCTGAGTTGTTAATATTGGATAACCGATATATGACTGTCTATGATGACAATGCAAAGTTAATAGATGATAACGGCGGAGTTTGGTATATATATTCAGAACCGGTAACCGGAAAGGTATATAAATTCAGCACTGATGAAATATTGCATTTTAAAACATATATGACGTTTGACGGCATTATGGGATTGGCGGTTAAGGACGTGCTGGCACTGACGATTGACGGAGCAATGGACAGTCAAAAATTTATCAAGAATTTATATGAAACAGGTTTGACAGGTAAAGTCGCTGTTGAATATACAGCAGATTTGAATGAGGATTTGCGAAAGAATTTAATCAGCACTATTGAAACGGCAACATCGGCAAACAGTGCATTAACATATATTCCGATTCCTGCCGGAATGAAGTTAAACCCGTTAAATTTGAAATTGACGGACGCACAGTTTTTAGAATTAAAAAAATATACGGCATTGCAAATAGCCGGAGCATTCGGAATTAAACCGAATCAGCTAAACGATTATGAGAAATCAAGCTATGCAAACAGTGAAGCACAGCAACAAGCATTTTTGACCGACACAATGTTGGTTATTCTAAAGGGTTTGGAAGAAGAATTGGCAAGTAAATTGCTAACATCAGAAGAACTTCAACAAGGATATTTTTTCAAATTCAATGTTGATGTCGTGCTACGAGCGACATTTTCACAAAGAATGGAAGGTTATGCGAAAGCCAGACAAAACGGCTGGTTATCCGCTAATGATATACGCAGTAAGGAAGATATGCCACATATTTCCGAAGACGAAGGCGGTAATGCATACCTAATTAACGGCAATATGATACCGTTAAAAGTTGCTATGGAAGGAGGAAATCAGAAAAATGTCAAGACACAGAAATAAGAAACAGAATAGTTTTAACTGTTATATCCGAAATCAGACCGATGATTCAGCCGATATTTATTTTTACGGCGATATAGTCGGAAATGATGGGGATAAATGGTGGGGAAATGATGATAAATGCCCATCTGACGTAGCCACACTGTTGAAAGAATGTGAAAATGTCAGTCAGCTGAATGTCTATGTAAATAGTAATGGCGGTGATGTATTTGCCGGTAATGCTATTTATAATATGCTGAAACGACATAAAGCACACAAAACAGTGTATGTTGACGGCTTGGCGGCATCTATTGCGTCTGTCATTGTTATGGCAGGTGATGAAATCATTATGCCGGCAAATTCCTATTTGATGATCCACAAAGCGTGGACGTATGCAATGGGAAATGCCAACGATTTGCGTGAAACAGCGGACAGATTGGAAAACATCGAACAAACGATTGTTGATACATACATGGAAAATGTCGCTGAAAATATCACCGAAGATGACATCAAACAGAAAATGTCTGATGAAACGTGGTTGTCGGCAAAGGATGCGGCGGAATTATTCCCACGAATACAGGAAGATGAAAACATAGATGTGGCAGCGTGTATTTCGTCTATAACCTACAACAATATTCCTAAAAATGTCGTTGTCAAAAATGATGACGAAGATGATGAGGAAGAAGATCCGGACGAGGAAGAAGATCCGAAACCAAAAAAGACGGATGAAGATGATGAGGAAGAAGATCCGAAACCCAAAAAGACGGACGAGGAAGAACAGAAAGAAAAAAACAGTAACGAATTGGATATGTTAGACAATTTCGTATTTATGGAAGGAGCAATAGAAAATGAACAAGAAGATGCGTGAATTACTAGCAAAAATTAAAGAGAAAAATTCACAAGCAAGAAATTTTCAAAATGAAGGTAAGGTTGATGAGGCGAAGCAACTAATTGACGAAATCAAGGATTTGCAAACATCATACGAAAATGAAAAAGCATTATTTGAAATGGAAAGGAACAACGTACCGGAAGAACCAAAGAACAAAACAACAGCAAACGGTTTTTCTGCTATGGCAAAGATTGCACTAAGAAAAAAATTGACCGAAGCGGAAAATGCATTGGTTACAGGCACAAACGGTACAGACGGTGAGAATTTCCTAATTCCTGAAGATGTTGATACAACAATCAGAGAATTAAGAAAGACATATATGTCAGCAAAAGATTTGGTAACAGTAGTACCGACATCATCATTAACCGGTAGTTTCGTATTTGAAAAGGGTGTTCCGACAGGTTTGGCAGATTTTGAAGATGGCGATACAATCACAGAAGGCACTAAACCATCATTTGAACAGAAAAAATTCCAAGTTACACACAAAGGTAAGGTTTTCCCTATTTCAAATATACTATTGGAATCGGAAAAGGCTGGTTTGACATCATACCTAAATAACTGGTTTGTTAAAAATTCAATCATCAGTGAAAATACAGACATTTTCACTGCATTGCAAAACGGTAAAACGGCAAAGGCAATAAAGGGATTAGATGAATTGAAATCATCAATCAACAAAGATTTGGACCCATCCGCCCGAATCGGTGCAGTTATTGTCACAAACCAAACAGGATTTGACATTATGGACAGCGAAAAGGACGCAGTCGGCAGACCGATTTTAAAGGAAGACTATGTAACACCGACACAAAAGTTGTTCCAAGGACTACCTGTAATTGTGTTCCCAGATGCACAACTGCCAAACACCAAAGCAGGACAAGCACCGATTTTCTACGGAAATCTTAAAGCCGGTTGTTATTTCATTGATAGGAAAGGTTATCAGTTTGCAGTATCAACTGAATATCAATTCGGTGCAAATATGACAACTATGCGTGTGATCGAAAGCTATGACGTCATTCAGGCAGATAGTTCTACATACATCTACGGAACAATAACGGCAGCAGGAAGCAAGGCTGTAACGACAAAAGCAGCTGCGTAATGAATGGGAGGGGTGAAGAATGTCCCTAACATTAGACGAAGTAAAGAATTTTCTGCGATTAGATACATCCGATGATGATACATTGTTGGAAATATACATATCAACGGCGGAAGAATACGTCAAATCAGCATGTGGTAGGCAGGTAGATTTGGACAATCCAAAAGCACATACCGTAATGCTGATGTTGGTGGGCGACTATTACGAAAACCGTAGTCCATACGGACAGACAAAGTATAGTCAGAATGTTTCAACTATGCTAATGCAGTTACAGTTGGAAACGCCACAAGATACTGATGATGAGGTGAAAGAATAATGGATTTTGCAAAGCTAAGGCACAAAGTTGTATTTTTAAAGCCGTCAACATCAGAAATAAACGAACAGTCAGAGCAAGTTATCGGGTGGTTTCCGTTCCACCCGGTGACAAAGACTGCAAGTGATGATGTATATTCTACGCAAGACGGCGAAATCTGTTTTAAAAGCGGAGTTTTAAGCGGTTTAAATAATGTGTTTGCCAATTACGGTGTTCGTGCATATGTTTCGCCTGCAACAGGCAGGGAATATGATGAATCGCAGAAAATTCGAGCAGAAACAACATACAACGTGGTAACACGTTATTTTAACGGCATTGAAAGTAATATGAAAATTCTGTACGGTGCAAAGGTATTTGACATAGTATCCGTATTGGATATAAATGAGAGTCACAGGGAATTAAAAATCGTATGTTCAGAGGTGGACAGATATGGCAAGGCAGAATAAAGATGTATTCGGTTTTGATGAATTGGAAAAATCGTTCAAACGTTTTGAAAAAAACTATCCGGACAAGGCAGATGCACTTTTAATGGCACAGGGACAAGCAGTCAATAGAAAGACAAAATCCCTTACACCGGTAAAGACAAAAAAACTCCGCAATTCGTGGAGATTAAAAAAAGTTAAACTATACAAGGGTGGAACAGTTCGAGTTGTGCGAATACAATCAGGAGCACCACATGCACATTTAGTTGAATATGGACACGAAATATATCGAGGTGGAAAGACACGAGTACGAGGGAAAAAATTAAACCGAGTAGAGTTAGCAGCAAGAGGAGTTAAATTTCTTGGTCGAGTTGAAGGTAAACTTGTACTTTATACAGCAATGAATGAAGCCAAAAATAGATTTGACCGTGAGGCAGACAAGATGTTAGATAGATTAGTGGAGGAATTTGATAATGATTAAATCACCGGATATACGCAGATTTATAGCTGAAAAAATGAAGAAATCGGGGTTTAACGTAATAGCTTCGGAAATTCAAGAGGGTTATCCTAAACCGGCAGTATTTGTCTATGTGTATCCAGCGTCGATAACAAAATCCGGAGGATATTTGGAGGATGACGTTTATAGTGTAAACATTCAGTATATTCCAAAATCTGAAATAGCACAAGAATGTGCCGAGGCGGCGGAAAAGATTCGTGAAACATTGATGTATAGCACGATTGACATACAGGACAGACATTTAACAATGGAAACAATAGAAATGGTCATTGAGGACGAGCAATTAAGCGTGTCGTTTGAGATTCCGATAACACAGTCCATAGACGAATACGACGATTATGACAATGCAGAAACCATAGAAATGAGAGGTATATAACATGGGATTATCAACAATAAATGTAGAATTTAAAGCAGCAGCACAAACCGCTGTAAAACGCAGTGCAAACGGTACAGTTGCACTGATTTTGAAGGATGAAACCAAGGAAGATACCACATACGTTTACAACAATGAGACGGAAGTGGTTAAGAGCCATTGGACATCAGACAATCTAAATTACATAAATATGGCGTTTAAAGGTTCACCCAAAAAAGTGATTATCGAAAGAATTGCCGCAGAAGGAAGTCTTGATGATGCATTGAAGCGTTTGGCAAATAAGAAGTGGAATTATCTTGCCGTTCCGTCATTACAGGACGGTGAAGTTAAGACTGTGGCAGATTGGATTATTGCACAGCGAACGGCAAAGAAACCGTTTAAGGCAGTATTACCGCATTCTGTATCAAATAACATCGGTATTATAAATTTTGATACCGATGATATAAAAATCGGCAGTAAGACCTATACGACCGCTGAATTTTGCGTATATATTGCCAGTATTATTGCCGGAACTGCACTGAATGAGAGTGTAACAGGCAAAGTCATTTCAGAAATCAACAGTATTACAGAGAGTTTAACCCCCGATGCGGATGTTGATGCCGGAAAGCTAATTTTAATCAACGATGGTGAGCAGGTCGAAATTGCACGAGGTGTGAATTCATTGACAACGGTTGGAACAAATCAGACAGAGGATATGAAGTCAATCAAGATAGTTGAAGGAATGGATCTGATTGCAGAAGACATTAGAACAACATTCAAAGAAAACTATATCGGCAGAAGTAACAGTATTGAAAACAAAGAACTGTTTATCGCCGCAGTGAATCAATATTTTGAAACACTGACAAAGGAAGGTGTGCTATATGACGGTTATGAACATTATGCAGAAATCGACATAGACGCACAAAGAGAGTATTTGGCAAGCAAAAGTGTTGACGTTGCAAATATGAGTGATGTTGCAATCAAACAAGCCAATACAGGCACATTTATGTTTATGGCGGCACATATTCAAATGCAAAACGCAGCGGAAGATTTGAAATTCGTTGTAAACATGTAATCGAGGAGGTAGACATATATGAGTAGAAAAATTTCAGCACCTAACATTATTTCCGGTACACACGGCAAGGTATGGTGGGACGATTCGGTCATTTATGAAATTTCAAGTTTTGAAGCAACACTGGATACTGACCGTGAAGATGTCACATTTGCGGGTGATATGATCAAGGATAGCAAGTTGATGAGTGTATCGGGTACGTTCACAATGAAAGTGCGAAAGGTATTTTCACGAGGCAAGAGTTTTGCGGAAGCGTTTATGCAAGGAAAAGACCCACGTTCTACACTGATTAGTCAACTAAAAGACCCAGACGCATATGGTGGCGGATATGAAAAAATCCAACTGACTAATTGTTGGGTTGAGAGTGTACCACTAACCGGCGGTGAAAACGGTAAGGTAGTTGAAGAAGAATACAAAGGCGGTTTTACAGGATTGAAATTCCTTGCAAGCATTGAACCGATAGAACAGGATTAAACATTTTAGGAGGATATAAAAATGACAGGACAAGAAAAACATACAAGATTGACGTTGGACGAAATGATAAGACGTTCAGAGCAAGTAAAGGAAGCAAAGAACAAAAATAAAACAAAGGAATTGTACGTTGAAAGCCTTGACGGCACAATCACAATAACAAAACCAACAAGAAATCAAGTAAATGACGCAATGAATATGGATGCGTATTCAGGCGAATCGGATGCATATCTGGTGTATGAATGTGTGACAGAACCGCCACTGAAAAACAAACAACTGCAACAGGCATATGGCTGCCAAGAACCATTAGATATTCTTGACAAAATATTTGAACCGGGCGAGGTAGTGAATATTTCAAAGGCTGCATTAAGTTTTGCAGGTTATGTTGATGATAGCGTTAAGGCGGTTGAAGAACTAAAAAACTAATTGAACGCAACGGTGATTTTGAATTAATACATTACTACGTCCAACGTGGTTTTGATTGGGATAGAATTGCCGGGGCTACGGGAAATGAAAAGGCATTTTTACGAGCCAGTATGATAAAAGCATACGAAGAAGAAGCTGAAAAGATAAAAGCAATGACAGGAGGCGGTTGATGTGGCAAAAGGTAGAAACATAGGAGCAACACTGTCGTTGAAAGCCGGAAACTTCTTTGCAAATATGAAAAAAGCCCAAAATGAAAGCAATAATCTGCGTAGTACATTGAACAACACAAGCAAAAAAATTTCTGAATTGGGAGATAAAGCTAAAGTTGTTGGCAGTGCCGTTGGTAAATTGGGCAAAGGGTTAGCTATTGCCGGAACGGCAGCCGCTACCGCAGTAGGAACAATGGTAGCAAAATCAGTCAGTTCATTTGCTGATTATGAACAGCTGACAGGTGGTGTCGATACATTGTTCAAAGACAGTTCGGCGGCAGTACAGAAATATGCAAATGATGCATACAAAACCGCAGGTTTGTCAGCTAATAGCTATATGGAAACAGTTACAAATTTTTCGGCATCACTGATTTCCAGTTTAAATGGCGATACAGCAAAGGCGGCGGATTATGCAAATTCAGCGTTGGTGGATATGGCTGATAATGCAAATAAGATGGGCACGAATATGACAGACATTCAAAATGCCTATCAGGGTTTTGCAAAGCAAAATTACACCATGCTTGATAATTTAAAACTCGGTTACGGTGGCACACAAGCTGAAATGAAACGACTACTTGGCGATGCACAGAAACTTACTGGACAGAAGTATGATATTTCATCATTTGCCGATATTACACAGGCTATTCATGCAATCCAAACGCAAATGGACATAACGGGAACAACGGCAAAAGAGGCAAGCACGACAATAAGCGGATCGTGGGGGTCACTGAAAGCGGCGTTTGAAAATACTCTTGTCGGTTTGACAACAGGCGGAGAAATGTTTGATCAGAGTTTGGATGCACTGGTTGATTCAGCTAAGACGTTCGGGCAGAATGTTATACCGGCAATAACGGGTGCGTTAAGTGGCGTAGGTTCGTTAATTGAGAGTTTGGCTCCTGTAATTGTAGCAGAACTTCCGTCAATGGTATCCGATATACTTCCACACCTTGTTTCAGCCGCAAAGAGTTTGGTTACCGGTTTAATCAGCCAATTACCTGCATTGGGAAAGGCTGTTTTAGATGCAATACCATCAATTTTTGACGGTATGACAGATGTAATCGGTGAAAGTTCTGTAGGAAAGCTAAAAGGGTCATTTGAGGGACTGAAAAATACCATAACTGATACATTTTCAAACATTGGACCAATGCTTAAAGATTTCTGTGAGGGAGGTATATCAACATTCTGTGACGCATTATCTACGGCTATGGATTTAGCCAGTGGAGCTATATCGGTAATTGAGGCATTATCTCCGGTAATAGGAGCAGTTGCAGGGGCGATAATCACATACAAAGGTGCAGTTATGTTGTGGAATGCAGCTGAAACGGCTAAAAATGTTGTTATGGGTATTTCAACAGCCGCACAATGGGCGTTAAATGTAGCTATGACAGCAAATCCGATTGGTATTGTCATTGTGGCTATCGGTGCATTGGTAGGGGCGTTTATTGTATTGTGGAATAAATCCGAAGGATTCCGAAATTTTTGGATCAACCTATGGGAAAAAGTTAAAGCGATTGTTACAAGTGCATGGGAAGGAATAAAAGCCGGATTTGAAAAGATAAAAAACGGAATATCAGCAGTCAAAGAAAAAGTGTCGACAATGTGGAACGGAGTCAAAGAAAAAACGTCAGAATTATGGGGCGGTGTAAAAAATGCTGTATCGGAAAAACTGAACAACATAAAAAGTGCATATGACGCACACGGTGGAGGACTGAAAGGTGCTACATTTGCGGCAATAGAGGGTGTCAAGGAATACTACAGGACAGGCTATGACGCAATTAATCAATTAACAGGCGGTAAGCTCGGCGAGGTTGTCAATGCAGTCGGTGTGAAGATGGAAGCCGTAAAAAGTAAATTCGGTGAAGCATTTGGCAATGTGAAAAACACCGTAATGACTATTTTTGAAAACATTAAAAATGGTATTACTGAAAAAATCAGTGCGGCGGTGAACAAAGTCAAGGAGATATTCGGCAGTATTGCCGACAAGGTATCGGAAGTTTGGGGTAAGATTAAAGGAATTATCAAAGCGCCTAAGATTGTACAAAAAGGTACGGTAAGTATAGCCGGTGTCAGTACACCGATTCCGAAACTTGGACTTGAATGGAATGCAAAAGGCGGTATTATGACACGTCCGACAGCGTTCGGATATGCAAACGGAAAAGTTCAAATGGGCGGAGAGGCAGGAGCAGAGGCGATACTTCCGCTTAGAACATTTTGGAACAATTTAAGTCAATACATAGCCGAAAGCAACAAAGGCGGCAATACTATAACGAATGAAATTAAGATAGTTATAAACGCCGACAACAAAACCACCGATGAAATCGCCGACGACGTTATAAACGTAATAGTTCCTAAAATTCAAAAATGTATGGCAAATATGTAGGAGGCAAAATGTTAGATTTCTATTTAAGTATAAACAACAGTGAAGAAGTTATACATATTCCTGTCACGCCGTCCGAATTTACCGTATCGAGTTCACAAGGTACGGAAACTTTTGAAACGGCAAATTACGGCTGGATAAAAATTATCGGAAATCCCGAGCTTAAAACTGTATCGTGGAGCAGTTTCTTACCGATGACCGACTATCCGTATTTAAGGGACAGAAGTATGAAAGGGCAGGAATACGCAGACAAGATTGAAAATTGGCGTAAACGTAAACTTCCGATAAGGCTTGTCATTACTTCCACGGGTATTTGCAATGTTGATATAAATACAGCGGCGGCAATAGATAAGTTTGATTACAGTGTAGGCGCAGGCGGCGATTTGAATTATTCAATCGAGCTTGGAGAAGTAAATCTTTTAAACGATGTACAGGAGGGGTTGACAGTGGCGCAGTATGATGAAATAATGGCAAGAATTGATAATATAGAAGAAAGGCTTAGCAGTGTTGAAAACACAATGATATATAACTATATGGACGATAATATGCCGTCTTGGGCTAAACCGACTATTCAAAAGCTGATGGACAGAGGTATTATAAGTGGTACAGACGATAACGAACTCGGTCTTACAATGGATATTATTCGTACACTTGTTATTATTGACAAAACAGACGGATTTGAAAATTATACGGTTGACATTATGCCGTCATGGGCAGAGGCGACTATTGAAAAGGTAAAAAGAAAAGGCTATCTAAACGGTGACGGCGAGGACGGATACGGTTTGACAAAGAGTATGATACGTTTGCTTGTTATTATGGATAATGCCGGTTGTTTCGGTGATTAAAAATGTTGCAATATTTTCCTTTTGTAATATAATAAAACAAAAGACAAATTAAAAATTTCAAATAAGGCTTAGAAAGTACATCGAATTTCGATGTACTTTTTTTAGAAAAAACTCTTGACTTTTGTCTGGCAATAGTATATAATTATGCCAGACAAAAGAAAGGAGGATAGAATATGTCACCCAGAACAGGCAGACCAACTGATAATCCCAGACCTAATAAAATAAGTATTCGCATAAGTGATAAGGACAAAAATACTCTTGAAACTTATTGCGAGCAAGAAAGTGTAAATAAAACTGAGGCAATAAGTCGAGGAATACAGAAGTTGGAAAGTGATATAAAAAAATAAAAAAAACTCTTGACACTATCTTGATAGTATGATATTATGATAGCACAAAAAGGGGGTGAAGATATTAAACAAGTAGTAATTAGGTTGTCTGATGATGTTCATGCAAAACTTAAATTGAAAACGGTAAAAGAAAATACATCTATCCAAGATGTGGTTGAAAGATTTATTAAGTTTTATGTATCAAGCGATGAGCCTGTCAATATCAATTTTAAAACTACAGAAAGTGTAGAGAAAATTCATTCTGATAATGATAATAGAGTTTTGAAAATAGATGTCAATAAAGCGGATTACAAGCCAAAAACGACAGATGAAATATATGAAATAATTAATAAAGGCATCAATCAAATAGTGGAGCAAATTGTCTCGGACAACAAAAATGAAAAAAAAGAATAGTCTGCACTTCCGACCAAAGAATTCACAGACTATTCAACACGACAGGAATACCTATCTATAAATATTATACTATAGATTAGGTACTTCTGTCAAACATTATTTTGATAGGAGGAAAATATAGTGGAAAATCAACTAATTAACATCGCAAACAACAATGGGGTACTAACAGTAGGAAGTGTAGAAGTAGCTCGACATTTTGAAAAGCAGCACAAACATGTTTTGCAAACTATTCATGATTTGGCGGCCGAAAATTCGGCTGCGAAAAATATGTTCATTGAAAGTACCTACGAAAATAGAGGAAAGCAGTATCCGCAATACTTAATTACTCGTGACGGTTTCTCTCTTTTGGTAATGGGCTTTACAGGGAAAAAGGCTCTTGAATGGAAATTGAAGTATATAGAGGCTTTTAACAAAATGGAAACGGCATTAAAGCAGGCAATTCCTACACTTGATGTTGCAAAAGCTAAAGAACTTAAAATAAAAGAGGATAGAGCCACCGCAATGTTGCTTAATGCTCAAAATCGTATGATAAAAACGCTTTTATCGAACACTAAGGACAAAAACTTATCACAGATTGCGATTGATGTTATGGGTATTAAAGCGGTTGAGCAGATAACGGGTAAGAATATGAACCAGTATTTACCCGAATGTGAAAAACTTTATTCGGCAACGGAAGTCGGCGGAATGTTCGGTGTATCGGCTATGAAGATTGGCAAGACTGCCAATGCAAGCGGACTTAAAAATGATACATACGGTAAAATGGTTATGAGTAAGTCAAAACATAGTCCTAAAGAAGTACAACAGTTTTTATACAATGAAAAAGGTGTACAAGCTTTAGGCAAGATTTTAGGCAAGACTGTTAAAACGGCATAGGAGGGAATTGTGATGAAAAGTGAATTAATAAATCAAATTTTTGTAGATGTTTCACAGTCATATGAATACGATTCAGCTGATGAAATTTTATATATGAATGATGTGCAGTCCGCTCAAGGAAAGGCAATAAATAAAGTTGTAGGTAATGAAACATATAAGAAAATAGAGGAATTAGTTTCATCATCCGAATGTGAAAGTGAGCGTTGCGGATTTATTATGGGTTTTAAATATGCAATGCGACTTATGCAAGAATGTTTCAATCCAACAGGACAGAATATATAAATTAGAATTAAGCACCTTTCGAGGTGCTTTTTCTATGCAATAAAATGAGGTGACATGATGTGCAGACGAATACCACCATAGTAAGATAGTGAAAAAAGTATACAAAAGTTTAAAAGGAGGTTTATATGGGTGTAATTGATAATGCAGTTCAATGGGCGACAGATATTGCAAATGACGACAGTCACGGTTACAGTCAATCGGTGAGATGGGGACCGCATTATGATTGTTCTTCTTTTGTTATAACGGCATATCAAAATGCGGGAGTTCCCGTTAAAGATAATGGTGCGACATATACAGGTGATATGTATAATGTTTTTATTTCGTGTGGATTTAAAGACGTAACGTCGTCCTGTAATTTGTCAAATGGAGCGGGTACGTTAAAAGGTGATGTACTTTTAAATAAGGCACATCATACCGCTTTGGTACAGACGGACGGCGGAACAACTGTTGAGGCGAGAGGAACATCATTCGGTATTGTTACCAACGTGTCTTACAGAAATTATCCGTGGGATTGTGTACTCAGATATACCAAAGACGGAGGCGGTTATATTGCAAACTGGGTTGAGAGAGAAATACCGAACATCGGAAAGTCGCTCGCAACTAAATCATATATGGCATACCAAACATATACGAACAGTCAAGCAAGCGGATATAAATACTTGTGGGGCAGTGACAGCAGTACGTCAAACGGCGGATTGCGAAAGTACAAAGATTTTATTTGTATGGCACTCGGTTCGTATTACGGACCGGACGGCACGTTTGTTAAGATTGAATTTGACGACGGTAAATTGATATACGCAGTCAAAGGTGACGAAAAGAAAGATAGCGAAACCGACAGCCGACATATGTATCACACAGGCAGTGACGCAAATATGACGGAGTTTATCATTGACGGAAATGCTGTGACAGGCAATGAAAAATTCACATCTGCATTAGAGGCTGAAGGGATTAACCGCTCTGCCCGTGTTGTGAGAATTTGGACAAGCGATACAGAGCCGACATACGGAAGTACAGGAAGTACATCCGGTGAAAAAGAATATCATTTTGCGGATACCAACGAAAAAATACCTATCCACAATTCGATTTTCAAACAAGCACCTATGCAGTTAGACGGTACTTTGAAAGTAGTAGTAAACGATACAGACGTATCAAAGCATATAGGAGATATATCGTGGACGAATACAAAAAATACACTTGCAACAACGATGTCTTTCAGCACTCCGAAACCTAAAGAAATGAAGTATATGAATATATACATACCTCAAATGGGTGATATTATGAGGTACAGCGGAGGAGATAAAGAAGATTTCAGAGGTGTAATAATCGAAGTTGACGACGGAGCAATGTATGTAAACAAATACACTGCCGTTGATGTAGGTTGGTATCTGAACAAGACCACCGACACATATCAGTTTACATCTATGCGAGCCGATGACTGCATAAAGAAAATATGCAACGATTTATACATTCCGATTGTGCTTATTCCCGAATTGGGTACGCTTATAACGCAAATATATATTGATAAACCCGTATCTGACGTTATCAAGGATATTCTTGATAAGTGCGGAAACGGGTATAACTTTGACTTTGTACCCGACGGTATGCGTATATATTTGTGCAGTGATATGTCGGTCGAGCCGAAGTTTAGAATATCGCCGAATACCGAACTCAAAAACTCAGTACAGTATATGGGTAATATTGAGCATAAAGGCAGTATTGAGAATATGAAGGACAGTGTTAAGGTGATAACAGATACGGACGTTATGACTACTCTGAAAGCCGAGGAGAGTATATCAAAATACGGCTTTCTGCAAGAAGTGGTAAAAATGAATGACGGAGATAATGCGTCGGACTTGGCAAAGAAAAATCTTGGCGAGCTGAATAAGGAAGATGAAACGTATTCCGGTGAAATAATAGAGGAGCTGACAAGCTATACACGAGCCGGAAGCACGATAGAAAAAGACGGAGTGAAGTATGTAATTACAAGCAGTCAGCACAGCATAAAAAACGGTGTTCACTACAATAAAATTGATATGGAGAGATTAGTATGAAAAACGGAGTCGAAACACTTGCAAAGATGTTTAAGGACCGTGAAAACGCAACGAGTGATTTTGTCGTATTCGGTAAAATAATTGAGCTACCGAACCTTAAAATACAATTCACCTCTAAAATAATTCTGACTAAGGACCATATAAAAAGTCTTATTGATTTATACAAACAGGATATTGACGGACGATATGTTTATAAAGGCAGAGAAGTTGCAATGATTCCGTACAGAGGCAATAACAGATATTTGGTGTTGGGGGTGACGGAGAATGGCTGATTACACAAAAACAGAACCTGCATTCGATTTTCAAAAGGGCGATTTTATTATTATAAACGGTCGTCCGAAAATGACGGTTGGCAGGGAACGTATAAAAAATTGGGTGCAAAAAATACTCAATACGCAAAAGGGAAGATATAAAATTTATAACGGTACAGGATACGGTATAAATATAGAAGATACTTTTGTCGGAAAGAATTACAATCGTGACTACATCCGTTCGGAAGTCAAGCGTGAGATAACCGAAATACTGACCGCAAATGAAGATATAGTGAGTATTGATAACTTTAATATGGAAGTAGACGGCTCACTGCTTACAGTATCTTTTACCGTAAACAGCGTGTACGGCGATATAAATGACGTTAAGGGGGCGATATAATGGCTGAAACTATTGATACAATACTTGAACGTATGCTTTTGCAGATACCGTCAAGATATGATACGTCGTCGGGAACATATACATACGATATAGAAAAATCAACGGCAATGGAGTTTGAGAATGTTTATGATATTATATCATCTCTCGACTCTTATTTTTATGCGTCAACCGCTACAGGTAAGTATCTTGATATGCGTGTAGGCGAGTTCGGATTGGAACGCAAGGACGCAAGCTATGCAACAGGCTGTGTGACTGTAAGCGGTAACGTCGGAGCAAAAGTGTCTGTCGGTGAAAAGGTGGCGGCAGGTAATGTTATATTTAATATAACCGAAAATGCGATTATACCAAACGACGGAAGTGTAACGGTACGAATTGTGTGTGACAGTGCCGGAGTAAAAGGCAATGTTGAAAAAGGGAAAATAAACAGATTTCCGGTTACGATTCAAGGACTTATATCCGTAACAAATGAAATTTCAACAACAGGAGGCAGTGACAAAGAAAGTGATGTTGAACTGCGAAAGCGTTTTACCGAATATGTTTCGCATCCTATAACAAGCGGAAATAAGTGGCAGTATATCTCTTGGGCAAAATCAGTTGACGGAGTGGGTGACGCAAAATGCTTGCCGTTGTGGAACGGAGCAGGAACGGTTAAAGTGATAATCGTTGACAGTGAAAAACAACTTGCCGGAAGTGAGCTTATAAATAAGGTACAGAGTTATATAGATGAACAATGCCCGATAGGTGCAGATGTGACCGTTACCACTGCAACGGCAGTAAGTATAAATGTTACGTTTTCGGCAGATGTGGACGAAAGCACGATTGAAAGTATTAAATCGAATATCAGAAGTTATTTGCGTGATGTGTCTTTTGCGAACGGCTATGTGTCGTATGCAAAAATAGGTCAAACCATATTGAATACAGACGGTGTTGATGATTATTCAAATTTGAAAATCAATTCAAAAACAGAAAATATCACAATATCCGAAACTGAAATTGCCGTTCTTGGGGGTGTTGCCGTTGGCTGATGTAGGACAGAATTTACCGTCGTACTATAAAAAGTCACGGTATATAAAAGCATTAAATACACCCGTCAATGCGGAATTTGAACGTTTGTATGAGTTGATAGAAATGTTTATGAAAAACAGATTTATTGACAGTGCCGATGAAGATGCCGTAAGAGAATATGAAAAAAGTTTGGGTATATCAGAAATCGGCAATACCCTTGAGGCACGAAAGAGCCTTATTAAAATAAGAATGAGAGGGTCGCAAACCTCAACAAAGGCGAATTTGCGGGCGGTAATTGAGAGTTATGGTGTATTGGTTGATATAACCGAAGATATTAAGAATTACAGTTTTACTGTGACTTTTCATCAACCGAATGTGCCGGAAAGTGTGATTAAGAATATTATCGAGGATCTGAAACCGGCACATTTGTCGGTATTATATGCGTATGAATATAGCGGAACATTTGAATTTGCCGACCACGAAAATGACTATAACATTGAAACAGGATTTGCCGATGGTAACGGTCACGGCGGTTACTTAGGAAATATTTAAGAGGGGAGAATAAATGTATGAATTTTAATAATAGTTTGCCCGAATGGAAGAATACAGGCACCGAGCCGAGCGATAGTCTGAAAAATGACGGATTTAAAGCCGGATATAAACCGTCGGCAAATGTTTTTAATTGGTTTTGGAGTTTGGTAAGTAAGTGCATTACTGAAATTCAGTCAAAACTGTCAAACGAAGAAACCGCAAGAACAGAGGCGGATAAGAATTTGCAACAACCGACATTTACAGAGGCAAGCACACGAGTTAATATAACTTCCGGTGAAACGCTGAGTACATTGTTTGGTAAGATAAAAAAGTTTTTCACTGACCTAAAAACAGTGGCGTTTACGGGGTCATACACAGACCTATCCAACAAGCCTACATCAATGCAAAATCCTAATTCATTGACACTGACAATGAACGGTTCATCATCAAGCTATAACGGTGCATCATCGGCGAGTAAGTCGTGGTATGCACCGACAAGTGCGGGGACAGCAGGGTATAATTTGATTAGTAATGGTAGTGGTGCTCCTGTATGGCAACAACCACCTTATGCAGTATGTAGCTCATCATCAGGAACGCGTGCAAAAACTGTTTCTATAACAAATTTTAAATTAGTTACAGGCACAAGAGTTTCTGTAAAATTTTCAAATAAAACAAGTACAACACCTATACTCAACGTAAGTAGTACAGGAGCAAAAGAAATAAAATTAGTACAAACGAATGGTACATATGTAAGTGTTAATAGCTATAATTCGTGGTCGGCAGGAGAAATTGTAGAGCTTATTTATGACGGTACTTACTGGGTGGCGGTTTCATCAAATATGTGTTTTGTTTCAGGTGCTCAATCTGCAACAGTAATTGTAGGTACAACTTATTCTTCGGGATATTGCGATTATAGATGTGACGGTTCTAATGATGTATCTATGATAACGGCAGCAATACAGGAAGCATATAGACGTTTGAGCACAAATGATAGCAGTTATACAAGTGTAGCCTATCCTGACTTTGGTGTAAAGGTATTTTTTAAAGCTGGAGTATATAAGGTGAATGGTAATATATACGCAGATAATACCTCTTGGGTTTCAAACGATATTTATATAACTTTAGAGGGTGAGAGTGAAAATGCAGTAACTTTTGTAAAGACAGCAGACAGTAATCATAGTCTTATAGATGCAACTGATATAAGTTTTGTATTTAAAAATATCAACTTTCATTTTGCTCAAGTAGCATCAACTGAAATTAAATGTTCAGGAGTTTCTTTTTATGATTGCAACATAACTCTTAGAACGGCAGGTTATTCGGGCGATAGTTTCACATTTATAGTAGCTCACAATTCAGACAATGGTGTCGTAAGAATGAATGGTGGTTCGTTTACTTTCATAACAGTATCCGGTTGGACGCCATGTATAACAGGTATCGATTGCTATGGAGTTGATATACACAACTGTAATATACAACTTAAGAACGGGGCAAATTCAAACAATATACCAAGTGGTGACAGTTTGGAATTGAATTTTATATATCAAACACAATCAAATGCTACAAGGGGTACATATCCTAATATAATGAGCCATTGCACTTTTAAATGTTCGGGAAATACATCAATTATTGCGAGTACGGAAATAAGTATAACCGAAAGTGAAATTACGTTGGCGGACAAGAGTAGTAAAATCTCTCATTACGCCACAAGCAGTTCACAGACGTTAAGAAATATATTTGCAAATAACAGAGTTCATTCAACCGGTTCATATGTGTATATGCGATTTGGAGTGATAACATGTAATTCATTCGGCAGGGCAGATACTTACGGTTCTGTTAGCTCGTCTTACTCTTATTATTTATACAATGAAGTTTGTTGCTCTATTACCGGTAATTTCTTTGTTGGTAGTTGGAGTTTATATTTAGGTTCAAGAAATGCTATTGTAACAGGTAATATGTACAAGGGTTCACTGTCAAAGTCAAGTACATCAACAGGTACGGTTACTATGGCTAATAATGTTGCTGCGAATTAGGGGTGATTTGAATGTTTGATATTAATAATTTCTATGATTTAGACGGTGTAATACATCTAAATAAGTATAAAATTGTAGTGAGATACTATGATAGTGTAGAAAAACAGACATATGAAGATGTAACGATGTTTTTGAATGATGAAGGCTTGAAAGATATGAAAGAACAAAATATTGCTAAACATCAACTATTAGAGTTAATCTCGGAGGAAGTTATAGATACATCTGACTATGAGTGGATGGAAGGATTGCCAATTCAAAGTGATAATCCGATTAAAGAGATTGAGGAGATTTATAACTATGGCAGTAAAGAGGCTTATGAAGCGTCATTGTCTGAATATACGGACGAGTTTATGCTTGATATTGATGTAAGGGTAGCAATGTTGGAAATGGGGATAACGGAATAGGAGGTGCTAAATATGGAACACGGACGTTCATATGGATTGTGCAAGAAAATTGTAGCCGTTGGAAAAATGAGCAAAGAAAAAATGCTTGAAAAATTTGATGTACTTGTTTTGTCGGGGGGATTAACCGATAATGACTACAAAGAATTGGCGGAAGAAATCAATAAGAATGAGGAGGGCTAAGTAAGTGGAAGTTGACGATAAGGAATTATGGGAGCGATTGACCGTAGTGGAGCAGTCTACGAAGTCGGCACACCACAGAATTGACACGTTGGACAAGTTGACTGAAAGCGTCCACATCATAGCTACGGAAACAAAGGCTATGCGTGAGGACGTGAATGACATCACGGAACGTGTGGACGAAATCGAAAAGAAACCTAACAAACGATATGAAACAGTAGTTACTGCTGTTATTACGGCATTAGTCGGCGGTTTGATAGGTTATTTTGTTAAAATGTTAGGATTTTAGTATTTTAGGAGGTACATAAAAATGAAAGAATGGTTTAAAGCGGCAGGAATAAGAGCAATCAAGACGATTGCACAGACAGCGATTGCGACAATCGGTACGGCCGCCGTACTGGGTGACGTCAACTGGGTAATGGTTGCGTCAGCGGCGGCATTAGCAGGCGTACTGTCGTTGCTGACCTCGGTTGCCGGTTTGCCGGAAATTAAGAATTGAGGTATAAACAATGGATATTCAAATCAAACAAGGTCCGCAGTGCCACACGTCTAATTGCTACACATACAGGAATGGCGATATTAAATATATCGTCATTCATTTTACGTCAAATAACGGCGATACGGCATTGAACAACTGCAATTATTTCAGCGGTGCAAATCGTGGTGCGTCTGCACATTATTTTGTCGGTGACGACGGAATATATCAATCTGTACCCGATAAATGGGTGGCGTGGGCTGTCGCTGGTACAAAAAATTACAAACACCCGTATTGCAGGAATATGAACAGTATTTCGATTGAAATGTGCAGTCGTATTGGTGCGGACGGTACATACTATATTCGTGACGGGATTGTGGAACAGACGATTAAATTGACAAGATATTTAATGAATAAATACAATGTTCCGGTAGAAAACGTATTGCGCCATTATGATGTGTGGGATAAAAAGTGTCCTGAGCCGTTTGTACGTCAGCCGGAGCTATGGGAAGATTTTAAAAGACGATTAACAGGAAGTGAGGATTTAACTATGTCACAATATACAGAATTAAAAGAATTAATCGAAAAACAGGCGGCAGAAATTGCCGATTTAAAAAACATCAACAAACAGTTGGTGAATGTAGTTCAAACTACAATGGTGTACGATTTCAATGATGACAATATGCCGTCGTGGGCACGTCCTGCGGTACAAGCGGCAATGGATTGCGGAGCGATACAGGGCGATGAAGATGGTTGTCTTGGCTTGTCCTACAAAGATTTACGTGCTATTGTACGTGAATATCGTTGCGGATTGTATAATAAATGATTTTTTTTGAGGGGTGGCATTTTGCCACCTCTTATTTTTTTTACTTACGATTTACAAAATATCAAACAATATCGTAATTAAACAGTATATATTGTATTATATAGTGATGAAAACGACCTTGAGGCACTTGTCGAAAAATGAGAAAACAATAGATATTAACAGTGAATAAAAGCACATACAAAATTTCTATATTTTATCAATAGACAAAAGTGGGTGATTTATGATATAATTTTATTATTAAATTTAAGGTGTTGGAGCAATTTATGAAAAATTATGAAACAAGTGAACAATTATTTATAGATATATGGGAAAAGTATGGTTCTCCTAGTGAAATTGATGATGCAGAAACCATATATTCGTTTTTTACTGAATTAGTAGAAAAAAGCAAGCACTATATTGTACTAGACCATTATTCTCATATAAATTTTGATGAGGTAATAAAAGTTGAATATGATAAAGCTAATTCGATTTTCAAATTCTATTGGTTGGATAATAACAAATATAGGATAAAAAATTTGAATCATGAATTGGAAGAGTTTGAAAGACTCATTTGGTATACCAGTGGCTATTGTACTTATGAATATATGGCAATAGATATAAATAAGATTAAATTTATTAAAAATGGAAATCATATTTTTATACTAATACAATCAAATGTGGTAAGCAAAAAAGAATTAAGAAAAAAGATTGTTGGTAAAAATGAGATTATAGAAATTGAGGATTGTACCGATGAACTTTATGCACGATATACATTTTGGGAAGGTAATCCAGAGAATTTAATTAAGATAGAATGTATAGCTAACAATTTGCCATATTATGTTTGTGTTATACAACCAAAAGAAAATATTCCGAATGTTGACATATCAAAGAGGTTGTTATTACTTCACACTATAAATGAAATAAATAATAGACTGGAAAAAGTAAAATCTGCATTAAGGAATGAAATCGCAGATAGAGATGAACTTTTTTCAAAAGGTAACATAATAAGAAATATTATGGAATTTGCATTGAAACATTTTTGTGTAATTATGAATATTCCGATAGAAATAGAACAAAAGTATGGATTTATTGAGTTGGGTGACTTGCGTAAGAAAATAAAAGATAAATTGAATATTGAAATAGAAAACAATTTGATTATTAAAGCGAATGAATTATCACACGATTCGGGAAAAAAATACACAATAGATGATATTCGAGATTTTCATAGTAAAGTCGTTGAACTAATTAACAAAATTCAAAGTTACATTTATAACAGCACTCATTAATTTGAGTGCTTTTTTGCGTTTAAAGGAGGAATTTAAAATGAAGTGTCTGTCAAAGATGTATCGCCGAATAAGGAAGAAGTGACGGAGCTGATAGACAGGCTGAACAAATACGGATTGTCACCCTGTCATTTGCAAGATGTGATTGATGATTTTATTCAAGAATAACCTATACAAATTAAGAAAGAACATAGGCAAAATACTTATGTTCTTTTTTGGTTGGGTATCTTGTTGTTATCTATACAGCTATGGCAAGCCCGAGATGAGGGTCTTTTAGGGCGGAGGTGAAGGTTGCGAGGCCTTCTGAACGTGCGGTGTAAATGTAAATAAAATAAAGTGGACGAAAAACAAGTAAAATCAAAGGTTTGCGGTATTAATATTGACAAGGAAATTAAGGAAGAAACTGTAATATTTTTGTATAAAACGTTTGGAATGGGTGCAGTTCAAGAATTGCCAAACAGTTATTGGGTAGAAAACGGATTAATAAAATCAAAGTATATAGTAAAATATCTTATCGAAAAAATATTAAAATACAAAAGCAGAAAACAAGTGATACAAAATCTTTCAATCAAAACTTTTAGAGAAGCAAAACTTACTAATATGATGAGAATTTTATATAATAATAATCTATTCAAGGCAATAGACAACGCATATCCAAATCAATACAATGAAGAAATGTTTGATAGAACAATTAATTATTGGGATATTGATTTGTTGAAAGAAGAAGTAGAATTGATTGCAAAAGAAAAGGACAAGCCTGTAAATAGATTAAGACTTAGGGAAATCTCTCCACATATCTATGGAGGAGAAAGAGTTTTCTTTCGATTATGCGGTGGATTCTCAAACTTTTTGCGACTTTATTATCCGGAAGAACATTGGTGGATACCAAGAGGAACTGGAACAAGTGTAGGAAAATATACACAAGAACAAGAAAAAGAAGCCATATACTATGTTCTGGTTGATTATTTAAAGATTGATATAACTGACGAGACACAATATTATCATGTTACTTGTAGGGATTTCTATTATAATCATTTGCGATGTTTATGCGATAAGTACGATTATGATGTCAAAAAAATGATAAACAAATACTATCCCAAATTAAAAATATGTATGTATGAAACAAATTCATATAAGTTAATTTCACCAAAGGGGGAAACAATCATAACAAACAACTTAAAAGGTTGGGTATCAGAGAATAGATATTTATTTCCACAAAATATCAAAGATAACTCAATCATTTCAGCATTAATGTCTATATCAACACCGAAACCACTAATGAAAAGTTATAGGGGTTGGCAAGTAATAAAAGCAACTGACTTGAAAATGTAAAAAATAGGGTAGGGGAAACTTAATTCCTCTCCCCTTGATTTTTTTGTATAGACAATGTTTTATGGTTTGTTTTTACAAATGTTTCAAATTCACTTTGCGTTAATCTGCGTTCTTCGCTTAGCTGTTTTTTATATGCCTATTAATTACAGTTAATATGACTAAAAAATAGCAAAATAATTCTACATATTTCCTAATTGTATATTTAATATTTGTATGTTAATATAAAAATATAGAAAGATATTACAAAATGAGCGTTAAAATGAAAGTTTATATATAAAATAAAAGAATTTGTGAATTACAGAGGGGGGTGTAAATTAAATTCACAAATTGATGTAGCAATGGATCGGAAAGTAATTGATTAAATGAAAGGAAGAAAAAATGAAAAGTACAAGTTTAAAGAAAATACTTGCACTTTTGATTACGTTTTCTTTATCAATGTCAACATTGCCAACTTACGCATCATTTGAGAATAAAGATAACGAACAGGAAGTGCTAAGTGGAGAGTCACAAACACCAGAGCCGGTAAATGAAGAGCTAATAGCTGATATTGAAAATGTTGAATATCCAATTGAGACACAAAATCCTGCTTTAGTAGAAAATGAAGATGAAGATGAAGTCGAAAATAAAAGTGATAAAATTTTGGCTGAACAAGATGATGTTGAATCTTCTGAAAAACCATATGAATATGTAACATATGATGAGCTGCCGAGAAATATGAATGATGGTATTGCATTAGTGGATGCATACAGTGATCCAAAGAGTCTATATAAGTTAGATATGTTAGAAAGTAACAGATACAATCCTAAAGTATCAGGTGATGTTTCAATCAGTAATGTATCAGGAGATGTTAATTACACATATAATCTCGCATCTATACCGGGTAAAAATGGTTCAGTTATGGACTTGACTTTGGAATATAATCAATCTAAGAGTTCATTTGTATATACGTCAACAGATAGGACGGATGCTAAAGATTATTATTCTGAGCCTTATTTAATATATGAATCAGATGGCAATATAGGAGCAGGATGGGAGTTTTCAGGATTAAAAAGAGTATATTCCGGAAGTTATAAGTTGCGTGACGGAAGAATAGTAAGAAATGCATATTCTTATGATTATAACTACTTCAGCATAGGAAATAATCAAATTAATTATATAGACGGTACAGTCGAAGGACTTACAAGTGATGGATATTTAGCTTATACAGAAGATAAGTACGGTAATAGAATAAGTTATACATATGAAACAGGAGATGATGGCAGTTGCATTCCTTCAGTAAGACTGAAAAAAATTACTGATGGAGAAAACAGAAGTATAAATATTTCATATTACAAAAATTATATTCTTGTAACAAAGCCTGATAATTCAATGATAAAAATCAATACCTCATATGTAACAGCAAATCATGTAGGACAAATGACAGGGTTTGATATGTCTTTTGACGGTAAAGTGGTTACAAGCATTGAAGATGTTACAGATGGCTATCCTATTGCAGATTTTACGTATGAGCCGAAAGAAATAAGATACATTATTGGTCCGGGTGGATATGATATACAAATTGATGATCAAGCTGTATATATGCCAATGACATATGCCAATACAGAATATTCAGGTATTCACCAAATGGATTATACAGTTGTTTCAAATAAAGATAGTGATCCTTATTTGTATGCACCTTCTTCGAGAACATGGCATATAGCAACAGATAAGTATTATACAGGTGATGATAAAACTGCACCAAAGACATCATATTCATATGAATACGAAAATGAAAGGGATTTAATTACTACAGAAGTAACGGATAATAATAAGGTTACAAAGACAAAAATGGGTGAAATTGAGTACAGTCAAGAAGTATATACTCGAAATGGCACAAATGATGTTTTAAAAAGCAAAGTTTTAAATACGTTTAATTCACATCATAGTGAACGTCCCAAAACGTCTGTAACTACCGTATACAATTCTGCCGGTAATACAATAACAACAGAAACGAATAATGAATATGATTACTATGGCAAAATTACTTCTTCTGTACAAAAAGTCGAAGGTGTTACAAAATCAACAACTAAAAATACGTATTATACTGACAGCTATAAATCACTTGAAACATCAACTGTTACAAAAAGTGACGGATCACTTATTAAAACAGAGTATACTGTAAACAGCTTAGGTGATGTCAGTGTAGAAAAAGCATATGATAAAGATAATGCTATATTGAAAAATAAGAGTTATATCTATACAGACAATAATTTGACACAAGAAACTATTCATAACGGATATTCATTAGCAATGTTGGAGCGTAAAAGATATGAGTATACAGGTCCATATCTTACACGAGAATATGCCGTAGACAGTTCCAATAATGTTATTTCAGAAGTCAAGTATGAATATAATACAGATACAGGTCAAGTAATAAAAACAAGTAATTTAAGGACTTCAGAAGAAATTGAATATGATGCATTGGGACGTGTTACAAAAGAGAAACATGCTGATGGTACATACAAGCAAATATCATATGACAGTGGTGAAAGAGCAGTAAGTGTAAGAAATGAAAATAACTATATAAATAAATATTATTATGATTCATCAGCTAATTTGACTAATATATCGGAAATAAATAATTCAAACACATTATCTGATTTGCGAAACATTACTTATGACAAAATGGGTAATGCAATAACGGTTAAAGATGCTTTGAATAATCAAACAGAAATAACCTATGATGCTTTTGGCAGACAAACTTCTGTTAAAGCTCCTACAACTGCTAATACTCAAAAAGCAAAATACTATGAAGTATTTCTTGAAGGAAATACAAAATACTCGGTGTATTTAACTATGAATGAAACCGGTAGAATAAATATTAGCTATTATGATGTATTTGGCAGACTTGTCAAGACCGCTATGGTCAAAAATTATTATTCATTTGATGAAAGTGATTTTGATAATATAACACAAATGCCATCAAATGCTGAATTAGTTATTACATCAAGATATGTGTATGATGAATGGGATAGAGTTATTGAACAATATGACGGCGAAAATCGACCAACGTATTATACTTATGATGTCTTAGGCAATGTAATAAATATGAAACAAGGTATAGACGAAGAAGATACAAAACAAATAAGTATTGACTATCAATATGATAAAGCAGGGCGATTAATAAAAACAACTCAGGGAACACACATAACAAGTTATTTATATGATACAGCCGGAAGATTAATTCAGGAAACTGACCCTATGGGATATACGGAAAATTATACATATGATACAGCCGGAAATATTATGACAGCAAAAGATAAAAACGGTGATACAACTGCGAACACATATAACAACAGAGGCTTATTGTTAAGAACATCAAAAAATGGAGAATACATAAACTATACATATAGCAACACAGGAGCTTTATTGACATCAAAAGATAAAAATGGTACAATTAGTTATCAATATAACTATGACGGCACTTTGTATAAAAAGACATATCCTGATGGTAAGTCAATAACATATAACTCGTATAACGCAAATAAAGCATTAACATCAATGACTGATTATTTAGGTAACACAACTCAATACGGTTATGATAAACGAGGTAATATAATCAGTATATCAGAAAAATATGCAGATGCACAGACAACAGCAGTAACGAGATACTCATATTTTACAGATGGTAGCTTAAATCAAATAATATATCCTTTGAGCAGTAGCATGAAAACAAGATATAGCTATGATTATGCCGGAAGAGTAATGCTTGTAGTGAATAGCTTAACTTCATCAACCAATTATTCACAACATAATTATACCTATGACAATTCAGGTAATATAACTAAGAAAGTCGATAATATTCAGGGAGCAAGTAAGACATCTACCTATATGTATGATAATTTGAATAGGTTATTGAAAGAAACAATAGGTGGCAGTTGGAATAGCTATCATTATGATGAATATAATAATTTGATTTCATCGGTTGGTTGGGAAGATACATATTATTTTTATGACGCGAATAACCGATTGACATCAATAGAAGATTACGGTGCAAAAAAAGAAACTGCAACAGGTACAAAATTTGATGATTGGACTACTTATCTTACCTATGATAAAAATGGAAATTTAAAGCTTATGGGGACAGATGCTTGCACAGAACCATATGAACCAAGCAATTATAAGTCTTATGCATATAATGAATGGGGTCAGCTAATTGAATTTAATGACAGTTTTGGAGAAACAGCAAGTTATACTTATTATTCAGACGGATTAAGAGCAAGTAAAACAATAGGTGACAATACAACTAAGTATTACTATGATGGTGATAATGTTATTAATGAAACGTTAAATAATAACAATTATGCAACAAATGTAATGGGAGTGAACGGATATGTGTCAAGGAGACAAAATGGCACAACCGGTTATTTGTTTAAAGATGCACATGGCGATGTACTTTCTATTTACACAAGTACAAGCAATAAAGTCGCTGATTATACATATGATGCGTGGGGAGAAATACGAACCCAAAATGAATCAAGTTCTTTTGAAAATAACCCACTACGTTACTATGGTCAATATTACGATTACGAAAGTAATATGACATATCTAAGAGCAAGATATTACGATAGCAGTATAAGACGTTTTATAAGTGAAGATCCGGCTAAGGACGGCTCGAATTGGTATGCCTATTGTGGCAATAATCCAGTGATGATGTTTGATCCGAGTGGATTAGCGATTTATGTACCTGAAAATCAAAGTATAATCATAGATTATTTAAACATTTTAACAAGGGATGAATTATATATTGACTCAAATGGATATGTAAAAATTAAAAATTATGGAATGAATACTGATGATAGAAGTGCAGGAACAGAATTAATATATCAACTTATAAACAATTCTAACATTTGTACAATTAAAGTTTCAAACAAAAATGATACAACTTATGCTGATATAGATTTGGCTTCTATGTCAGGAGTTGGTACTGATACAACAATTAACTTCATTGCAGATTATGAAAAACAAGATAAAGTATTTGTATATGATAAAAATGCTAATGTTGTTGAACAAAAGCAGCCAGTTCAAATTGCATTGGCACATGAATTAATACATTCATTAAGGGGCATGAAAGGTAGTAGAAAAAAAGCAGGTATGGGAACTAATAAAATGCCTGGAGCAAACAATGAGTATTGGAGACAAGAGGAATTTGATACAGTTGGTATTGACCATATAAGAGATGATGGAAGTTATGCTGATGCTGCAAATTGGTATTTTACCGAAAATACCATAAGAAGGGAACAAGGTTTTTATTGGAGGGCGAAATATGCGTAAAAAGATAATAATTTTTTGTGTGATAATCTGCATACTAAGCATAAGCTGTATATCAATTTTAACATATTCCAAACCAATTAAAATAGAAAACATTGATAAATCAAAAAGAATATGTGATGAATTATATATTACATCATCAAACAAATACATGAGCAGGGAAGACTTTTTAGGAATGATTCTTTCAGTTATAGGTTTAAATGAAAATATTTTTGATATGTATTGCTACGGTATGGATAGAGAAGGCTTTGCAACTGATGATTTGAAAACAGGAAATCAATATCAAATAACTAATGATATAAGTGAAGCGGAATTTGATAAAATATACAGATATGACACACTATGTTATATTGCTTGTGATGTGAATATATTACAAACATATAAAAAAACATATGAGTATCGAGGAAAGAATTATATTACAATAAAAGATGCAATTGCTATGATTGAGGCGTGTTTAGAAGATACAGAAACGGAAAAAGGAAAATTTTTTGAAAATTCCGAAGAATATCAACGATTATTTGAAAATGCTCAAAAAAATATTGTCAACAAAAATGATATGATATATTGGATACCGATTGACAGAAAAGCTACATGTGATGAAATATACACGCTTTTAAATAGATTACTTAATCAAAAACGTTACAAATATTTGAGTGATGCTGCTTATAATGAATCAAAAGCACAAATAGACTATGACCGTTCTATAACATATAAAGAATATCTTGAACAAACTCAATAAAATAACTTGACTTCATTTCTAACCTCTGATATACTAAAATTAAAGTATGAAGTGACAATAACATAATAAGTGAAATATGAGCAGACAAGAATCTGAATTGGTTTTTGTCTGCTTTTTTACGTTTAAAAGAAAGGAGTGAATAAAAATGCTTATAAGTATATTATTTGTTAGTATTATTATTGTGTATGGATTTATAGGGCTAAAAAAGGGTGGTATCAAAAGTATAGGAGGCTTAATATCAATGATATTGTCTTTTATACTTTCACGCTGTTTAGCTATTCCGGTAACGCAATATGTATGTAATGAATCGGGTATTAGTGATAAAATCAGTTGTTTTATTCAGAACATTAATGGTTCAGTGTTTCAAGGTGGAAATGCTTTTAACTTAGGGTTTGTTAATTTATCTGATCCTGCAAACCAAATGATTAATTCAGTAAATAATGTTGTTAATTTATCTACCGAAAAATTATTATCTTCATTCATAATGATACTGTTATTTTCATTGTTTATGTTCATATTCGGATTGATAATACACCTAATATCAAGTGCAGTAAAAATAGTTCCTTTAGGCGAAAAACTTGATAAGTCAATTGGTTTTATAAGTGGTGTTGTTAAAGGCTTAATAATGGCAATGATCGTATATTTCATACTTTATACAGTCAATATGATTCCTAATGTTCATATACCACTTGATAATACAGTCTTAAATAATGTAATGCAAATGATAGGGGGATTCTGATATGGATATTAAAGAATGTTATGAAATATTGGGTATTACTAAGAAAGCAACAGATGAGCAGGTAAAAAAAGCATATAGAGAGAAATCCAAACAATTTCATCCTGATTTACATAGAGATGACAAAGATGCAACTGCTAAATTTGCAAAAGTATCAGAGGCGTATAGACTTATATTAGAAAATCGTGAAAAGAAACATAAGTCTATATTTAACTTTGGTACTATATTCAGTGATGCCGGAAGTAAGACGAATACAGAAAAGAAGAAAGAAACAACAAAATCAGAAAAGCCTGAGTCTGAGCAGAAAGGTATTCGTGGTTCTGACGTATATACTACAGTAGAAATTACTTTTGAGGAATCCATTCTCGGCTGCCGAAAGGAGATAACTGTTCAGCATGAAGAAATATGTCCTTGCAGTAAGGAAGAAAATCGTACCGATAATTGTACAATTTGTAATAATACCGGTAAGGTATTGAAGAAATTTATATATGAGATAAGTATTCCAAGAGGCATATTCAGTGGGCAGGTATTAAAAATAAAAGGTAAAGGCAATGTCGGAATCAATGGTGGAGAAAACGGTGATTTGGTAATCAATATTCAAGTAAAACAGAAGAAAGGTTTTGTGAGAACCGGTCAAGACGTTGTTTACTATATGACTATCTCATTTCCACAAGCTGTTTTGGGAGCAGTAATTAATGTGCCGACAGCTTATGGTACAGTGAATTGTGAAATACCGGCAGGAATCAAAACGGGAGAACAATTATGCCTTGCAGGCAAAGGTGTAATTGATGAAGAAACGGGAGAAGTAGGGTGTCAGTATGTGAATATTACGATTGATATTCCGAAAATTGAAAAGACAGAAGATATAGAAATTCTGTTAAGGCAAGTACAGGATAAACTTTATGATAAACCTGTGAATGCCAATATATAACCTTATTTGCAAGAGAGCAACCGTTATGTTGTTCTCTTTTTTTGATTAATTTAATATTTTACCGCCATTTACTTATGAAAAGGTAGAAATAACGCTTAAAATAAGGACTATATTAATAGAACACAATAATTACAGCAATCAAAGGAGAAAAAACAAATGAGAAAACCAAAAATTGAAAATAAATATAATATAAGACCGGAAGATCTGAATAGAGCTGAAGTGATAGATCGAGATAGAATTACAAGAACACCGTTTTGGAGAAATGACTTGATTAAGGCTTGGTGCTTGAGTGGAACAACCGCCAAAAATGCATCTGAAAATTGTATAGCCGGTGAATATTGGATTTGTTTTTATGATGTAGATGCTCCGACAGCAAAAGCCGGAAAGGTAACAAGCGAATGCAGTTCATATGGTGGCGAATGTACATACAAATTCAAAGATTTCTATAAAATGAAAGATATTGATAATGATACTGATCTAAGACTACAAGAACTTTTCTTGGAACAGATTAATTGGCTAATAGACAGTCGCATTATTAAAATCACTAAAAAGGTAGCTGTGAGGTGAAATTTATGAAAAAGCAACTCATCTTAACACAACAGCAGCAACAATTAGTTGAAGATAATCATAAACTTATATATTTTTACTTATATAGAAATTCTTTGAGTGTTGATGAATTTTATGACGTAGCCGCTATCGGACTCTGTAAAGCTGCTATTACATATAATGGTCAAACAAAGTTTTCAACATATGCGTATGCTTGTATTAAATGTGAAATATTCAATGAATTACACAGACAAAAATCTGCAAGAAAAATTCCAATGGATAAACAATTTTCATATGATACAAAAACTATGGACGGTTATGGTGAAGAAAAATGGTCTTATCTTAGCGATAATAAACATTTTGAAGATACGGTAGAATTAAAAATGCTTATTGAATCGTATATAAACAAATTGAAAAAAGAACAAAATAGAAGAGTTTTGAAATTATATTGTAAAGGTTATAATGGCTCTGACATTGTAAAAATTACCGGAGTTAACCGAACCACAGTAGGAAAGCAAATAGCAGATATGAAAAAATACTTGCAATCAGTGTAAAATGTGATATAATAAAAATACCCACTTGTAATTCATTTCGTAATTACTTATATTTTGGCATCTATTAAGTTAGATGCCTTATTTTCTTTTAAGGAGAGTACAACATATGAAAATCATGTCATATAACATAAATTGCTTTAAAGGTAAGAAAGGTCCATTAACGAATATGAGTGAGAATATACATAAGATTTCATCATTTATAAAAGGTTTTTTAGTGGCAGATATAGATAATTTGGTTATTCTTCAAGAAGTTCCTTATAAGAACTTTGAAATATATCATAATGCAAAAAAAATTGATGAAAATAAATTTGTATTTTTTTATTCGGATATAATAGGTAAACCTAATTTTATAACAATTGGAATAGCTAATAAGGATTCAAATTGGAAAAAAACACTAAAAAATAACAAGTTCGGATTTTATTATTTTAAAACTGTTAATAATTCAAATGTAGATTATCTTAATAGGTTTGTAGAAGTGTATAACAGAAAATATGACTTAATAGTTTTAGGTCTTCACATGCCTTGTAATAAAAGTGAAAATGAAAGTATTGTCAGCTTTTGGAGTGAATTAAGCTCTTACAAAAATAAAATTAAAAATCCTTTTATAATAGTTGGTGATTTGAACGCTGAACTGAACGAAAATAGTACATTTGGAAAAGAACTAAATACATTAGGCGGTAAAGACCTAATAAATGCCGGAACATTTCCGACATCAAATGGTGTAAATTCTATCGACCATATGTTAGTATATAACTGTGAAAATTTAATTAATTACAGTCATACCGGTGAGGTGCTAAATTTCATTGATTATTCGGACCATTATCCTATAATATCACCTCCGATAAAAAAGTTACCGATAGAAAATTGAAAAAATTATATTGACTTTTTTTACGAGTGTGATACAATATAATTAATAAATATGAAGTTTATGGGACATGGTTATGCCATGTTCTCCTGTTATTAATAGTTTAGAACAGATTTAGAAAACCATTAATGGTTATAAGTCTGTTCTTTTTTTATTTTCTTTATAACAGCAAATAGCTGATTAGATATATTTTTAAGGAGGAATTTATAATGAAGAAACTTAATAGGAAAGATATTGGCAGATTGTTAAAAATAAATCCTGAAAACTTTCTGATAGTTAATACGAATTATCGGAATGAAATTGAAGTAGTTGGCAGATTATTAAAAACAAGTGCCGGACTTGCTTTAATTATTTACAAAGACAGGATAATCAGGTGGGATGAAATTTTGCTACCAAAATTAAATGAAAAGGAGAGTGAAACAGTTGAAAGTGAAGTAATAACAAATGGTGTGATTAAATACTTATTTGAATATGCTACCGGTTATAATTCTAAAGTAAATGCATATGCAATTACAGAATGTGAATTTACAGAAATATTACCGGAAATAAAAAGAGGTATATACCTACTATATACCGAAAAGGAAGCAATTTTGTAAATTATATTTTATGGAGATGAACACAAGAAAGGAACTATCATTATGAGTTATTCATGCAATATAAGTTTTAAAAATATTGAACCTAAAGATGTATATAACTTTTTTATGCAGTTCAAAAGAGAGTGTATGAGTCATGCATTTGAAATCGGTGAAGAATTTGGGTTATTAAGTCCTATATTTACTGACAATAAAAGTTCTATTATAATCGACACAACTTCTAATGATGAACTATGTGTCGAATTAATAGAAAAAACAAAAACTTGGGCTATAAATAAAGCATTCAAATTTGGATATTTCTACATTGCCGCTGAAAATTTACTTGGTATATATCAAGTACCTAAGTGTATGCGTTACATTTTTGACAAAACACTTGTTTTTCAAAATTCTGCTGAACACGATTATGACTTTGACTGCTATGATGGGATAAAAATGTTTAAACCTATTGTAGATAAATACAAAAACATGTCCAAAGATGAAATCAAAGCAATTTATGAGAAATATTTTGAAGAAGAATGGTACGGCGATGGATGCAAACTCGAATTTTACAGAAAAACATTTGCAAATGAAGAAATTTGGAACTCTATAGAATACACATTTGATGCAGAAAATATACTTTGCATTTCGCTTTTTGATGAATTTAAGTTGTCAACATACTTTGAATTCTTCAAAGGCTGTGTTAAAAGAGTCAACCATTTTATAGATGACGTTAAGAATTAATAATGACGATTATCTATAAATAAGGATAGAAACAATTTTATTAATTATATTTTATGGAGAGCAACTTTTTATAGTTGCTCTTTTTGTTTTTTAAGGAGGAAAGATCATGAAGATGGATCAAACAACACTAAACGCTGCCTATAAGGCAGTATCAGAATTTACAACTATGCCGGGATACTATAGCAAATTTGAGGAAATCAACGGACTGAATTTTGCTATGGTGTGTAATAATCACATAGCACAACGAGCAGGACAAAGAATGGGATTATCAGAATACGGATATAGAAAAGAATATATTCTTTCAAAAATCGTTGAATTTCTAAGCACATCAGAAGATGCTATGTGGGATATGATGGAATATCCTGAATTTTGCGTAGTTGATGAACGTCCAAATGGAGAAAAACACGGCTATTTCTGCCAAAATAGCTACAAAACCTTTGGTACGACTATTATAAACATTGTATATGTTAAAACTGTCGTAGTCAAAGCTCCTGACAAAGAAGTTTATCGTAATAATAACGAACCATTGTTCGTGTACAAAAACGGTAATATTTCATTTGTTGAAACAGAATAAGAAAAAGGTCGGTACATTATGTGTACTGACCTTTTTGAATGTGTTCATATAATTTTACTCTAAGATAGTATTAATAGTATTTTTGATTTCATCAACTGTATTAAATGCAGGTAATTCAGGAAGAATTGACAACTGGTCAATAATTATATCACGAACGGTATTATAATCAACTTTATCATCAGTAGAAGTATTATGCGTTGCGATAAAATTTTTGATAATAGTGTCAATAACATTTTTATGCTTTATAAGAAGCTGTAATATAGTTGTTCTTTTAGTTTGCGATTCAATTTCTTGCTTGATAAGTACATTTTCTATTGTGAATAAAGCATAATTGAAGAATGTTTGATGCTTTTCTAAAATTGAAATAGCATTATCATAGGCTTGGGGAATAGTAATGAGTCTAATAGCGTTTAACCATTGTTGAGCACAATAGTTAATATATTC
>OHAI01000084.1_pt1 | contig 56244 bp, 44 predicted proteins | sample 1577091 | NCBI WGS metagenome assembly OHAI01 (sample SAMEA3541548, study PRJEB24748) | human gut metagenome | biome: human gut; feature: human-associated habitat; material: faeces | place: China | collected 2012
GGTGGGCATTACCCTGATTCCCCTGCTGAGCGGTCTGTTTGGCTAAGAACAGTGGGCGGCGATTGCCGCCCTTACATAGAAAACACAGGATGGAGTGACATTGCAATGCTAAGCATTTACTTTGGCGATATGCCGCAGGCTATTTACAATACCCCCACATATTTTAATAATGTGTATCTGGATTCATGGCTGGAAGATGCGTTAGACCAGAGAATGATCAAGGCTGTGGATAAAGGGGTAGTCTGTGGTCCCAATGCGGTGGAAACGAAAGCTCTTGGACTTATCCCGCCAACGAAACTTTCCGGTGGCGTAAAAACCCTGATGCTCATCCACAATCTGCCGGACAAGGTTTTCAATGCCTCCAACTGCGGCAATAACTGTGCCCGTTGGATCTTGGAAATTGCAAAAAAGCAGGATGTTACCATCAATCTTCGCCATATCATGGATTTCGGCGACAGAAAGCTGAAAATCAAGGTATTGAACAATGGTCAGATCGTGGACAACATGGGCGATTTGGCAGAGATTGCAGCGCGGTATGTGTAAGGCGGTGTCAAGATGAGAGGGGTTCATGAGGTTGTCGTCCAAAACAACCGTGTACAGTACAAATTTGCCATTCGCCGCAATTTAACGATTTTGCGAGGCGACAGTGCTACCGGTGTGCAGCCGTCACAATGCGATGTTTCATGTTGGCACCTTCTCTCCATTTCTATTATAATGGATGGGACTGCTGGGAACAAGAGGAAAGATACCGGTGTATGGAATCTGTCCCCAGAGAGCTGGAACACGCCCTCCGGGGACATTTTTGGTTTTTCGGACTCTTTTCCGCAGGCGAAAACCATGGTATACTGAGAACGACAACCCGGAATTTGAGGAGATAGAATCGTGAGAACATACGAGAATAAGGATGAACTTAAAAACGAGATAAATAAAAGCTTTGCAAAGTATATATCAGAATTTAATGATATTCCGGAACTTTTAAAAGATAAGAGAGTTGATGAGGTTGACCGAACTCCAGCAGAAAATCTTGCTTATCAGGTTGGATGGACAACGCTCATTCTTAAATGGGAAGCAGACGAAAGAAAGGGGCTTCAGGTCAAAACTCCCTCCGATAATTTTAAGTGGAATCAGCTGGGTGAATTATATCAATGGTTCACAGATACATATGCACACCTGTCACTGCAAGAGTTGAAAGATCTGTTGAATGAGAATGTTGATTCTATTTATGCAATGATCGATTCGCTAAGTGAGGAAGAATTGTTTAAACCACATATGAGAAAATGGGCCGACGAGGCAACGAAAACAGCCGTCTGGGAAGTATACAAATTCATACATGTTAACACAGTGGCTCCGTTTGGAACCTTTAGAACGAAGATCAGAAAATGGAAAAAGGTGGCACTATAACTTCCGGCTTGCCGGGCAGACAGACATCTGAAAAACCATACAAAAATAAGGGAACAGCCATGGTACTTTATTTTACAGGAACCGGCAACAGCCGGTATCTGGCACGGCGCATTGCCGAAGAGCTGGATATGCCGCTTTACGACCTGAACGCCTGCATCCAGGCAGGGGATACCGCCCCGGTATCACTTTGAAGCACTGGAAAAGCAGCAGGACCTATGAGGCAGAGTAAACCCCGGCGGCGCAGACAGACCTGAGTTGCTTTTGAGAGACAGGTGTGCTATACTGCCAACAGAATAAACGGGAATGAAGTTCTCCCGAAGTAACCAGATTACTTGAACCGCTTTGAAAGCTGATGACTTCTGCGAAGAAAACCACGCAGAAGGTGTCAGCTTTTTTGTGTGTTGTGGGTAAGGAGGAACGTTTATGTTAGTGAGTGTTTCGCTGATTTTGATGGTTGGGATGTCTATGGGGTGGCTTTGCCAGAAGTGCAGGCTGCCGAGCCTGCTGGGGATGCTGGCAACCGGTATGGTTCTGGGACCCTACGTCCTGAACCTGCTGGACGGCAGCATTCTGGGCATCTCCCCGGAGCTGCGGAAGATGGCCCTGATCATTATTCTCACCCGTGCAGGGCTGGGGCTGGATACTTCCGGGCTGAAAAAGCTGGGGCGGCCTGCCGTTCTGATGTGCTTTGTTCCGGCGTCTTTTGAGCTGATGGGGGTGCTTTTGCTGGCACCGAAGCTCATGGGGCTGACGGTGCTGGAGGCGGCGATCCTTGGTGCGGTGCTGGCGGCAGTTTCCCCGGCGGTGGTGGTGCCAAGGATGGTCCGGCTCATGGACGAAGGCTACGGCGGAAAGCAGGGCATTCCGCAGCTGATCCTTGCAGGGGCGTCGGTGGATGACGTATACGGCATTGTTCTGTTCTCCACCTTTGTGGGCATGATGCAGGGGGAAAGTGCTTCTCTGCTCAGTTTTGTCAACATCCCGGTGTCCATTCTGCTGGGCATGGCGGTGGGTCTGGCGGTGGGGTCCCTGTTGGCCTGCTTCTTTGCAAAGGTCCATATCCGGGATACCGCAAAGGTGCTGATCATTTTGAGCATCTCTTTCCTGCTGGTGGCAGCGGAGGAGGCCCTGACCACCGCTATCACCTTCTCGGCCTTGATCGCCATTATGTTTATCGGCATTGGTCTGCAGAAAAAGAGAGAAGTGGTGGCAAAAAGGCTCTCGGTAAAATACGGCAAGCTCTGGGTGGCTGCGGAGGTGTTCCTGTTTGTGCTGGTGGGCGCAACGGTGAACATCGGCTATCTGGGCAAGGTGGGCGCAAAGGCACTGCTTTTGATCGTGGGTGCGCTGGCATTTCGGATGCTGGGCGTTTTTGTGTGCCTTCTGGGCACGAGCCTGAGCAAAAAGGAGCGGCTTTTCGCCATGATGGCCTACACCCCCAAGGCAACCGTGCAGGCTGCCATTGGCGGCATTCCGCTGGCACTGGGCTTTGCCTGCGGCGATACGGTGCTTACCGTGGCGGTGCTGGCCATCGTGCTGACGGCTCCCCTTGGTGCCTTTGCCATGGATCTGAGCTATAAAAAGCTGCTGAAAAAAGGGTGAACCGACCGGGAGGGAGCTTTTCTGCAGGGAGAAACCATCGTAGACTGAGAATGACAACTCGGAATTTTATAAGGAGTGAAAAGAAAAGTGTGTGAGGAATGTTACTCTGATGAAAATAGAATAACGCCTTTACTAAATCCGCTGGACTGTTTGGAGAACCACACTCAATATATTTGTGGAACTTGTGGACGGTGCATTTGTATCGAGCATGACCCAAATAGAGGATTGCAACGATGGAATTTTCCTTTTAAGTCATTGGAAATTGCAAAACTATATTTGCGAACAGCGGACTATACAACGAAAAGTGCGTGTGGTATTTATGAGATAGAGAACAATAAAGGAAGATTATCTTATAAAATATTTCCAGGAAATGATGAGTTAAATCTATTTTTGAAAAAGAATAAAGACAAGAAATGCAGGCAAATGATGCCTGTGTTTAGTGCTGGAAAGTATAAAGAATATCCACACACAGAAGTACGAAAATTGACGTCTGATGAAATAAAACAATATATGAGTGAACGTTAACCTCCAGTTTTCCGCACCATGCAACCCAAAACAACGCAAAACCGGCATCTTTCGATGCCGGTTCTTTTCATTTCATTTCTTTATCAAAGCGCTGTTCAGCCCAGCATTCTGCCGCGCAGCAGAATCGTGTGAATGTTCAGCTCCTCATCCAGCAGGAGCACATTGGCCAGCTTGCCCGGCTCGAGAGAGCCGTAATCGTGCTCAATGCCAATAGCGCGCGCCGGATTGGTAGACGCAGACCGAATCGCCTGACCGAGCGGAACGCCCATCTTGACCGCCGAGCGCACGCAGTCCATCAGGTTGGTTGCGGAACCCGCAATCGTGCCGTCGTGCAGTGTGGCGAGGTTGCCGCGCACGGTAACCGCCTGTCCGCCGAGCGAATACTCGCCGTCATCCAGTCCGGTGGCCATCATGCTGTCCGAGATCAGGATAACACGGTTCTCAAACAGCCGGAACGTCGCGCGAACGACCGACGGATGCACATGCACGCCGTCCGCGATGAGTTCAACCGCCACGTTATCGTTGTCAAAGGCCGCACCAATCACACCCGGTGCCCGATGCGAAAACGGCGGCATGGCGTTGTACAGATGGGTCACCTGCCGCGCGCCGTGCTTGAAGGCTTCGCAGGCGGTGTCGTAATCCGCTGTCGTATGCGCAATCGAGATACGCACCTCGCCCGCTAGCTCGTCAATGGTCTCCATCGAACCCGGCAGCTCAGGTGCCAGGTCGCACAGCTTGAACAGACCGCCGGCTTTTTCCTGCACCCGGCGGAACATGGCCGCGTCCGGCGCATGCAGATAAGCGCCGTTCTGCGCACCCTTTTTCGCCTCGGAAATGAACGGGCCTTCCATGTTGATGCCCACAAGCGCCGCGTCATTGCTCTCCACCTGATAGGTTGCGGCGGCTTCGGCAATCTGCGTCAGCTTTTCCTCGGGATAGGTCATAGTCGCCGGACAGATGGCGGCCACGCCGATCTGTGCCTGATACTTTGCCAGTGTAGAGATAGCCTCATGCGTGCCGTCGCAGAAATCGCGGCCCATGCAGCCGTGAAAGTGCAGATCGACCAGTCCGGGCACGGCGTACAGACCGTCCATATCCACCGCATCCGCGCTCACCTCCGCGGATGCAATCCGGTCGTCCGAGATGGACAGCCCGCCAGTTTTGAACGTGCCATCCGGCTGATATACCCTCAAATTGCTAAATTCCATAACTTCTCTTCCTTTTTAGAGCAAATCGCCACACTTAGACAGTGCCGCCTCGTCCGCTACGATGGAAACATCTGTGTGCAGCTGCAGGATGGATGCCGGAACCTGAGGCGTTACCGGACCGAAGAACGCTTCGCGGACGGTCTCTGCCTTGTTTTCACCGGAAACCACCAGCACGATGCGCCGTGCCAGCATGATGGTCTGCACGCCCATGGTGTACGCCTGCCGCGGCACGTCATCCGCCGACGCGAAAAAGCGTTTGTTTGCCTCGATGGTGGACTCGGTCAGATTTACACAGTGCGTACCCTTGGAGAAATACTCGTCCGGCTCGTTGAAGCCGATGTGTCCGTTCAGGCCCATGCCGAGCAGCTGCAGATCGATACCGCCCGCCGCCTTAATGGCTGCATCGTAGCGCTTGCACTCCCGCTCGGCGTCAAGCTGCGCGCCGTCCGGCAGATTGATGCGCTCTGCCGGCACATTCACCGCGTCGAAGAAGTTTTTGTGCATGAAATAGTGGTAGCTCTGGTCGTGATCGGGTGTCAGGCCGCGATATTCGTCCAGATTGAAGGTCGTGCAGCCGCCGAAGTCCACATCGCCCTTGTTATACCATTTAATCAGCTGCTCGTAAATGCCGATCGGTGACGAACCGGTTGCCAGACCGAGTACGGAATCCGGTTTGAGAATAACCTGTGCCGAAATGATGTTGGCTGCCTTGCGGCTCATGTCGTTATAATCCTTAGCGCGAATGATTTTCATGGAATACCTCTTTCTTCTGTCTCCGGAAATAGAAAGGGCAGGCAATGTGCCCGCCCTTTCCATTGCGCGGAGCGCAATCGTGATATGCAAACAAGATAGGTTAGTTAGATTGGTTGCGATTTCTTAACCATTCGGTGTTCCCACGCGGCTGTATTTCCAAACCGTGTGCGAGCACTTCAGGCTGCGTTGAATTGCTTTCAGTGTTACTTCAGCATCTTTGCCATTTCGTCGGCTACGAACTGGACCTTGGTGCCAATGATAACCTGAACTGCGGTCTGCGACGGACGCATTACGCCAGCCACGCCTGCAGCCTTGATCTTTTTCTCGTCGACGAGCGTGCCGTCCTTGACTTCCAGACGCAGACGGGTAATGCAGTTATCCAGAGATTCTACATTTTCCTTGCCGCCCAGACCTTCGAGGACTGCAGCTGCAATTGCGGTGAAGTCGTTATTTGCCAGCTTGGCATTCTTGTCAACCTCTGCGAAGTCGGCTTCTTCATCCTCACGGCCCGGGGTCTTGAGGTTGAACTTGGTAATCGCAAAGTAGAATACCAGATAGAATACAACGAATGCTGCGATACCCAGCGGGATGATCATCAGCGTGTTGTTCGCTGCCGGCAGGAAGGACGAGAATACGAGGTCGGTCGCGCCTGCGGAGAAGCAGAAGCCTGCGCGGAAGCCGACATAGTAGGTGATGATGGTGAAAATGCCGTACAGAGCTGCATAAACAACATACAGCGGGAAGCACAGGAACATGAAGCCGAACTCAAACGGCTCGGTAACGCCGCAGATGAATGCACAGATGGCAGCGGACAGGACCAGACCGATAGCAGCCTTCTTGTTCTTCGCAGCCTTGATCATAGCAAGAGCCGCACCGGCAATACCGAACATCATGCAGGGGAAGAAGCCGGACATATACATACCGAGGCTCCAGCCTACGTTTGCGGAGGTGTCGCCGGCCCAGTAGTGGGACAGGTCGCCCAGGCCGATGGTGTCAAACCAGAATACATTGTTCAGCGCGTGGTGCAGGCCGGTCGGGATGAGCAGACGGTTAAGGAATGCATAGATGCCGGCGCCGATACCGTCCATGCCGATGATGCCTTCGCCAACAGCTACCAGAGCGCTGAAGATGACAGGCCATACGAACAGCAGGACAACGGATACCGCGATGGAAACCAGACCGGTTACGATGGCAACGCAGCGCTTGCCGCTGAAGAATGCCAGCCAGTCCGGGAGCTTCGCGTTTTTGAAGCGGTTATAGCAGCTTGCGCCGATGATACCGGCGATGATAGCGATAAATACGTTCTGGATCTTGTCAAATGCCAGCGTTTTTACCGGATCATCCGCGATTGCGGGCATCAGCGTGGTAACAACGCCGGTGCTCAGCAGGTTGGTCATCATCAGCCAGGATACCAGACCGGCCAGTGCCGAGGTACCCTCGCGGTCGTCGGATAGTCCGACTGCAACACCGATGACAAACAGCCATGCCATATTGTCAATCAGCGCGCCGCCTGCCTTTATCAACAGGAAGCCAATGTTATACAGTGCACCGCTCGTGGCCGCACCCGGCACGCCCATAACGCCCGGAGCGATCGCGTAGCCGAGACCCATCAGGATACCGCAGATCGGCAGCGCAGCTACCGGCAGCATCAAAGCCTTGCCCAGCTTTTGCAGTTTTTTCATCATAAGAGTTTCCCCTCCTTATTTTGTGGACCGCCGAAGCGGCCGATTGTGTTGACGGATGGGAGAGCCGAACTCCGTTTCCGTCCCCCTATTTCATCGCCGTTCACACCCAGCGAAATGAAATCCTTACAAATTACTCTCGAGGAACGCCTGCATTGCAGCTGCAGCGGTCTCCTCGTCCTCACCCTCGATGGTAAGCTTTACGGTATCGCCGCCCTTAACGCCGAGTCCCATCACGCCCATGATGCGCTTGGCATCGACTTCCTTTTTCGGGCTGGCGATCATGATTTTCGAGGCAAACTTGCCTGCCTCCTTGACCAGCAGTCCGGCCGGTCGAGCGTGGATACCCAGTGCATCCGTAATCGTATATTCAATGGTCTTCATCTCAGAATTACTTCCTTTCCGTTACTTGGTTTCCAGGTGCAGCAGTACGTCGCCTGCAGAAACCGTTTCTCCTGCCACGGATTTTACGTCCTTGAACGTATCCGGATTGCAGATTAAAACCGGCGTTACGATCTTGTAGCCTTCGGCCTTGATGGCCTCCGGGTCAAATTCGATCAGCGTGTCGCCCTTCCTGACCTGATCACCGGCCTTGCAGCAGGCCTTGTAATGCCTGCCCTCCAGCTGTACGGTGTCGATGCCAACGTGGATGAGCAGCTCTGCACCGCCCGCCGTGGTCAGCGATACCGCGTGACCGGTCTCAAACATCACATCCACCGTGCCGTCCGCCGGAGCAACAATGCGTCCTTCGGTCGGCTCGATTGCAATGCCCGGACCGAGAATGCCCTGTGCGAACGTGGGATCGGGTACGTCCTCCAGTGCTACCACCTTGCCGGCAACCGGCGCCGTTATCTCGATGCCGCTGTCGCCGCCAAACAGATTTTTCAGTTTACCAAACATTTAGCTCACAACCTTTTTGATTCGGCAATACCGCATGATTGAACAAGAGTGATTTGCGAGTAAATTGTGCGGTGTTGCCTTAAGTATGCCTGTTTTGTCCGAAAACATACAGAAAATAAAAAGAACCAAACTTCTGCACAGATACAACTTGCTCTTTGATAGCAACTTCTGCGAGAAATCTGGTTTTGCCCGCCGAAGCGGTAACAATCCATTTCAAACGGATACTGTTTACTTGTTAATTGCAGTATAACAAACTTTTCTCCCCTTGGCAAGAGCAACCTGTCGAATTAGTTGCCAAATTTTCTCGTTGTTTTTCTGCACTTTGCACAAAAAGCAAGTCCGCACTGCTTGTGCAGTACGGACTCCGTGCTTATTTTTTATCATCAATGTGCTCCATTACACGGGCGATGTGAATGGTGAGATACAGCAGCTCATTCTGTCCGGAGTGGAAATTTTTCTCCCTCTGGACGTACACGCGAATCTTGTCCGCACAGGCATACGCCTTCGGGTACTTGAACCGCACCACATCGAGCAGATCGCTGTCCTCATCGCCGTAGCCTTCTCCGCTGACGATACGCCGTGCATAGAACTTGAGGTGCGTGACAAACCGGTAGTAATTGAGCGATTCATCATCCGGACGGAAACCGTATTCATCGTAAACGATGCGGAAAACCGCCTGCAGCAGATAGGTCATGTCGTAAATATCGCGGATTTCACCACCGAGCTGTGCATTGACAAAGTGCAGCGCGATAAACGCTGCCTCATCATCCGTAAACTCCACGCCGGTCTCCTCCTTGACGATTTCATTCGCCTTGAGTCCCACGCGGAATTCATCCTTGTACAGCTGCCGGATGTCCCACAGCAGCGGATTGGGCAGCACAATGCCCTCCTTGTAGCGGTTGACAGCCGCCGAGATATGATCGGGCAGCGTAACGTAAATGCTGTCCGACAGCTCCTTGCCGAGCGCGATCTTCGCATGATTGATAATGCGTTCGCTCATCAGGAAATGCGGCAGCGGAATGCTTGTCATCAGCTGCTGGAACCGGTCGGAAAGCTGATCCGAGTGCAGTGTGAACCGCTTTTCTACCTTGTCCGGCGGTGCTTCGTCACCTGCGCGGCGGCCGAAGCCCAAGCCGCGCCCCATCAGCACGGTCTCCGCACCGTTTTCATCCAGCGCGACCACAACATTGTTGTTGAGTACCTTTTCTATTTTCACGTCCGCGCCTCCTGCCCCGCACCGCAGCACGCATCAAACGCTTCACGCGCCGCACGGACTGCATCTTCATCACACCGCCACAGACTGAATTCGCTCAATCCGGGCAGTCCCATCGGCACATTTTCGCGCCGAAACTGCATTCTGCTGTTTTCCACCCGCTTTGCGGAAAGATGAAAGGCATTCGCGCCTGTTTTCGGCTGCAATGCGCGGATTACCGCAGCATTTACGCCTGCACCGACCAGGATCTGCACATCCTCTCCTGCTTTTGCAACCAGCGCGCGCAGCAAATCCGCGCCTGCGGTGCAGTCCGCCTGCTGCCCCGAGGTCAGAATGGTATCCACACCCAGCCGCTTTGCGGTTTCCAACGCCGCAAACGGGTCGCGGCAGACATCGAACGCACGGTGCAGCGTCACACCGCAGCCGCCTGCAAGCGCGATCAGCTTTTCCATGCGCGCCTCGTCAAGATCGCCCTCGGGTGTGAGCACGCCGATGACAATGCCGTCCGCGCCGAGCGCGGCAAAGCGCTTCACCTGACGGCAGAGCAGCTCAAATTCGCTTTCCGTATACAAAAAATCGCCGCAGCGCGGACGCAGCAGCACACGAACCGGTACGGAAACCCGTTCCCGCACCATGCGGAACAGATCCTCATCCGGCGAAGTACCGCCGATCATTAAATTTGCGCATAACTCCAGCCGCATAGCACCGCCGCGCTCCGCGCTTACCGCAGACTCGACCGAGTGGGCACAAACCTCCAGAACCGGTTTCATTTCCTGCTCCTCCTTCGAGACAAAATAACGCTTGGCAAATTATGTGATTCAATCCACACTGTTATCCGTTAATTATATCACCGAAAACCGCATAGGTCAACGCAGGTTTTTACAGCATTCTGCACAATAAAAATCAGATGTTTTCATATAAAATAAACCACCTCCCCGCTTCGTATGCAGAGAGGTGATTTGCAGTATTTTCCGCATAATGGCGGCTGATCTCGACCATGCCGCGGATACCGTCGATCGGTGTACGGATATCATAGCGCTGACAGATATTGGCCGTCCATATTCCCAAAAAATTCTCCGCGCTTTTGGCTGTTTCTTTTCTTCGGCTGAGCTGTCTTGTCAGTTTGTATAAAAATACAAAGAAGTTTTGCACAAATCGGATAGTTTGCAGGAATTCGAGCATACTTATGCAAAGATACCGCATATTTTGTTGTTTTTTTAACAATTTTGTGCTATACTGAATATACAGCCCATAAAATGGGTAATGCGCGCCGGAGCAGTTCCGCTGCACCGAGCCGACAGGAGAGGTGTTTTATGAACAGTATTACAACCCGCGTTTGGATCGCGGGAGCAAGCGGCAGACTGGGTTCCGCGCTTAGTCATCGTTTCGGCGGCAACACAGCATATAAGCTGGTAACCAGCGACCGCGATGTACCGGTTGAGGATGTATCCGTTGTCGGCCGTTTCGCCGATATTAACCATCCGGATGTCATCATTAACTGTGCCGGCCTGACCGACGTGCAGGCCTGCGAGGAGAACCCCGAAGAAGCGTATAAGATCAACGCCATCGGCGCCCGCAATCTGGCGACCGCTGCAAGACGCATCGACGCAAAATTCATTCAGATCTCGACCGACGACGTATTCGGCGGCGACGAGGACAAGGCTTTCTGTGAGTTCGACGATCCCCATCCGACCACGATGTACGGCAAGAGCAAGTACGCCGGTGAAAAGCTCGTGCGTGAGCTGACCGACAAGCATGTTATCGTGCGTTCGTCGTGGCTGTACGGCGTCGGCTCGTACGACTTTGTTGACCGCGTGCTCGATACGGCGGCAAAGGAAGGCGCGGTCCATCTGCCGGAGGATGAGATTTCCTCCCCGACCTCGGCGAAAGCGCTCGCCGGCTTTATCGACTGCCTGATGCACAGCCGCGAGTACGGCCTGTTTCACGCATCGTGCGACGGCTCGTGCTCCCGTGCAGAGTACGCCCGCGAAATTCTGCGTCTCGCCGGCAAGGAAAACGTGCCGGTCACCTCAGCCTCCGAGAACACTGCGCTGCGTCCGCGCTTTACGCTGTTGGACAACATGATGCTGCGTATCACTGGTTTGTATCAAATGCCGGACTGGCATGACGCGCTGAGCGAATACATGGCCCACCGGAAGACGGGAGTAAATAAATGAATGAAGTAAAAGAGAAAAAGAAACTCGGTCTGACTACAAAGATCTTCATCTCGCTGATCGCCGGTGCGATTGTCGGCATTGCACTCAATATGTTTGCAGCTGATGTGGATTTTGTGCAGAACGTGCTGGTAAACGGCGTATTTTATGTTGTTGGTCAGGGCTTTATCCGCCTGATGCAGATGCTGGTCGTACCGCTGGTATTCTGCTCGCTGATCTGCGGCGCTACTGCCATCGGCGACAGTAAAACGCTCGGCAAGGTCGGCGTAAAAATCATCGGCTTCTACATTTTCACCACGATGATGGCAGTTGCCGTTGCGCTCGGCATCGGTCTGCTGATCAAGCCGGGCATGGGCTTGGATATGTCTCAGATCCAGACCGCCGAAGTCACCGCTTCTTCGGATTCGGTCAGCTTTGCGGATACCCTGCTGAACATCATCCCGAAAAACCCGATCGGCGCACTGGCCAACGGCGAAATGCTGCAGGTTATCGTGTTTGCGCTCATCATCGGCGTTATCCTCGCCAAGCTGCAGGATAAGACCCAGCTGGTAACGAACTTCTTCCAGCAGGGCAACGATATTATGATGGAAATGACCATGATGGTCATGGGTCTGGCTCCCATTGGTGTATTCTGCCTGATCTCTAAGACCTTTGCCGGTCTCGGTTTCTCCGCCATGGTGCCAATGTTCAAGTACATGGGCGCGGTGCTGCTGGCGCTGTTCATCCAGTGCTGCGGCATATACCAGATTCTGCTGGCGCTGCTTACGAGACTCAATCCGCTGCGTTTCCTCAAGAAATTCGCTCCGGTTATGGGCTTTGCGTTCTCGACCGCAACCTCTAACGCCACTATCCCGATGAATATCGACACGCTGGAGGAAAAAATCGGCGTCAACCGCCGTATTTCGTCCTTCACCATCCCGCTCGGCGCGACCATCAACATGGATGGTACGTCCATCATGCAGGGCGTTGCCGTTGTATTCGTTGCACAGGCGTTCGGCATCCAGCTGACCCCTGCGGATTATCTGACCGTTATTGCAACCGCAACGCTCGCCTCCATCGGTACCGCAGGCGTGCCCTCGGTTGGTCTGGTTACGTTGGCGATGGTATTCGATTCGGTCGGTCTGCCGGTTGCCGGAATCGGTCTGATCATGGGTATCGACCGTATCCTCGATATGGCGCGTACTGCCGTTAATATCACCGGCGACGCTGTCTGCACCACGATCGTGGCACATCAGGACGGCGCACTGGATAAGTCTGTATTTAACAAGAATTAAATCAAGCTGACAGGAAAAACCCCATATTTCGTAAGAAATACGGGGTTTTTCTGGTGCCGCCAGCCGGAATCGAACCGGCACGGGTTTAACTCCGGGGGATTTTAAGTCCCCTGCGTCTACCAGTTCCGCCATGGCGGCGTGTAAATATTATACCAGAATGGATTCGGTCTGTCAAACCATGTGCGCCGCCGGTTTGAGGTTTTTTCAATCCCGCCTCTGCTGCTTTCCTATTGCGTTCTTCCGGAAAAAGCTATACGATAAATATAATAGCTCTCCTGCGCAGAAATGAGCATACGGTACGCTTTTCATGCCGTTCCGGCTATGCATTTGGCGTACCAATTCGATGTCAGAGAAAAAATTTTTGAAACATGCGGAACAAACCATACGGAACAAACGTCTAAGCTAATATATGGCAATTCCCCCACCGCAGCAGCAGCCGTGCTGTCGATGGCATTTGTTATTGTCATATACAGGATAGAGAGTATAAGCATTAACAGTGAAAAGGAGGAAAAATATGAAACGGTTTCAGAAGGCGTTACTCGGTGTTGTGGTAAGCGGTGCATTGCTGTTCTCGGCACAGGCGGCGGAACTGTCCAGTTCGGCACAGGATACGCTGCAGTCGGCTATGACTAAGGTACAGCAGGAGATCAAGGATTACGGTCAGTTGAAAACACTCGGCTTTACCGGTGAAAACTGCGAGATTATCCTCGCGAACCTCAACGCGAAACAGTATTTGGTTAACCTAACAGCTGACAGCACACACAAGTATGGTATTCTGGACAAAGCAACCGGCAAGCTGGTTGTTCCTGTGGAGTACGATTATTACATTGCGCTTGACGGCACGGAAACACTGGTTAGCCAGTACGACGCTGATCATCACCCCAACTACTGGTTCGCCGATGAAACCGACAAACTGACGCCGATGAAGCTGCCGTCCGGTTATGAGCTTGCGACGTATGAGCCAAACAGCAATGTGTTCGTGCTCTTCAAAAACGCGAAAAAGCCGGTATATGACCCGTATTCCGGCGATGGTCCGGCTACGCTGATTGAAGATGTCACCTTCTTTGCTCTGGCCGACAGAGACATGAACATCATCCTCGATGACATCGACATGGTACCGGATTGGTACGCCGATTTCTTCATCGCAAAGACCGGCAGCACAAAGTGGGAACGTGTTGGCAAGGCAGGCGCGGACGGCAACGGCACCTGCGGTCTGTTTGACCCGAAAACCGGAAAATTTGTCGGCAAGCATGATTTTAACCAGATTTTCTGGTACGATCAGCACTTTATCGGCACACGCAGCAGAGGCACAAAATCTTATCTGCTGGATGGCAAGGGCGGCGAAACCCTGCTGCCCGCAAACGTCAAGGAGTACAGCAGCTGGGCCAAGACCGAAGTAGCTGCCGCAGAAGAGCACGGTCTCATCGAGTCGTTCTCCTATCCCAAGCTGGACATTACCCGCGAAAACTTCACCATGCTGGCGATGAACCTGTACAACAAGATCTATCCCAACAAGGAGATTCCGGCTCCGGAAACCAAGTTCGCCGACTGCAGTGACGACCCGAACGTGAACAATGCCGCCGCACTCGGCATTGTCACCGGCTACGAGGACGGCACCTTCCGTCCGTACAAGACCATCTCCCGCCAGGAGGCGGCCACCATGCTCGACCGCCTGTACGCAGCACTCGGCGGCCAGACCGAGTTGATCGCCGACCCTGCCTACGCCGATGATGCACAGCTTGGGGACTGGGCACGCGGCAGCGTTTACGCCATGCGCCAGACCGGCATCATGCAGGGCAAGGAAAATAATCGGTTCTGCCCAACCGACGGCTACACCGCAGAGCAGTCCATTGTGACCATCGAGCGCATGTATCAAATCATCAAATAACCAGCCATACAAAAAAGGACTTCGTTTTGACGAAGTCCTTTTGCTTACTCATAACGTCCCATGAAAATCTCGGTTACGATGCCGTTTTCGATGGTGACACGCAGCAGGTCCACCATCGTTTCGTCCCGTGCGTCCGGCGAGCCGTACAGATCGAGGAACCGTGCTTCGCTGTCTCCGACACGCAGTCCGCGCACGGTTTTGTGCCGCCAGAACAGCCACCGGCGGGTCAGTGGAATTTCATCCGGTGCCTCGGTGATGATAACGCGGTTGCGGCTCTTATCCCACCGTATCTGCGGAATGTGGCTGTCCCACAGGTACGAAAACGGCGTGTACAATACGCCATTCCGTTCCACACCGGAGACAGCGGTCTCAGCACCGTGCAGTGTGTAGGTTTTGCCGTCTGTCGTACCGCCAAGGCGCTCAACGATCTCTTTCAGCGGCACATACGGCTCGTTTTTGTACAGAATAACCGGATTCTCCAGCGTAATCGGCTCTCCGTTCTGCAGAGCTTCCCTGCTGCCGATTTCTATGCTGAGCGACGTGTTCGTCCGCTCCAGATAGCCGATTCGCCAGACCGCCAGTCCAATCGCAAGCACAAGCGCCAGCAGCGGCAGCCAGTATTTTTTCACAATACGCATGATTTTCCTCCCTGATTACGCCTTCTGCGTCATGCGCAGCATAATGACGAGCGTCTGCTCGATGGTGCAGCCATCCTTCGGGCAGAATTTGCTACCGCTCTTGCCCTGCAGGATGCCGCCCTGCTGCATCGGTAAACCGAATTCTTCGTCCAAAGGCCGATACTGCGTTGTCGGCATAGATTTTCGCAGAATTTTCGCTCGAAACCGTGCCGTACAGCACGTTGTACAGTCGATGCAGAATCACTGTTGCCTCCTGATGCGAAAGCTCGCGCGTCAGCTGAAACGTGCCATTCTCGCAGCCGGTGACGATGCCGAGCGATGCGATATCTGCATCAGCATACAGCCGCACAGCACGAGCGCGGACAGCATAACCATTCGTTTTTTCATGCTCCCTATCCCCTTGCCAAATGAATTTATATACAATATATAGTATATAACCATTCTGCCCCTGTCAACTGTGACACGAAAATAAGTTTTTTGAGAGAACTTTGTCTCACTTCCCCCGTCTAACGGTTATAGTAAGTGAAGAACCTCACAGGCAGGAGGTATTTTTATGAAAAACGGCGTTATTTGTGTGCAGCCGCGCTGATCGCGGGCAGCATGACGGCGGGAGTCGGTGCTGCAAGCGATAAACCAAACGCCGATGATACCCAGCTTGGCGATTGGGCACGCAGCAGCGTGTATGCGATGCGCGAGATCGGCATTATGCCAGGCAAGGAGAATAACCGATTCCGTCCTAAGGATGGGTATACGCAGGAGCAGGCTGTTGTAACGGTGGAACGGGCGGTTTCAGGCTGTGAAGCAATATTAAAATTATTTTTTTCTGTTGATTTTTCGGTACATATTCCGCCGCAGATATCCAGTTTGTGGATGTTTGCGGCGGTTTTGTTTTTGTGAAATTGTTGCATACACCGTCTATTTTCCGGCATTTTCAGGTGTTTAAAGTCTTTTTGCGATTTTCCCGCGAATCTCAAAAAGGTTCTTGCACTGGTACTGGCGTTTGCTTGCGCATTCACCATGTTTGCTGGTGCAGCGTTCACGGATCAGGCCGACATTAAGGCTTCTGAGGCTGTGGACACTCTGGTTGCTCTGGGCGTAGTAAATGGCTACGATGATGGCTCTTTCAAGCCCAACGGCACCGTAACCCGTGCGGAGATGGCGAAGATGATCTACGTTCTGCGCACCGGTAACTCTGACGCTTCTGCGTACAACGACGACAAGACCTCTTTCACCGACATTGGCTCCCACTGGGCTCGCGGCTACATCAAGTACTGCCAGTCTCTGGGCATCATTGCTGGTAAGAGCAACACCAAGTTCGTTCCGAACGAAAAGGTAAGCGCTCAGGAAGCAGCTAAGATGCTGCTTGTAACCCTGGGTTACGACGCTCAGAAGGCTGGTCTGGTAGGCACCGGTTGGGCATCCAAGACCAACGCACTGGCTGACGAGAACGGCCTGCTGGAGGACGTTAACACTTCCTTCACTTCCGCTTGCCCGCGTCAGTACGCTGCACAGCTGATCTACAACACCATTTTTGCTCCGACCGTTGTTCTTCGTGATGGCGTTTACACCAACGAGACCTATACCGGCGCTGACAACAAGACTGTTGGCGAGAAGTACATGGGTCTGAAGACTTCTATTGGCACTCTGAACGGTGTTGTTAAGGAGTCCAACAAGGACACCTACAAGCTGACCCTGACCATGACCACGGCTAACCAGAAGGACTCTGACAAGTACAAGGGTGACTATGTTTCTTCTTTCACCAAGGTTGCTAAGGACTACTCTGCTCTGACCAACCGTGTTGTTAAGGTTCTGTTCAAGGCTTCTGACGAAGTTTACGGCGTATTCGTAACCGACGACAGCTCCGTTCTGAACGGCGTTGTTAACGATTACGCAATCAACGGCGGCAAGCTGAAGTTTGATGGCACCAAGTACACCATCCTGAATCAGGGTGTAACCACTGGTAACGACCAGGAAGCTAAGGTAACTGAGGATAACACCGCTACTCAGAAGACCATCACCAGTTATGTAACTGACGCAACTGCAGCAACTAAGGCAGCTGACGTTAAGACCGTTCTGAATGATGACGACAAGGTTATCAGCATGGACGTTACCAAGTACATGGTTGGTAAGGTTTCCTACGTTGGCAAGGATTACGTAAACGTTGTTTACAAGGCAGGCTTCGGCGTTGCAAACTTCTCTGGCTATTCCAAGCTGGACAAGGATTCCTGCAACTCTGACGTTTCCGGTCTGAAGAAGGACGACTACGTTATCATCACCAACAGCAAGGTAAACTCCAAGCTGGACGCTGTTAAGGCTGACGTTGTTGAGGGCAAGATTACTTCTACCCGCGATAACAAGAATGACATCCGCATCGACAACAACTGGTACACCTCTGCACTGGCTTCTGGCGATGCTTCTAAGATTGCGCTGAGCAACACTGTTACTGTAGTAATCAAGAGCGGCTACGTTGTATACGTTGACGACTACAAGATTGGTTCTACCGATGTTGCTCTGATGATTGAAGCTGCTCAGAGCGCAGGCGTTGGCAAGAAGTGGCAGGCTGACCTGCTCTTCGCTGATGGCACTCGCAAGACTGTTGATATCGATGAAGACAAGTCTGATATTCTGGATTCCAACAAGACTGCTCTGGCTTCTGGTGTAACCAACCTGAGCCTGGTAACCTACTCTCAGTCTGGCAGCAAGTACGAGCTGGATCAGATTGCACAGGTTAACAACAAGTACGCTGGTTACGATCACCACACCACCATTCCGGCAAACAGCTATGTTGATGACGGCAAGATTAAGAAGGCTGACAAGTCCACTCTGTCCTACATCAACGCTTCTGCTACCGTATTTGTTAAGTATGGTTCTGATGACTACAAGGTAGTTACCGGCGACAACATGAAGAACTGGAGCGAAAAGAATATCTTCTCCGGTGATATGCTGACCGATGATTCTGATGGTTATGCATACGCTAAGGTTGCATTTGTAAACACCAACAAGAATCCGTCTTCCGCTGACAAGACCTACGCTTACATCTTCGGTGTTGAGAACAACGCTAAGGATGCTAACAACAACGAGTACGTTGAGTACAACGTTTGGAACGGCACCGAGGCAACCACTCTGAAGGTTAAGCAGTCCGCTGGTTCTGCTTACGCAGAGGGCACTGTTGTTGAGTATACTCTGGATTCCGACGGCTACGCTGATTGCGACACCTACGTATACAAGACTAACCTGAATAAGGGTGCTCTGACCGGTTTCGCATGGGACAGCAATGGCAAGGATGGCAACGTAACCATCGCTCGCAACGGCTCTGTTGCTGCTAACCAGACCATCACTCGTGAGATCGACAAGAAAGATACCATGGTACTGTTCGTTGATACCGAGAATCAGACCGGCGTTGCTGATGGCGCACTCCAGACCGCTATCGAGAACTACGATAGCACTGGCAACGTTACCAGCTACAAGAACAACGTAATGTTCTACTCTAAGGACGGCAAGACTCTGGACGTTCTGGTTGTTGACGTTACCAATGAGCTGGACACCGACGTTTACCCGAACTAATCAACCTCTGTTGATTTGTTTCGTCTGAACGGCAAAATGAACCCCCGAGGAAAATCTCCTCGGGGGTTTTCTTATCCCCTCACCCACCAGCGGTCTGCCGCCGCTCTGCGCCGTGCCGCAGGCCGCCCTTATTCCCTATCGCGCCCAACCGCAAGCCGCTGTGCGCCGTTCTGACGCCCTTACGCCCTATCCCTCATTCGCCTGTAAAAGCGCACAAAAAAGCCGCCCGGAAAACCGGGCGGCTTGCATTTTTGAGAAATTACTTGAGCTGTACGCGCTCACGAATCGAATCGGTTACGGAAAGCTGTACGCTCTGTGCGGAGTAGCCGGTGCACGCCACCTGCGCCACATAGCTGCCGCGCTTGAGGCTGAACGACGCCGTGCCGTCCGTGCCGGTGGTGATGCTCTTGCCGCCAACCGTGACAACCGCACCGGACAGCGGCGCGCCGTACGCGTTGGTGACAACCAGCTGTACATTCTCGAGAATCTCGCCGGTCAGCTTGACCGTGCGGCCTGCAGAGATTTTGACCGTCTGCGTAACCGCCGCAGTAAAGCGCGAATGCGTTGCCGTTACAACGTACGAGCCGCGCTTGACATAAACGGTTGCCGTGCCGTCCGAGCCGGTGGTCAGCGTCTGCGCTGCCGTGCCGCTCTCCGCGTCCGAAGGCGTGAAGGTGACGGACGCACCCGAAATCGGCAGACCGAGATCATCGACCACGGAAGCCGTCAGCGCATAAGTGGTAACGTAGTTGACACGCAGCGTCGGGCTTTGACCCTTGCTCATCACAAAAACGAAATCCGCGTAGGATGCACCGCTCTTGCCGAATGCCGCAACCGCAGACTTGTTGATCGTGACCTTGCTGCCCTCGATCTTGTACTGCCAGTTCTCCTCGAGCGTCTTGCCGTTCGAGCGGATATTCTTGAGCTTTGCACCGTCTACCATGTTAAGCGTTACCACCAGATCGGCGTATCCGCCGGACGAGGTGTTCGCGTCAAAATCGATCGTGGACGGCTGTACTTCGTTCACCGGCGCGGTATCTACCACGCTCAGCGAGCAGGTAAAGGACGAACCCTGATTGGGTACGAATGTAACCGTATAAGTGCCCTTGCTCTTCTTGGCAAGCGTCTCCTTGAGCAGACGAATCGTGCCGTTCGTTGCATTATAGGTGTAATCCGTGCCGCGCTCGAGCACCGTACTGCCGATTTTGACGGAATCCAGACGCGTGCCCGCCGGAAGAACAACGTTTACGGTCTGATCGGCATAGTTTGCGGACTGCTCATACTTATCAAAGGTAATCTGGCTCGGGCTGACTGCGCTCTGCGCCGAGTTGCTGACCGCCAGACCGATGGCTGCCTTGGAGCCGTCCTCAAAGGTCAGTTCTGCGGTGTAGGTGCCCGCCTTGAGCGTGGACAGATAGGTTTTGTACACGCGGATGCCGTTCTTGTCGCTCAGCAGGTTGTAATCCGTGCCCTGCTTGAGATTGGTGCCGTTGACCGAAACACGGGTCAGATCGTTCTTGTCCGCGTTGAAGGTGAATTCGTAGGCGAACGCGATCGCGTCCTTGTTATTCACGTCGATGGACAGCGTGGACGGAGAAACCGAAACGCTGGTGGACGCCGCAACGTCCTTGCCGGCAATCTTCGCGGTGACGCCGCTCGCCAGCTCAACGCTGGTCGGCTGCATGGTCAGCTCACAGCCGTTGGAATTGAGCACCGCCTTCTGGACCGAGCCGCCGCCGGTGACAGTGGTTCTTCCGTTCGCGGTAAGCGTGCTGATGGAGGTGCTGCCGGTCGTCAGGATGGTGCCGGTCTGCTCATTGGCAACGTCCCAGACAGCTGCATCCAGCGTCAGGCTGACGCTGCTGCCGTTCATTTTAAGATCGGAGAAACCGCCTGCAGTCGCTGCCAGATTGCTCTCGGTCAGCGTTGCAGAGGTTTTTACCTCGGTGGTGCCGATGTTGGTGTTGCCGGTCGCAATGACCTGCGGGGTCAGTCCGGTCGGATTGGAGACGACCATCTCGAGTGCGGAAACACCGTCCAGCGTTACATTTCCGCCGCTGACGATGATATCGCCCGCAACGGTGACATCCTCAAGCGTTACATTGCCCGCCAGAACGCCCTCGGTGATGTACAGATTGCCCTTGATATCCGCATCGGCCAGCGTGCACGGTACGGAAATCGTAACGTTTTTGGTATCGCTCTTGAGCGTAGCCTGCGAGTACACGTTGCCGTTCTTATTCAGCGGGGTGCCCATATAGCCGTACAGCATTTTGGCGATTTCGCCTCGGCTGAGCGTGCCCTGCGGCTTAAAGGTACCGTTCGTGTAGCCGTTGATATAACCCTGCTTGACCGCTTCCGCAACGTAGGATTTGCTGTAATCGCTCAGCTTGGCCCGATCAGAGAACATATCCAGCGCAGACAGGTTAGCCGTCGGCGTGTACTTGTGCAGTCGGCCGAGGATGGTTGCCGCCTGCTCTCGGGTCAGCGTGCCCTCCGGTGCCATACGGTTGTTGCCGACACCGTTGATATAGCCCTGCTTGACCGCAATCTGCACGGTTTCGTAGAAAATATCGCTCGAATTGACATCCGAGAAGCTGATATCCGCCTTTTCGGTAAAACCGAACGCGCGGTTGATGTATCGCATGAACTCCCAGCGCGTTACCTTGTCATCCGGGCCGTAGTTGCCCGTGCTGGCAGACGGATTGATAATGCCGTTTTCATGCAGCTCGGTAATGTAGGACTTTGCCCAGTGGCCATCAATATCCGAAGCCGCAAAGGCAGCCGGCACGGTACTGACCAGCAGCGCCGCTGTCAGTACGGCGGAAAGGACTTTTTTCAAAGCTATCACCTCTTATTATAATTTACCTTTATTCTACCATTCTTTTGTTTATTTGTGTACTGTTATTTTTATCTCGAGACAGGGCTTTTGACTAAATAGACGGCCTGCTGCCGGTTTTGGTTCCGCATTTTCGCAGAATTTTCCGGTATCCTCACAGAACGTACAATTTCTGCTCTGCCGTTTTGTATATCATTACTCTGCTTCATGGAATCTTTTCACAAATTCGCGCAAAACCCCTTGCATTGACAGCCGGATATTGTATAATTTAGATAGTGGCAATCCGTCGGCTGAAAGCGGCGATGCGCCAACTAACACGATGAGGTGATACCAATGGATTATATGTCGGAATACAAGCGTTGGCTGGACTGCTCTGCCCTCTCTGCGGACGAGCATGCCGAGCTGGCTGCTGTTGCAGATAATCAGGAAGAGATCGAAAGCCGTTTCTTTGCGCCGCTGTCGTTCGGCACGGCCGGTCTGCGCGGTGTACTGGGCGTCGGCCTCAACCGCATGAACCGCTTTACCGTCGGTCAGGCTGCACAGGGTCTGGCAAACCTGATCGTATCGAATGGTCAGGCCGCAATGGACCGCGGTGTTGCCATTGCATACGACTCCCGCCATTTCTCGGCCGAGTTCGCCAAGCAGTCTGCGTGCATCATGGCCGCAAACGGCATCCAGTCGCTGCTGTTCGATGAGCTGCGTCCGACCCCGGAGCTGTCCTTCGCTGTCCGTCACTACGGCTGCATCGCAGGCATCAACATCACGGCTTCCCACAACCCGAAGGAATACAACGGCTACAAGGTTTACTGGGAGGACGGCGCACAGCTTCCTCCGGCCGAGGCAGACGTGGTTGCCAACGAAATGGCAAAGACCGATATCTTCACCGGTGTAAAAACTGCAGACTACGATGAGTCCGTCAAAAACGGTCTGATCCGTATTCTGTCTAAGGAGACCGACGAGGCTTATCTCGGCGAGGTTATTAAGGTTGCGGTAAATCCGGACTGCGTAAAGCAGGTTGCCGATGAGTTCAAGCTGGTGTACACGCCGTTCCACGGTGCCGGCTACCGTCTGGTTCCCGAGATCCTGCGCCGTCTGGGCTACAAGCACATTATCTGCGAGCCGGAGCAGATGAAGATCGACGGCGACTTCCCGACCGTTAAGAACCCGAATCCGGAGTACAAGGAAGGCTTTACGCTCGCCATCGAGCTGGCAAAGCAGAACGATGTTGATCTGATCATCGGCACCGACCCGGACTCCGACCGCACCGGCATCGTCCTCAAGGACAAGTCCGGCGAGTATGTCACCCTGTCCGGCAATCAGGTCGGCGTGCTGCTCACCGATTACATTATCACCGCAAAGAAGCTGACGAACACCATGCCTGCCCACCCGGCGGTGCTCAAATCCATCGTTACCACCGAGATGGCACGCGCGGCGGCTGAAAAGAACGGCGTTGCGTGCTTCGACACCTTCACCGGCTTCAAGTTCCTTGCCGAGAAGATCAAGCAGTTCGAGCAGGACGGCTCGCACGAGTACATTTTCGCGTTTGAGGAATCCTACGGCTACCTGTGCGGCGATTATGCCCGCGACAAGGATGCCGTTACCGCTTCCATGCTGATCGCCGAGATGGCGGCTTACTACCGTACCCAGGGCAAGACCCTGTACGACGCAATGGAAGAGATGTACGAAAAGTACGGCTACTACTGCGAACAGACCATTTCGATCGTTATGCCGGGTGTTTCCGGTCTGCAGCGCATGAAAGAGCTCATGCAGGAGCTGCGCGACAAGCCGCTGACCCAGATCGGCACCCACAAGGTCGATTACACCCGCGACTATATGCCGGGCACCCGCACCTGCATGGCAGACGGCAAGTCCGAGCCGATGGAGCTTAAGGGTCAGAACGTGATGTACTACGAACTCGAGGGCGGCACAACCTTTATCATCCGTCCGTCCGGCACCGAGCCGAAGGTCAAGGTTTACATCATGGCCAAGGGCGAGAACAAGGCCGAGGCCGCAGAAAAGGTCGAGGCTCTGACCGCTGCAGCGAAGGAAATCGTAAAGTAAGCCATCTGCAGTAAAAATCCAGCAACGCTGAATGCAGCCGAATTCCGGTTCGGCTGCATTTTTCCGGAATCACCTTAATTATTTTAGGGGAACAAAAATATGATCAAACGCATTATTTCCTGTATTGTAAGCACGGTCATCGTGCTCGGTGCCACCATCGCGTATGACCGCACGCCTGCATGCCGCATTGCCGTGATGGAGCAGGTGCCGACACAGCTGGCTTCCGTTCTGCCGCGTGCTGCCTCCTACGAACTGGAGCTGCGCACGGAGGAAGGCAGCCGCAGCTACACGGTCAACTGCCATGACAAGGACGGCAGCACCTTCCGCTCCTACACCATGCAGACCGTGGAAGGTCAGGAGGAGCCGCTCAACTTCACCTATACGGACTACACCTATGACGAAAACGGCAACTGCACGGATGCCATCACCACCGACAAGACCAACAACTCCACCTCGGAGTATCGCCGCAGCTATGACGACAAAAACCGCGTTCTTCGCACGGAAAACTACGAGGACGGCGAACTTTCGGTCTCCTCCGAGACGGTTTACACCGAGGTTGACAACGGTCAGTCCTCTGCAGTCAACACGGTTTACGACGCAGACGGCAACGAGCTGATGGTCGTCCGCATGGGCATGAACACCAACGGCGACGTGCTGTCCTCCCGCACCTACGAGGGCGAGGACAATATCACCTCCTCCACCGACAACCGCTACGACAGTCAGGGACGGCTCATCCAGTCGGTCACCGTAGACGAGAGCGGCGTCGTGTTCGAGGTGCTCACCGTGTACTCGGTGGACGGCAAAACGCAGACCACCCGCTCGACCATCGAAGGCGGCACCCTCTCGACCGATACCCGTACCTTTGATGATAACGGCAATCTGGTCTCCATGCACCAGACCGACAGCGACGGCTACGCAAGCGATACCACTTATACACAGTTTAAGTGACCTGTCGCGGAACTTTAATCCGCAGTGAAAACCACCCGTTCGGGTGGTTTTTCCTTTTTTTCGGGCATACTATTATCAGCTATACACCGACCATTTCTCCCTATTGGTCGGTTTTCCGCTAAACTCCTGCAAAATTCCTGTCTGGATATTGCTTTTTCTCGGTCAAACCGCTATAATCGCTATATGCGTATCAAGACTGTGTCAACAGAGCACAGCTATAGAGAAATAGATCGGAGGTGCGCTATGCGCATCATTATTGTAGGCTGCGGCAAAGTCGGCTCGGAGCTGGCAGGACAGCTCAGCGCGGCCGGACACGACCTGACACTGGTTGACCTGTCCGAACGCCGGCTGAACGAGCTTTCCAATATGTACGACCTTGCTACAGTAAAGGGCAGCGGCACCAGCTATCACGTTCTGCGTGAAGCCGGCGTGCAGGATACCGACCTGCTAATCGCCGTTACCACCCATGACGAAATCAATCTGCTTTCCTGTCTGATCGCCCGCAAGGCATCCGGCTGCCACGCCATTGCGCGTGTGCGCGATCCGGAATATGTATCCGACCTCGGCTTTATCCGCGATGAGCTGGGTATTTCGATGGTCATCAACCCCGAGCTGTCCACCGCGCGTGTTGTTTCGCGTCTGATCCGCTTCCCGTCGGCCATCCGCGTCAGCACGTTTGCCCGCGGACGCATCGAGTTGCTCGACCTCAAAATCCCGCACGAGTCCCGCCTGGACGGTATGGCGGTCTGCGAGGTCAATCCGCTGCTCCGCACGGACGTGCTGCTGTGTATGGTCCGCCGCGACGGCCAGACCTATATTCCCAAGGGCGACTTCATCCTGCGCGAAAACGACAACATCACGGTTATCATTCCGCCGCACGAGCAGAACGAATTTTTCGAGAAGGTCGGTCTGCCGGTCAAGCGCATTTCCTCCGCGATGCTGGTCGGCGGCGGCAAAATCTCGTACTTTCTTGCGAAAATCCTGCTGGATTCCGGCATTGCAGTCAAGATTATCGAAAACAAACTTGAGCGCTGCGAGGCACTGTCCGAAATGCTCCCGCACGCGACCATCATCTACGGCGACGGCACCGACCGCGACCTGCTCGACGAGGAGGGTCTGGCAACCTGCGAGGCGTTTGCGGCGCTCACCGGCATGGACGAGGAGAACATTCTGCTCGCGCTGCACGCCGGCCGTCATTCCCGTGCCAAGCTGTTCACCAAGGTCAACCGTGTGAACTTTGAGGAAGTCATCGCCAGCATGCCGATTGGCAAGGTGATTCGCCCCAAGCAGACCACCGCCGAGCTGATCAGCCAGTACACCCGCGCGATGCAGAACTCGATGGGCTCCAACGTGGAGACCCTGCATCAGCTGGACGGCGCAGAAGCGCTTGAATTCCGTGTTGCGGCGCACCATCTCACCGGTGTTCCCCTGCAGGATATGCCGATTCGTCCGGATGTTCTGCTGTGCTGCATCAACCGCAGAGGCAAGCGTATCATTCCGCGCGGCCACGATGTGCTGCATGAAGGCGATACGGTTATCGTCGTTTCCACCTTCGAGGGCATGAACGACCTTCAGGATATCTTCCTGCCGACAGCCGGAGGGCGCGGAAGATGAATTTCGCAATCGTCCGCTATCTGATCGGCTGGCTGATGGGCATTGAGTCCCTGTTCCTGCTGCTGCCCGCGTTTACCGCGGTCATTTACCGTGAACCCGAGCTGCCTGCCTATATCGCCACGGCACTGATTTGTATGGTCGGCGCAGGCATTCTGTGTGAATACAAGCCGAAAAACACCAAGTTCTACGCACGCGAAGGCTTTGTGGCAGTCGCGCTGTGCTGGCTGGTGCTGGCCGTGACCGGTGCCCTGCCGTTCGTGCTCAGCCGCGAGATTCCGTTCGCAGTAGATGCGATTTTCGAGGCCGCATCCGGCTTCACCACCACCGGCGCTACCATCCTCGGCGATGTGGAGGCGCTTTCGCATGCCTCTATGCTATGGCGCTGCCTGATGCACTGGGTCGGCGGCATGGGCATTCTGGTGTTCATGCTGATCGTCCTGCCGCTGGCAGGCGGTCAGACCATTTATCTGATGCGCGCGGAAAGCCCGGGACCCTCGGTCTCCAAAATATCGCCGCACATGCGCGATACCGCGCTTATCCTGTACGCGATTTACTTTGGACTGACCGTTCTGCAGATTATTCTGCTGCTGTTCGGCGGCATGCCGATGTTCGACGCCATCTGCGTTTCGCTCGGCACGGCAGGCACCGGCGGCTTCGGCAACTGGAATGATTCCATCGCGCACTACGACAGCGCCTACCTGCAGAATGTCATCTCGGTCTTTATGATTCTTTTCGGTATCAATTTCAACGCGTATTTTCTGCTTTTGACCCGTAAATTCAAGCAGTTGTTCAAAATCGAGGAAATTCGCGTGTACCTCGGCGTGATTGCCATATTCACCACGCTGATCGCCTTCAATGTGCGCGGCTGCTTCAGTTCGCTGCGCGAGAGCTTCCACCATTCCCTGTTTCAGGTTGCGTCTATCATCACGACCACCGGTTTTTCAACCGTAGACTTTAACCAGTGGCCCGCATTCAGCAAGCTGCTGATCGTGCTGCTGATGTTCATCGGCGCGTGTGCCGGTTCGACCGGCGGCGGCATGAAATGCTCGCGCATCCTGCTGCTGTTCAAGGGCGTAAAGAAGGAAATGATGTCGCTGATTCATCCGCGTCTGGTGCGCGTGCATAAAATGGACGGACAGCGCGTCCAGCACGAGGTCATGCGCTCGGTCAACGCCTTTCTTGTGGCATATCTGATCGTCATTGCCATTTCCGTCCTTATTGTCAGCCTGCACTGTGAGGATATGGTAACTAGCTTTACCTCGGTTGTTACCTGCATCAATAACGTCGGTCCGGGACTCAATCAGGTCGGTCCGGCAGCCAACTTCAGTGTGCTGCACCCGCTGAGTAAAATCGTGCTGACTTTCGATATGCTCGCCGGTCGTCTGGAGCTGTTCCCCATGCTTCTGCTGTTTGCACCCGAAACGTGGAGAAGAAACCGATAAAAAAGCTGCCGCTGAACGTATATCGTTTAGCGGCTTTTGCGTGCATATCGACCGACCACAAATCGTTCCGGTGCTCCACCGACACACCTGAATCATCGCGGCAGAATATGTCGAGATGGGGTTTTCCGGTTGCTCAGGGGTATCTATCTCTTTGGGTAACATAATGGTGCTTTTTCTGTCTGACAACAGCCTGCCACGGAATTTATCTCTTGAAAAATACGTCTTATTCGCAACCCTTCACAGCTTCAATCTATAGACAGTTGCTTTTTCAGTGCCTTCACATAGGAGGTCGCATAGCGGCTAAATACCACGTTTTTCTTGCGGATGAGACCGATGCGCATGCTGCCTTCCATCTTGAGCGGCCGCGCGATAATGCTCGGACTGTTCAGCTTGCGGTCGATAATGCCCGAGCTGACCGTAAAGCCGTTCAGTCCGATCACCAGACTGAACAGTGTTGCGCGGTCGCGGACCTGAATGGTTTTCGGCATATCGAGCATGCTGAGCAGTTCCTCGGAAAAATAAAAGGAATTGCGGTCTCCCTGCTCAAAAATCAGATACGGATAAGGTTTCAGTTCATCGAGCGTGATACACTTCCGGTCTGTGTTTCCCGCAGGATAAAACCGTACCGGTCCGCGTCGCACTCCTTGACAACCTCGACGAATGCGTTTACCGCGAACGAATAGTACTGACATGACACGCAGAACTTTGGCACGCGCTTATTGCCCACGCCGAAGTGCTTCTGCATGATGTCTGCCTGCTCGAGCAGCATACGCGCAAACGAAAGCAGTGCCGCACTCATCCGTGCTCTGCCCGCACGGTTCCGCGCACTGACGGAAAAGTACGGCTGCGCCTTCTTGGACAGCTCGGCTGTCACGGCGGCAAAGTGCTCGGACCAGATTCATCTGACCGCAGAGGAGCACGCCGTGCTCGGCAGGCTCATTGCGGACAGGCTGCGCGAGCTGCTTTAACCCCCCTGTCCAAAATCATTCGTCATCTTTTCCCCTTCCTTGATACTGCAAACGCGGTAAAATACAGGCGCAACCCGTTTCAGCGGAATGCAAGGGTGCCAGGCTATGGCAGCCGCCGCAGCGCACAAGCGGAAAAGCAGCGCAGGCGCCTTTCACCCCGGTTTTGTCACCTGACAAAACCGGGGTGTTTTTTTACCGCATTTTATCCACAGCCTGTTGATAACTTCTGTGGATTGTGTGTCATTTTTTGCAGAATTTACGCGTAGTTCACTCTATTTTTCCTATCGGTGTATTTCGTGTCGAAAATCGGACATTTCGTGTGCCCGACCGCACAGCAGGCTGCAAAGCTGCTATGATAAACGCAGGCAATTTTCAGTCTCTTTTCTGCAGGCGCGGCTCGTTCCACCGCACCGCAGAATTGGAAAAGGAGGAATATACCATGAAATTCAAACGCGGCATAAGCCTTGCTCTGGCACTGGCTCTTATCGCCGGCATAGGCGGCCCGCTTGATATCCGCGCAGCGGCGGCGGATACCGGCAGCTCGGACGCGCTTGCGGCGCTCGGTATTGATTCGAGCAAAGCGCCCGACGGCTTTAATGCCAACGACCCCAGCAACCCATACGGGCGCAATACCATCAAGGTTACGCCGGTGTACGAGCTGTATACCGTTGGTCTGACAAGTGATGTTCTGCCGTCGGATACCATCAGTATGGGAACCAAGGCCGACGCAGAAAGCTGTGCAAAGAGCACTTCCGCATCCAACGATAAGGATAACAAGCTGCAGAGCACGCTGTACGGCAATGATGATAACACATCTACCAAGGCTCAGCAGTTTTTGACGGCTAAAACCAATTCCAAGGAAATCTCCAAGGGTAAAACCACCTCTACCGGCACATACGCACAGTTCCCGGTGGGCAGCAAGGACAATGGCGGCTATGCCACCAAGGGCTATCTGACCGGCATGACCAATGCTACTACCGATTTGCAGGATGGTACCGATTACGCCATGGCAGACGTGGCCGCAGGCCATTTCACCTCGAGCAGTGACGCCAAGTCCTCGCAGACGGTCATGGTTTACGCCGGTGACCTGAGCGCAAAAGGCGGTCTGTACCTGCGATTCGGCGATGCTGAATCCGGCAAGTACGGCAAGCCGATCACGCTGCTGGACACCAGCAAGGAAATCGGCAACCCGAATCTGACCGACACCAGCGATGAAGGCAGCACGACCGCCAAAAAGGTCGAAAACTTCGCAGAAAACCCGTATCAGCTGAAAAACTACCTGCAGGTAGCTACCGGCGACTGGGACAACGACGGTAAGGACGAGGTTGCGGTCTATGTGCCGGAGGTCGGCAATTCCCGCATTGAGATTTACGACCTGCAGACTGAAGATTACTCCCATCCCTCTAACTGGAGACAGGCGTGGACGTACTTCTTCCGTGAGGGCAGTGTCGTTTCCAACATGATCTCTCTCGTCAGCGGTGACGTCAACCAGGACGGCGTAGACGATCTCGCCTGCACCTGGGGTTACTACTACGGTCCGCAGCAGAACGCAGGCTCGCGTGCCGTTGTAATGTTCGGCTCCACGAGCGCGCACATGCTGCAGAGCTCGCAGGAATTCCCGCTGACCTACGAGGGCAGCAATCTGGTCCGCGCATCCTTCGCCTTCGGCGATATGACCGGCGGCGGCAAAACGCTGATTCTGGCGGCTCAGTCGGATGCTGACCTCAAGGCAAATAAGCAGAACACGCGCTATGTAGGTTTGTACGCATGGAACGGCGTCACCTTCAAGCCGTCTGTTTCGCAGAATTTCGATCTGTTCTCTAAGAACGATAAAGGCGAGTACATCTACGGTGCAATGGCAAAGCACAACGATACCTTCCGTTCTCTGCCGCTGTGTCCGGCCAATACGGCGATTATCTCCCGTCCGACCGCAGGTGAAAAAGCCGATGACGGCAAAACCAGTGATCTGCTGTACTTTGATAGCCTTGTTGTCTCCTGCGATGAGAACGGTCTGAATATCAAGCAGGCACTCGACAACACGCCTGCTATGCCGGATGAGGACTACGTTGAGTACGATGCATCCGCAGGCTCTGTGACCACCGCGGTGGATAAAGACAACAACACCGCAGGTTCGGGTACGCTGTTCACCCTGACGCAGACCATGTCCAAGGATGAGAACAAGCAGTCTGAATCCTACACCGTCAAGGGTCAGGTCCCGAAGTACGAGCGCCGTGCCTACTACAAGAGCTGGTGGCACAAGCTGTTCCGCAGAAAGTCCTACTACCAGGCTTTTGTCGGCTACGAAACCGTAGATCAGGCGGTTCAGACACCGTACACCACCCGCACGCCGGGTACAACCAGACTTTCGACCGTCAACCTGTTTGACGGCTCTCAGCCGGTAAAAACCGATGTCAACAGCTCGTACACGCTCTGTCTCGCCAACACGGACGACGATACCAGCTACATGACCTACACCGGCAAGCACTATTACACCTACTCCGATCCGCAGGTTCTGGCGGTACTGGCTTCGCCTCCGTACTTCTCCGATCTGCTCGACCGCGATGACCTGTCCGGCAACTATGCCGAGTCCTCCACCACCTACTCGAGCATGAAAGGCACCGAGAACGGCACCAGCTCCTCCTCTACCATCTCGGTCGGCGCATATGTCTCCTTTGAGCAGGAATTCTCGGTATTCGGCGTTAAGATCGGCAGCGTTGAGGCAGAAGCCGCCTTTACCTCCGGTTTCACCTACGAGACCGAGCACACCTCCTCGCTCGAGCAGTCCATCACCTACGAGACAACCTCCGGCGAGGACAGAGTGGCGTTCTATTCCATCCCGATGGAGATTTACGAGTACACCTCCTACATCCCGGATGGAACAGGCAAATACACGAAAGTAACCTCCACCGTTTCCATCCCGCACGAAGCCTCGATCGGTCTGATCGACCTGTCCGACTACGAAAACATTGCCGAGGATTACAGCGTGCTGCCGTCCATTTCGGGCAGTGTGCTGACGCATACGATCGGTGATCCGTCCAGCTATCCGAGCACGCATAAGGCATACGCAAACGCTAAGGCTTATAACGGTGATCCGGCTAAGGTTGACTTCACCGCGGCAGGCGGCGGCTCCGGCATCATGCAGGAGATCAGCTTCTCCACCTCGGACAGCCAAAACTACACCAACACCACCTCGATCGAAACGAAAGCCGGTGCAGGCGCAGGCGGCGTAACCGCAGGCGTTGTGGCAGGTTCGGAACACTCTGCCGGCAAGGTATCGGTCAACACCGCAGGCGGCTCGTTCTCCGGTTCGCTGCAGAACATGCCGATCGAAGCAAAACCATACGGCTACGGCATGAACTGGAAAATTTTCTGCTACAACTACCGCAGCGGCAATCAGGCGTTCCCGGTTGTTACCTACGCGGTAACCGAGCCGCAGGCTCCGTCTCCGCTGCCGGAGGATTTTGAGCAGGATGTTGCGAAAACCACCGATGATTCCGTCACCCTGACGTGGACGTACGACAAGATCGTTTCCGGTTTCCAGCTGTACCGCTACTACAACTTCCCGGATGGCTCCGGCCGCAAGGAACTCGCATTTGTGCCGTTCACCGATGGTGAGCGTCACGATGACGGCACCTACACCTTCAGCTACACGGATAAGAACCTGTCTCCCTATACCGAGTATGAATATCAGATTCAGACCCGCAACAACAACAAGGCTGTGCAGCAGCGCAACAGCATTTACAGCGAACCGCTGACCTGCTGCACCAAGACCACAGCAGGCTATCCCGATATTTCGGTAAACATTGGCGGCAAGAAAGATCTAACGGAGCTGCCGATCTATCCGGATTCTCTGGCAACCGCAACGGTTAAATATAACGGAGACAATAAACATCCGGACGGCGGCAAGTACAACAGCGTAAGCTATCAGTGGCAGAAGCTGAACGGCGGTTCCTGGACCAATATTGCCGGCAGCGTTTCCGATACGCTAAGCATCGAAAACGCCGGTTCTGCCGACAAGGGAACTTACCGCTGCCGACTGAATGTGCTCTACTTCGATAATACCGTCCAGAAGGAGTTCAGCATTTCCGCTTACTCGCCTGAGATTACCACACAGTACAGCAAGCGCACGCCCAAGTGTGAGCTGACGGTTACGGCGAAGAATGTACAAAAAGACAACACTGCTCAATTTGACCGCACGCTGCACATCAACGCTAAAATGAGTTCCGCGTCTGCTACCTCCACCATCCCGACCGGCACGCTCAGCTTCCTGATTCGCGGCACGGACTTCTCTACCACGGTTGCCGCAGAGATTGGCGCCAATGGCGTGGCCACCAAGGACGTTGTCGTGCCCGCAGACGGCGCTTACACGGTTACCCCGTATTATCCGGGCAGCTATGTATTCAAGGATATGAGCAACGCGGAAGGCCAGATGGTTCTCGTTGGCGAGAACGCGACCGGCTATCAGCTGACGCTCACCAACGGCAAGGATAACAACAGCGTCACCCGCTTCACCTACGGCGATACGGTAACGCCGTCGCTCTCCCGCATGAGTAAAGATACGCATGGTCTGCAGAAGGTCAATAACGCGACCTTCAAGTATGCAGTTTCCGGTTCCAAGGATTCGCAGCCGCTGACAGAGAACAATAAGCTGAATGTCGGCACTTACACGCTGTATGCTTATGCAAGCGGCGAATCCAAGCCGGTTGCGGAAACTGAGTTTACCGTTGTTCAGCGTACCGTTACGCTGCGCGTTGTCACCCCGAAGGACGGCGTTGCACAGGATCAGGTTAATCCTGCCGACCCGAAACAGCTTTCTCTCACGGCAGACACGAAAAACATGACTGCTGAAGAGATTACTGCTCTGCACCTCGACTATACCGCAGTCAACACCGCAGGCAACAAGGAAACGCTCGCGCCGAACATTGCACCCAGCAACTACACGGTTTCTCCATGCAAGACTACCGCTACCAACGAAACGCTGTACAACAACTATGAATTCACCTTTATCCCCGGTGTTTACACGGTAAACGGCCTGACTTACATCCTGACCCTCAAGGCTGAGGACTTCGGCGAAGGCACAAACAAGCACTCTGTCGGTTCTGCGTCGATCATCACCGCAGGTCTGAATGCCGGCAAGGCGGATGACGGCAGTGCAATCTCCAGCTTTACCGCAAACACCGATGTTACCTTGACGGCTGTGCCGGATGCAGGTTATGCAGTCGATTACTGGACCTATGACGGCAAGGAAATCGAGAACAGTAAGGAGAAGAGCTCGGTTACCATCAAGACCCTTCCAAAACCGGCATCTGTTTTGGTTTACTTCAAGACCACCAATACCAAACTGAATGCTTCCGTTCAGAATAAGCAGGGCGGTACACTCAAATGCACGGATGAAAATGGCTCCGAAAGCCTCAAGAACTTCCCGGCTTACATTGCCAGCGGTGCAAAGTTCAACTTCACCGCAACGCCGAACACCGGCTGGCACTTCAAGCAGTGGATTCTCTCGAAACGCGGTGCAAACAGCTATCCGTCCGGCGAATCGGACCCGACGAACGGCTCCAACACGCTCTCTGTTGAGGTTGGCGTGCAGGATATTGATCTGGCTGCCGTATTCGAGCGCGACAGCTACACGCTGACGCTGGAAGGCGAACTGACCGCAAGCTATCAGACGGTTGATCCGGACGATACCTCCAAGACGCTCACCAAGTCTCTCAAGAGCGGCGAAAGCGTCACCGGCGATACGGAGATTACGGTAGCGCCCAAGGCAGGCTATGCTGCCGCCACGGGCGAGACCTATCAGGTGAACGGCAAGGCTGTTGAAGCAGGAAAGCTCAACGCTGACGGCAGCTATACCTTCCCCATCACCGAGAACACCAAGGTTTCGCTTAAGACCGACCGTGCCGCATTTGAGATTACCACACCGAAAATGGAGCATGGCACGATCATTGCAACCGTAGACGGCGAAGCTGTGGACGATCTGTCCAAGATTCCCGGCGGCAGCAAGGTTGAGCTGCAGGCACGCGCAGACCGCGGCTGGCATTTCAAGAATTGGGTTGTAAACGGTACTGCTCAGGATGAAGCTACGGCAAAGACCAACGGCACTTATACCATCAGCGAACTGGCTGGCGATCTGTCCATCAGCGCTGAATTTGCCCAGAGCGATTCCTACACCGCCAAGGCTACCGCTGCAGCCGGCAACGGCACCGTAAAATACACGCTGTATGATATCTACGGTGAGGAAGTTGAGACCAAGGCTATGCCTGCAGGAGGCGTAACCATCTATAAGGATGAGGAAATCACCTTCCATGCAGCGCCGAAGACTGGCTATCAGGTTGAACAGTGGGAAGTAAACGGCAAAAAGACTGCCGGAAACTCCAAAACCAATCCGGAAGGCAAAATCCGTGCGGACAAGAATATTACTGCAACCGTATACTTTAAGGTTACGGCAAGCTATCAGCTTACTTTCGGCACCGCTGATGCGAACGGCCATCTGACCGCCAAGATTGACGACACCGCGATCAACTCTCAGACCAAGCAGCCGAACGGCAGCGTAATCACCTTCACTGCAGCACCAAACACCCAAAAGATGGTCGAAAAGTGGACGGTTACCCAGGGTGACATTACCGCAGAAGAAAACGCTGCTGCGGTACAGGTTGATGGTGTAAATCTTGTCGATCCAATTTATATTCACACACTCGATGCCAACCAGACCATCCGCGTTCACTTCACCGACCTTGTACAGTACAATGCCAAGATTTCCGGCACGAACGGCACCGGCAAATTCACCTACACCACGCCGATTCAGTCGAACGACACCGGTGCAGTCAACAGCACATCCGCTCAGGTTCGCAAGAACGGCACGGTCAAGCTGACGCTCACACCGAGTGCAAACTGTGTCGGCACCGCCGAGGAAATCAAGTCCGAACTCCAGAAGGCGGCTCCGAATGCCGTTGTTTCCGTAACCGAAAAGGACGGCAGCTTCGAAGCCGTTATCCGCAACGTAACAGACGCTCTGGCGGTCAACACCGACACTCTGTTCCACAAAACTTACGCAATTACGGCCGGCAAGGCCGAAAACGGCAGCGTTTCCGCTTCTGCGGCACGCGCCAAGGCTGGCGACAAGGTAACGCTCACCGCTGCACCCGCAAGCGGCTATCAGCTGAAAACCCTGACGCTGACACCGGAGACCGCGCTCGACAAGACGGTTTCCGCGTCCACCCTGACCTACACCTTCACCATGCCGGCGAATGACGTTGCAGTTACCGCAGCCTTTGCCGTCAAGCCGAGCAGCGGCGGCAGCGCAGGCGGCGGTGGAGCAGGCGGCGGCGCTGTTGCACCGGCTCCGACCGACAGCGGCTCGTCCTCCATTACCGCGCCGGACGGCACCAAGGTTCCCGCAACGGTTGAGGTAAAGAACGGCACCGCAGCGGTTTCCGCCGACAGCTCCAAGCTGACTGCGGTTTCCGGCAAGGATTCGCTGACGCTTGACCTGTCCGCAGATTCCACCGTACGCACGGTATCGCTCACCGGCGATGTGGTAGCTGCTCTCGCCGGTGCAAAGAACGGCGCAGCGCTTACCCTGCCGAACGGCACGGTTGCACTCGACCGTGAGACGCTGACCGCACTCGGCAGCGCCGCACAGGCTGACGGTATGGCAAGTATTTCGATCGCTTCCGCTGACAAGTCCTCCCTGACGGACGCACAGCGCAAATACCTGCCGAAGAACAGCACCATCCTGAACATTTCTGCGCAGGTACAGCCGAAAAACGGCACTGCAACCCGCGTTCACGCGCTGAACGGCACGGCTGCGATTTCTGTGGCATACACCCTCAAGAGCGGCGAGAACGCCGATCATCTGGTTGCATACTATCTTGCTGAGGACGGCTCGTTCGAAAAGCTGCCTGTCATTTATGATGCAGCGACCGGAAAGGCTACCTTTAAGACCACCCACTTCTCCACCTTCGTTATCACCCACGAGTACAGCAGCGACTTCTCCGATGTCAACCTGCGCAAGTGGTTCTACAACGAGGTCAACACTGCACTCGAGAACGGCTGGTTCAAGGGCCTGACCGCAACCAGGTTCGGTCCGGATGACGGCATGACCCGCGCAATGCTGGTTCAGGTGCTCTACCGCATGAGCGGCAGCAAGGCCGCTTCCACCGCACAGTTCACCGATGTGGCGGACGGCAAGTGGTACGCAGAAGCCATCGCATGGGCCTCCGAAAACGGCATTGTCAACGGCTTCACCGACGGCAGATTCCAGCCGGATACGCTGATCACCCGTCAGCAGCTGGCGGCCATCCTGTACCGCTACGATACCTATCGCGGTCATACGCCGCAGGGCAGCGCAGCACTCGATGGCTACGCAGACGCGGCTTCTGTCGAGTCGTGGGCTGCTGAAGCAATGAGCTGGGCGAACGGCAACGGTCTGGTAACCGGCGTTACCCCGACCACGCTCGTGCCGAACGGCACCGCAACCCGTGCTCCGGTAGCGGCTATCCTCAGCCGCTACACCGATCAGTAATCCCATCCGATTCATACCACACAACGGATGTGGTATGAACAACCGCCCTGTAAGGGCAGACAATACCGACAGCGCCTGAAGACGCACACAAGCGACACCAACTGTCAAATGGTGTCGCTTGTTTTTTGCTTCTCGCACGGAATACGCTCACGCGAGAACGAATCGAACAGCCGCGGCAGAAATTCCATGCTCATATGTCAGCTTCTCCGGCGTGATATACTCTGCCAACCGAATCGCAAGTATTTCCAGGCTCGCGGCTCATTATATCGTACATCATGTTCTATATTTGCATAATACTGTGCAAATTCGACTCATTTTGATTTACAACGTCGTTGCAGGGTGATATACTGAAATTACCATATAAGATGCGCCGGATTATGCTTTGAGGAGAATGCTATAATGACCATGAATGACCCGCTGCTCCGCACGGACAGCTATGCAAAAATCTTCCTGTATAACACCCATGAAACCGTCGCCTGTGTGCCGCGCCACACCATCCGCATGCGCGATAAAGTGCGCCCGGACAAGCTGCGCGAAGCCGTCGAGCAGGCACTGCTGCGCTTTCCGCACATGATGCTGACCGCCGAGCCGACCGAGACCGCGTTCCGCTACCGCCGCAACGTGCAGCCCGCCGTGGTGCTGCCGTTCGATGGCGTATCCACCCGCTACACCATCGGCTCCAAGGATACGAACGGATACTTATTTCTCGTCGGCTACCACGACAAGACCATCTATATGGAGTATCAGCACTCTATCTCGGATGGACGCGGATTCGAGGAGTTTATCCGCTGTGTACTGTTCCAGTACCTGAAAAACTGCGGTTTCCCGGTTGAGAATGACGGCTCTGTGCGCGGCATGGATACCCGCTGGTCTCCTGAGGAGAGCGCAAACGGCTACGAGCAGCTGGCAGACCGTGAATTTTCGCCGGATGGCATCTGGAAAAAGCCGGAGGCTGTTCATGCCCCCGAGGTACAGTGGGGCGCTGACGGCTCCGAGGTCGTCACCGAGGTGACGTTCCCGTTTTCGCAGCTGCACGATTACGCAAAGTCCATCGGCGTCAGTCCGCTGTCTGTACTGGCTCCGCTGATGATGAAAGCGTTTGATGATAAGTTCGGCGGAACGGACAAGCCGGTTATCGCGGAGATTCCGGTCGATCTGCGTCCGCTGCTGCCGACGCTTACCACGCGGTATTTTATTTGCTTTATCGATCTGCCGTATTTTCCGGAATACCGCGATCTGCCGAATGACGAGGTGTTCCGGCGCACGAAGGCATTTTTGAAGGATCAGATGCAGCGCGAACAGCTGCTCTATCGTGCAAAAGCCGCCGCAGACCGCTGTGAATCGCTGCATGAGGCAGACATGCCGCTCGCGGAGAAAATGCAGGCGGCACAGAAGGTCACGACTGATTTTGTGCTCGAGGACAGCTTTCTCATTACCAATGTCGGCCGGTTCGCCCTGCCGGAAAGCTGCCGTCCGTATGTACTCGATTACGGCGCAATCCTGCCGTGTGCTGTGCAGCCGTTTGCGCTGCTGATCTCGTCGTATGGAGATAAAATGAAACTGTCCGTCGCGCAGCGCGACCACGATATGCAGGTTGTCGAGGATTTGTGCGCCGGTCTGCGGCAGCTTGGCATCCAGCCGGAGACACTCAGCTATCCGTTTGTAGTAACACGGTATAACGGACTTGAGTGCGGGATGTAAGTTCAAAACTGTAATTTCAAAAGCAAAACGCTCAGCTATCGTTTGATAGCTGAGCGTTTTGCTTTATCCAAGCCGCGCGACTGTATACCCGACATACAGACCGGCACCGGTCACAAGTGCATTCTCGTCCACATCGAAGCCGCCGTTATGGTTGGTGATCATCGTGTGCGGAAAATCCGGATTGCCGGTGCCGAGATACGCATACGCGCCCGGCTTATACAGCTCAAACTCGGCAAAATTGTCGCCGCTGAGCGACAGCTCACGGTCTGTGACAACGTGTCCTTCTCCGAGCAGCTCGTCCACGACCCGAGCAGCTTCCTCGCACACCTGCGGGTCATTGACGAGCGCAGCGGCAAAGTCCGTCCACTCGATTTCCGCCGTGCCGCCGTACAGCGCAGCGATGCTCTGCGCTGTCTCACTGACCTGTGCACGGACGCGGTCGCGGCTCTCCTGCGAAATGGTGCGCGTTGTGCCCTCCATTTCAGCAAATGCTGCCACGGCGTTGTAGGTCGTGCCCGCGTTCAGCTTGCCGATACCGATGATGACCGGCTCGGTCGGTGAAGTGCGGCGCGTAACCAGTCCCTGCACTGCCACGACAATCTGGCTGGCGATGTACAGCGCATCTACGCCCAGATGCGGCGTGGAAACGTGCGTGGACTTACCGTGCACGCGAATGCGGAAATGATCGACTGCGGCGTTGTTGATGCCCGGTTTGAGTCCCACCGTGCCTGCCTCCAAATCGTATGCCGTGTGCAGACCGAACACGCGCTCGGCACCCTCCAGCACGCCGGCTGCGACAAACGGCTTTGCACCTTTTCCGATTTCCTCTCCCGGCTGAAACACAAGACGGACCTTTCCGCTGAACGCGTCTCTGTTCTCCGACAGGATTTTCGCGGCACCCAGAAGGCAGGCCGCGTGCGCATCATGGCCGCAGGCGTGCATGACGCCTGCATTCTCCGAGCGATAGACGCACTCATGCGTCTCCTCAATGGGCAGCGCGTCGATATCCGCACGCAGAACCAGCACTTTTCCGTTGTCCTTTGCGCCCTTCAGCGTGCCGAGCACGCCGGTTTCGCCTACGCGCGTGTGCGGAATGCCGAACTTGTCCAGTTCCTCCTCAATGCGCTGCGCGGTGCGGAACTCCTGCAGGCTCAGTTCGGGGTGCCGGTGAAATTCCCGACGGATGGATACGATGTAGTCCTTCGTTTCCGCTGCTGCTTTCTTTACATCCATGATGGCTTTTCCTCCTGTTTATCGGTGTTTCGGTTTGATCTTATCACGCAGACCTTCCAGACGGTTGAGTGCATCGAGCAGCGTCTCGTCCTTCTTGGCAAAATGCAGGCGAATCAGGTTGTTGACCGGCTCACGGAAGAAGCTCGATCCGGGAACCGCGCCTACGCCGACATAATGCGCCAGATCCTCGCAGAACGCAAGATCGCTCTCGTAGCCGAACTCGGCAATGTCGAGCAGAACATAGTACGCGCCCTGCGGGTCGGTGTGGGCAATTTTCAAATCGTCCAGACCCTTGAGGAACAGATCCTTTTTGTGCGTGTACTTGGCCTGCAGATCGTCGTAGTAGTCCTGTCCCATCTTGAGACCGGTAACAACAGCCTCCTGCAAGGGTGCTGCTGCGCCGACGGTCAGGAAATCATGCACCTTTTTCGCACGGTCGATGATCTCCGGCGGAGCGATGATATAGCCCAGTCTCCAGCCGGTAACCGAGTACGTCTTGGAAAGCGACGAGCACGACAGCGTGCGCTCCCACATGCCCGGCAGAGTGGCAAAATAAGTGTGCTTGTTGGGTGCGAATACGATATGCTCATACACCTCGTCGGTGATAACATAGGTGTCGTATTTCTCTGCGAGAGACGCGATAATCTCCAGTTCTGCACGGGTAAACACCTTGCCGCACGGATTGGACGGGTTGCACAGGATGATGGCCTTCGGGTGCTGACGGAATGCATCCTCGAGCACGTTCGCATCAAAGTGGAAATCCGGCGGCACGAGCGGCACATAGATGGGCTCTGCGCCGGACAGAATGGTATCCGCACCGTAGTTCTCGTAAAACGGGGAGAAAATGATGACTTTATCGCCCGGATTGGTAACCGTCATCATCGCGGCCATCATCGCCTCCGTGCTGCCGCAGGTGGTGACGATCTCGGTGTTCGGGTCGATCCTGCGGCCCATGAAATAGGTCTGCTTGGCGGCCAGCGCTTCGCGGAAGTTCTGCGAACCCCAGGTGATGGAATACTGGTGGTAATCCTCGTAGGCCACCTGCGCCAGACGGTCGAGCAGCTCTTTCGGCGGCTCGAAGTCCGGGAAGCCCTGCGACAGATTTACCGCATCATACTGCATGGAAACGCGCGTCATACGGCGGATGACCGAATCGGTAAAGCCGGCGGTGCGCTCAGATAAGCTCTGCATGGTTATTTTCCTCCCACAATATAAGATTTCTGATCGTTCAGTATATGTTTCGGGTCGAGCGCGGCCTTGATGGTGTTCATCACGGCAAGATTCTCCTGCGCGGTCTCCCGCAGGAAGTACGGCCGCTTGGAAATGCCGATGCCGTGCTCACCCGAGGCTACGCCGCCGTAGGAATACGCCTTAGCGTAAGCCTGCTCCATGTTTTCGTGCAGCTCGCGCTCCCATGTCTGCTGGTCGCGGCCGTCGCGCACCACGCAGAGATGCACGTTGCCGTCGCCCGCATGACCGAACGCGATCATACGCACGCCCGAGGACGCTTCCAGCTCGTTGATATAGCGAACGAAATCCGCCGTGTGGCTGATGGGCACAACGATGTCCACCGGCTCCTGCTCGGACACAGCCTCGACCGCCATAACGAGCGCACCGCGCACCTTCCAGATGTCGGCGGCTTGCTCCGCGCTGCGCAGCACGATGCAGTCGATCGCACCGTTGTCGAGTGCAAGGCGGCGCACACGCTCGATATTCGCGTTGACCTCGCTCTCGTGACCGTCAAACGTCAGCAGAATGTACGAACCCGCATCCGGGCGCGGATATTTCACCTTGCAGAACTCCTCGCCGAGCGCGACCACCTTGCGTTCCATGAACTCGACTGCGGTCGGGTTGGCGTTCGCCTGCAGGATGGTCAGCACGCTGCGGATACCCGTGCCGAGATCAGCAAACGGCACGAGCACGCTCACCGTGGTCTCCGGCTTGGGAAGAAGGCGCAGCAGGCACTTGGTGATGACCGCCAGCGTACCCTCCGAGCCGATGAGCAGATGCTTGAGCGACAGTCCGCTCGCGTCCTTCACCTGCTTGCCGCCGACATGCAGCACCGTGCCGTCCGCAAGGACGACCTCCAGCCCGCGCACATAATCGCGCGTTACGCCGTACTTGACTGCGCGCATACCGCCCGCATTGGTGCTGATGTTGCCGCCGATGCTCGACGCCTTTTCACCCGGGTCCGGCGGATAAAACAGGCCGCGTTCCTCGACGTAAGCCTGCAGATCCTTGAGCAGCATACCCGGCTTGACGGTGACCGTCATCGTGTCGCGGTCCAGCTCGAGCACGCGGTTCATACGGGATACATCCAGAATGATACCACCGAACAGCGGAATTGTCGAGCCTACCAGATTGGTGCCCGCGCCGCGCGGCGTGACCGGGATGCCGTTTTCGTTGGCGTACCGGAGCACGCCGCTGACCTCCTCGGTCGAGAGCGCGAACACGAGTGCATCCGCTGTGCCGGTGCGGCGGCCGAGCGCGTCGCTCAGGTACTCCGCCGGAATATTTTCCTCGAAAAGCAGGCGTTCGCTGTCCGGAATGATCTCCTGCAGCGCCTGTTTGTTGATCTGCATTACTGTTTCCTCCCTGCCGAAAATACCGCCGGTTGTTTCCGGCGGCATTAGGAATAATTATGAATTACTTGTCTGCCAGCAGATCCTGATCCCAGCCTGCCTTGATAAAGTAGCCGCCGAACTGGTCATTGAATACTGCCTCGGTCTCATCGGACTGGAACGCTGCAACGACCTTCTTGTAGGTCTCCAGCTTGTCCGCATCCTCAAGGTCAGCGGAACGTGCTGCGATCAGGTTCCAGTACTCCTCGATGTCCAGCTGATCATCCTTGTAGATGGCATCCTCGGTCTTAAGGCCGAAATCCAGTGCGTAGTTGCCGTTTACGACAGCTGCGGTAACGTCAGCCAGCGTGGACGGGATAACGTTTGCCTTCAGCTCCTCGATGGTGATCTTGGTGTTGTAGGTCTCGATGTCGTCGATGGTCGGGTTGAACTCTGCGCTGTCCTTCAGCTTGATCAGACCGGCAGCCTCCAGCACCTTGAGCGCGCGGCCGCCGTTGGTTACATCGTCCGGAATGGCTACGGTGTCGCCGTCCTTGAGCTCATCAACCGACTTAACCTTGTCGGAGTACAGATTCAGCGGAATGATAAAGGTGTTGCCGATGTTCTCGATCTCATAGCCGTAGTTGTCAATCTCGCTCTGCAGGTAAATGCGGTGCTGGAATGCGTTCAGGTCAATCTCGCCGTTCGCAAGTGCGTTGTTCGGGGTAACGTAGTCCGAGAACTGTACGAACTCAAGGTCGATACCCTCGTCAGCCAGCTTTTCCTTGGCCGGGGTCCACAGATCCTCGTAGATGCTGCCGACTACGCCGAGCTTTACGGTTACGGCATCGCCGGAATTGCTGTCGGATGCCTGTGCATTATCGGAAGCTGCGCTGCTCGAGCCGCCGCAGGCGGTCAGGGACAGGGCGAGGGTTGCTGCGGACAGGGACAGTGCGATGATTCTTTTGAGCTTCATTGGGATTACCTCCGTTTATGATGTGAATTTTTTAATTGACTGATGTTAGAGAGTGAGCGACAGCTGATAATTCTCGCTCATGGTCTTGCAGGATGCGTTGAACTTCTCCTGCTCCTCGGGAGTCAGGTGCAGCTCGATGATCTCTGCGATGCCGTCGCGGTTAACAATAGCGGGCACACTGGCATACACATCGTGCTGACCATACTTGCCGTTCAGCAGAACAGAAACCGAAAGAACGCGGTTCTCGTTGTAGAAAATGGCGCGAACCACTTCTGCGGCGGAAGCGCCAATGCCGAACTCGGTGCACTGCTTGCCGCGCAGGATGGTCCAGCCGCCCTCGCGGCCCGCATCGGCCAGTGCATCGAGGTCGAGCTTGCCGAAGGTGTCCGGATACTCCTCGCGCCACTGGGAAAGCGGCTTGCCCGCGATGGTGACCGCCGACCATGCGACCATCTGGCTTTCGCCGTGCTCGCCGAGCGCGTAAGCGGTGATGGATTTCTGGTCAATGCCGATCTCCTGCGCAATCGCGCGGCGCAGTCTTGCGGAGTCCAGCGTAGTGCTGGTGGAGAAGATGCGCTCCGGCGCCCAGTTCAGCGTGTGCTGAATATAATGCGCGATAACGTCTGCCGGGTTCGAGATACTGATGATAATGCCGTCAAATCCGGATTCCCTGATAGATTTTGTTACATCCTTCAAAATGGCGATGGTCTGTCCCAGGGTGTCCATGCGGGTCTGATTGCCGGTCGGCAGCGGGCCTGCCGCAATGATCATGATCTGCGCGTCCTTCGCGTCACTGTAGTCACCCGCAGTGACCTTGGTGCGAACCGGAAGGTAATTGGTCGCATCGGTCAGGTCGAACGCCTGTGCGACTGCCTTGGCGTGATCGGAGTCAATGTAGACGATCTCGTCTGCCAGACTCTGCGAAATCAGTGCGTAGCCGACATGGGAGCCGACATGTCCTGCACCGACGATAACAACTTTACGATTGGAAATACTCATGTCAGACACTCCTTAATGCGTGTTCTTCTTGACGACCTTGCCGCCAACGAACTCCATAATGCAAACAATGATGACGAGGACCAGAACAGTGACGTTGGTAACGTCCAGCATGTTGCGGTCGTGGCCGTAACGGATGGCGAAGTCGCCCAGACCGCCGGCACCGACGACACCGGCCATTGCGGTCAGGTTCAGCAGGCTGATCGCCGTGATGGTTGTGCCGCGCGCGATGGCGGCAACGCTTTCCTTCAGGTAAACGCGGAAAATAATCTCCAGCGGTGTGGAGCCCATCGAGAGCGCCGCTTCGATCAGACCCGGATCAAGCTCTGCGAGTGCGCTTTCCACCTGACGGGTGAAGAACGGCACCGCACCGAATACCAGCGGAACGATTGCACCCCGAACATAGATTGCCGTACCCATAATTGCACGGGAGACCGGCATTACCCACGTCAGCAGGATGATGAACGGGATGGAACGGAACAGGCTGACCAGCTTGTCCAGAATCTGATAGACGATTTTGTTTTCCAGAATGCCGCCCGGCTTGGTGACCGTGATCAGCACGCCCAGTGTCAGACCGAGCACGAACGAGATCGCACCCGACCAGACCACCATGAGCAGCGTGTCGCCGATGGCTGCATAGAAGTCCGGCAGCTTTGCCATCACGTTCGGAATGATGTTATTCAGAAACTCTTGCATCCTTGATGACCTCCACTCCTACGTTTTTCTCACTGAGATAAGCGATTGCCTGTGTGATTTGATCGCGGCTGCCGCTGATAATGGCTACCGTGCCGCCGATCGGTGCATTCTGCACGATGGCGATATCGGAAAAGATGATGTTGAGCACAATGTCGAATTTGCGCGATACCGTCGAGATGAGCGGCTCGGATACATTGCGCTGAATGTAGCTCAGGCGCACGATAAGCTCGCCCGGATTGAGCTTGACGACCGGCGAATCCTCCGCGATGAGGTCTTCGATCTTGCGGAGATTGGAGGTCGTGTGGATGAAGTTCTTGGTGATGTCCTCTCTCGGGTTGGCGAAAATGTTGAACACCTCGCCGGACTCGACCACCTTGCCGTGCTCCATAACGGCTACGCGGTGGCAGATCTCCTTGACGACCGCCATTTCGTGAGTGATGATAACGACTGTGATGCCGAGGGTTTCGTTCAGGTGCTTGAGCAGCTGCAGAATCGCCTTGGTGGTCTGCGGATCGAGTGCCGAGGTAGCCTCATCGCAGAGCAGCACATTCGGGTCGTTGGCCAGTGCGCGAGCGATTGCTACACGCTGTTTCTGACCGCCGGACAGCTGCTTGGGGTACGCCTCCGCCTTATCACCGATGCCGACCAGATCAAGCAACCGCTGTACTTTTTCCGCGATCTGCTGTTTGGAAAGGCCGCTGCCGCGCAGCGGATACGCTACGTTGTCGGCTACGGTGCGCGAGGGCATCAGGTTGAAGTGTTGGAAGATCATGCCAATCTTCTTGCGGGCCTGCCGCAGTTCCTTTGCCGAGAGCGACAGCATATCCTGACCATCTACGATCACCTTGCCGGAGGTCGGCCGCTCGAGCAGATTGATGCAGCGCACCAACGTCGATTTACCCGCACCGGAAAAGCCGATCATACCGAAAATTTCGCCCTTGTCAATCGTCAGCGAAACATCCTGCACCGCATGAACGGTTCGCTTGCCGCTCACAAACTCCTTCGAGATATGTGACAATTTTATCAAGAAAATTCCTCCTTATTCCTCTTAAATGCGCAAAAAAGCGGGAAGCTCGCAGCTCCCCGCTTCAGAAAATGCAATGAATCCGCAAGAACGCGCAGCGTCAGGCAAGACGATTCAAAGTAATTTCGTATTCTGTCGGTCAGGCAGCATCTGAGCATAGTACAGCATGTTCATACACATTCGACCCGACATTCGTGCGTTTACGATGAACATTTTGCTCGCTCCCTTCCGATTCCCTACTGGATTTGTTGGTTATAGAATAGCACAGTTAATACCCCAGTGTCAACCTCGGAATTGTGGGAATTTCGTTTTCTGGCGGTTTTGCCAGTTTTGTACAAATCAAGTCAGCGAAATCTATGGGATTTGACTGATATTTTCAGCAGTTTGCTGTAATTCAAGGCGGTCTTCTTGGCAGGCATATTGGGTGTTGTACTTTTTATCGGACTTTACCTGTTATATACTGTATATAACAATTCAATAGAAGGTGATCGCTATGGATAAAAAATTCTATGCACATACTCGCCCGATCAATGAAAACGGCGTTGAACGTACAGAATATCAGCTTCTCTCCGATCACGAGCGCGGTGTCGGCACGCTCTGCGGGCAGTTTGCCGAAGCATTCGGTGCACAAGCTGAAGGTCACGAGGCCGGTGTTCACCATGATGACGGCAAAGCAACTGCCGCATTTCAGCATCGTCTTCTGGATAATGGTCCAAAGGTCGATCATGCAACCGCCGGTGCACGAAACATCATGTTGTCAAACAATCTGCTCTTAGCCGCTTGTGTCATGGGGCATCACAGCGGTTTGCCGGATTTAGGCAGCATAAATGACCCGGAAGGCACGCCCACCTTCACCGGCAGAATAAAAAAGTGGGGCACTCCCGCTATTCCGCCGCTCGACCCGGGTTACCCCATTCCGCCGGTACGTCTGCCGCAGCGTCCGGTCACCAAGCCGTCGCTTTCCGAGTCATTCCGCACGCGCATGCTGTACTCCTGTCTGGTGGACGCGGATTATCTGGATACCGAGCGATTCATGAAAGGCGATATGCCGCGCGGCACCGGAGATTCGCTTGAAACCCTGCTCACCCGCTTACAGGCCAAGCTAAACGCATGGGACAACCCGACTTCTGCGCTGAACAAGCTCCGTCAGCAGATCTTGCAGGCGTGCGTTTCCGTCGCAGCCAATCCCAAGGGCATTTACACGCTTACGGTTCCGACCGGCGGCGGTAAAACGACCAGTTCTCTCGCATTTGCGCTGCATCACGCCGTTGAGCACGGTATGAAACGTGTGATTTATGTTGTACCGTACACCTCCATCATCGAGCAGAATGCCGATGTTTTCCGCGGTATTTTAGGCGATGAAAACGTACTCGAGCATCACTCCGGTGTACAGTTCGAGAACGATGAGGAAAACGGCAATCCCGATCCCAAGGCACTGGCCGCCGAAAACTGGGACAGCCCGCTCGTTATCACAACCGCCGTTCAGTTTTTCGAGTCGATGTACGCTAACCGTTCCTCACAGTGCCGCAAGCTGCACAATCTGGCGAACAGCGTGATTATTTTCGATGAAGCGCAAATGCTTCCGCTGTGCCACCTGATGCCGTGTGTCGCGGCCATCGGCGCTCTGGTAGAGCAGTTCGGCGCAACTGCCGTGCTGTGTACGGCTACCCAGCCGGTACTCGGCGATTTGATTCAGCGATTCGCACCGTCGCATGCGGTTTCCGAGATTTGCCCGGAGATTCCGTTCTATTTCGACAAATTCCGCCGTGTAACGTTCCGGCAAGTCGGCGTCCTCGAGGATGACGCACTCGCCGAATTGCTGTGCGCACATGAGCAGGTCCTCTGCATCGTCAATTCCCGCAAAGCGGCGCAGTCCATTTTCTCGAAATTACCGGAGGAAGGCAGTTTCCATCTGTCCACATTGATGGTTCCGGCACACCGCCGTACGGTGCTCGAGGAAATCCGACGCCGACTAAATGACGGTTTGCCCTGCCGTGTCGTATCGACTTCTCTTGTTGAAGCCGGTGTTGACATAGATTTCCCCGCCGTTTATCGTGAACTGGCGGGTCTGGATTCCATTCTGCAGGCCGCCGGACGCTGCAACCGCGAGGGCAAGCGTGCCGCAGAGGACAGCATTGTTACTATTTTCCGCCGCACGGAGAAGGCTCCGCCGCTGTTTGGACAAGCCATCGGCGCGACAAATATTGCGCTGGATAACAATGCCGATCCCGCTTCTCCGCAGACAATGGAAAACTATTTCTGCGAACTGCGCAAGCTGAACGGTTCCGCGATTGATAAAATCGGCGTGATCGACGCGTTTGAGCGTGGACGCGGCGGCTCTCTGTATCCGTTCCGCACAATTGCCGAGAATTTTCGCATGATCGACAACGACACACGCACAGTTTATATTCCGTGGAAGGACGGTTCTGAACTCATCGAGCGGCTTTGCGATGGTGCGTGCTCTAAAAAACTGTATCGGCAGCTTGGGCAGTACGCCGTGCAGGTGTATGATGCGCATTTTCAGGCACTGTACGACGCCGGTGCGCTTCAAACCGCCGATGAAACCAATGGTCTGGACGACCGCAGTGCTATTCTGTGCGATCTGTCGCTGTATGATGAGAAAACCGGTCTGTCGCTCAAGGCAGACAGCGGTCAGGCGTTTTTCGGGTAATTTTTCGCGTAAAAAGGAAAACGGGAGAATGCGGTAACATTCTCCCGAGTTTCCAAACACTTAATTAACAATATTTCTATCCACACTGATGATTCAGCGACAATTAGACTATATCAAACTCTATGTTTCTTGTCAAATGTCCAAATTTTACATTCTTTCCGTAATACATAATGTACAATGAAATTTGTAATTTACAATGAAAAAAAATTCTTGACTTTGTAGCCGTAAGGGCGTACTATAAAATCAAGACAAGGAAAAATCACTCTATATTTTGAAAAGGAGGGGAAATATACCAATGTCAATTCAAGTTGAAGTAAGCGGTCCATACGCTCTATTCAGCAGACCCGAAATGAAGACCGAACGCGTCAGCTATGACTGCATGACACCCTCGGCGGCACGCGGGTTGCTGGAAAGTATTTACTGGCATCCCGGTCTTCGCTGGATCATCGACCGCATTCATGTCTGTGCGCCGATTCACTTCACCAACATCCGCCGAAATGAGGTGAAAGACACCATCAACGCACGTTCGGTCAAGGCGTGGATTGCAAAACCCAAGGGTGAGCTGTATCTTGCTGCGTCGGAAAGCATTCAGCAGCGTGCCGCAATGGTACTGCGCGATGTCCACTATGTCATTGAAGCGCACTTTGAAATGACCGACAAGGCTGCGCCGACCGACAATCCCGGCAAGTTTCAGGACATTATGAAACGCCGTCTGCGCCGTGGACAGTGCTACAGCATGCCCTACTTCGGCACACGGGAATTTCCGGTCAAGTTTGCGCTTTGTGAACAACTTCCGCCTTGTCCGGAGAAACTGCTCGGTGAACACGATCTCGGCTGGATGCTGCTCGACATGGATTACAGCGATCCCGCCAATATCACACCGATGTTCTTCCGCGCCAAGCTGGTAGACGGTGTCATGGAGGTTCCCCCGATTCACAGTGCGGAGGTGGTCAAATGATTTTGCAGGCGCTGACGCAATATTATGATGCCCTCAATGCCCGCGGTGAAATTGATGCACCCGGCTGGGGCAGACCGAAAATCAGTTATGCGCTCCAGCTGCGCGAAAACGGTGAACTCACCCAGGTTATTCCGCTGCTGCATGAAGTGGATGCAGGCAAAAAGAAAGTGCTCCGTCCGCGCGAGGATATTCGTCTGCCGGCGGCAGTCAAGCGTTCTTCCGGTGTTGCGTCCAACTTTATGTGGGATAATTCGGCATATCTGCTTGGCATAGACGCAAAAGGCAAACCGGAACGCAGTCTGCAATGCTTTCACGCCGCTGCCAAGCTGCACCACAAGCTGTTAGGCACTGTGGACTCTCCTTTCGCACACGCAATTCTCTCTTTCTTTGATACATGGCAGCCTGCCGAAGCTGCACAGCACCCTGCTCTTGTCAATGATTACGACAAAATCATTTCCGGTGCCAATCTGGTATTTTATGTGAACGGACAGTATCCGGCAGATGATCCGGCCATCTGCGCTGCATGGCAGGCGCATTATGACAGTGACTCCGATGCACCCAAACAGCAATGTCTTGTCACCGGCGAACTCGATGAGATTGCCGCCGTTCATCCTGCCATCAAAGGTGTGCGTGATGCGCAGTCCAGCGGCGCCGCACTTGTATCGTTCAACGCACCCGCCTTCTGTTCCTACGGTCACGAGCAGAACTACAACGCACCTGTTGGCAAGCACGCTGCATTTGCTTATACGACGGCGCTCAATCACCTGCTGGCTGACCGCGAGCATACGCAGTACATCGGCGACACCACTGTCGTTTGCTGGGCGGAGACCGCGGAACCGCAGTATACTGATTTTTTCAGCTGCCTTATGGGCAATAACACGCAAAGCTGGTCGGATAATGACTTATCCGCTGCGCTCAAACACCTTGCAGACAGCGAACCGTGTCAGGAATTAAATCTTGATCCTGACCGTGCATTCTACATTCTCGGTCTGGCACCGAATGCTGCGCGTCTGAGTGTGCGATTCTTCTATAAAAACACGTTTGGTGAATTGATGAAGAACGTCAACGCGCACTATGAACGTCTGGAAATCAAGCGTCCGGCGAAGGCGCCTGCCGGCTTTTTGCCGCTGTGGCAGCTGCTTGCCGAAACCGTCAACCAGAGTGCCCGCGACAAAAAGCCGAGTCCGGTTATGGCCGGTGCGACTGCCCGCGCCGTCTGGAACAATGACCGCTATCCGGCTGCACTGCTGAACGGTGTTATGCTCCGTATCCGCGCAGATTCTGAGATAAACTGGCGGCGTGCCGCAATTATCAAGGCATATTACCTAAAAAACAAGGACAAGGACTGTCCCGAGGAGGTTTTAACTGTGAGCCTGAATGAATCCAGCACCAATATTCCCTATACGCTCGGACGGCTGTTCTCGATATACGAAGCCGTACAGCAGGCAGCAAATCCGGGCATCAACACCACTATCAAGGATAAATACTTCAACTCCGCTTCGTCTATCCCCGCGACTATCTTCCCTATTCTTGACAAGCTCTGTCAGAAACATCTGCGTAAGCTGCGAATCGATCAGCAAATTTATTTTAATAAGCAAATCGGCCAGATCATGGATATTCTGCACGAAGAGTATCCCGCTCGGCTGAACCTGCCGCAGCAAGGCTCATTTGACCTCGGTTACTACCATCAGACGCAGAAGCGTTACACTAAAAAGGAGGACAAGTAAATGGAACCCATCAAAAACCGCTATGAATTTGTAATCTTTTTCGACGTGGAAAACGGCAATCCGAACGGCGATCCGGATGCGGGCAACATGCCGCGTATCGACCCGGAAACCGGCTACGGTCTGGTGACCGATGTATGCCTCAAGCGCAAAATCCGCAACTATGTGGAAATGGCCAAGGAAGGCGAATCCGGCTACCGCATTTACGTCAAGGACGGTGTACCGCTCAACCGCAGCGATGCAGAAGCCTGCGCTTATGTCGGTATAGCGCCGGACAAGCTCAAGGATGCAAAGAAGAAGGACGACCAGCTGGACAGCAAGCTGCGCGACTTTATGTGCCAGAATTTCTACGATATTCGCACATTCGGTGCGGTTATGACCACCTTTGTCAAGGGTGCACTCAACTGCGGACAGGTGCGCGGTCCGGTGCAGCTTGGCTTTGCCCGCAGTGTGGATCCTATTGTTCCGCAGGAAGTCACGATCACCCGTGTTGCCATCACCACCGAGGCTGACGCGGAGAAAAAGGGCACCGAAATGGGCCGCAAGTACATCGTGCCTTACGGTCTGTACCGTGCGGAAGGCTATGTTTCCGCAAATCTCGCCCGCAAGACGACCGGATTCTCTGAGGCTGACCTTGAACTGCTGTGGACGGCAATCATCAACATGTTCGAGAACGACCATTCGGCTGCTCGCGGCAAGATGGCTGTACGCCAGCTGATTGTGTTCAAGCATGATTCCGAGCTTGGCAACGCACCCTCGCACAAGCTGTTTGATCTGGTTCATGCCGAGCACAACGAAGGCGTGATTGCGTCGCGTGCGTACACAGACTACACCATCACGGTTGACGAAGCCAACCTGCCGGCCGGCGTGACCTGCAAGGTACTGGGGTAATCTACGCCGAGGAGGACTTCCTCCAACTCTCCGGTTTGCAGCATTTCGCATTCTGCCGTCGGCAATGGGCGCTCATCCATGTGGAGCACCAGTGGGCGGAGAATTACCGCACGGTGGACGGCTCGATTCTGCACGAGGAAGCGCACGGCGGCGGCACAGAAAGCCGCGGCGACCTGCTGATTGTTCGTGCCATGCGTATCCATTCGGCGGTACTCGGTGTGTCCGGTGAATGCGATGTGGTAGAATTTCATCGCTCGGAAAACGGCGTTACCCTGCAGGGACGAGACGGACTGTGGTCGCCGTTTCCAATCGAATACAAGCGCGGCAAGCCCAAGCCGCACGACGCGGACGAGCTGCAGCTGTGCGCTCAGGCGATGTGCCTTGAGGAAATGCTGTGCTGTCAGATTTCCGACGGTGCGCTGTTCTACGGTGAGCCACGCCGACGGACGCCTGTCGAATTTACAGACGAACTGCGGCAGCGTGTACGCGACAGCCTTGCCGAAATGCACGACTATCTGCGGCGCGGCTGCACGCCTAAGGTAAAACCGCAGAAAGGCTGCTCGGCCTGCTCGCTCAAGGAATTGTGTTTGCCCGAGCTGATGAAGGCGAAACCTGTCTCCGGCTACCTGAAAGGAGCGATGGAGGAATGAAGAAGCTGCTTAACACGCTGTTTGTCACCTCAGAGGACGCATATTTAACGCTCGATGGCGAAAATGTTGTCGTCAACCGCGAGAAGCAGGTAACGGCTCGTTTCCCGCTCCATGCCCTCGCCGGAATTATCAGCTTCAGCTATGCAGGCGCGTCCCCGGCGCTCATGGGCGCATGTGCAAAGCGAGCTGTAAGCTTGTCGTTCTGCACACCGCGCGGGCGGTTTCTGGCGCGAACCTGCGGCGTGAGCAACGGTAATGTATTGCTTCGACGCACACAATACCGTACGGCGGATGACCCACCACAAGCCTGCCGTATTGCCCGCATGATGGTGTTCGGCAAGATTTACAACGCGCGGTGGAGCATCGAGCGCACCTGCCGCGACCACGCCATGCGCGTGGACACGGAAACGCTCAAAGCCGCCTCCGCCAAGCTGAAAGCGCTGCTGCCGCAGGTGCAGGCAGAGACTGATTCAGGCTCTCTGCGCGGACTGGAGGGCGCAGGTGCGGCCATCTATTTCGATGTATTCGACCGGTTGATTCTCAACCACAAAGACGTGTTTTCATTCACCGGACGCTCGCGCCGTCCACCGCTCGACCCATGCAACGCACTGCTGTCGTTCGCCTATTCCCTGCTGGCGAACGACTGCGCCGCTGCGCTGGAAGCCGTCGGACTGGACAGCTATGTCGGTTTTCTGCACACCGACCGTCCGGGCCGGCAGTCTCTTGCCGCCGATTTGATGGAAGAACTTCGGCCGTGCTTTGCAGACCGTTTTGTGCTTTCGGCTGTCAATCTCGGCAGGTTTTCCGCGAAGGATTTTGAGGTGCAGGAGAACGGTGCGGTTTATCTCTCAGAGAACGCCCGCAAAACCTTTTTACAGGGCTGGCAGGAGAAAAAGCGCGAGGAAATTCGTCACCCATACCTTGAGGAAAAGCTGTCTTGGGGTATGGTGCCCTACGCGCAGGCACTGCTGTTGGCGCGCTATTTGCGCGGCGATCTGGACGATTATCCGCCGTTTTTGTGGAAATGAGGTGTCGAATATGCTGGTTGTGATTACTTATGACGTCAACACCGAAACAGCCGCCGGGCGCAAACGCCTGCGGCAGATTGCCAGGCAGTGCGTCAATTATGGACAGCGTGTGCAGAATTCCGTGTTTGAATGCCTGATTGACGCGGCTCAGTGCCGTATGCTGCAGCAGAAGCTGTGCTCCATTATGGATGATGAACTGGACAGTCTGCGATTTTACTATCTCGGCAGCAAGTATGAGAATAAGATTGAGCATTTCGGCACGAAACGCGGCTATGAGCCGGAGGGCGTGCTCATGGTGTAAGGCGGTGCGAAGTGTAAGCGAACCGAAAAGCGTCGGCGCTTCGCACCGGAATTTCCGATAGGATATATCCAATACTTTTATCGGATGTCAAATTTGCAGTTGTGTTTTGCACAAATCTGTGTAAAACTGTTATTGTAATTGTTTATTTTGCGAAGATCATTGGGAATAGTCTTGGTGATTTTTGCTGTCGCTCCCTTCGCGGGAGCGTGGATTGAAATTTCATCACATTGGGAATAGTGAAGAAAGTCGGCGCATAAAATAGTTCTTGTTTAGTGCCTAAATCAAAATCTGTTTTATTGGTTGCTGTACCACCACTTTTACCATGTGAAAAGCCATAGCCAATAGAACCTTCGAAAGGTTGAGTTGGTTTTTTAGAAATTAAATTCACGGCACCACCCATCGTATTTGCGCCATAAAGCACAGAGCTTGCGCCTTTAGAAATATCAATACGAGATAAATCAAAGGTGGTAAAACGACCTAAGTCCATTTCGCCATCATAAGGGACATAAACCGGAATACCATCCATAAATACTGGTACGCGGCGAGCATTAAAACCACGTACTAATAAGTTGTATTCGTTGCGTGCGCCACCATGTTCGACAAACACACCCGGTGTGCTTTTTGCTACATCAGACACACGATCTTGGTTATTTTTTTGTAATTCAGCCTGGTCAATACGCGCGGTGCTGAGATCACTTGATTTTTCACCGATGACTTCAATTTGACCAAGGGTAAATACATTTTCGGCATAAGCAGGCAAGCAAGCCAAACTAATGGCGATGCAAAGCAGTTTCTTTTCCATTGGAACATCCTTTTAGGTTAGGGTTGAAGCGTAACTTCAATGCAATGGTGATCGCGGCGAAAATTTTTTCATCATTATGAGGGAAATTTTCTCGCAAAGTGCGGTTAGCATCGCTGAAGTTTATTTTTCCGTTAGCTAATTCGGAGAATAAAATCGAAGGGTTGAGCTGAAGTTGCTCTGCAATTTGCAGAATTGAAAAGTGCTCAAACGTCATAATCAAACGATCTAAATTGCAATAGGTGGGATAGCGATTATGTGTCACTAAATCGGTAAATTGTTGCACAATTTTGACCGCTTTATTTTTTCGATTAAAGAAGTGTAAAACCACGCCCAAAATAAGCAGTAACGCCGAACCTAAATGCAACTGAAAGATGCCTTGAATGGGCCACTGAAAGTAGATCCCTAAGCCGCTGAACAAGATGCCTACCAATCCTGCAATGAGCATAGAAAGCAAGCAAAACTTATAAATCACATCCCATTTCATTTTTTCACCTTTAGCTATGAATAATAAATGTTATATAATAAAAAACATAACGATGACATTCTACCAAAATTTATTTACTATGTTAAAAAATATATAGCGTTAAAATAAAGTCATCTCATTTTAAATCGCTAAAAGAGGGAAGAATATGAAAAAATGGATAGGTATTGCACTTGCGCTTTGTGTATCAACCAGCGTATTTGCAACAGAAGAAATCGCTTATTTGGCGGGGGAATTACCTCCGCCAGCTAAAATTGAAAAAGTATTAAGTGCAGGTAATCCGGCTGATGTGTTGCTCCTTTCAAGTGCGCCCAATAAATTACTGGGATTGGCGGG
>OHAI01000087.1_pt1 | contig 55170 bp, 26 predicted proteins | sample 1577091 | NCBI WGS metagenome assembly OHAI01 (sample SAMEA3541548, study PRJEB24748) | human gut metagenome | biome: human gut; feature: human-associated habitat; material: faeces | place: China | collected 2012
TATTTCAGAATGCAGAATAAAAGATGCAATACTTTTTTTTAAAGAAAACAATGCATTAAGGTATACCATGGAGGCTTTTACGTTCACGTCACGTTCCTGTATGCGGTCCATTTGCTGTTTTCGCAGGGTGGAAATCTTATTTTTCAACAAAGCTCCTTCACGCAGCAAAGCATCGGTTTGAGTGTAATCCTTATTGGCAAGCACTTCTGTAGCGCGAGCCATCAGTGCGGTCATTTCGTCGCGGACAGGGATAAATTCATTGGTGGCGCGTTCTGATAACGGAGTGAATTTATTGTCTACGTGCTCTTTGCAAGGGTCACAGATACGTTTCAGACAGTAGAGCATTTGTTCGCAGCTATTACTACCCAAATGGAACCAGGTGTTCTTTTCGATGGCGGTAAAGTTGTCTATGCGGCGCAGACCCAGAATCTCTTTGCGGCGTATTTTTTTCAGCATTTCCTTCTGGCTGTCGGTATTGCTTACGGCTTTACGCAGGGCTTTCAAATTCTCGTTGATGAATCCGTCGGTTATTTGACGATAAGTTTCGTTGGTAAATGTCATTTCGGCTACCAATGTGTTATTAACGTGCTGGCGGAGCAATGTCCAACGTTCTTCTTTGTCTTTGCTGGTAATGAGGCGTGCGAATATATCGTCTTTACCTTTATCTTTCTGTTTTTTGCTGTAGTTGATATTGCTACGCACCAATAGGAATATGGCGAGTGCAATCAAAGCCAGCATAGCAAATGTGCCGCCGTAATACATAATGAGTGTTACCACAAAACAAATAGTGAAGGCAGCTCCGGCAGTAATGAACCAACCACCGATGACGGAAAGAACTCCGGTGATGCGATAGACAGCACTGTCGCGGCTCCATGCACGGTCGGCTAACGAGCTACCCATGGCAACCATAAAGGTAACATAAGTGGTAGAAAGAGGAAGTTTCAGAGAAGTACCCAAAGCAATGAGCAGACCTGCCAATACCAGATTGACTGAGGCGCGTATCAAGTCGAATGCAGCACCGTTTTCCATGATCATAACATCTTTGCAGAAGCGGCTGTCGGCCCAACGTTTCAAGTTGTCGGGCAATACCTTGGCTATGTTTTCTGAAGCGGTCATGGTGGAACGGACAATACTACGTGCCACGGCTGATGAACCGAACATTTCATCGCCTTCATCCTGGCGTGAAAGGTCTACCGACGTTTTTACAACATTTTGCGCTTTCTTCGAGGTTATCAGGGCATATACCATAATGACTCCTGCTAAAAATAAGAATAAGAATGGGGTAGTGGCGGGACCATTCAGTGAATCCATCAGATAACCCATCGGATTACCATTGCCATTCGCCATGAAGTCGGTATATGCGGAGAAACCGGCTAAGGGCACACCGATAAAGTTCACCAGGTCATTGCCGGCAAAAGCCATGGCTAAAGCAAAAGTACCCAACATAACGACCACTTTAAATACATTGATTTTGCACCAGTGCAGTACTTGCATCAGAATGGTGAAGAATACAAAACTGCAACTTACCAACATCAGAGTGTTCTCTTGAATCCAATGCTTGTTGTCAGGGGTCATAAAGGAAGAGTCTTTCAGTCCTTTTATCAGCATGAAATAGATAATGGCTGTTACGGCAACACCGCCAAACAAACCAATGGTGTATTTCAGTTTCTTGGTATAATTAAAGGTAAAGAGAAGGCGTGAGAGGTATTGTACCAATGTACCGAAGAAGAAGGCTACGGCTACCGAGAGGAAAATACCCAAAATGACGGACAAGGCTTTTTCTGTATTCAGCAGGTCGGCAAAGCCCAACATGCCGGTTTCGTCTCCTGCTATCTTGATGAGGGCTAATACAAAAGCCCCGCAGGCCAGGCTGAGATAAAGGGCGGTTCCCAGGCAGCCCCCGGTAACACCCGCCGGGGAAGACCGGGCGGTACCAGTGTTCTCTACGGGAAGCAGCCGGCGGAGGCCGGCGGCGGGGACGGGAGAGAGCAGCAGCCCTCCGACGCCGGGAGGGAGAAAGAACCGGAGGTGCAGACCACCTCCAACACGCTGGAGGAGAAGCGGAGGGCCTACAGGGCCCTGGTGGAGGGGGAGGACAAGGACTTATACACCGAGGACACCCAGCGCATCATCGACCGCCGGTTCCGCGAGACCCGGGATCTGGAACAGCAGGCGGCCAGGGTCCAGCCGGTACTGGACATGCTGATGCAGCGGTATAAGATTCCGGACGGAGACCTGGGCAAGCTGACCCAGGCCGTGGAGAACGACGACGCCTACTGGAGCCAGGCCGCCGAGGAGGCGGGTATGAACGTGGAGCAGTACAAGCAGTTTCAGAAGCTCCAGCGGGAGAACACCGCCCTGCTCCAGGCCCAGCGGCAGCGGCAGAGCCAGCAGGCCGCCCAGCAGCAGCTCCAGAAGTGGTACGCCGAGGGCGAACAGCTCAAGGCCGATTATCCGGACTTCGACCTGGGCACAGAGGCCAGGAACCCGCAGTTCCTCTCCATGCTCAAATCCGGCGTCCCCGTGAAGCTGGCCTATGAGGTGCTGCACATGGACGGCATCAAGGCCGTGGTGGCCCAGGCCGCCGCCCAGCGCACGGAGAAGCAGGTGGTGGACGGCATCCGCGCCAAGGGGGCCAGGCCCCCGGAGAACGGCACCGCCGCCCAGAGCGGCTTCACAGTGAAGGACGACGTGTCCAAGCTGACCAAGAAAGACCGGGCGGAGATTGCCCGCAGAGCGGCACGGGGCGAGCGCATCACGTTCTGACCCCGCACGAGAAAGGAGACAACATGAAGGATCTGATTTTGCTGCCCGTCGTACTCGAGCTGTTCGACGGCGCGGCCAACACCAACGTGACCACCGATGGGGACCTGTCCACGGAGATGAAAACCTACTACTCCGACTACCTCATCGACTTGGCGGAGCCCGAGCTGGTGCACGACCAGTTCGGCCAGAAGCACCCCATCCCCAAAAACGGCGGCAAGATAATCGAGTTCCGCCAGTACGACCCCCTGCCCGAGATGACCGCCCCCCTCACCGAGGGCGTGACCCCCGACGGCCAGTCCATGAGCGTCAAGGCCATCACCGCCGAGGTGAAGCAGTACGGCGGGTATGTCACCCTCTCCGACCTGCTGATGCTCACCGCGATCGACAATAACCTGGTGCAGGCCACCAAGCTCATCGCCTCCCAGGCCGGCCGCACCCTGGACACCATCACCCGCGAGGTCATCAACGCGGGCACGGTGGTCCAGTTCGCGGATGGTAAGGTGGATTCCCGGGACGAGCTGTACTACACCAGCGCGGAGGACAACTGCAACCTGACGGTGGACGCCGTCAAGCGGGCCGTCCGCTTCCTGGAGACCCAGGACGCGCCCAAGATCGACGGCTGGTATGTGGGCATCATCCACCCCTACTGCAAGTACGACCTGATGAAGGACCCCGACTGGAAGAACCCCCACGAGTACGTAGACACCGAGAACGTATACCAGAACGAGATCGGCGAGCTCTATGGCGTGCGCTTCGTCCAGTCCAGCCGGGCCAAGGTATTCTCCGGTGCTGACCTGGCCAGCGACAGCCGCACCCTGCTGGTCAACGGCGCAAGCGTGACCAGCACCAAGACCGTCCCATTCGACGGCGGCGCGGTAAAGGCCAGCGCCCTGGTGGGCCGGATGGTCAGCATTGGCGGCACCGTCACCCGCGTGACCGCCAACACCACCAGCCAACTCACTGTGGAGGACGACGTGACCGCCTCGGACAACGACGTTATCTACCCCGCCGAGGGCGGCAAGGGCGGCGCGGACGTCTACTCTACCCTCATTCTGGGCGACGACGCCTATGGCGTGACGGAGATCACCGGCGGCGGCCTTCAGCACATCGTCAAGCAGCTGGGCTCCTCCGGCTCCGCCGACCCCCTGGATCAGCGGGCCACCTGCGGCTGGAAGGCAACCAAAACGGCGGAAATCCTGGTGCCCCAGTACATGGTGCGCATCGAGACCACCGCGACGAAGTGAGGAGGACAGGCATGAGCACACAGAAGAATCTCCCCGCCAACGAGGAGCTGGTGGAGTATATGGCCCCGCTGATCGGCGCGGCCACCAAGAAGGACGTCATCGTGGGCGTCAACGGCGAGACCATCCGCATCAAGCGGGGTGTCCCCGTGAAGATCAAGCGGAAGTTCCTCAAGGTGCTCCGCCAGGCGGCGGCCCAGGAGTACGCGGCCTATCAGGTCATGGAACAGGCGCAGAAGGGCGCGGCGGTGGCCCTGGCGAAGATGTGAGGAAGCGCGGCGAGGCGGAGAGGGGGCGGCCCGAACTGCCCCGCCGCGCTCCCTTTTCCGGAGGTGTTTTTATGAAAATCAAAGAGGCTATCGCCTCCGCGCGGAAGCTCAGCGGCAATGCCGTGGACGACGCCGCCCTCTGCCGGTGGCTCAGCGAGCTGGACGGGCGGCTGATGCTGGACTTCTACAAGGGCTCGGAGTGGATGTCCTATTCCCTGCCCCAGGACGAAGACCACGAGCTTCTGGTCCCCTTTCCCTGGGATGAGTTGTATGTCCACTACCTGGAGGCCATGGTCTACTACTCCAACGGGGAGTTTGACCGCTACCGCAATAGCTATGAGATGTTCAACAAGAAGGAGCTGGACTACCGCCAGTGGTATGCCCGCAACCAACTGCCTACCACCCTGGAGGCGTTGGAGAGGCGGGACTGCACCGTAGTGACCGAGGGGCGCGGCAGCCGGCCGTTCTGGTATCTGAGCGCCTATGCCCTGGCTGTGAAGCACGGCTATCAGGGCACCGAGGCGGAGTGGCTGGGGGATATCAGGGGAGAGCGGGTGCAGCTGCGCTACAATGAGGACACTGACGCCCTGGAATGGAAGTACGAGGACGGGGGCGCATGGGCCGAGCTGATGGACATCGACGCCATTCGGGGGCCCGTGGTGGACGGCACCCTGGAGCAGGCTACCGCCGCAAAGGAGGCGGCGGAAACAGCACACTGAAATTATCCGAGCGCAAAGATAATCAATAATTCACAAAGCACAATCCGCCGTGGAAATTTTGTTATGCCGTGAAAAATAGTTATGTTTACAACTGAACCTAACCGTCATGCAATGAAGAAATTTCTTTTCCTGCTGCTTGCCGTCACGGCCGGGACCGCTCCGGCGCAAACCCTCGTCTATCCCGGCGAGCACGAAATGCCACCCGTCCCGAAGACCTTCGACAACGAACTGGGCGTGCGCTACGGAGCGCAGCTTTACGTGGGCGACGGGCGGGGACCCGAATTGCAGGCCTTTTCGATCGACTATGCCCGTTATAATTTTTACAATATCGGTTTTCGAACGGGGCTGAACGTCTTCGTCGACGAGGATGCCGAGAACTATTTCTCCGTGCCGCTGCAATTCACCTGGCGGACCGGACGTATCGCCTCGTCCTGGCGCCGGGAGAGCCGGGAGCGGAGCGTGCAGAATAATTACTACAACGGCTCTTATGCAGATCCTTACGGCGCTTATTCCGGCGGAGGGGCGGACGTGGGCAGTACGTTTCTCAACGTGCTGCTTGCGATCCTGCCCTCGGGGTTCGAGGTCCATGCGGGCTTTACCCCGGGGCTGATGTGCTCGGCATTGGGACGTGAGGAATAGGCACCTATATCAATGATGGAAGCTCCTTCTTCTATTATTTGGGAGGTACGGTTGATAATATCTTTTTCCGTTTGCTGCCGGCTGCCGGCATAGAAAGAATCGGGTGTCACATTCAGGATTCCCATTACTTGCGGATGGGAGAGATCCATCAGTTTCCCATTAACATTAATATATTTGACGGTTTTGGTTTCCATTGTTTACGGCTTGTCATTTAGGTCGTACAAAAGTACGCACAATTCTTGAGTTTTTGTTATTTCATGAACTATTTTTCAGTTATCTTTGTTGCAACTTAATTTAAAAGCAAAGCGAAAGATGGATATTTCAGCTTTATATAAGTGTTTTACGGAATGCGGCAAGGTAACTACCGACAGCCGTAACTGCCCTGAGGGCTCTATGTTCATAGCTCTGAAAGGGGAAACATTCAATGGAAATGCATACGCGCTTCAGGCGCTGGAAAAAGGTTGCCAGTATGCCGTAGTAGATGAAAAAGAATATGCCGCCGATGGGCATCCGCGTATCTTGTTAGTAGACGATTGCTTGAAAGCATTGCAGGAACTGGCTAATTATCACCGGCATAAAATGGGTACCCGAATCATCGGCATCACGGGAACCAATGGGAAGACTACTACCAAGGAATTGATAGCCTCAGTGCTGCAAAAAAGATATGAAGTGCTTTATACACAGGGTAACTTGAATAACCATATCGGTGTTCCTCTGACTTTGCTGAGGCTGACTCCCGAGCATGAACTGGCTGTCATCGAGATGGGAGCGAACCATCCGGGTGAAATCAAGGCACTGACCCGTATTGTAGAACCGGATTACGGTATGATCACTAATGTGGGTAAGGCGCATTTGGAAGGCTTCGGGTCTTTTGAAGGGGTCATCAAGACTAAAGGTGAGTTGTATGAGCATCTGCGTTACAATGGCAAGCATATTATTTTCATAGACAAGGACAATGAGTATCTCACAGCTATCTCTCAGGGCCTTACCCGTATTTGTTATGGTATGGAAGGAGGAGAGGGACTTTATATCAGCGGCAAGCTGGGCGCTTGTGCTCCGTTTCTTTCGTTTGAGTGGGAACACGAGGGACAGAAGTTCGAGGTGAATACCCACCTTATCGGCAGTTATAACATGAAGAATGCATTGGCCGCCATTACGGTAGGCCGGTTCTTCAGTGTACCGTCCCGGCAGATTTGTGAGGCACTGGAGGCGTATGTTCCTCATAATAACCGTTCGCAATTGACAGAAACCACGGATAATAAACTGATAGTTGATGCATACAATGCGAATCCTACCAGTATGATGGCGGCTTTGGAGAATTTCCGGTTGATGAATGTCGCTCATAAAATGGTTATTCTGGGTGATATGAAAGAACTGGGAGAAACCAGTCATGAGGAACATCAGAAGATTGCGGATTATCTGGATGAATGTAAATTTGACCGGGTACTTTTGGCAGGAGAGGAGTTTGGCAAAGTGATTCCGTCCTTTGAACATTTTAAAGATGTGGTTGCATTGAAAGAGTCGTTGGAAAGATATAAGCCGAAAGGATATTATATTCTGATTAAAGGTTCCAACAGTATGAAGTTGGGCCAGCTTCAGGAAATATTATAGTTAACCGGTTGGCAGTTTCATTCACAGTAGGAGGATGAATGTGTCAAAAGTCCAAAGTAACTATTAAATGTGCTGTTTGCACCTGTATAGGTATATTGTCCCACCTGGGTGGAACTGCCATTTCACAAAGGTGGAACTACGCTCTCACCTGGGTGAAATGCCCATTCCACCCAGGTGGGATTTCTATATATGCTGCATGGAAACATGAATGGCAAAGATCCTTTGGGAAATGATCCTTCACATAGTCTGCCTCTATGGTAAATGTAATCATAGAATCTTTCTTCTTTATTATTTCTCTGAATTTTTCTTTAAAATAGATATAATAATCGGTTTTGACCGTTTTCTGACTCCTTCCTGCCGAATTATTATCCCGTGTTATTACAGAAATCAGTTACTTTTGCAATGTTATCAATAGAATTGCTATGAGGAACTTATTTCTACTAATCGCATTATGCTGTGTGGCTTTTTCTGTTCGTGCCCAACGTCTGGTTGAAGTGGGGAAAGGCTTTAGCAGTACTTCGGTAAATACTACTGTATTCCGTAATAACTCCATTGTGACGCATGGAAACACACAATACATTTCTTATTATGACGCTGAAGGATGGCTGATGTTAGGCAAACGCCGTCTGGGCACTGGGGAATGGATTTTGCACCGTACCCAATACAAAGGACATGTAAAAGATGCACATAACATTATCAGTATGATGGTGGACGGCGACGGCTATCTTCATCTTTCTTTTGACCACCACGGACATAAACTGAACTATTGCCGCAGCATTGCCCCCGATACACTTGTTTTGGGAGATAAAGAGCCGATGATAGGCAACGAAGAAGAAGATGTGACCTATCCTGAATTTCATTTGTTGGCTGATGGCGGTTTGCTTTTTGTATATCGCTCGGGCGCTTCCGGAAGAGGAAATATGGTAATGAACCGATATGATGTGAAATCCCGTAAGTGGGAGCGTGTGCAGGATGTCCTTGTAGATGGAGAAAACGAGCGGAATGCCTATTGGCAGTTGTATGTGGACCAATCAGGAACCATCCATCTTTCCTGGGTGTGGCGTGAAACCTGGCATGTGGAAACCAACCATGACTTATGCTACGCCCGTTCTTTTGACGGAGGTAGAACCTGGTATAAGACCAACGGACAGAAGTATGAGCTTCCTATCCGCCTGGGCAATGCCGAATATGCCTGCCGTATTCCTCAGAATGCCGAACTGATAAACCAGACCAGTATGAGTACGGATGCCGGAGGTCATCCGTACATCGCTACCTACTGGCGCAATCCCGATAGTGATGTTCCCCAATACCGCATCGTTTGGCATGATGGCGTGAACTGGCACAACCGACAGGTTTCCGAACGCAAGACCCCTTTCTCGCTCAAAGGGGGAGGAACCAAGATGATTCCCATGTCCCGTCCCCGGATGGTGGTGGACAATGGAGAAGTGTACTATCTGTTCCGTGACCAGGAACGTGGAAGCAAAGTTTCCATGTACTATACCAAAGACATACAGTTTGGTGAATGGCACGTGAAAGACCTGACGGATTTTGCCGTAAATGCGTGGGAACCCAGTCATGACACGGAGTTATGGAAAATGAAGAAACAACTTCATATTTATGTACAGGATACCCGACAGGGAGATGGCGAGAAGCAGGTGGAAACAGAACCGCAAATGGTTTATGTGTTGGAATTGTAAATAATGTGCTGATTTGCCAATGACCATGCGGCATATAGCGCAAGCACATTAACACATTAGTAAATTGGCAAATTGATAAATTATTAATATGATGAACAAATTATTGAAACAAACCCTTGTTTGTGCAGGTACCTTGCTGCTTTCCATGCAGGTTGCCGCCAAACCTTCTTCCGAAGCCAAGGAAGTACGGGGGATTATAGACAAGGTAAACACTTATTGGCAAACGCATAACAAGCCCGAAGTCCGTTCGTTTTGGGACAATGCCGCTTACCACACCGGAAACATGGAGGCATACTTTCTGACCGGTAATGAAAACTACCGTGCATATTCTGAAGCCTGGGCTATACACAATGAATGGAAGGGAGCCAAGGAAAAGGATAAGTCTAAATGGAAATACTCTTACGGTGAGAGTGATGAATATGTATTGTTCGGAGATTATCAGGTTTGTTTTCAGACATATATCGACCTTTATACTATTCTTCCGGACAACTATAAGATAGCCCGTGCCCGTGAAGTGATGGAGTATGAGATGAGTACACCCAATCATGATTACTGGTGGTGGAGCGACGGTCTGTATATGGTAATGCCTGTCATGACCAAACTGTATAAGGTGACGGGTAATCATCTCTATTTGGATAAATTGTATGAATATATTGTATATTCGGACAGTATCATGCTCGACCGGGAAACCGGCCTGTATTATCGGGATGCCAAATATGTTTATCCTAAACACAAGACTTCCAGCGGAAAGAAGGACTTTTGGGCACGTGGTGACGGATGGGTGCTTGCCGGACTGGCGAAGGTGTTGAAAGATCTTCCCGCTGATTACGAGCATCGTTCTTTTTTCGTAAACAAGTATGTGAAACTGGCCGAAGCAGTCGCAGCCATCCAGCAACCGGAAGGCTATTGGACCCGTAGCATGATGGATCCCACTCATGCTCCCGGACCGGAAACCAGCGGAACGGCTTTCTTTACTTACGGCTTCCTTTGGGGAATCAATAATGGCTATCTGGATGAGGCAGTGTATAAACCGGTGATAGATAAAGCATGGAACTATTTGGCAAAGACTGCTTTGCAGAAGAATGGCAAGATTGGTTACGTACAGCCGATTGGTGAGAAGGCCATTCCGGGACAAGTAGTCGATGCTGATTCTGAAGCTAATTTCGGGGTAGGTGCTTTTCTGTTGGCTGCTTGTGAATATGTCCGTTATCTGGAAGCTCCTGAAAATCAGGATCGCGCCTACTGGTGCAATTTGCTTTATAAGATGGCAGCTCCCGTACTGAGCAATATGGCGGAAGGTAATCTGAAAAAGAATATGCTGGTAGAGGTGAGCCCTAATTGGGATGGACGTAACAAAGGGGTGACTTATATGGAAACCTTCGGACGCCTTATGGCAGGTGTCGCTCCCTGGCTGACACTTCCCGATGATGATACGGAAGAGGGACAGATGCGCAAGCAACTCCGTGAATGGGCATTGAAAAGCTATGCCAATGCGGTGGACCCTGCCAATCCCGACTATCTGTTGTGGAGAGGACACGGACAGGCCTTGGTGGATGCGGCATACGTGGCCGAAAGTTTTCTACGTGCTTACGACCAGCTTTGGATGCCTTTGGATGACACAACCAAGAAACGTTATTTTGAAGAATTTACCCAGTTGCGCCGTGTGGACCCGCCTTACACCAACTGGCTGCTGTTTTCTTCTACCATCGAGAGTTTCCTGGCAAAGGCAGGAGCGGAATGTGACGAATACCGTATCAATTCGGCTATCCGCAAGGTGGAGGAATGGTACACGGGAGATGGCTGGTATGCGGACGGTCCTTCTTTCGCTTTCGACTATTATAGCAGTTATGTCTTCCATCCCATGTATCTGGAAACGTTGCAGGGCATGAAGGATGCAGGGAAATACACTCGTATTCATTATAAAAAATATTATGACCGCGCCTTGAAACGTGCCAGGAAATTCAGCCTTGTACTGGAACGCTTGATTTCTCCTGAGGGTACTTTCCCGGTATTCGGCCGTTCCATTCCTTACCGTTTGGCCACTATGCAACCCTTGGCGCTGATGGCTTGGTATCAGCAGTTGCCCGAAGGGGTGAGCAACGGACAGGCGCGTGCCGCACTGACTTCTGTGATGCACCGGATGTATGACAACACCGAGAACTTCAATGAGGCGGGCTTCCTGACCATAGGTTTTGCAGGCCGTCAGCCCAATGTGGCGGATTGGTACACCAATAACGGCAGTCTTTATATGACATCATTGGCGTTCCTTCCGCTGGGGCTTCCTGCCGCACATCCGTTCTGGACAGATGCCGCACAACCTTGCACACAAGCCAAGGCATGGGGCGGACAGCCTTTCCCGAAAGACCATCACTGGAGTGATGATATACGCACTTGGGATTTATTCTGATTGCTTTTAAATCCGAACGCCGCAGATGATACGAAGTTGTTTTTATACTTATCCGTATCATCTGCGTTGTTCGTGTTTAAAAAATAAAAGCTTTGTGTCATCTGTATCTGAAAATGGCAAAAAGATAGTAGCTTTGCATCCATGAAAACAAAACTTCTCCCTATTCTGAGATATATAGTACTTGCATTGCTTCTTCTGTGCATTGTATTTTGCCGTTTTTTTCCCGTCATGGCCGAAGGGTATGCCCGTCATATCTATCCGTGGCTGTCGGCGGCGTTGTCCGCTATAGCTTCTGTTTTCCCTTTTTCCTTGGAGGAGGCGCTGGTGGTCGTAATCATTTTATGGATGATTATTTATCCTTTTCTTAAACGCCGGAAGAAGAAAAGCTGGAGATTCATTGTGGGCAGGGAAGTGGAGTTGCTGGCATGGGTCTATATCTGGTTTTATCTGGGATGGGGCTTGAATTATTTCCGTTACGATATTTACCGGCGGATGGAGGTGGAGCCTGCCGGTTACGATGAACAGGCATTCCATCGTTTCCTTGTTTCCTATACAGATAGTCTGAATCAGTCCTATACGGCTGAGGTGAAAACGGACCCTGAAAGGATGCGGCAGGAGATCAAGGAGATTTACCGGCAGGTTCCGTCTATGTATGGCTTGGCTCTTCCCCGGGATTATCAGCATCCCAAGCAGGTGTGGTTTAATCCGCTTTATTCGGGTGTGGGGGTATTGGGATATATGGGACCTTTTTTTGCGGAGTCGCAATTGAATGAAGAATTGCTTCCTGTACAATTGCCATTTACGTATGCCCATGAACTGTCTCACCTGTTGGGGGTAAGTAATGAGGCGGAAGCGAATTATTGGGCTTACAGGGTTTGTCGCTCTTCAAAGCGGCCGGCGGTGCGTTATAGTGCCTATTTCGGTCTGTTGCCCTATGTGCTGGTCAATGCATCTTCTGTGTTGACGGAAGAGGAATTCCGTGAATGGATTAAGACGATCCGTCCCGAAGTGGTGAAGGATTATGAATATAAACGTATGTATTGGAATGAGCGTTATAGTACCCTGTTGGGTGAAGTGCAGAATAAAATTTATAACCTGTTTTTAAAGGGTAACAACATACCTTCCGGTAGAAAGAATTATGCGGAAGTGATCGGGATACTGCTTTCTTTGGAAGAAAAATAGAAACAGAATGTTCAGGCTGGACTTGAATTCGATTGTGACAGTTATAACTTGATCCAAGAGTTCTACAACAAACGAGCTTTATATTGTTGCTCCACTGCTACCACTTTTTATCGGCATTTCAGCAGGAAGGGTGGTAACAGTGGCAGCAGAAATAAAAACTCTAAAGAAGAACTGCTCAGGATGATACCAAGCAATGATCAGAATCCGCCAGGGAGTCTACTGTTTCTGTTTCACATAATCCGAAGGCGACATTCCGTATTCGTCCTTGAAACATTGGCGGAAATAGGCCACACTGCTGAATCCTATCATATAGGCTATTTCTGAAATAGTATATTGTCCGGACATCAGCAGTTCCACTCCCTTGCGCATTTTTACCTTACGGATAAATTCGTTGGCGGACATATCTGTCAGTCCTTTTATCTTGCGGTAAAGGGTAGAGTGACTCATGCACATCTTGTCGGCAATGAAAGCGATATCCATCTTTTCCATTTCCAGATTCTCTTCGATTATTTGCGTGATTTTCTGCAAGAATTCATTATCCAGTTTGTTTAACGAACTCACGGCACTTTCCTGTTTGGGCTGCGTATCGGCCAGTGCCAGCAAAGAGGCTATTTTCTTACGGGTTTCCAACAGATTGTTGATGCGACTGTGCAGCAGCTTGGCACTGAACGGTTTGGTAAGATAGGAATCTGCTCCGGATGCATATCCTTCTTCCTTGTCTTGTAAAGAATCTTTAGCCGTCAGTAAGATTACAGGGATATGGCTGGTGCGCATATCCTCTTTTATTCGCTTGCAAAGTTCGATACCGTCCATGACCGGCATCATGATATCACTGACAATGATGTTGGGAATTCGTGCCTGTGCCAGTTCCCAGCCTTCTTTGCCATCCTTGGCAGTGATTACTTCATAGATATCTGTAAAAGAGCTCCGGATGTATTCCCGTATGTCGGCATTGTCCTCTACCACCAGTACAATGGGATGATTTTCGGTTGGTGTATCGGTAATGGTGGTTTCCTCTGCATCCATCGGCTTCTTTTCCATATCATGTTGGGCATGGATAGCGTTGGGATACGTATTCTCGGTGAGCAGGCGCAGCGTGAATGTGGTTCCCGTATCCACTGCGCTTTCTACTTTCAGGATTCCTTCGTGCAATTCGCTCAAACCTTTGACCAGAGCGAGCCCGATTCCCGAACCCGATGCCTGATATTTGCTTTTTGCCTGATAATAGCGATCGAAAATATGTGGTAACGCTTCGGCGTCAATGCCATGACCGGTATCACTGACACTGATTTCCGTGTATTTTATCTGGTTCTCTTCTACTGAACGGAGTGATAAGGTGATATCTCCCTCGGAAGTATATTTGGCAGCATTGCTCATCAGGTTGTCCAGTATGATGGTGATCATGTCCGCGTCATAGAAGATTTCCGTATCTTCTGTTTCGATATGAATATGATAATTTACTTTGTTATTGGGATTCAACTCTTTGTAACGTAATCCCACTTCCTGTACCAATTGTCCCAGATCTCCCTTGGCTACAGATAATTTACGGTTCTGGGTCTCGGTCTTGCGGAATTCCAGTATGCGGTTTATCAGATTCAGCAGACGGGTGGCGCTATCATGAATGATGCTGATTTTGTTGGCGTGTTTGGGAGATAAGGTGGCATCACTCAACAGGTCTTCCAATGGACCTAGAATCAGCGTGAGCGGAGTACGCAGTTCATGGGTGATGTTGGTGTAGAAGCGCAGGCGTTCTTCATTCAGTTCTTGTTTGTTCAGACTTTGCTTGCGCTCCACTTCCAGTGAACTCTCTAAGTCCAGTTTACGTTTATAAAAACGGAGCAATGCATATAATGCGAAGATAAACAATATGACATAGCTCAATTTGGCATACCAGGTAAGCCAAAGGGGAGGAGCAATTACCACTGTCAGTTGTGCTGCATTCTCGTTCCATTCCTGATTGCGAAATCGGGTTTTCACTTTAAACACATAGTTGCCGTGCGGTATGTTACGGAAGGTGACCTGATTATCTCCTTGGGTGCTGTACCATGCATTCTCAAGTCCTTCCAGCATATATGAAAATTCTACTTGTGAACTTTGTGTATAATCCAACACATTGAAAGATATGTTGAAAGTGTTTTGATTATAAGGTAGCTCAACAATTCTGTTACTGATTGGAACCGGTAACCGGGTATCCCTGCTTTCTGTCTGTTTATTATAGATAAAGAATTGGGTGATGGTAACAGGGGAAACTTCGCGTGGTGATGATAGTTCACGCGGATTGAAATAACATGCCCCGTTTTGGGAGCCGAAAAACAGAGTACCGTCTGGAGTGATGCAAGTGGAACCATCCATGAAATCACCCATAGGTATACCGTCATGATAATTATAATTGTAGAATCTTTTGTTTTTTTCATCTAGACGAGAAATGCCACCATTGGTGCTTATCCATATATAGCCGTCATGGTCTTCCTGTATGGCACGTACCTGTGTGTTTTCCAAACCTTCCTTTGCACCGAATGACACAAAGATATTAGGTTGACTTACATCTTTAAAAATAATAATACCTTCCCGGGTGGCAACAAGAATGCGTTTGCGAGAATCTTCCATCATATAATTCACGGCATTGGATGGAAATGAATGGTCTGTTGTGAAATTATAAAGCTTTTTATCATCTTCATCAAACACCACTACTCCTTTGCCGAATGTTCCTACCCATAATTTTCCGTTTTTGTCCCGTATGATACCGTGTACCATAATATCGGGTAACTGGGCGTTTAATTCTTTCTCGTACGACAATTGGTTATTAAAATAAGAATAAATTCCCGTTTGGGTACCTATCCATATCTTGCCGTTTATATCCTCACTGAAGGAGCAGATATCGAGGAACTCCGAGCCTTTATCTCCTATCCGGGTGATACGTCCGTCTTTGGGAGTATAAAGCAATATGCCATTTTTATAAGTGCCTAGCCACAGTCGTTCTTGTTTGTCTTGGTAAATCACATTGATATGTGTTTGTGGGTGCAGCCGGCATTCGTGTAAAGAGAAGTTTTTTGTTTTCTTTCCTTTTTCATAAATTCCTAATTCACCTTCTCCTCCCAGCCATATTTGGTGATTATCTGCCCATAATCCCCATACTTGTTTATTATTGATCTTACCTTGTTTTTCAATGGTATAGGCAATGGTGTTGAATAATGGCTGTGCATAACTGATAAAATCCACTCCACCGCGGTAGTTGCCAATCCAAATATTTCCGAATGAATCTTGTATGATGCTTCGTGCATTGGGTCCGGATAATCCATGGTTGTCATTTGTTACCGTAATATTGGAGAATGTAATCTTTTCTGGAGATATAAATGTATTTTCCCTGAGATTGAGAATACTCACTCCTCCCATGTTGGTACATATCCATAGAGTGCCGTCTTTCATTTGTTTGATATCAAGAATCTGATCTGACAATAATGAGTTTTCATTTCCTTCTATGTGTTTGAATGTGATGAATTTTTCGCTTTGCGGATTGAAAAGTGCCAGACCGTTGTTGGTGCCTACCCATACGTTCTTATTCTTGTCTATGCATAGAGCGCGTACTTCATTATCGGGAATGCTATAAGGATTATTGGGATCATGCTGATAATTTTTTGCAGTACGGTCTTTAAGGGATACAATGCTTAATCCTCTGAGATGATGGCCAATGTACAAATTGCCGTTACCGTCTTCTTTTGATACCCAGTTATTACCCTCCAGACCTTTTACATTCTTAGAAGAATAGGGGGTAAACAATTTGGTTTTCCGATCATAGTAATCAACTCCGAAATGATAATGTGTGATCCATAAGCCGCTGTCGGCAGCAACAGATAAGTCTGTGATATCATTACTGAGCATATAATTGCCCGTGGCAGGAATGCGTGATATGGTTTCTGTTTCATAATCAAAATAACAAAGTCCATCTCGTTGTGTGCCTATCCAGACTTTGTTTTCATAGGGGTCTGCAAGTACGACATTCAGTTCGTTACCACTCAATCCTGAATTATTCTTGGTATAGATGTTGAATTGACGTCCATCAAACCTGTTAAGACCAGATTCGGTTGCTATCCATAAGTAACCCTTTTTATCTTGAGTAACACTGACTACATAATTGCTGGACATACCGTCTTCCACTCCCAGGCGTTTGATAACATAAGGTTGTGCAGATGCATGGAACAGATAAATAAAACTTAATAATAATGAGATTGAAAATGAATATGTGTGTTTCATATAAAGGTACTTTTATGAGTACAAATATATAGTATTTTCTAAAATATTTCTGTTAATGTACATGACATATTCAGCATACGACAACTAAAAACTCGTTATGAACGATTTTTATATCCTTCTTGCTCAGTTTTTCTCTACTTGTCTTTTACAATATTTTTATATTTGTCTCGGGAAAATAAAACAGATTAAAAATTCTAATGCTTATGAAAACATAGACTTAGGTTCTTTGCAGGTTTGGTCCGGATGCCTTTATATACAATTCGGAGTTAGGAATGAGAGTTTATTACCTTAATTAAATCTAATTATAAAAGAAAGACGATGAAAGAAAATTCGTTTAAAAGAAATCGAAAGGCTATGATGGCTTTGCTGCTTTGTACAGGTTTCATTGTAACTCAGCCAATCAGTGTTATGGCTGAAGAGATTATGATTTTTGCTCAAACTGCTCAGCAACAAAAACAATCCGTTTCAGGAGTTATTAAAGATGCTACGGGGGAACCTGTAATTGGTGCTAGTGTGCTAGAGAAGGGGACTACGAATGGTACAATTACCGATTTTGATGGTAGATTTACGTTGAATGTAATTCCTGGCACTACACTAATAATCTCTTATATTGGTTATAAGACGGTAGAAATGAAAATTGTAGCAGGACAACCAATAAATTTAACATTGACTGAGGACAGCGAAATGTTGGAAGAAGTGGTAGTGGTAGGGTACGGTACAATGCGTAAGAAAGACTTGACAGGTTCGGTAGTACAAATTAACCCTTCCAAGATTGCTGATCAAAATCCGACTTCTGTTCAAGATGTTTTGCGCGGTACACCAGGATTGCAAATAGGTTATGATGCATCGGCTAAAGGTAGTGATGCTTCTATTTTGCTACGTGGACAGAATTCTTTAGGTACCAATGCAAGCCCAATGATTGTATTGGACGGTATGGCTTTTTATGGTGAACTTTCTGAAATTAATCCTGATGATATTGCACAAATTGATGTGTTGAAGGATGCTTCTTCTGCTGCTATTTATGGTGCTAAGGCTGCTGCCGGTGTCATTATTATCACGACAAAGAAAGGTAAGGAGGGTAAGCCGGTTATTAATGTAGGTGCTAATCTTTCGGTTTCTAGAAAATCAGATTATCGCGATTATTTTGATGCGGCTGGTTATTTGAAATTTCATCAGGACTGGCGTAAAATGTATTATACGTATGGACAGGGTGAGGATGGTTTGTATGACTACTATCAAGCAAAAGATGGTAGTGGTAATTTGTTATATCCAGCTGGTTATTATGATGACCCCCGTACCTTGACAGAAGGAGAACAGAAAGCATGGGCCTCCAATATAGGTGTCAGTGGTATTGGTCTTAGTGAAGGTGAATCCATGCTTGGTCTGTTTGCCCGTCGTTTAGAATTCAATAATTCTCCGATGATGATGGAAAATTTTTTGAATGGTCGTATGGTTGATTGGAATGATGCTACTTTCCGCACTGGTTTCAATCAAGATTATAATGCAAGTATTTCGGGAGCTACTGAACGTGTGAATTATTACTTTTCATTAGGTTACATTAATAATGAAGGAGCTGTACAGGGTAATGAATACAATGCTTTCCGTTCTAACATGAAAATCAATGCGAAGATTACAGATTGGTTGGAGGTAGGAGCGAATGTTAATTTCCAGGACCGTTCGGATGGAGATATTCAAGTATCTCTTGGAAGTAATTATTGGGATAATAATATGTTGCGTAATTCTCCATATGCTTCCATGTATGATAACAATGGTAATTATGAGCAATATCCTATGTCTGGTTTGCCTACCAATGGTGGGTACAATTACTACTTTGATCGTCAGTATTACGATTTGGAAAAGGGGTATACCGTATTAAATACTATTTTTAATGCAAAAATTACTTTGCCAGCAGGTTTTTCTTATCAATTCAATATTGCTCCTCGTTATCAGTGGTTCTATGACCGTTATTGGATGTCTGCTGATTTGCCTAATGCATCTGCTGCTGATCGAGGTGTGAATCGTGGTTGGTCGAAAAATTTTGATTGGAATTTGAACAACACCATTACATGGGACAAGATATTTGGCGAGCATCATTTCACCGCAACCTTAGTACAAGAGGCTGAAGAACACCGATATTGGAGTGATAATGTTAATGCACGTAACATCACGCCGAGTGATGCTCTAGGTTTCCATTATACGCAAGGGGCTAACAAGACTCAGAGTGGCTTTAGTACTAATGATACTCATTATACTGCTGCTTCCTATTTGGGGCGTTTATTCTATAGCTTCAAGGATCGTTATATGTTTACAGGAACATTCCGTCGTGACGGTTACTCCGGTTTCGGTTCTAATAATCCTTGGGGTAACTTTGGATCTGTTGGGCTTAGCTGGGTATTCTCTGAAGAAAATTTTATGTCTGATGCTCACGATTGGATGGATATGGGTAAGTTGCGTTTGTCTTGGGGAACTAATGGTAACCGTGAATTTGGAGATGTTTACTCTACGTTGTCTAATTTGTCACTGGCAGGTGGAAGTATGGTATATTACCAAAATGGTAACTCGAACGTTGTCAATCCACTTTATATGAGTCGTTTGGCTGCACCTAATTTAGAATGGGAAAAGACTAAAGCGTGGAATATCGGTTTGGATTTTTCATTTTTGAATGGAAGACTTACTGCTAACATGGATTATTATTTGAAGAAAACAACAGACATGATAATGAGCCAGCGTTTGCCGAGTTTTTCTGGTTTCGGTTCCATCATGGCCAATTTGGGTGAAGTACAGAACCAAGGCTTTGAAATCGCTTTGAATTCTACAAATATTCAAAATCGGAATTTTACATGGAATACTTCCGTAGGATTTTCTATTAATAAGAATAAAATTAACCATATCTACTATGATTATGACGAGAATGGTGTAGAGAAGGATGATACTTCTAATGGTTGGTTCATCGGTCAGGCAATCGGTACTATATGGTATTATGAAACCGATGGAGTTTGGCAGAATACTCCTGAAGACATTGCTTCTGCTGCTTTGGTAGGGCAGAAACCGGGTGATCCGAAAGTGGTGAATCACTATACTGAAGATGACCGGATTTTGGAAGATGGTACTCGCATACCTGTCTACAATGATAATGATAAGGTTTATCAAGGGACTACAGCTCCTCCTGTTTACTGGAATTTACGTAACGATTTCACTTTGTGGAAGGATTTGACTCTTTCTGTTTCATTATACTCTTATATGGGACACAAGAGCCGTGCTGGTTATTGGTTGAATCAGGAGAACGGAGGGTCACAGGTAACTAACGGCTTTAATGTGGCAGCTCGTAAATATTGGACTCCTGATAATCCGACTAATGATTATTGTCGTTTGAATGCTGCAGGTCCCAATACGGGGCTGGCTAATGGTGTAGATAAAGTTTACAACCGTAGTTTCGTTCGTTTGGATGATATAACTTTGGGTTATACTTTGCCACAGAAATGGACTAGGAAATTTATGATAGACCGCATCCGTCTTACTGCAAGCTGTAAAAACGTCTGTACTTTTGATAATTGGGAATATGGTGATCCCGAAACTGGCGGATTGGCTACACGCACTTTTAACTTTGGTATTAATGTAACACTCTAATTTCTGAAAAATATTATGAAAACAAGCAATACGATATTTACAAAAGCATGTATGGTACTGGCTGCGACCGCTTTGGTGAACGTTGGCTGTACGGATGATTTTTTGAAACAGGACCCTTTGTCGTTTTACAATCCCGAAAATACTTACACAACAGAATCTGGTTTGCAATCAGCCTTGGCTATGTGTGATTATGGCTTGAAAGAAATGCTGATGGACGGAAATGGTAACGTGATGCCTATGGCTTCCCTTTATTTCATGACAGATATTGGTCTGTATGGGAAAACCGATGCGGGTGATATGCAAGATGATTTTGCCAATAAGATAACTCCGACATCCGGTATGAAAGGTGGTGGGGATGAGAATGCTATGTCACGTTTTTGGGACCGCACATGGAATAGTGTGACTTTTGCAAATACTATTATCTCCAATGTAGGTAAAGTAGAAGGGTTGGATCCCACTTTGCGCGATGAATATTTAGGACGTGCTTACTTTCATCGCGCCTATGCCTACTATCACGGTGTATTATTGTTTGGCGATATACCTTTAATTACGAAGCTGATTGAAGTACCTAAACAAAACTATAAATCCACGAGTAAAGAGGCAATCTTCCAAATGTTGGTGCATGATTTGGAATTCGCTGTAAAACATGTGTCTCCACAGAAAGAGATCGGTTATATAGGTACTGTCAACCAAGAAGCATGTAAGCAATTGCTTATCAAGTGTTATTTAGTTGTAGGTGAATATCAGAAAGCTGAACAATTAGCTACCGATTTGATTAACAATCATGGTTTGGCTTTAATGAATGCTCCGTTTGGAACGAATGTTTCTTCTGGTAATCCGGAAACATGGCCGGTAGAACGTAATGTAATTTGGGATTTGCATCGTGGAGTAAATATAACTGATGCTTCTAATACGGAAATGATTATGCCTATTTTGAATTATTATGCTGAAGGTTTCATTTCCTATCCGCAGATGCGAGCTATGTGTGTGCATTGGAGTAATGGTATTATCCGTGATCCTCATAACTTAGGATCTCCAACTTATAATTATGCACGTACTGCTGGGGAATATGATGCGAAATTAGATTGGGTACGCGCTATGGGACGTGGTATTGGTTGTTTCCGCACTTCTTATCATTATAATCAGACCATTTGGAATTATGATGGTGAAACAGATTGGCAGGATATGCGTCATAATCGAGAAATAGGTAATTGGATGGAAATGACGGATCTTAAATACAATAATCCAAATTCTGCTTATTATGGGAAAAACATGATGCTTTATGCACCAGAAGATTATTATGATCCGGAATCAGGTGATTTGTTGGTGAGAAAAGGGGATTTGCTTTGTTCTGATACTATTCGTAGTTGGTTCCCGACTCCATTGTACAAAGTATATATACTTGATCAAAATGCTGAAGAAAATATGGGGGCTAATCAGTTTAATGGAGCAACCAAGGGCAATAGTGTGTCTAATGGTAATCTATACTTGTTCCGTTTGGCAGAAACTTACTTACTTCGCGCTGAGGCTAAGTTCTACCAAGGTAACCCGATTGGCGCTGCAGAGGATGTGAACGTAGTTCGTCGTCGTGCTAATGCCAAAAAGATGTTTACTACTGTAACTATCGGTGACATTGCTGATGAACGTGCTCGGGAATTGTATTTGGAAGAATGGAGACAGCCTGAATTGACTCGTATTTCTTGGTGTCTTGCTCGCAGTGGTCAGCCGGATGAATGGGGAGAAACTTATAATCTGTCTACTTGGGATAAGCAGAGTGGTACGGATTTGAATGGAGGAAGCTATTGGTATAAGCGTACTACGCGCTACAACATTTTCAATCATGGGCCTATTGTTTCCAACAAGGAATTGAATTATCAAGTAGATAAGCGTAATCTGTTTTGGCCGATTCCCAACTCGGCTATTACTGCTAATACAGGTGCGCGGTTGCGGCAAAATTATGGATATGACGGCTATGATGAAGCAATTCCGATGTTTACTAATTGGGAAGAAGCAGTGGCTGATGAAGAATTGACAAAATAATGATAGTTTTCAACAGGCGTTGTTGATACTGATAAAGCAAGTCTGATTAACTTGCGAATTAGATTATAGGAGGACTACGGCTTGAAGTGATTTTAACCCGTAGTCCGTTTTTTTTAGACCTTTTAGATAGAGGAATATAAAATTCGGAATTCATTATAGAAAAATCGTTCATGCTTAATTTTTCTACTACTCTTGATTATTTTTTAGCCTTTTTTATTCTTTTAAAACTTTAAGTTTGCAACGTGAAAAATAGATAAAACGAACTTTAAGTATAATGCTTATGAGGAATAAATCTGCCCCCGATTAATATTGGGAATGTGACAAAATTTAGCCCAAGGAGTTTCTAATCATAACTCTATTCGGATAATATTATTACCTATAATCTAATTTAATAAGAAAAACGATGAAATCAAACTCGTTCTTAAAAAATCGAAAGGCTTTGACAGCCTTATTGCTTTGCACAGGTTTCGTTGCGACTCAGCCGTTCAGTGTGATGGCCGAAGAAATTGTAACTGCCGTACAAACTGTCCAGCAACAGAAACAATCCGTATCAGGTACGATTAAAGATCCGGTAGGGGAACCGGTTATTGGTGCCAGTATTTTAGAGAAAGGTACTACCAATGGTACAATTACTGATTTCGATGGTAATTTTACATTGAATGTGGCTCCAGGAGCTACATTGGTTATTTCTTATATAGGATATAAGAATCAAGAGATGAAAGTTATTCCGGGAAAATCACTTAACATTATTTTGCAAGAGGATACAGAAACGTTGGAGGAAGTGGTGGTAGTCGGTTATGGTGTGCAGAAGAAATCAGATGTGACCGGTTCTGTTACTTCAGTAGGGAAGGAGCGTCTGGGAAAACTTCCGGTGACGAATGTATTACAAGCTGTTCAAGGTGCGGCGGCAGGTGTTACTATTACACAAACATCTTCCATTCCGGGCGATGCACCGGATGCTTTGGTGCGTGGCCAGAATTCCATCAATGCTAATTCCGGGCCATATATTGTTGTGGACGGTGTGCCTATCAGCAAGTCGGGAGGTACATTGAATGACATCAATCCGAATGATATTGAATCCATGGAAATTTTGAAGGATGCTTCGGCCACTGCCATTTATGGTACAAACGGTGCGAATGGTGTTATTTTGATTACTACTAAGCGTGGTACTTCCGGCAAGCCGACTATTCGTTATAACGGATATTTCGGAGTGGAGGATTTTTCTCATAAACTAGATTTCTGTGATGGTGCGCAAATCACTCAACGTTATAGAGATTATGTGTCACAGAACCCCGGAGAAACCATGTACAATGATTATGTGAAGAATGCATACGAAGCGGAAAATCAGGCCAATGGTATAGAGAATGATTGGATTGATGCTGTATCGCAAACTGGTATCATCCAAGACCATAACGTAAGTATCGGCGGTGGGGCGGATAATGTGAAGTATTACGTTTCTGCCGACTATATGAGTCAGAAAGGTGTGTTGAAAGGGTTCAACTACAAACGTTACTCTATTCGTACGAATATTGATATGAATGTGACTGATTATATGAAGGTGGGAACTAATTCCTATATAGTATCTCATAACCGTGACGGTGGACGTGTTAACTTTCTGATGGCTGAGGCTATGTCTCCTTATGCAAAAATGTATGAAGAAGACGGCAGCTATTGCATTAATCCGATGTACAGTGAAACTTTGTTTACCAATCCGTTGATGTGGACTACTACTAATCCCGAGCGTCGTCAGTGGAATATCAATATAAACGGTTATGCCGAGATTGATTTCGGAAAGTTGATTTCTCCTCTTAAAGGATTGACCTATAAATTCAATGGTGGTTATGCATATATGCCCAAACGTTATAATAATTATGAAGGTAAGTCGGTGAATAATAAGACCGGTTATGCTGAAATAAAGAATGAAGAAACACAAAGTTATACCATAGAGAATATCCTTGCTTATAATCGTGATTTTGGAAAGCATCATTTGGATTTGACAGCTTTGTATGCCGCTTCACGTAAGAAATATCAACGTTCGCAAGCTATGGCCAGCAAATTTATTAATGACGACCAGCAGTGGCATAACATGGGTAGTGCGGAAACACCTAGCGTAGCTTCATATACCGACCTTTATACTACTGTTTCACAAATGGGACGAATTAATTATTCTTATGACAGCCGTTACTTGTTTACATTTACAGTGCGTCGGGACGGTTCTTCTGTTTTCGGTGATAATAACAAATACGGTGTATTCCCTTCTGTCGCTTTAGGTTGGAATATTGCCCGTGAATCATTTATGGAATCTTCCAGTAATTGGTTGAACACATTAAAGCTGCGTGCGTCTTATGGTAAAGCGGGTAATGAGGCCATCGGAGTATATCAGTCACGTGTGAAGATGGATTCAGGCATGTTGGCTTTAGGCGGAGCTTCGAATGCAGGTTTATGGCCCAATGATTTGATGGGGAATGCGGATCTGACTTGGGAAACCACAAAGAGTTTCAATGTCGGTCTGGACTTCGGACTTTGGAATAACCGTTTGACAGGTAATATTGATGTCTATTTCTCAAAGACCAACGATTTGCTTCTGAAACGTAATTTACCTAAAGTAACTGGTTACAATACCGTGTACTCCAATATGGGTGAAACAGCTAATAAAGGTGTGGAATTGACACTGAATTCCCGTAATATTGTTTCAGGCGATTTTACCTGGAGTTCCAATTTGGTATTTTCATGGAATAAGAATGAGATAAAAGACCTTTATGGAGACGGACAGAACGACTTGGGTAACCGTTGGTTCCTTGGACATCCGATAGGCGTGATTTATGATTATACAATGGTTGGAATCTGGCAGGAAGATGAGATAGCCCGTGGCGACCATTTGAATTGGGACCCGATTGCAGAAGCTGGTGATGTGAAGTTGGCGGATATCAGTGGCCCTGACGGAGTACCTGATGGCAAGATTGATGACAATGACCGTACCATCAAAGGGCAGACAACACCGAAATGGATTGGTGGTCTGACGAATACGTTCACTTATAAGGATTTTACATTGAGTATCTTTATCCAGACTACACAAGGATTGAAAAAGAACAATTCATTGATCGGTATGGCAGGTGATGAAATGGGACGTCGTAATACCACTACTGAAATAGGTTATTGGACTCCGGAAAACAAGAGTAACGAATGGCGTTCATTGCGTAAGAACTCAAACAAACATGGATATGGTTTCCCTTGTGATGCCAGTTATACACGTATCAAAGACATCACATTAAGTTATACTTTCCCACAGCGCATGATTCAGAAGATGGGTATCGGTGGTTTGCAGCTTTATGTGAGTGGACGTAACCTGTTTACTTTCACGGATTGGGTAGGTTGGGATCCTGAAGCTCGTCAGGTAGCTCGTGGTAATAGTTCATGGGATAGTACAAGAGGTGAAACTGTATATGACAGCAGTAACTACCCGATGACTAAGAGTTGTGTATTTGGAGTTAATTTAACATTCTAAAAAACGAAGAACTATGAAATTTAGAAATATATTATTAACAACTTTTGCTGCATCGGCATTTGTTATTGGGACTACATCATGCAGCGATAGTTTTCTGGATGAGAAAATGTACTCTAGTTATGGTCCGGAAGTATCAGATGTAAATGCGAAATTGGTAGGTCTGCACCGTCAATATGCTGCTATATGGGGAATGTCCAGTCAGCAGGGATTTGTAGGATGCTGGCAGGTAGGTACGGATGTAGGTGCTCCCGGTGACACTCAGGGGGTAGAGGTTCCTTTTTACAGATATCAGGAATTGAATGCAGAGAATGCAGGGGTAAGTTTCCTTTGGGAAAAATTATATGAGCTCATTAATAGTGCGAATCAGATTATCGCTTCACAAGCTGAAGGCGGTGATGCGGCGGCAATAGCCGAAGCCATGTTCTTTCGTGCTTATGCATACAATATGTTGGTGACATTATGGGGGGATGTACCTTTGGTGACAGAATCTACTAGTATTCCGCGTACAGATTATACCCGTAATGCGGTTGCCGAGGTGGATGGAGTCATTGATTCTGACTTGGTTTATGCCATGTCTAATCTTCCGGTAGTGGGAGCTGCCAAAAATGAAAGCCGTATAAATCAGGACATGGCAAGACAGTTGGCAGGAGAAGCCTATCTTCGGATGGGTATGCGTGATGCTTCCTATTTCAAGAAGGCGGAAGATGCGGTGACGCCTATTATAACAGGTGGTAAATATGAACTGATTTCAGCAAGATATGGTAAATATGCGGCCGAGCCGGGTGATTATTATCATGATATGTTCCGTTGGGGGAATCAGCGTCGTTCACAGGGGAATATGGAGGCTATTTGGACTTTCGAAATGGAGTATAACCGTGATGTGAATGGCGGTACAATTGATAATCCGCAACAACGTCGTAACTGGGTTCCTGCTTTCCATAAACTGGATGGTATGGTGAATGCGGATTCCATAGGCGGTCGTGGTAATGGTCGTTTGCGTATCAGCAATTTTGTGAAATACGGATTGTATGAGAAAGGTGATATCCGTAATTCTAATTATAATATCCGTCGTGTAATGTGGTATAACAAGCCCGGTTTTTCAAAAGAAGTTGGTATTGATGCTAAAGGGTTCTTGGTGGATAAAGACAAAGGTGTAAGAAATGTGACATTAAAAACGGGCGACCAGGTCATCCCTCACGAGGGAGATTCATTGAACGTATTTTATCCTCATCCCACTAAATGGGGGGCTTATGATGAAACCGATGATTTTGGTTATGCTGTAGTGAAGGACTGGCCTGTGATGCGTTTGGGAGAAACTTACTTGCTCCGTGCAGAGGCTCGTTTCCGTCAGGGGAATACACAGGGGGCGGCTGATGACATCAATGTGTTGCGCGACCGTGCCTTTAAAGACTATCGTGCGGTGGCTCCGGGTGCTGGTAAAGTAACGGCTGATCAGATTGACATTGACTTTATTTTGGATGAACGTGCCCGTGAATTGATTAGTGAGGAGAATCGTCGTATGACTTTAGTCCGGACCAATACGTTGGCCGAACGTATCAAATTGAATGGGGATGTGGAACCTGCCGCACCAAGCAATAAGGTGATTACAGGTTTTGATGCCAATATCCATACATTGCTTCCGATACCTCTCACCGAGATTCAATTGAACAAAGACGGAGATTTGAAACAGAATCCGGGTTATTAATTCTGTCGGATATAAGTAAGAAGATAGATATATAAAATATTGAAAGAGCATGAAGGGCATATCTCTTAAAGAGAGTGCCCTTATTTTATTTCCTCTAGTTTGGTGAATCCGACGTGATTTATTTCTTTAGAAAGAATAAAAAGCGGCTTTTGGCTGATTTCTGTCCTATTTTGCACGAATTATACCCCCTTTTTTATTAGCAGAATATGTATTTTTGAAGAATAAAAAACAGCTGTATCGGGTTGGAACTCGATGACAGGTAATGAATAACCCCATAAAATACTATGATGCGACTTTTATTATCTCTTTTATTGCTTTTGTCATTTTTGCAGATAAATGCACAGACTTATCCTAAAGTGATTCTTCCGGGTGATTATCCTGACCCTTCTATTATGCGTGACGGCAAGGATTACTACATGACTCATTCTCCTTTCTATTACGCTCCCGGATTCTTAATCTGGCACTCGCAGGATTTAATGAACTGGGAGCCGTTATGTCGTGTCATGCCTCAATATGAAGGCTCTGCCATGGCACCTGATTTGTTGAAATACAAAGATACTTATTATATTTATTATCCTGCCGCAGGAACCAATTGGGTGATGTGGGCGAAAGATATTCGTGGGCCGTGGAGCCTTCCCGTAGACTTGAAGGTAGGAGGAATTGACCCTGGTCATGTCGTGGATAGGGAGGGAAATCGCTATCTTTATGTGGATAAAGGGGAGGTGATCCGGTTAACAGAAGACGGACTTGCTACCGTTGGGGAGAAGAAGAAAGTATATGACGGATGGAAATATCCTGATCATTGGGATACGGAATGTATGTGTCTGGAGTCCCCGAAACTGAATGAACACAACGGATATTATTATCTTACTTCTGCCCAAGGAGGGACTGCGGGACCCGCAACGAGCCACATGGTTGTGTCCGCCCGTTCAAAAAGTGTGACCGGCCCCTGGGAGAATTCACCTTACAATCCCATTGTGCATACATATAGTGTAACGGATAGTTGGTGGTCTAAAGGCCACGGCACGTTGATAGATGATGTGAACGGTAACTGGTGGATCGTTTATCATGCGTATGCCAATGGCTATCACACGTTGGGACGCTCCACTCTGATTGAACCGGTAGAATGGACGGAGGACGGCTGGTATCGTACCGTATCTGCCGCTACCCCTGTCACTCCGGAGCAGGAAATCAAACATGGATTGGAACTGTCCGATGATTTCAAAGGTCCTCAATTGGGACTTCAGTGGACTTTTTGGAAAGAATATGCTCCCAAATCCCTGACTTTCAAGGAGGATATCTTATGGATGAAGGCCAAAGGTCGGACTCCTGCCGACGGACGGGTGTTGTTGACTACCGCTGAAGACAAAAATTACGAAACACAAGTGGAAATCCGGACAGGGAATGGAAATGTGGCCGGGCTTATCCTGTATTATAATGAAAAGGCTTATGCCGGAGTCGTTTCCGATGGAAAGAGATTCTATATTTACCGGAATGCGGAGCACAAGACGGAACTTCCCAATCGTATTGGGAAACATTTCTTTGCCAGACTGCACAATTGCGGTAACCGTCTGTCCGTCGAGGTGAGTAAAGACGGGGAAGAATGGACTGTCCTTGCCAGTGATATGGATGTTTCCTCCTTGCATCACAATAATTATGGTGGTTTTTATGCTTTGCGTGTTGGTCTGTTTTCCGCTGGAAAAGGAAGTTCGGGTTTCAGCCGCTTCCGTTATCGGAATGCAGTTCCGCGAGAGAAAGATATGAGCGCCTATCTGATGGTCTTCCACAAAGACGAGGACCATGGACTTCACATGGCAATCAGTCCCGACGGCTACACTTTTACCGCCTTGAACGAAGGAAAGCCCGTCATAGCCGGAGATACGATAGCTGAACAGAAAGGTATCCGCGATCCGCATATCTTCCGTGGTCCGGATGGAGCATTCTATCTGTCGATGACCGATTTGCATATTTATGCGCAGCGTGACGGATATCGTGATACAGAATGGGAACGCGATGGAAAAGAGTACGGATGGGGTAACAACCGGGGGCTGGTATTGATGAAATCTTGGGATCTGATTCACTGGAAGCGTACTAATCTGCGCTTTGACAAATTATCTGCTGCTTACAGTGAGGTAGGTTGCGCTTGGGCTCCTGAAGTGACCTATGATGATAAAAAAGGAAAGTTGATGATGTATTTCACCATGCGCTTTAAGAATGAAGCGAACAAACTTTATTATGTATATGTCAATGACGACTTTGATAAGTTGGAAACTTTACCTCAGCTTCTTTTTCAATATCCCGATGAGAAGATTTCTGCTATCGATGCGGATATTACCCGTATAGAAGATAAATATCACATGTTTTACGTTTCGCACGATGGGGGCGCCGGTATCAAGCAGGCTGTTTCGGATAGGGTAAACAGTGATTACGAGTATAATGCCCGTTGGTATGATCCTGAACCCACGGCGTGCGAAGCTCCGAACTTGTGGAAACGCATTGGTGAGGATAGATGGGTGTTGATGTATGATGTGTACGGGCAGAAGGTTCATAATTTCGGATTCAGTGAAACTTCCGACTTCGTACATTTCACTCCTTTGGGACAGTTTAACCAAGGAGTGATGAGGACTACTAACTTTACTTCTCCCAAACATGGGGCAATCATTCATCTTACCCGCCAGGAAGCGGAACGCCTGGCAGAACATTGGGGGATGTCTTACGATGCTTTGCTTCCATCTGAATAAGAAACATTTTATATAAAATAATTCATGATGAGTAAACTGAGAAACAGCTTGTGTGAGTTGTGCACAGCTTTGATTTTCTTTTGCGGATGCAGCAATGAACCGTTGCAACCCATTCGTTCAGGTGAGATATGGCCTGATAACAACGGAGAGCATATCAATGCCCATGGGGGCGGAGTAATGTACCATGATGGAACATACTATTGGTTCGGTGAGAATAAATGCGATACTACCAGCAGTGCCATGGTGGGAGTAATGTGCTATTCTTCTCGGAATCTTACTGACTGGAAGAACGAAGGCGTAGCGCTTTCTGTTGTTGATAACGACAGCAGCGACATAGCGCGTGGATGTATATTGGAACGTCCTAAAGTGATATATAATGCGAAAACAGGGAAGTTTGTGATGTGGTTCCATCTGGAATTGAAAGGAAAAGGTTATGCAGCCGCCCGTGCCGGGGTGGCAGTCAGTGATACTCCTGCCGGTCCTTACCGTTTCATCCGTTCGGGACGTGTCAATGCTGGTAAGCTGCCTGTGGATATGGACGGACAGGCTGTTGCAGTGCTGGATACTCTGAATGCCAAGAATTATGAAAAATGGTGGACTCCCGAATGGACGGATGCTGTGAACAAAGGCTTGATAGTAAAGCGTGATTTGGATGGCGGACAGATGTCTCGCGATATGACTCTTTATGTAGATGAGGATGGTAAAGCCTACCATATTTACTCTTCCGAAGAAAACCTCACACTCCAAATAGCGGAATTGAGCGATGACTATCTTTCACACACAGGGAATTATGTGCGTGTGGCTCCGGCAGGACACAATGAGGCACCTGCTATCTTCAAAAAAGACGGAACCTACTGGATGATCACTTCCGGTTGTACCGGTTGGGCTCCCAATGAGGCTCGTATGTTCTCGTCTTCTTCCATCTTCGGACCGTGGTCTCAGCACCCCAACCCTTGTGTGGGACCTAAGTCGGAACTTACGTTTGGCGGACAGAGCACTTATATTCTGAAAGTGGAGGGGAAGAAAGATGCTTTTATATTTATGGCGGATATCTGGCGTCCAGAGCATCCCAGTGATGCCCGTTACATTTGGTTACCTGTTCAATTCAAGGAAGGAATTCCATACGTGGAGTGGATGGACAACTGGACACTGGATTTCTTTCAGTAATCCCTGTTGAAAATAGTCTGAAGGATGGAAAATAGTGCAATAGTCTGTTCTTGACTGATTATTGCATCCATCTTGCTCGATTTTACCCCTATGGTTGTCAATCAGATTTTTTATCTTTGCTATCGGTAAAAAGAGATAATAGGTATTAAAGATAGGTTTTTAGGAAGAAGGTTAACATACTGTGATGTGATAATAGAATTTTAGGTTAGGTTAAGTTAGAATTGAAGGCATATTTCGTGAGGAAATGTGCCTTTCTGTTTTCATTACCTTTCTAGGTTCGTATATTTGTAATGTCGAATTTGTGAAACTTAAAATAGAATATGCATGAAAAAGATTGGATTGTTTTTGTTGTTAGGCTTTTCTCTTTCGTGGTTGGTGTCTGCTTGCCAAGGATGTCAGCAGGAAAGACGGAAGGAAGTGCCTTTGGATTCTATTGTACTAAGTGACCCTTGCATTTTGGCAGACAGGAAGACGGCTATGTATTATATGACCGGAACCGGCGGTATGCTTTGGAAAAGCAAGGATTTGAAACTTTGGGAAGGACCGTTCCATGTGGCAAAGACTGATTCCGGTTCGTGGATGGGACCGAAACCAATGATTTGGGCTGCCGAGTTACATCCGTATAAGGGCAAGTATTATTATTTTGCCACTTTCACCAATCAGGAGGTGAAGATTGATACGGTACAAGGGAATGTAATAGAGCGCCGTGCCAGTCATGTTTTGGTGAGCGATAACCCGGACGGACCTTACGTTCCGATGAAGGATTCCACTTACCTGCCTGCTGATAAACCAACCTTGGATGGGACTTTCTGGGTGGATAAGGACGGAAAGCCTTATATGGTATATTGTTATGAATGGTTGCAAGCCTTGGATGGTACGATAGAGAAAATAGAACTGAAGCCTGACTTAAGTGGAACCATAGGCGAAGGGAAATTGCTGTTCCGTGCCAGCGAATCGCCGTGGAGCCGTGAAAAAGATGCGGATGGCAAGGAGAAACCGAATAAAGTCACTGACGGTCCGTATCTGTTCCGTACAGGAACAGGTAGACTCGGTATGATTTGGACTAGTTGGATTTATAATGTGTACACTCAGGGAGTGGCTTATTCTGAAAGCGGAACCTTGGATGGACCATGGATACAGGAGAAAGACCCGATAACTCCTCCCAATTTCGGTCATGGGATGTTGTTTCAGACCTTGGACGGTAAATGGTTGATGTCTGTACATAGTCATAAGGATGTAAACGGACGTTATATTCGTACTCCTCGCTTGTTTGAAGTCGATTTTTCCGGAGATAAATTGGTGGTGGGAAAACCATATACTCCTTGAAAGTGCTTTATCTTTTTTCGAGAGGAAAGGTAATTACTTTTGCCTTCAATGAAAAGAGATGTGTAGAAAGAGTTGGAAGGACAGCTTTATGAGTCTGTCCCTCCAAATAAATGACCGGGTTAATCCCAACCCGGATTCTGTTTCAGTGCCCCCTGAGCCAGGTCTACCTCTTCCAAGGGGATAGCCCACAGATAGTCACGGTTGGCATTGAACTTGCGGGTTTCAATAAAAATGCTTTCTCCTTTTGCATTTACCCCGTATACTGGTTTAGTAACATCCTTTTCAGTTGTTTTATAGCTACGGGTATCAAACAGGTGCATTCCCTCGAAAGCAAATTCCAAACGACGTTCCAAACGGATAGCTTCGCGCATTTGATCTTTGGACAAGCCGGAAGGCAGAGGAGGAAGATTTACGCTGGGACGCTGACGGATTTGATTGACCGCATCATATACTTCCGTATCCGGAGCAGACAGATTTTCGTTACGAGCCTCGGCGAAGGTCAGCAGCACTTCTGCATAGCGGATATAGATAAAGTTGGTCCAGTCATAATTATTGATACCGTCATTGTCCGGATTGATGTACTTTTTCATGCTATATCCTGTACGGGTATGGCTGCCATCTCCCATATTGTTCAGGTTGAAAGTCTTTCCTGCTATTTGTGACCCGTTCCACAGTACAGAGAAGCCTAGACGGGGGTCACGGTCGGCAAACGGGTCTTCCGGATTATAGAAAGGAGACTCTTTGATTGATTTGCCATCTTTGCATGGATAGGAGTCTATCAAGTCTTGAGTAGGTGATAAAGCTTCCCATCCTCCCATCATGACGGGAGCGAAGAACTGTCCTATATAACTGCCTTCATTAGAGTTTTTCGGGTTTTCCAGATATTCGCGATCAAAGATGATTTCGTTACATAACTCTGCTACAGGTTGGAACAAGTCACCATAGTTATCATACAGTCCATACACATTCATGCCCATTACTTTGCGTGCGGCGGCTTCCGCCACATCATATTTGTGTGCGTAGAAAGCAACTCTGGCTTTCAGTGCGTAGCAGGCTCCGGCACTCGGTTTTCCGTGGTCACTGTTGCTGCGGATATCGGGCAAGCTGGCTGCTGCTTTATCCAATAATCCTACTATATGATTATAAGTCTCCTCTTCAGAACTGCGTGAAGGAAGTTTCTCGTTCAGTTCCAACGGATGATCCAGCAGGGAGGCGCCACCCATATATTTTAATATGTTAGCGTATGAGAAAGCTTCGAGAAACTGTACTTCAGCTGTCAGTTGCGCTTTTTCTTTTTCATCCATCGGCACATCGCCTATATGTTCGTAAAATACCAGGCATCTGCGGATGCATTGATAGGCATTTTTCCATAATTGTAGGAAATGTGGGTTGCTGGAAGTTGCCGTACCAGCAGACAACTGTCCCTGTTCGGCTGTGACATGTACAGGAATAGCATTATCTGTGTAGCAGTCTGTCATGATAGTATGGTTTTCCGGTTCTATCAGATACAGATAAATTCCGGTTGCAAATTTCTGGGCATCTTCTGCGTTTTTCCAGAAAGATGCATCGGATAATTGGTCTTTAGGATTTCTGTCCAGAAAACTGTCATTGCAAGAGCTCAGACCAAGGCCACATGCCAATATTAATCCTATAAAGTTATATTTTAGTCTCATAGTTGTCAGTGTTTAGAATGTTACATTCAGACCGAAGGAATAATTTCGGGTCAATGGATAATAGTTGCCGCTGATGGCTTCGGGGTCTACACCGTCGAAGCCGGAAATCATAAAGAGATTGTCGATACTGCAATACACTCTCAGACGGCTGATTCCGTATTTGGATATCAGCTGTTTGGGCAGGCTGTAACCTACTTGCAGGTTTCTCAGCTTGGCATAAGAGGCGTCCTGCATCCAGAAACTGGAAGTCACACGGTTTTTGGAGTCACTCATGGATAATCGGGGATAAGTGGCATTCGGGTTTTCCGGAGTCCAACGGTCCAGATGCTGTTCCGTTACTTTACCGCCATTGTAGAAGGCATATCTGATTTCAGCTACAGGAGCACTCTTTACATCAGCTGCACCTTGCAGCAGTGCACTTAGGTCGAAGTCTTTATATTGAACTGAAAGATTCAGACCGAAGTTGATTTTCGGGAAGTAGGAACCCAATACTTGCCGGTCTTTGCTGTCTACTACTTTGTCTCCGTTCAGGTCACGGTATTTTAAGTCACCCGGAACCGGAGTATCCATGCTCTGTGTAGGATGATTCTTGATCTCTTCTTCGTTTTGGAAGATGCCGTCGCATACGTAGCCGTAATATGCCCACAGTGGGTCGCCTACGGATTGCCCCGGTGTGTCACCGCCTTTCAAATCCATGATTTTGGTAGTTACATAGCTGAAATTGGCTCCGATAGAATAGCTCCAATCATTGATACGGTTGTTATGTCCCAGTTGCAGTTCGATACCGGTATTACGCACTACGCCGGCATTTTGCATCGGAGCGCTGACTCCCATCATGTTGGGAACTGGAAGTTGCAGTAATATGTCCCGTGTTTCCTTGCGGAACCAGTCTGCGCCCAATGTCAGTTTATTGCCCCAAAAAGCGGCGTCCACACCTACGTTCCATTGATCGGTTTTCTCCCACGTAATATCTTGGTTAGCCATCGGGTTGGAAATGGAAATACCCGGAGTCAAAGTGTTGCCGAAACTATAGTCATAACCGAACAGATAGGTGTTCTGATACGGATAATAGTTAGAACTGTTGTCCGAGTTTACGGTTTCCTGATTACCTAGCAATCCCCATGATGCACGTAGTTTCAAATTATCCACCCAATCGGCTTTGAAGAACTCTTCTTCCGATATTCTCCATCCGATGGAGAAAGAGGGGAATGCGCCGAAGCGGTTGTTCTTGGGGAAGCGTGAAGTGCCGTCATAACGCAGGTTGGCTTCTAGCAGATAGCGGTCATCGTATGAATAATTCACGCGTCCGAAAGCTGAGCGGAGGGCGTATTCTATTTCTGTACCGTATGTTGTCTGTCCTGTCACTTCACCGGCGTTGATCTGGTCCAGTGAGTTGGAGTTGGGCAGGTTCTTACGGTAAGCTTGCAGATAGCGTGTCTGTTTATAAATTTGTGAGTAACCTAATAAGGCTCCTATTGTGTGTTTGCCGAAGGTTTTATTATAGTCCAGATAAGCTTGCAAGTTCAGTTCCATACTTTTGATGTCATATTCTGTGATGGAGTTAGTGGTTTTCTTTACCGGTGTGTCTGAACCTGCCTGATAGAATGTCATAGTATTGACGTGGGTGGGATTGTCGGTCAGGTTGAAAGTCGAGGCGGCGACTCCTCTCAGTTTCAGTCCGTCTATGATGTCCAGTTCCATTCCTACGTTACCTTGGAAATTGCTGTTTATCTCTTTGTAGGTTCCTCCTTCACGTGCATAGGCTACGGAGTTGTGCTCGTTTTTGAATAAAGCATAGTTGCCGTTGCTCAATTGGATGGGAGTAACCGGAGTCTCACGGAAAGCATAGTGCATCAGGTTGCTGATACCTGCCGCCGGAGCAGTCATATTACTGTGGTATACCGCCATATTTGTAGTCAGTTTCAGACGACTGTTTATCTGAGCGTCAATGTTGGCACGTACATTGAACTTGTTGTAGTTGGTATTGACTATCAATCCGTCTTTATCATGATAGTTGAATGCCAGCGAGTAAGTTACTTTGTCTCCACCGCCTTTGATACTCAAGTGGTGGTTGTTGAACAGGCCGTTTTCACTTAATAGCGTACCCAGCCAGTCGGAATTGGGATAAAAGTCGGGATCACTTCCGTCTTTGAACTTTTGTAGGGCTGTTTCGTCATACGGACCTTTCAAACCGTCATTGGTGTAAGCTTCATTCATCAGCACTGCATAATTGTAAGAATCCAAAAATTTGGGCATACGTGAGGCACTTTGCCAGCCTACATATCCATCGTATGATACAATGGTACGTCCTTTGGTTCCCTTTTTGGTTGTGATAAGGATAACGCCATTGGCAGCACGTACACCATAAATGGCTGAGGCGGCTGCATCTTTTAATATAGAGATGTTTTCAATATCGTTGGGGTCCACGCTGCTCATGGTAGATTCTACCCCATCCACCACAACCATGGCACTGGCATCTCCCATAGTTCCTAGACCACGCACACGCAGTACTCCGGCATCAGCTCCCGGCTGACCGGTATTTTGGATAATGGTGACACCTGGCATTTGTCCTGCCAGCATGTTGGTGACATTGGCACTGGTGCGGTTGACTAGCTTATCGGATGAGATGGTTGCCACAGAACCTGTCAGGTTTACTTTTTTTTGAGTACCGTATCCTACTACTACCACTTCATCTAAAGATTCTGTATCTTCTTTCAAGATAATGGTGTAACTGTTGCTGTTGCCTACGGTAATTTGTTGGTCGTTGTAACCGATATACGAAACTTTCAGTTTAGCCCCTACGGATACATTTAATGTGAATTTGCCATCCACATCTGTAATAGTACCGTTGGTGCTTCCCACTTCTACTACATTGGCACCGATTACAGGAGCTCCGCTTGTATCATTTACGATACCTGTAATTTGTTTGACATGCTGTTGCACGATGGCAGTTGACTGCGAAGCCCACAAAGGCATTGGGAAAGCCATTCCGGCAAATAGTGTAAGACACGCATAAAAAGAGGCTTTTTTCAAAATTACGTGTGTCTTTACACAATTTTCCCTTCTTTTCTGGTAGAATTGCATAGATTAATAAGGTTAAATTAGTAAATAGTTTGGTTTAGGGATCTTATTCCCTTTCTATTTCAGTTGCTGCAAATGTATTATTTTATAAGAATATAACGCTATCTTTTCTTTTATTTTTTTTTGTTATTCTTAATAAATTACAGGTTATGACTAACCTGCTGTAGTTTTTTGTGGGTTATTCTTGTTATTTTGTATCTAGCGAGGAAGTAGAATGGTACATATTGCTTGAGAAATCAAACAATGAAATTCATATGGATAGAAATGTTAAATATGTCCTTTCTAAGGATTATTTTTGTATCTTTCTCAAAAGGTGTGATGAAAACTGAATATATTTCGCTAATAGTTATCATTTATAATGAATAATCAGAATTTATTGTGTAGCTGATTCTTTTGCTTTTTTCTTTTACTGAAACTGTAGTTTAATAGGGAAGAACTTTTTGTTTTTTTCTATGCCAGTCTTTCATAAACTTCCATTTTTCCTCCATTTGACCGAATAAAGTCCCTCTTTTGAAAGATTTATATACCTGAAAATAGGTTCCTATACTATATCTTTGCATCAAACAAATTCAGGACTAATTATATGAAAAACAAATTTTTTATCACCTTATTTGCCTGTTTGCTACCTTGGATGGCAGGGGCGCAGCAGATTATTTCCAAACAAAACAATGTAGCCGAAAAAGATTACATAGCTTATCTCTTTACCTATTTTACAGGTAACCACATCAGCGAGGAAGCCGTATGCTATGCGGTAAGTACGGACGGATATACCTATTGGGCACTGAATGACAACAAACCTGTCATTGATTCCAAAATCATCAGTTCTACCGGTGGTGTGCGCGATCCGCATATCCTGCGTTGCGAAGACGGAAAGACATTCTATATGGTGGTTACCGATATGGTTTCTGACAATGGATGGGATTCCAATCGTGCCATGGTGTTGTTGAAATCTACAGACTTGGTGAACTGGAACCATTCTGTCATCAATATGCAGAAATGTTATGCCGGCCAGGAAAAACTGAAACGGGTATGGGCTCCTCAGACTATCTTCGATGCGGAAGCCGGAAAATACTTGGTTTATTGGTCAATGAAATATGGTGATGGGGCAGATGTGATTTATTATGCTTATGCCAATAAAGAATTTACCGACCTGGAAGGTGAACCGAAACCGCTTTTCATCCCTGAAAACAAGAAATCTTGCATAGACGGTGATATCGTATATAAAGATGGAATCTACCACCTGTTTTATAAAACCGAAGGACATGGAAACGGCATCCGGGTAGCAACTACCCGTTCACTGACTTCGGGACAATGGGAGGAAGAACCCGACTACAAGCAGCAGACCCCGGAAGCGGTGGAAGGTGCGGGAACTTTCAAACTGATAGGTCAGAATAAATACATCTTGATGTATGATGTCTATATGAAAGGTAAATACCAGTTTACCGAAACGACCGATTTGAAAAACTTTAAAGTGATAGACAGTGAGGTGAAGATGAATTTTCATCCGCGTCACGGAACTATCATCCCCATTACCCGTGCCGAGTTGAAGCGCATCACCGACAAATGGCCTTCAAAGGAAATGGGCAATATGACGATTCCCAACAATCCCGTGCTGCAAGGTTTCCATGCTGACCCCGAGATATTGTATTCTCATCAGACTAAAAAATATTATATCTATTCCACCACCGACGGACAGCCCGGATGGGGCGGATGGTATTTCAGTGTCTTCTCTTCGGATAATCTGAAGGACTGGAAAGATGAAGGGGTGATGCTTGATTTGAAATCCGATCAGGTGGCATGGGCGGATGGAAACGCATGGGCTCCGTGCATTGAAGAGAAAATGGTGGATGGAAAGTATTATAAATATTTCTTCTATTTCAGTGGTAATCCTGTAGCCGGAGGCGGCAAGCAGATTGGGGTGGCGGTAGCCGATTCACCCATTGGTCCGTTCAAAGACTTGGGACATCCCATTATTACTGAATCTCCCGTGGGCCACGGACAGCAGATTGATGTGGATGTGTTTACCGATCCGGTTTCGGGAAAATCCTATCTGTACTGGGGCAATGGTTATATGGCGGGCGCCGAACTGAATGAGGATATGGTTTCCATCAAAAAGAATACCTTGACCGTATTGACACCGAAAGGAGGAAGTCTGAAAGATTACGCTTTCCGTGAAGCGGCATATGTGTTCTATCGTAATGGTCTTTACTACTTTATGTGGTCGGTGGATGATACCGGTTCGCCCAACTATCATGTGGCATACGGTACGTCGAAATCTCCGCTAGGTCCTATAAAGGTTGCTAAGAAACCGGTGGTACTGATTCAGGATCCTGCAAAGGAAATCTATGGACCTGCGCACAATGCAGTCCTACAAATTCCGGGTACGGATGAGTGGTACATTGTATATCATCGTATTAATAAGAACTTTATAGATCGTGAGAAGGGTCCTGGCGTGCATCGTGAAGTATGTATAGACCGTATGGAATTTAATCCGGATGGAACCATCAGGAAGGTTGTTCCCACGTTATAAAAGAAACATGACAATAAAGCATATACCATGAAAAAGACCTTATTATCTCTGGCAATCGCCTCATTGGCAGCAGGCCAATCCGTCTGTGCTGCCGTGGAAAAAGTATATAATGAGCCCGATTCGGTCTACATCTTCTCTTACGCCCATCCGGAAGACGAGGGACGCAGCGGACTGAAATTCGCATGGAGTCCCGATGGCGACAAGTGGCTGAGTGTATCCGACGGCTTTGCCTATCTGAAATGTGATTTCGGGCGTTGGGGGGCGGAAAAGAGAATGATTAAACCTCTTCTGGAAAAAGCGGAAGATGGACGTTGGTATTGCCGGTGGCAGCTTACCCCCAGCGGAAAAGTATGGGGTACTTCCCATTCTTCCGACTTGTTGAAGTGGGCTCCTCAACAATATGTCAATGCGGAGAAGCCTGCCATGCCCCGACTGGTCACTGCCCGGCAGATTGTCCTTGATAAAGATACCTTGAACGGTTATATGCAGAAAGTACCTTATGCGGATATAGAACAGTTGATTCGTTTTGCTGAGCATAAGAAATTCCGCGATATACAGAATAATGAGCGTACCGAACAGGATGCCGTCCGCTTTGCCGGACTGAAACCGGTCACTGCCACCATCCGGGTGGATGCCGGACGGGTGAAGCCTATTAGTGAGCATCTGATAGGTATTTTCTTTGAGGATATCAATTATGGAGCCGATGGTGGACTTTATGCGGAGCTGGTTCAGAACCGTGATTTTGAATATTCTGCCAAAGACGGTGCAAGAGATAAGAACTGGAACAGCACGTATGCGTGGAGTATACAGGGTACTGATGCGGAACTGTCTGTCAGTGAGGACAGTCCCATCCATGCTAACAATGCTCATTATGCAGTGTTGGAGGTACACCGCCCGGGTGCTGCCTTGGTGAATAACGGTTTTGACGGTATTGCCGTGAAAAAAGGTGAGAAGTATGACTTCTCTGTGTTTTCCAAAGTGCTGGATGATACGAAAGGTGGAAAAGTGCTTGTGAGGCTGACTACCAAAGATGGCAAGGAGATTGCGCAGGCTGCTATTCGGGTTTCATCTACAGAGTGGAAAAAACAAAAGGCTGTACTGACGGCAACGGCGGATGCTGCGGATGCCGTGTTGTCCGTTTGTCCGCAGATGGCTGGGAAGTATGCCTTGGATATGGTTTCTCTTTTCCCACAGAATACATTTAAAGGCAGGAAGAACGGGCTGCGCGCCGATTTGGCACAGACTTTGGCGGACCTTCATCCCCGTTTTGTCCGTTTCCCCGGCGGATGTGTGGCTCACGGAGATGGTGTGGACAATATTTATGATTGGAAAGGCTCTATAGGAGCGTTGGAGGAACGCAAGCCTCTGCGCAATTTGTGGGGGTATCATCAGACCCGCGGTCTGGGATATCATGAATATTTTTTGTTCTGCGAGGATATGGGGGCCGAACCTGTTCCTGTAGTGGCAGCCGGAGTGCCTTGTCAGAATTCGGGTACTTGCAGTCATCACTCGGTAGGCGAACTGGGTTGCGGCGGTCAGCAAGGCGGAATCCCGATGGAGGAAATGCCGCAGTACGTGCAGGATGTACTGGATTTGATAGAATATGCGAATGGAGATGCGAAGAAGACCGTGTGGGGAAAGAAGCGTGCGCAAGCCGGACATCCCAAACCTTTCAATCTGAAGTACATCGGTATTGGTAACGAGGATTTGATTACCGATATCTTTGAAGAACGTTTCACCATGATTTTCAATGCGGTGAAGGAGAAATATCCCGAAGTGACCGTTATCGGAACGGTAGGTCCGTTCTATGAGGGCAGTGATTATGAGGAAGGCTGGAAATTCGCCACTAAGATGGGTATTCCGATGGTGGACGAACATTATTATAACACCCCGGGATGGTTTATCAACAATCAGGATTTCTATGACCGTTATGACCGTAACAAGGCGAAAGTGTATTTGGGAGAGTATGCGGCTCATTTGCCGGGACGTCCCAACAATATAGAAACAGCTTTGGCCGAGGCCTTGTACCTGACTTCCGTGGAGCGTAATGCCGATGTGGTGACCATGACTTCTTACGCTCCGTTACTGGCTAAGGAGGGACATACCCAGTGGAATCCGGATTTGATTTATTTCAATAATACGGAGGTAAAACCCACCGTAGGTTACTATGCGCAGCAGATGTACGGACAAAATGCGGGCAGTGAATACATCGCTTCTTCCGTGACTTTGGATAATGCACAAGATGCGGTGAAGAAACGGATAGGCGTGTCGGTAGTTCGCGACGGAAAGACAGGAAATATGATCGTGAAACTGGTGAATCTGCTGCCGGTAGCGGTGAATGCGCAAGTGGAGCTCCCCTCTTTGGAAGGAATGAACACCACTGCCGTAAAGACGGTTTTGGCAGGAAAACCGACAGACCAACAGGTTCGTCCTGTATCCGGTACAATAGAGGTAAGCGAGAAATTCGGGTATGAATTGCCGGCTTATTCATTTACGGTAATCCGGATAAATAAGAATGAAAAATAATAATAGATAAATAAACATGAAAAAATTACTGACTTTGTTGCTGGCGGTCCTGCTGCTGGCAGGATGTGCCGGCAATAAGCCCGGGACATTCGAAGCGGGTAAGAATACCTTTCTGCTGAATGGGAAACCGTTCGTGGTCAAAGCGGCAGAGGTGCATTATCCGCGTATTCCCCGTGAATACTGGGAACATCGTATTGAAATGTGTAAAGCATTGGGCATGAATACGCTTTGTCTGTATGTTTTTTGGAATTTGCATGAGGAAACTCCCGGTAAGTATGATTTTACAGGTAATAAAGATATTGCAGCTTTCTGTAAATTGGCTCAGAAGCATGGTATGTACGTCATTGTGCGTCCCGGTCCGTATGTATGTGCGGAATGGGAAATGGGTGGGCTGCCTTGGTGGCTGCTGAAGAACGACAGCGTGCAGCTTCGTACTCTCGATCCTTTCTATATGCAGCACGTGGGAGCCTTTATGCATGAAGTGGGCAAGCAGTTGCAGGATTTGCAGATTACCCGTGGTGGTAACATCATCATGGTGCAGGTGGAAAACGAATATGGTTCGTATGGCACGGACAAGCCCTATGTGTCTGCCATCCGTGATACGGTACGTGCCGCAGGCTTTACTGAAGTGCCTTTGTTCCAATGTGACTGGAGTTCTAATTTCCTGAATAATGGTTTGGATGATTTGCTTTGGACTATAAATTTTGGTACGGGAGCTGATATCGACAAGCAGTTTGCCAAACTGAAAGAAGTACGCCCCGACGCTCCGTTGATGTGCAGCGAGTTCTGGAGCGGATGGTTTGATCACTGGGGGCGCAAGCACGAAACCCGTGACGGACAAATCATGGTGGATGGCCTGAAAGAGATGATGGACAAAGGTATTTCTTTCAGTTTGTACATGACCCACGGAGGAACGACCTTTGGCTGGTGGGGCGGTGCCAATAATCCGGCTTACTCGGCTATGTGCAGCAGCTATGACTATGACGCTCCTATCAGCGAAGCAGGCTGGACCACCGACAAGTATTTTGCTTTACGTGATATGTTGAAGGACTATTTGGACGAAGGACAGACATTGCCTGAAGTTCCTGAAGCTTTACCGGTTATGGAAATCCCTGCCATTAAATTCACTCAAATAGCTCCGTTGGTTGACAATCTGTCCGAACCGAAGCAGACAGAGGAAATCCAGCCGATGGAGAAATTTGACCAAGGCTGGGGAAGTATCCTGTACCGTACCCATTTGCCGGAAGATGTGAAAGCGGGAACCGTTCTGAAAATCACCGAACAGCATGACTGGACACAGGTTTTTGCCGACGGGAAACTGTTGGGGCGTCTGGATCGCCGTGGTGGAGAACAGGAACTTACACTGCCTGCATTAAAAGCCGGTACACAGCTTGATTTATTGGTGGAAGCCATGGGGCGTGTGAACTTTGACAAGTCCATTCACGACCGCAAGGGAATTACCGAGAAAGTGGAACTGGTGAACGGTAAGAATGCCGAAACGTTGAAAGGCTGGACTGTTTATAATCTTCCCGTAGATTATGAATTTGTATCTTCCCGGAACTTTCAGGATATGAACTCGTCTGCCGCCTGTGGCATAGAGAAAAATGATGAAAGTGTTCCGGCCTACTATCGCGCTACTTTTACCTTGGATAAGGTGGCTGATACGTTCCTGAACATGGAGTCTTGGGGAAAAGGTATGGTATGGGTGAACGGTCATGCCATGGGACGTTTCTGGGAAATCGGTCCTCAACAAACCCTGTTCATGCCGGGCTGCTGGCTGAAAAAAGGAGTGAATGAAATCATCGTTCTTGACTTGAAAGGTCCGAAAGAGGCAACCATCGTCGGATTGAACAAACCTATCCTGGATATGCTTCGTGTGGCTGTTCCTGAAACGCATCGTAAACAGGGGCAGACCATCAAACTGGAGAAGGAAACACCGGTATCTGCCGGTACTTTCAAACCAGGTAACGGTTGGCAAGAAGTGAAAGTTCCTGTTACGAAAGGACGTTACTTCTGTCTGGAAGGGCTGTCTTCTTTTGATAATACCAACATTGCCGCCATTGCGGAGTTTGATGTGTTGGATGAGAAAGGACAGAAAATCTCTCGTGAAAACTGGAAGATTGTTTATGCCGACAGCGAGGAAACCCGTAGCGGTAACCGCACAGCCGACAAGATTTATGACCTGCAAGAAAGTACTTTCTGGCAGACGGTAGATAATACGGCTTATCCTCATCAGGTGGTGATAGATCTCGGCAAAGAATATAACGTGACCGGTTTCCGTATTCTGCCACGTGCGGAACAGGGAGCTCCCGGCATGATTAAAGATTATAAGGTGTATGTAAAAGCAACCGGTTTCGGTTATTGATATACTTTTCCCGTAGGGGTGGAAACACAGACTGCTGAAGAAGCTACCGAAAAGAATTAAAGACACAGATGTAAGGAGGAAGCTTCAAAAGAAGGAAACCTGCGAGTGGAGCAATTATCGGATACTTTAGCAAATTTTAAAATTTGCTAGAGTATCCGGTTTCTTTTTTATAACTTTGTGGCAGTCTATGATTCTAACCGAAAGCACAATGAAATATATATTGACCTTTATACTATCTTTTCTCTCCTTCTTGGTGTGTTCTCAGAACATAACTATTACAGATATCCCTACCATTGACCAGCTGCCGGTAAATGCCATTCATCGCGTATTCAGAGACAGCGAAGGATATATGTGGTATGGCACGGTGAACGGATTATGTCGTGATGACGGTTATCATGTGAAAGTGTTTCGTTCGGACATTGAAACTCCGGGATTATTAGAGGACAATTTGGTGGAGTGTATCGCTGAGGATAAGAAGGGGAATATATGGTTCGGTACAGACAAAGGGGTGTATATTCTTGATAAATCGGACTACAGTGTACATCCTATGGACCGGGAGCGTTTGAAGAATATTCCGGTGATGTATCTATATGCTACCAGTGACGGCTATATGTGGCTGAGCTATCGTTCTATATTGGCCAAATATGACATCAACGGACAGTTGGTCAAAGAGTATCCCCTCCGGAATAAGTACGGAAGAACTACTATTTCCGGATTTTGTGAGAGCCGCAACCATGAGATTATTATTTCTGTGTGGAATGGCCGGGTATATCATTTGGACAAAGAAAAAGATGAGTTCGTTCCTTATCCTGATAAGATGAGAAGACAAAATCCTACGGTGATGGTTCAGGATAATGAACAGGACTACTTCTGGTTGGCAACCTGGGGGGATGGTGTGGTGCGTTTTGACCCTTCGGCTCCTGAAGATTCTATGTTTGTATATTCTGAAATACCGGTCAATGCTGCCGGTGAGGAGGATGGGGTCATCCTTAGTCTGGTACAGGATGATAAACTGGGGTATATCTGGTTAACCACCGGGCACGATTTCATGTCCTTACAAATACAACCGGATAAGACGTTAAAACAATTGAAATTCCAGACAGGGCTTCTGCCTGTTAATCATATGTTGGTAGAAGTCCTGAAAGGGAGGGGATGTCTATGGGTGTCGGCCTTTGACCGTCCTAGTTTCATTGTACATCTGATGGATAATATGACCAAGGATTATGCCTTGCCCGCTTTGGCGGACAGAGTAAACCGCAGTCCGGCTGTAATGGCTTTGTGTGATGACGGAGACGGTATGATGTGGATGATGCAAGAAAGAACCGGGTTGGTGTTATATGACTTGAAGCAGGATAAAGTGAAAATCTATTCGGATTTTCCCGAGCTTGTTTCGTTGTCTTTGGATAACGGACGAGAGATGGCTCGAGCACGTATTAATAACGGTATTTGGGTGGCAAAAGATTTGAATAGATTGGTTTATGGTATGACCCGTAAGGGTATGGAGATGTATCTGGTGGATCTTATTGATTTGAACGGGCAGGTGGAATCGAACGCTACGGTGACCAAATTGTATGAAGACTCGCACGGAATCTTGTGGATAGGCTTGAACAAAGGACTTTGCAGTTATGATGTCCGTCAGAAAAGAATTAAACAGGTTTATCCCGATGTGGGGCATGTGATGGGAATCGTGGAGAATAAGGAAGGGTTGATATGGATTTGTACTCAAGACAACGGTTTGTTTCAGACAACGGCGGATGAAAAACTTCGTTCTTTCAAATTGGACAAGAATTTCTCTTGTCTGTCTATTGCTCCCGATTGGATTTTGTGGTTGGGAACTTGTGACGGAGGAGTCTATTCTTATGATCCTTCAGAGAATAAGTTGGTCAGTTATAATGAGGCTTGCGGTATGAACGGTAATCAGGTGAATCAAATAGTGGCTGATGCATATAATCATATTTGGATTGATACAAACCAGAAACTGATAGAATTTAATCCTCGTAACGGTTCGTTCCGCACCTATCTTACCACGGATGGTTCTATCTTGTTGCGTCGCTTTCTTCCCACTGCTGTTTGTCAAGCAAAAGATGGCAATATTTATTGGGGCGGCATTCCGGGTATTTGCATGGTTACTCCATCAAACGGGTTGGAAAGAAAGGCTAGTGCAGTGAAGACCAAGATAACTGATATAAAGTTGCAAGGAGAATCATTGATATTCGGAGATAGAAAGAGTAGCAATTCCATTAACCGGATAGAATTGCATCCCGATGATCAGAATTTGGAAATTAGTTTTTCTTCTCTTAACCACCGTTATGCTTCAAAAATACGCTATGCTTATCGGTTGATAGGAGTGGACAAAGCGTGGGTATATGTGGAAGGTGGAAAAAACTCGGCTTTTTATAATCATTTGAGTAAGGGCACTTATACTTTTCAGGTGAAAGCGACGGATGAAAATGGTCTTTGGAGTAAAGAGGTAACTGAACTGACTATCCGACGCCTTCCTGCTTTTTATGAAACTTGGTGGGCGTATTTGTTCTATGTATTGATAGTGATGGGTGTATCCGGTTATAGTCTGTATCTTTATCTGAAGCGCGTGGACCGTAAGAATAATGAAATGTGGGCGGACAGCAAGGAGATGATTAAAATGCGTATTTATTTGGATAGTAAGGTGAATTTGCCTGAACCTGAGTTTGTACAACTGGACAAACTTCTATTGGAGAAAGCGGTAAAAGCCGTGGAAGATAACCTTACTGAGCCTGATTTTGATGTGACAGCTCTAGCTGATGCCATGAATATGTCCCGTTCTACTTTGACCCGTAAATTGAAAGCCATAACAGGCCGAACTCCATTGGATTTTATCCGGAACATCAAGATGAAGCATGCCAGACACATGTTGGAAGATAAAGACAAAAGTGTAACAGAGGTTGCCGCTACGTTGGGGTATTTTAATCGGAAGTATTTCACCACTTGCTTTAAGGAGGAATTTGGAATGACTCCCAGTGAGTTCCAGAAATCACAACACGAAGAATAAACATCTTCCTGTCCTTTAATTGTTGCAAATAGGGGGTACAAATGCGTCAAGTTATAGCTAGAGCTATTTGTATCCCCTGTTAGCATGGTTCTTCACCTGTATTTCTATTTCCTATTTCATTCTTTTGCCACAACCTTTTACGGGGAGAAAAACACATCTTCTTCATTCATTCCCGCAGTAAAGGTATATATAACTTTAAATTTAATATAGAATGAAACATTTGTTTTTGTTGCTTACTCTGTTAAGCTTTTCATTAACGGCCTTAGCCCAGCAAAAAGTGACGGGTAAGGTGAAAGATTCTTCCGGCGAGCCTGTCATAGGAGCCAGTGTTGTTGTAAAAGGCAATAATACCATGGGAACCATTACCGATTTTGATGGAAACTTTATGTTGGATGTTCCGGCAAAGAGTGTGTTGGTTATTTCTTATATTGGCTATGTCACTCAGGAAGTCCCGACAGCAGGAAAGAATTCATTAGAGATTGTTTTAAAGGAGGATACCAAAACCTTGGATGAAGTGGTGGTGATTGGTTACGGTACACAGCGTAAAGGTGATGTGACCAGTTCTGTAGCTAGTGTGAAAGCCGACAACTTTGTAAAAGGAGCCGTGAAAGATGTGGGACAGCTGATTCAAGGAAAAGTAGCCGGTCTGGCCATTACCAATCCTAACGGTGACCCGACGGGAAGTACTCAGATACGTCTTCGTGGTACAAATACCATTGGTGGAGCTAATACAGCTCCTTTGGTATTGATTGACGGAATTCCGGGAGAACTCGGTACAGTGGCTCCCGAAGATGTGGAGAGCGTGGACGTGCTGAAGGATGGTTCTGCTGCCGCTATTTATGGTACGCGCGGTACGAATGGTGTGATTTTAATTACTACCAAACAGGCTAAAGGAGTGGATATTAACCAGGTGGAGTATAATGGCTACGTCAGTACTTCTCTTATAGCCAAAAAGTTGGATATGCTGAATGCAGATGAGTTCCGTACCCTTTATCCTGACCAGGACCATGGGGCTGATACGGATTGGATTGATGAGATTAGCCGTACACCGGTTAGCCATGTTCATAACTTGTCATTGATGGGTGGCAATTCAAAGACTAATTATATTGCCAACTTGAACTATGCCTCTCGTCAAGGGATCATGAAAAAATCGGATTTCGAAAGTTTTCAAGGACGTATTGAGGTAACCCACCGTATGTTTGATGATAAGTTGAAGTTGAAATTCGGTTTGTTTGGTAAGAAAAACCAGATGGAATCTACAACTAGTGGGGGTAGTTTCAGAGGTTGGGTATATGGCCAGGCAACTCGTAGAAACCCGACTGATCCGGTAAGAAATGAGGATGGTACATGGAATGAGAATGTGAGCAAATTCGAATACGAGAATCCGTTGGCTTTGTTGTATGAGGCTGAAGGAAATGTAAAAAAGACGCAGTTGCGTTACAATGGAAATATTGTTTATAATCCTATCAAAGATTTGACTCTTTCTGCCGTATTCTCTTATATTCGTGACAATATGAACCGTGGCTACGGTGAAACTTTGAACCATATTTCTGCTTTGCGTGATGGATTGGCTGGTTGGTCTTCGGTAGGTGCTTATACCAAGATGGAGAAGTTGATGGAACTTACTGCACAATATAACAAAGAAATCGGTGCGCATAAATTTAGTGTCTTGGGTGGTTATAGCTACAATGAAACAGACTTTGAAGAGCTTTGGATTGATAACTATGGTTTTCAGGATGATTATTTTGGCGGATGGCATAATATTGGCATTGGTTCTGCTTTGAAAGACGGTAAAGCGAATATCGGCTCAAAGAAAACTCCTACAAATTTGATCGGTTTTTTTGGGCGGGCTACCTATTCGTTCAAGAATCGTTATTTGTTGATGGGAGCTCTTCGTTATGAAGGAGCCAGCCAGTTATGGGGTACTGATAATGCATGGGGGCTTTTCCCATCTATATCTGTAGGATGGAGAATTACCGAAGAAGCATTTATGAAGAATCAGAAGATATTTGATGATTTGAAACTTCGTGTGGGATATGGTGTGACGGGTTCACAGCCTAAAGATCCTTTCCTGGGGGTGGCTATGTTGAAATACGGCTCGTATGCTTTTGTAAATGGGAATTGGGTACAGACCATTGTTCCGGCATCCAATCCGAATCCTGATTTGAAATGGGAGGAAAAGAAAGAAACAAATATTGGTTTGGACTTCGTTTCATGGGGTGGCCGTTTGTCCGGTTCTATTGATTATTATAACCGTGATGTGGATGGCTTGATATACGAATATGGAGTACCGACTCCTCCGAACTTGTATAATAAGACGATGGCCAATGGGGGTACAATGAGAAACCGTGGTGTGGAAGTGTTGGTAACTGTGGTTCCTGTTCAGAATAAAGATTTTGAATGGAGCACTACCGGAACATTCTCTTTGAACTCTAATAAGCTAATCAGTTTGTCTGGCAGCATCTTTAAGTCGGATTATGACTATTTTAATACGGGTACAGTGGAATACTCCGGTCAGGTAGCCGATTCTCACAGAGTACAGGTAGGTGAAAGCATCGGTAATTTTTATGGCTTTAAAGTAGTAGATGTGGACAGTGAAGGTCGTTGGATCTACGAAGACAGGAATGGTGAGTTGGTGAACTATAAAGATTTTACTCATGCTCCCGAAGATAAGCATGTTATTGGTAACGGTCTTCCTAAATGGTATGCGGGATGGAACAATACTCTTCGTTATAAAAACTTCGACTTGAATGTGACGATGCGTGGCGCGTTTGGTTTCCAGATAATCAATGGTGGACGTATGAATTATGAGAATGTAAAAAACAGCCGTTTTGAAAATCGTTTGAAGTCTGTGAATGACTTGGTATTTGGCAAGCATACGTTGAGTCCGGAAGTGGAACCGGAATTCAATAGCTATTATGTAGAAGATGGTGACTACTGGAAGATTGACAATATCACTTTGGGATATAGCTTCGGTCAGGTAGGTAAATATATAAAGTCACTCCGTATTTATGGTTCGGTATTGAATGCTTTGACTATAACCGGATATAAAGGTATTGATCCGGAAGTATCAACAGATGGTTTGACTCCGGGGTATGATACACGTGACAGATATCCGAGTGTGCGCTCATTTACTTTCGGCGTTAATGTGAAATTTTAATGAACTAAAAAGGAATTGAAGATGAAAACAAATATAAAATTATGGACAATGGGACTGATGACAGCCGCATTGTTGGGAAATACAGCTTGTACTGATTTACTGCATGAGAGCTATGGACAGGTAGTGTCTGAGGATTACGTACCGAAAACGGAGGAAGATGTCAGTTATCTGGTAAATGCCGCTTATATACCTTGGCGTGAAACGTTGCTGCAATGGAACGGAGTGGTTCGTGCACAGGAATTGTGTGCGGATCAAGATGTTCTTCCTGCCCGTGATGGTATTGGATGGGTAGACGGTTATATCTATAAAAGATGGCATCAGCATACTTGGACTACCGAGGATGACGGTGTGCTTCAAGGATGGGAACGTACGTACAATGGTGTGAATACCTGTAACCGTATTTTATCTCAGATAGAAGAAGGTGTGATCAGTGTGGATGGAGAAACGAAAGAAAAGTTGATTGCCGAATTGAAAGTACTGAGGGCTTCATATTATTATATTTTGATTGATTTGTATGGTAATGTGCCCATTGTGACAGATTTTAAAGATACTTCTTTGCCGCAACAGTCTACTCGTAAAGAGGTCTTTGACTTTATTGTGAAAGAAATAACGGAGAATATGGATTTGTTGTCCGAAACGCCGAGAGGTTATTATTATGGACGTTTCAATAAGTGGGCGGCTCATACATTGCTGGCCAAAATGTATTTGAATGCTGAAGTTTGGTCGGGTACTGCTCAATGGCAGAAATGTATTGACGAGTGTGATATCGTGATTAATTATGCCGAGAAGTCCGGAGAATATGCATTGGAGAATAATCAGAAGGATGTTTTTGTAACGCATAATGAGAATTCTAAAGAAATTATCTTTGCATTGCCGTTTGATGAAATTTATGTGACAGGATGGAATGATTTTGATTTTCATATGTACACTTTAGCACCTGAGAATCAAGATACTTACCAATTGACTGCACGTCCTTGGGGAGGCGTGTGCGCAGTGCCTCAGTTTATTAATTCTTTTGATGAGGATGATGCACGTTTAGAGGATAACTATATTCAAGGTCAGCAATATACCTATTCCGGTGAAATCTTGAAGCGTAGTATTGATGGAAAACCATTGATTTATACGGTAGATGTCCCCTCTATTGATCAGTCGGATGTGGATGATGGGTTCCGTTGGGGTAAATTTGAATATGCCACCGGTATAACCAACCGTTTGAGCAATGACTGGCCGTTGTTACGATATGCGGATGTATTGATGATGAAAGCGGAGTCATTGATGCGTTTGGGCAAATCGGGAGCAGGTGCTTTGGTGACTCAGGTACGTGAACGCGCCTTCAAGAATGAACCTGAAAAAGCGCAAGTTACAGACGCGGAACTGATGGGAGGAAGTGTATATGATTATGGTCGGAGAGATAGTTATAAGACAGAACATGATGGAGGAACGGATATTAAATATGGTCGTTTCCTTGATGAGCTTGGTTGGGAGTTTTGTCAGGAAGGACGCCGCCGTCAGGACATGATTCGTTTTGGCATCTTCACTACAAAAGCTTGGTTCTCTCATGATAAGAGTGATGAAACCAAAAATCTGTATCCTATTCCAAATAAAGTATTGTTGACCAATAGTAATCTGAAACAGAATCCGGGATATTCTAAATAGTATTTATTGGATGTTTTTTTAAGGATGAAAAGGTTGTTTTTTCTTTTCTACATTAAATTAGAAAGAATTATGAGTAAAAAGATTTCAATAAGTTTGTTGCTCCTCTGTCTGGGATTATTTTCCCAGGCACAGAGCTATCAGAAAATGCCGCAAGGAGTTAAGACTACTGTACAAGGTATAGATGTTGAAGTGGCATTTTATTCTCCATCCATTGTCCGGGTTTATAAGACACCGGAGGGAAGTTCGTATGACAAGAAGAGCCTTGTAGTAATGAAAGAGCCTGAGGAGACCTTTGTGGAGTTTGCAATGAATAAAGAGTATATTCGTTTAAAGTCGGATGCATTACAGGTGGAGGTCAATTCATCTACAGGTGGAATCAATTTCTATGATGCAACCGGAAGGGTGTTGTTAAAAGACAAGGATTATGGAACACAGTTCACCCCGTTTGATGATGCGGGTACTTTTTCTTACAATGTCCGGCAGGCTTTTTTATTAGATAAGGATGAAGTGATTTATGGATTGGGGCAACAACAGACTGGAAAAGTGAATCAGCGCAATCAAAAACTTTTTCTTCGTAACAAGAATATGAGTATCTGTATTCCTTTTATTCATTCAGTGAAAGGTTACGGACTTTATTGGGACAATTATTCCCCAACTATGTTTACGGATAATCCGCAAGAAATGTCATTCGATTCTGAAGTGGGCGATTGTGCCGACTATTATTTCATTTATGGTAGCAATGCGGACGGCGTGATAGCCGGAGTCCGTGATTTGACCGGGCAGGCTCCTCTTTATCCGCTGTGGACACTTGGATTCTGGCAGTGCCGCGAGCGTTATAAGAGTCCGGATGAACTGTGCGAAGTGGTTGATGAATACCGTGATCGGAAAGTTCCTTTGGATGGAATCATTCAGGATTGGCAGTATTGGGGATGTGATTCTAACTGGAACTCCATGAAGTTCCAGAATCCTCGCTATATTAATAAGATGGGCGACAAAGAATACATGAAATATCTTCCGAATGGTGAGAATCCGGATGCACGTTATGGTACTCCAAGAATAAAAAGCCCTCAAGAAATGATTGACTATATACACAAGCGGAATGCGCATATCATGATTTCTGTATGGGCCTCTTTTGGTCCGTGGACAGAGATGTATCATAAGATGGACAGTCTGAATGCTTTGCTTCATTTTGAGACTTGGCCGCCTAAAGCCGGAGTGAAACCTTACGATCCGTTCAATCCTGTAGCAAGAAGTATTTATTGGAATGAAATGAAAAAGAATATCTTTGATCTAGGTATGGACGGCTGGTGGTTGGATTCTACCGAACCCGATCATCTGGAGATTCAAGATAAAGATTTTGATACAAAAACTTATTTAGGTTCTTTCCGAAGAGTTCACAATGCTTTTCCTTTGATGTCCAATAAAGGTGTTTATGAGCACCAGCGTGCTACCACTTCCGACAAGCGGGTATTCTTACTTACCCGTTCTTCATTCTTGGGACAGCAGCGTTATGCTTCACATTCATGGAGTGGAGATGTCGTTTCTACTTGGGAAGTGATGCGCAAGCAACTGGCAGCTGGCCTGAATTATTCTTTGTGTGGTATTCCTTACTGGAACACTGACTTGGGAGGATTTTTTGCTTGGAAATATAATAATGATGTTAATAATATTGCTTATCATGAGTTACACGTCCGTTGGTATCAGTGGGGAGCTTTCCAACCTATCATGCGTTCTCATAATTCCAGTCCTGTTGCTGTAGAGATCTATCAGTTCGGCGATAAAGGTGATTGGGCTTATGATGCATTGGAGAAATATACCCATTTGCGTTATCGCTTATTACCTTATTTATATAGTACTACTTGGGAAGTAACAAATAAGGCAGGCAGCATTATTCGTCCTTTGGTGATGGATTTTCCGAAAGACAAGAAAGTACTTGATATGGATACGGAGTATATGTTCGGACGTAGTTTTTTAGTACGTCCAGTAACTGATTCTCTCTATACATGGCAGGATAAAAAACAGAATGGTTATCAGAAAAATATGCGGAAAATAGAGAAAACGGATGTATATTTGCCTGAGGGAAGTAACTGGTTTGATTTCTGGACTGGGGCAAAGTTGGCTGGTGGCCAAACCATACAGCGTGAAGTACCTATTGATATCATGCCTGTTTATATCCGTGCCGGTTCTATAATTCCTTGGGGGCCTGCGGTGCAGTATGCCACAGAAAAAAGTTGGGATGACCTGGAGATTCGTGTTTA
>OHAI01000109.1_pt1 | contig 51998 bp, 39 predicted proteins | sample 1577091 | NCBI WGS metagenome assembly OHAI01 (sample SAMEA3541548, study PRJEB24748) | human gut metagenome | biome: human gut; feature: human-associated habitat; material: faeces | place: China | collected 2012
CGCAGATGCCGTGCCGCAGCCGCCGGAGCGGTGCTTAAGCCGTTAGGCGGGAATTATGCGGTGTTGCCTGTACAATTATTTCCGGGAGGATGCCCCTATGAACGCAGAGCAATATCGCGCCGTCATCGGGTGGTTCAATGCACGGCCAGCCGCCAAAAGAACGTTGCGGCTCGTCAGCCGCAGCGCTGTGGCGCTCGTCTACCTGCTGTACCTGGGTATGCTGGCCTGGCTGGCGTGGCACCGGATGGGACAGCTTTGGCCCGCGCTCGTCGTGCCCGCGTCGGCGTTCGTCGTCGGCACGCTGGTGCGCAAGCTCATTGACCGCCCGCGGCCCTACACGGCGCTGGGCTTTACGCCGCTTTTCCCCAAGGACAAGACCGGCCAGAGCATGCCCAGCCGCCACTGCTTTTCGGCGGCGGCCATTGCCGGGACGGCGTGGTACGTGCTGCCGCCGCTCGGCGCGGTGCTGGCCGTGCTGGGCGTTCTCATTGCGATTTCCCGCGTCGTGACCGGCGTACACTATATCAGCGACGTGCTGGCCGGTCTCGCGTTCGGCGGCGTCTTTGCCGTGCTTGGCTGGAACGCCTTTGTGCTGGCCGCGTCGGCGCTGGGCTTTTACGCCATTATGCTATTATAAAAAGGAACAGACTGATGAAAAAATGGACCGCTGCGGCCCTCGCCGCGCTGACTGCCCTGATCCTGACCGGGTGCAGTTTTCAGGATGTGATGCTCTACCTCTACGGCGGCGACAGCTTTGTGACAAGCGCCGAGCCGGACTACACCACCTGCGACGGCGACAACGGCGTGACTGTCGTCTATGACCAGAACCAATGGGAGCAGCCCGTTATGGCGCAGGACGACACACTGTCGCTGACCACGGGCAACCAGCTGAGTTACACGGTGGTGCTTTTGCAGACCACCGACACCTACACGGATTTTCTGGCCCAGTCCGGTCAGGAACTGGAGGAGACCACCGGCACGGTCAAGTGTGATTTTGAATTTACCGTGCCCGATGCAGCCGTTGAGGCCGTGCGCTACGACTGCGGCAGCTACCAGACGATTTTTGCGCAGATCGACTACGACTGCGGTGAGACGATCTATGTCACCGCCGCCGCCCGCACCAGCGATTACGATCCGATCATCGCGCTTTTGCAGAACGTCTGGCCCACCGGCCATGCCCCGGAAAACGCCCGGACCGCCGATAAAACGACCAAGGCCGTGACCGAGGACGACGTCAACGGGGGCCGGAGCAAGAGTTTGGCGTAAAGGCAAAGCGGCAAAAGCCCCTCCGGTCATCGCTGCGCTCGACCACCTCCCCTTACAGGGGAGGCTTTCCGCGGGCCTTGCCCGCGCAAGAGGCTCCTCACGAAGTGGGGAGCTGGCCGAGCGCGCGAGGCCTGAGGGGCTCTGCCGCCCGCCGGAGATCTCTGACCTCCCGTTTTATTTGCCAAATTTACCGGATGAAATTCGTCCGCTTGTCATTCTCCGCCACAGGTGCCGCAATGCCCGCCGCCTTGCCGGCCTCGATGCACCTGAGCATCCACGCCATGTTGCGGCCCAGGTTGCGCATGATCTGCAGGCCCTCCTCGTCGGAGAGAACCTCCTCGGCCTTGCCGCCGTGGACCATCGGCCAGTAGGTTGAGCTGATGAGCGGCATCTCAAAGAACTGCGGCACCTTCTCCATGGCCTCCAGCGCCGTCGTCGTGCCCGCGCGGCGGGCGCTTGTCACGACAGCCGCGGGCTTGTGGCGCAGGTATTTGCCGCCGCTGATGGCCAGCCGGTGCATAAAGCCCAGCATGCTGGCCGCCGCCGTGGCGTAGTGTACCGGCGCGCCGAACACGATGCCGTCGGCCTTCTCGACCAGCGGCAGCACGTCGGCCACAGGGCCGCCGAACACGCATTTGCCCGCCTTGCTGCAGCCGCCGCAGCCCACACAGCCGCCCACCGGCGCAGAGCCGATGTGAAAAATCGTCGTCTCGATGCCCGCTTCGTTCAGCACCTTGGCCATCTCGGTCAGGGCTGCGTTGGTGCAGCCGTTTTTGTGCGGACTGCCGTTGATCAACAATACATTCATAGTAAGTACCTCCGTTTTGGATTTGCTCTTATTACCATTGTAGCACGCCTTGCAAACGATGTGCAAGAGAAAGGCCGTTTCCTATGCCCAACATCTGTATCAATTACGAGAAAAAATGCGGCGGCTGCCCGCTGCTGGCGCTGCCCTACCGTGAACAGCTTGCCAAAAAACAGGCTCGCCTGCAGGAGCTGCTGGGCGGGTTTGCCCCGGTCAAGGCCGTGCAGGGCATGGCCAAGCCGCTGCATTACCGCAACAAGGCCATTGCCAGCTTTGCCACCCAGCGAGGCAAACTCGTCTGCGGCCTGTATGCCGAGGGCACCCACCGCGTCCTGCCCGGTGCGGACTGCCTTTTGCAGGAGGAAATTTTGAATAAGACGCTCGCTGCCGTGCTGGACGCCGCCCGCGTCTGCCGCTGGACCGCCTACGATGAGGACCGCGGCACCGGCCTTTTGCGCCATACCGTGCTGCGCAGCTCCTGCAGCGGTAAGGTGCTGGTCACGTTGGTCACGCCCGGCCCCGACCTGTCCGGCAGCAAGAATTTCTGCACGGCTCTGCGCAAAAAAGCGCCTTGGGTCGTCAGCATCGTGCAGAATATCAACCCCACCCGCTCCAGCGCCGTGCTGGGCAGCCGCGAGAAAACGCTCTACGGCCTCGGCTTTGTGCTGGATACGCTGTGCGGCACGCAGTTTGCCATTTCGTCCCGCAGCTTTTACCAGGTCAACCGCACACAGACCGAGGTTTTGTACAAGAAAGCGCTGGAGCTTGCCAAGCTGACGGGCCGCGAGACGGTTATTGACGCTTACTGCGGCATCGGCACGATTGGCCTCTGCGCTGCGCCGCTGGCCAAACAGGTCATCGGTGTTGAGCGCAACCCCGCCGCCGTGAAGGACGCCGCCGCCAACGCCCGCCGCAATAAAATTGCAAATGCCCGCTTTGTCTGCGCCGACGCCACCGAATGGATGGCCGCCGCGGCCGTGGAGGGTCTGCACCCGGATGTAGTGTTCCTTGACCCGCCCCGCGCGGGCAGTACGCCGGAGTGCATCGCGGCAGTCAACAAAATGAAGCCGCGCCGCGTCGTCTACGTCAGCTGCGACCCCGAGACCCTCGCCCGCGACGTCGCCGCCTTCACCCGCCTCGGCTGGCGCGCCGCCAAGTTCTGCCCGGTAGACCTGTTCCCGCAGACGAGGCACGTGGAGACGGTCTGTTTGCTGGTGAAATAACATGAAACCACTCATCCACATCTACGGCGCGTCCGGCTCCGGGACGTCCACGCTGGGGCGATACCTGGCGGAGCAATTTCAGTATGCCTTCCTCGACTCAGACGACTATTTCTGGCTGCCCACTGACCCGAAATTCACGACAAAGCGCCCCATTGAGCAGCGTGTGCCGCTCATACGGCAGGACATTGCCGCCGCAAAAAACGGTGCTGTCCTCTCCGGCTCGCTCGTCGGCTGGGGGGATGCTCTCATCCCGGATTTCACGCTGGCGGTGCGCGTTGTGACCGGCACGCCTACCCGGCTGGCGCGTATAAAACAACGTGAGTACGCGCGGTTTGGCGCGCGCATTCTGCCGGGCGGCGATATGTACGACCATCATCAGGCATTTTTGCAGTGGGCCGCCGGTTATGATGACGGCGGGCTTGACACGCGCAGCGCTGTGCTGCATAATGAATGGCAGAAGCAGCTTGCCTGCTCGATCCTGACGGTGGACGGCACTGCGCCCCTGGCCGAGACCGCCGCCCGTGTGGAGGAATTGCTATGCTCTGCAAACTGACCCCCGAAGAAGAAGTGCGTATGCACATACTTTTGAAAGGCATTGCCGATGACCCGAACGCGCTGGAAATGCAAAAATTCATCCAGCACGGCAGCGTGACCACCTACGAGCACTGTCTGCGCGTCACCCGCATCGCGTTCTGGCTCAACATCCATCTGCACGTCCGCGCGGATGAGGCCAGCCTTGTAAAGGGGGCGTTCCTGCACGATTTTTACCTGTACAACTGGCATAATTGCAGTAACATCACCCATTGGCACGGCTTCAAGCATGCTCGTATTGCACGCTACAACGCCGAAACCGTGTTTAAACTGACCGACAAGGAAAAGGACATCATCCAGAGCCACATGTGGCCGCTGAACCTCACCGACATACCCCATAGCCGCGAGGCCGCGCTTGTCTGCATGGCCGACAAGATGTCGTCGAGCTATGAGACGGTGCTGGAACGGAAGGCAAAAAGAAAGAAATAAAACACTTCTTGGCCCCCTCTGCGAGTGGAGGCCGCAGCGGGTGGGGGAGAGAACCTTGCCACGGACTGAAATATTTCGGTCATACGTAAAGTTCTCTCCCTCCAGCCCTGCGGGGCCGCCTGCTCCCCTTCTGGCGCAAGCGCCACCTTCCCCCATATTGGGGGAGCCTGTCTCGCAGAGGGAGGCAAGATTATTATGGAGGTAACACCATGCCCGATCAATACACCCGCACACGTGCCCAACTGGGCACACCCGCACTGGACGTGTTGCGCCGCGCCCATGTGGCCGTTTTTGGCATCGGCGGCGTCGGCGGGCAGGCTGTTGAGGTACTGGCCCGCAGCGGGGTAGGGGAGTTGAGCCTGTTTGACAGCGACACTGTCGCACTTTCCAACCTGAACCGCCAGCTTGTGGCGCTGCACTCAACGCTGGGGCAATACAAGGTCGATGCCATGGCCGCCCGCATTGCGGACATTGACCCCACCATCATCGTGCACGCCAACCGCATGTTCTACAATGCCGAGACCGCCCCGGACGTCGACCTGACGCAGTTTGACTACGTGCTGGACTGCATCGACACGGTCAGCGCCAAGCTGCTGCTGATCCGTTGCTGCAAAAAGGCCGGGGTGCCGATCCTGTGCAGCATGGGCGCGGCCAACAAGCTGGACCCGACGGCGTTCCGCGTGGCCGACATTGAAAAAACCACCGTGGACCCGCTGGCCAAGGTCATCCGCCTCGAGTGCCGCAAGCGCCGCCTGGGCAAGGTGAAGGTCGTCTTTTCGGAGGAGCAGACCCTGCCGCCGCTGCAAGAGGAAATCGAGGAAGCCCCCACCGCTGCGCGCCGCACGGTGCCCGCCAGCAACGCCTTTGTGCCCGCCGCCTGCGGGCTGGTCTGCGGGTCCGAGGTCGTCAAGGACCTGCTGCGCAAGGCCGGCGTATACCGCGGCAAAAAATAATTTCTCTGCGCCCCGCTGGCACAAAAGCGGGGCGTTTTGCATGAAAAATACCAGTTTGCCCCCTGTGTTATCTTGACATTTGCACGAAATCAAAGTAAAATTATATATAGGAAATAAAGAGCCAAACGGCAGGCGCGGCCTGTGCGTGGCTCCTTAAAGGGTGTCGCCCACAGGGAACGCCGCTTTTTTACGATATTTAACGTCCTGATGACGGTTTGTGTATATTCTGCGCGCAGGGGCATCGTGTGTCTTTTTGGCTGACCTGCCGCGTTTCTTCATGCAACAATGTCATAGTGAAAAGCGTCCCGCTGCGCGCATCCTCCTATTTTGATAAGGAGTGAAACCGACTATGTCACCAATTTTGACCGTGGTGCTGGTCCTTGTTGCTGCCGCTGTTGCCGGGGCGCTTGGTTTTTACCTCGGCGGTGAAAACCGCAAGCGCACCGCCGAGGCAAAGATCGGCAGCGCTGAGGAGGAAGCCAAGCGCATCGTGAATGATGCCATCAAGGCTGCCGAGCAGAAGCGCAAGGAAACCATCATCGAAGCGAAGGACGAAGCCTTCAAGCTCAAGAGCGACGCGGACAAGGAAATCAAGGACCGCCGCGCCGAGATCACCCGCCAGGAGCGCCGCATCGACCAGAAGGAGGAGGCCCTCGACAAGCGCACCGCCCAGATGGAGCGCAAGGAGGAGGATCTCAAGCGCCGCAGTGAGACCGTGGAGGCCCGCCTGGACGAGTTGGAGCAGCTCAAGCTGCGCCAGACCGAAAAGCTGGAAACCATCGCCGCCATGTCCAAGGAGGACGCCCGCGCCGTGCTGCTCAAGCAGGTCGACGACGAGCTGACTCACGAGAAGGCGATGAAGATCAGCGCCTACCAGGCTAACATGAAGGACGAGTGCGACAACCTCGCCCGTGAGCTAATCGGCCAGGCCATCGCCCGCTGCGCGGCAGACGCCACCAGCGAGGCCACCGTCAGCGTTGTTCCGCTGCCCAGCGACGAGATGAAGGGCCGTATCATTGGCCGCGAGGGCCGCAACATCCGTGCACTCGAAACCGCCACGGGCTGTGACCTTATCATCGACGACACGCCGGAGGCCATCACGCTGTCCAGCTTTGACCAGACCCGCCGCGAGGTCGCCCGCATGGCGCTGGAGCGCCTGATTGCCGATGGCCGTATCCATCCGGCCCGCATCGAGGAGACCGTGGACAAGTGCCGCCGCGAGCTGGAAATCCAGATGAAGCGCGAAGGCGACAAGGCCGTCATGGAGCTTGGCATTCACAGCCTGCATCCCGACCTTGTCAAGCTCATTGGCCGCCTGAAGTACCGCACGAGCTTCGGCCAGAACGTCCTGAGCCACTCTCTCGAGGTGGCCTGGCTGGCCGGTCTGATGGCCAGTGAGCTGGGTGTCAATGTTCAGCTGGCCCGCCGTGCCGGTCTGCTGCATGACATCGGCAAGGCCCTTGACCACGAGATCGAGGGCAGTCACGTCCAGATCGGCGTTGACATCTGCAAGAAATACCGCGAGAACCCGCAGGTCATCCACGCCATCGAGGCCCACCACGGCGACGTGGAGCCCAAGACGACGCTGGCGTTCATCATCATGGCCGCCGACGCGATTTCCGCTGCCCGTCCCGGTGCCCGCCGCGAGAACATGGAGAGCTACATCAAGCGTCTGGAAACACTGGAGGCTCTCTGCAACGGCTTTGAGGGCGTCGAGAGCTCCTACGCCGTGCAGGCAGGCCGCGAGGTCCGCATCCTTGTCCAGCCCGACAAGGTCAGCGACGACGAGGTCATTCTGCTGGCACGCAATGTCGCCAAGAAGATCGAGAACGAGCTGGATTACCCCGGCCAGATCAAGGTCAGCGTCATCCGCGAGAGCCGAGCAACCGAGTACGCGAAGTAAAATTCACAACTGCATACAGCAACAGGCAGACCGTCAAAATTGGCAGCCTGCCTGTTTTGCTATACGATGCGGCAGGAACCGGGCATGCCCGGCCCGCAGGCTTTTCCGCAAGAGGGCGCTTATTTTACAGTGCCGGTCCGCACATGTGCGGACCTTACTGCATGGCACCGCAAAGCCCGGCGCAGGTTCTCGGACTTACTCTTCCTGCAGCTGGCGCAATGCACCCAGGAAGGGATGAATACCTCCCCTACAAAATAATAAGCCCCCGACATAATACCGTACAGCGGCAGGTGTCGGGGGCTTGTCCTTTTACAACGATATCCTTAACCAACTCTTTGAAAACACACTGAATTTCCAATCTTTTTAACATTTATATCCTTAATAAGATAATTTGTCAAGACATTCTAATCTCGGAATCTACATTTATTTCCTTAATATGTAAAACGCTGCTGGCAAATGTATCTACAATTATATCCTTAATAAAGAAAAATCCAATGTACAAATAGTCATGTGCCACGCAATAATTATCAATGTTCACCTGATTTCAACGCTTTCATACTCTTTCATCACGAGCAGGTAGATACATCTTCTATCAACGGGGATATCAGTTACATCACAGTTCCTGCAACAAAAACTATTGATATTTACGGCTTTGTGTGGAGGCTTTTTCTTGTGTTGTTGCGATGCTATATTGAATATTGAATTTTCGGCACAATTCAAAGAACGTATCAAAAACAAACGACGATTGCTTTCTGTAGCTCGTTATTGTTCCTACTAAAAGTGATAACATAGGGATAACATTTACTATTTTTGAAAATTTTCCGCTCAATTTACCTTTTGAACCTATTGCAGATGCGTCTGACAGCAAATATACTGTTATTATGAGGCTGTAAAAAATGCTGAGAGGACGCAATTATGGGACTTTACTATTCAACGGACATGGTCCTGCGATGGTACAAGGCGGACGATTCGCAATTAAAGCAGGACCGAGGCAGAACGCAATATACTGCCATCAGCAATGATGCACTGGTAGATTTACGCGAACATGGAATCACGGAAGATAATGTGCGCCAATGGCTGGAGGAAAATCATGTCCCTCCCGATGGATATACGTCTCCCTATTTCCAACTTAGCAATCATGTCACAAGAAGGTACTGCGATGTGCATCGTGGTCCAAATGCCAAATATTATCGAAAACGAATGGAAGAAGTTAAGAAACAACAGACCGAGGAAATCGCAAAGATGTTAATGAATCAGCTAGGAAATAAAGGCGTGCCATAAACTAAAATTAGGTGTCAGAACATGAAGATTTGTACGATTATTGGCGGCATTGACGGCGTAGGAAAATCCAGCCTGCTCGGAGTTCTCAGAGCCGTGCGAACGGATTTGGGATTGGTTGTCGACGAAAAGGGAAAAGCAGCCTCAGAGCGCATTGAGACTGCTTTGAAAGATGAAATCAATTTTAGCTATGAGACTACTCTGCATGGAGAGTTCTCCAAGGAGCTGTGCCGTAGAGCCAAGGATGCCGGATACACTGTTCGTCTATATTATGTTGCCTTGGACCCCGTTGAAGAAAATCTTCTTCGCATCAAGAATCGCGCAAAAAGCGGTGGGGAAAATGCTGTTTGCCAAGAGGTACAGAACCAGTATGCTCACCGAATTGATGATTTAACTGTGATTCTTCCTTACTGTGATTGTGCCGATTTCTACGACAACTACAATGGCTTTGTTTTTGTGGCGCAAAAGGATGATGGACATATAGAGCCTGTTGGTGATTATCACCCACAATGGATAACAAAACTATTAGCCACTGTAAAGTAAACATTTAGGATGGCCGCTCTCATCGCGAGGGCGGCTATTTTTATATTCAAAAGGAGTTTCTTTTACAAGAAAAATTCAAAAATCAGTGTTTTTAATCTGTTTTTGTGCAACAACGACATTTTGAGATGAAATCTTTGGTAATTATTCCAATACCCAAAACGTCAAAAATCCGATTTATAGGTATCGCAAAATGGTAGAATGGAGTTGAGAAGACAAAAAATCATTTTTTAGTGAAAAAACTCCTTTTCTGCAAGGGCTAAAAGAGGCCATAGATGATGCCAATGGCGATTGTAAGGAAGCCGAAGTACATATAGTTCCCGATGAGGACAAAAATGAAGCAAAATCAAAGAGTCTGGGGCAAAATAATCCCACAAAGGATAGCGAAATTTCTGCTAATATGATATAATTTGCACAAAAGAATAAAGCGGCGCGGAAAAGCCGGCTTTTCCTTTACGGAGTATACTCCGTAAAGAATGGCACGCTGAGCGAGAAGCTGGACGAATTGTTTGGGTAATATACGGTTGACAGTCTTTTTTGCCCTTAGTATAATACTGGTAAAGGCAGACAACACATACAGAGGCTCTATCGTGCTGATAGGGCCTCTTTTAATAGAATGCTCTGAAATAAGGTGTCGCAAGAGGTGAGAATATGCTGATTGAATTTAGTGTAAAGAACTATAGGTCTTTTCGTGATGAAGCCATTCTTTCTCTGGAAACAACCAAGTCAAGCACACTAAAGAGCGTCCTTATTCCATTTGGCGGAACGCCTATTTTGCCAAGCGCTGCCATTTATGGAAAAAACGGTGGAGGAAAAAGTAACGTAATTCGAGCTTTTTGGCTTGCTGTTCAGTTCATTAGAAATGCGCAGAGAACACAGCACGAAAAAGCTCCGATACCTGTGACTCCCTTTGCACTAAATGATTATTCTGCATCTGAGCCGACTAAATTTTCCTTCCTATATACGCTGGATGGAATCAGGTACTGGTATTCGTTTTCAGCTACAAAGGAAAAAGTGTATACCGAATCATTGTATCATGCACCCAAAGGACGAAAAACGCTGGTTTTTGCCAGAGAGGGACAAGAATTTTCGTTCACAGAAGCGAAAGCCCGCAGAAAACTGATTAGTCAAGTCGTAGCAGAAAATCAGTTGTTCTTCTCGGTTGCTTGTACAATGAATGATGTGGATTGCGCTAAGGCTATGATGTGGTTCCGGGAAATGATTTATTTCTCAAGAGATTACTCGGATATTCCACGGCAGTTACTTGAATACCCCAATGATGCCAATATTTTGAGAGCCATTTCTAATTATGCGAAGGCTGCGGATGTTGGTATCGAAGATATGCGATTCGAAATCAACGGTAAACAAATTGATGAAGAAGCTGCTTCCTCGGAAGAAATCAGAGCTGAGCTGGTGCAATTTATGCGATTGCTTTCAGAGACTTCCAATGATTCGGAAACGAATCTAAAGGCAATATCAATACACCAAGGCAAAGATAAAATCGGAAAACCCAGTGTTTATACGATGGAACTTGCCGATGAATCGGACGGCACCAGAAAACTGATGGCGCTTGCTCCCGCGATTGAATCTGTATTGACCAAAGGTGGGCTTTTGCTGGTAGATGGTATAGAAAAAGAACTGCATCCGGCCTTAGTCGAATTTGTCATTGCTAAGTTCCAGAGCAAAAAGACTAACCCCAATGGCGCACAGATTGTTTTTACAACGCACAACACCGAATTGCTGGACATGGAATTGCTCCGAAAAGAACAACTCTACTTCGTGGACAAGAATAGCGAGGGCGTGTCGGAACTATATGGTATCCGTGATTTCTCGGCTCACACAACAGAAAATATCCGCAAAGGATACCTTCTTGGAAAATATGGGGCGACCCCCAATATCGAAATCGAAGAGTTGTGATATCCATAATAGTCCATCTCCTTGGTTATGTGTACTCCTGTGTGGTAAACACTATATTAGCATTTATCACTGAAATAAGCAAATGACTATATGCACAACATCATGGTTGAAGGAGGTGTGAAACATAAGTAGCCGCTCTCCTAGCGAGAGCGGCTACTTAGAGTTTTGTCTTAATTAAATGCGTCTACAGTGCGTCTACAGTCTTCAGTAATTCATATTTCATTTCATTACTACACGAACCATCGACGGCAAGAATTTTGGTTCCCTCCAAAGCGTATCTATAGTTTGTCGGATTTGCATTGCAAACGAGAATGCCAGACAATGAATTGCAAGATTCGAAGATGCAGTCCATGTATTCCACATTACTTGGAATTACCGGTGGAATAGTCAACGAAGAGCATTCACCGAATGTTGTTTCAAGGATTCGAACACGGTCAGGAAGAGACGGTGCTTTTACTAAAGAACTACACCCATAGAATGTGCCCGCCATATTTTCGACACTTTCTGGAATTTCAGGTGACGCTACGAGAGACTTACAACCAAAAAACGCATAGGTCATATCGGTAATACCACTAGGCAGCGCAGGTGCATCGATAAGTGCTGTACAATTGATATATGTCATGCAAATATTAGTAAGGGGCTCATTACAAATGCTACTACGCAAAGAACTATAAGAAGTTTTCGTCTTATCCTTTGTCAGTACACTCCACTTATCCCCGAAATCGATATCGGTTTCTTCATCGACCGCATCTACTCCACGGTTAAAAGTGTAAATGTAATCAGTATCTTCATAAGTGTCACCTGTATTTGCATGGTCAGGGAATTTCAAGGTCACTCCATCACCAATGAGTTTTTGTCCTGTAGATGCTATTGTATATACAGCGTTCAAAGGGATAAGATTGTTATCAAAATCCGAAGCTGAATCATCCTGAGTTGCTAAAGAGCAATTAAAGACAGCAGTGCCAGACCATTCACCGGGGGTTAAGACTGCTTTGATAACACAATTTGATACGGTTCCATCACCGTTATTAGCAACGACATCGTCTCGATTCCAGATACTTTTTGATATTTCGGCGGTTGAAATTACATCAGAAGACCCTTGTCGCCTCATGGTTGGAGCATCAGCTGTAAGAATAATTTGCTGTTTCTCACCTATATCACCTTTTATGGTGACTGGTATATTTGCGACCTTTTCTCCTGTACCCATAGGACCAGACATTACAACACTTTCGGGCACTACAAGGCTATATGTAGAAGGGACAGAAGCGGTTACATTGGTAGATGAAGATTGGGTGGTACTTGATGAATTAAGGTAATTGCCAACTATTATACCAAGGCAGTTTCTGCATATAAATTTGTTGTTGTACATAGCGGCTTGCACACCATCAAAATCACGGTATGATGAACCACTGTTAGTTAAGCCCTCGATTGATGAAACATTAAAATAAGTTTCATATGTGTCTACAAGATAGCTTGTTGCGCTTGAAGCAATGCCGAATTGATATCCGCAAAGCGAGCATGTGAATTCATTAAACGCTATACCACCACCAGCAAATGCAGGAGTTGCCCAAAGTGTAAGCGCAATAATTCCAGTAAGAATACCTGCTAAAAATTTTCTAGCTTTCATCATAATCGTTCTCTTTCGTAATTATAAAAAATGAGTTAAGAAGCTGCGTCCAACGAACAGTTGAAAGTAGCAACACCAGACCACTCACCGGGAGTTAACGTGGCATGAACGGTATAATCGGACTTAGTTCCGGCGTTTGAATTTGCCAGAAGGTCAGTGCGATTCCACGATGTCTTGGGCGTCTCGACTGTGGCAGTGACATCCTTAGCGCCAGTGCATTTCATGACTGGAGCGGTCGTTGTCACATTCACGACCTTGTCCTCCGGGATGTCTCCTTTAAGCGTAACGCTGATGATGGCAGACTTGACACCTGTACCGCCAGTGCCGCTCAAAGTGACGCTTTCAGGAACGATAATGCTATAGCTACCATTGACGGTTGCCGTTACATTGGTTGTCGCACTTTTTGCCGCATCATCTGCAAACGCGGGAACTGCTGCCGCTGACATTGCCATAACAACAGCCATGGCGGTAGCGCAAAGTTTGTTCATTTTCATAGGGAGTTACTCCTTTCCTATGTATTACGAGGTTGAGATTTGGTCTATTTTAGTTCGTATTACAGTGAATACGGAATTACAATCAGCATTTATGATACTCTTGCCGTAACTGCAAAGGTTGCACCATTACATTCTTCCTGAGTTTCGATGCTAATAGTTGAGATTGCAAAAACTAAGTTGTGCTCACCGGCACCAATTACATCCTTGGAAGCGTCCCATTCGACTTTTTCTCCGGGCTTAATGTAGTCAGTTTTATACAGAATGTCATCGCCTTCGCTAATGGTATACTTGAAATATACGCCATTCCCATCGGGATTTACGAGGTCGATTTTACTTTCTGGCGCAACATATACGGTCGTATAACCCGGAATTTCGATGTACTTCGTTTCTGCCGCTTCAGCCGTTGCTTTTCCATCGTCGATGCTCCCATCAAATGGAGAGCCATCAGCAATGGTAATTTCAGGCTTGCTGCTTACAGAACTCGTATCATTACGGCCGAAAGCAAAGACCATCATCACAAGGACAGCAATAATTCCGATGCCAAGTAGAATCAGCAGGAACAGATTTCTGGGTTTTACTACAGCAATGTAGGTGTTCTCTCCTTCGACAGGAAGATAACCAACCACTTTCAGTTTGCTTTTTCTGTAAACATCGAAAGGCTTCTTATCATTGCCATTGCCCAGATAGATGAAGTATTCTTGGTTGCCATCGTAATCTTCCTGCTTTACATCAACATAACCGACGACCTTGATTTCATCTTCATCAAGCTCTTTGGGCTTGATAACGGTGAGTTTATCTTCTAAAGCCTTGAAAGACAAGTCTTTAGTTTTTACATCATCTGATATACTGCATCGGTAAAGTTCAGTAGGCATTCTTTCAGCCATGCACACACTTCCTTTTTATTCATTTTCTCAAGTATATTTACTTTGCAGCAAAACACAACAACAATATTTGTACATATGCCCTCAGCCAGCCTCGTAACACGCACAAAGCAGAAGACAATAATCTGTAGATACTCTCAATTGTATCCGAGCATTCAACATGGTAAATAGACGGGCATCACCATTGCGGCGGTGCCCGCTTTTTCTGTAAAGGAGGAATTGCGCATTGCTGCAAAGTACGTACATTGACTTCTCCCACGATTGAAATCGTGGGATTCTTAGCGAGTGATTAAACTGCGTACATTTCTGTTGCAGAGTTGGCAGTCCTCGCCATAGGGGTGAGCCATCACCCCGTCCAATGGCAGAGCATATAGCTCCATGGGCAAGTATTCTGTTACCAAATACTTCAGGCAGTAAGAATATTTACTGCACCGAGTCTATCTCTATGGGTGTGATACCCACAAGAACAGACGTAATTTCTATCGTTTGCATGATTACGTTTCCCGCAGCATGGACAGGTCTGACTTGTATAAGCTGGGTTGACATATACAACTTCAATTCCTGCAAGGGCAGCCTTGTATTCAATGAATTTTGCTAAACGATAGAAACTCCAATTATGGAGGCTGTGATTGTTTTTACGGCTTGTTCTTGCCGATTGGCGGATGCCGGAAAGCTCCTCCAATTTGATGGTTTTTACACCGTTCGCAGCCGCGTCATTCACGATGGCGCGGCTTATTTTATGGTCTTGGTCTGTCATCCAACGCTGTTCTTTATTGCGAGATTTTTTAATGGCTTTCAGCTTTTTCGCTTTGCCGAGCTTTTTGCGCTTCGCAGCAAACTTACGGCGTTTCTGCTTGTTTTGACGACCGTTTCCGTAATATTTTGTTTTGCCACTGCTGGTAACTGCTACAGCAGGACACTTGATGCCAAGGTCAATGCCCATAACATTACCATTGGTTTTGACAGTAGATTCCGCTACTTCATAGGCAATTTGTGCAATATATTTATCACCCTTTTTTGTGATACGCAGTGTACCTAACTTATGAGTAGCAGTAATATCCAATACTCGCTGTGGAACGATAGCGGCTATCTTCGTCTTTGTGGTTTTATTATTCGAAAAAAGTGGAAATGCTACATATCCATCGCCAATTGTATAGTTTTGGTTATTCCATATTGCCACTGGTTTTTTGAGGACAGGTAGTCTGCTTTTATGTTTTAGTGTTTTATTGTAGATGCTTTTTGCGTCCACATAGCATTGTGCCTTTAATGCTGATGGCAGCGGCGCAATCATCGTCTTGGATGTCAGTCTTGGCATGATGTCGCTTGCAATGGCGTAGTCAAGAATGTCATTCACAAGTGAAATATACTCCTGCATTGTAAAATCCAGAAGCGCCATTTCTTCTTTTGTTGGTTGTAATTTAATCTGCATTGTGATTTTCAAATTATCACCTTCTTTCGTATTTATTGTATTCACATTGCAGCAAATGTCCACAAAAAAACGGTTTACCTATACGGAAGCCGTTTCTTAAAAACTCATTCACTTCTATCTGTCAAAGATAGAAACGACCTTTCATCCCACGGTTAAAACCGTGGGTTTTCCCGGTCTATCTTTATAATTTTAGCTCCAAGATTTTATCGATTTAAAAACGGCCTCCGCCTACGGTTTTCACGCCGCAGGTGGAGGCTGTTATCTTACTTATCGAGATTGCAGAACTTATGAATCAGTTCTTTTGCTGCTTGTCGTTCCTCTCGGATACACTCTCGGTCTGATGCACTCAAAGCACCGGATTCCAGCTCGTCTTTGGTGTAATCACTGTACACCGCCAATGCATTTCGTAGGACATGCAGGTCAAATGTGCTCATCATTCCAACATTTACGGTTCGTTCTTGCATATGGATTCCTCCTTTGCGGCCGTCTCTTCCAACTTCTTATAAATCAGTTTCCGCTGATACTGCCCATTCGGGGGCATGTGGGCATCACAGTATTTTCGGTCATGATTTCCAACAACAAAGTATGTGTCGCAGCAAAGACATTTCTTGTAAGACAATCCATGCTGCAAATCCCACGACAAGTACGCATACATCGCATCTACAATGGAATCAGAAACAAGGTATTGCTGGTCGGTACCGCTGTCTATCTGCAGGCGTACACTGCTTAGGTGCGCGTTTACAATGTCATCCATGCCGCGCTTTACGCATATATCGGGGCCTGCAAGCACATAATCCAGCATTGCTTCTGCACTCGGCCATTGCGGACCCACACGAATTTGCTCGATTTTGGAAATGGCGTTCAACCAACTGCCGGGGAATCGCTTTAGGCTCTGAATTTCAGCATCAGGGTCATCATCCATGTACTTTCGTCTGTAATAGAACAGGCTTTTTAGGATGTACTGCCGTCGTTCTTCCAGTAGTTCCCGAATTTCATCGGTAGATGCCGGGTTAGACCACCATCGCAGAACGCCCGCCGTCCCTTTTCCATAGTCCCGGATTTTCAGGCCGTATTTCTTTTGTAGTTCTTCATCATGCTGTTGTTCAATGTCTTTCCACATACAGCAGAGAACCGTAGCAGCGGCGAGGGCATTGGTATATTGCGGCCACTTTCCTAATAATAGGTTGATGGCTTCATCGGTATAACCCATGCGCTCGGCAAGAAAGTCAGGTACACCATCTTCGATATAGTGCCTGGTCTGTTCCTCTCGCGTTTCGGTGGGCAGAAAGCACCCAACAGCTTCATGTAGGGCCTCGTATACCGCACCATCCTTGAGTGCAGCATAGCAACGCTTTACATTGCGATAGCGGTTAATGTCCTCGAACATGGCGGCTATCAGAGCCTTATCGCGCACACCGTCAAAGGGAACGGTATATCCATCAGGCGGCAGACGCTTACGGCCCAGCCATTTCGCTAGTTCACTAATCGAGCGAATCGTTTCTTGACAATCCGTCAGCTTGTCTTTGTCGAGAATCGTGTATTTAGTGGCCTGCCCATCTGCATCATCTTTGCTTTTTCGATACCACTTGTACACGATTTCGGTCTGGTAGAAGGTCGCCAAAACTTTCACATCCTTTCAATTCGATTATACAATATCAATCGTGTAACCGCAATATTTTTGATGAAAAAGTGTAGATTTATATGGAATGTATAAGTATAATTGAAAATCTGTTTGTGGTATAATAAAAGAAAATGTGAAAATTGACGATACAAGGAATATTTGCAATATGTATTTGCCTGTTATCATTGCCCCGAAGAACGACGAAACAACTGCTTCATGGATTAGACGCTTGACTTTGGCGAACGGATTTGACAACACAGAAGAATTTGCCCAACAATTCATCTGCGATTTTGACATTGCAAATGAGCAGAGATTTAAAGCTATGCTGGGTACGGAAGACTTTATCTCGTTATACAAAGCGCTCAATTTGCAGGGTGTCTCCATGTGGGACCTTTATATGAAAACATCCTGCTATGGCGGTATTGCTCCGTTCTTATCCGATGCGCGGCAAACCCATTATCTGAATACTGCGTTTCGGCTTGGAGCGTCGAATAATTCCATCGCGAGTGCATCAAACTCGCTCACCTCAGAACTTCGGTTCTGCCCACTATGCAAAAAAGAGGATGAAGTTGCTGGTGGTTGGTACTATCATCGCGCCCACCAGATGCCAAGCATTAAGGTTTGCTATAAACATGGCTCTATTTTACGTCGTTTTACGGGAAAATTTGGTACAGAACTTTCAGCAAGCCCCCAGTCAGTTTCGTGTACTAATACAGAGAATTCGTGGGAACAAGACTTTGCTGTGTTTGCAAAAGAGTTGTTGGATGCAGCACCAGATATTTCGGCCGAGAACACCAAGGCGGTTGTTCTGCGGGAAGTGAAGTGCCAAGGCTTCTATGCACCTGCATCCGAGTATGCGAAATTGAATACGGCGCTGAAAAATGCAGGTGTTTCTATTCCCAACCTGAGTAGGCTTTTTGTGCAGATGTATGACATGAATTATGTTGCGATAGATGACCTTATGAGGCTGTGCTGGTTTCTGTTTGGTACGGCCGACAAATTCATTTCTGCGTGTAAACAAGTGCAAAAGCCGACAGTTCCGTTGCAATTGCCAGAGGGATACACTGCTTGCAGCCCTTATCACCGCAACATTATGGAATTTGAACATTCCTGCGGAACACGTTTCTGCATCAATCCGGTTGGCTTTATGAACGGCTGGCAATGCCCGGTATGTGATGGCGCGATGTCGTTACAACAGCAATATGAAAAGGTGGTTCGCTGGACGGGCCACGGCGATTATACTGTTGAGGGCAAATTCAAGGGAATGGAACAGCCTATCATCCTCCGCCATAAGTGCGGCAGAACGATAAATCGACCCGCCAGAGACTTCGTATACGATGGTGCCCGCTGCATCTGCGAATCTACTCGTACATTTGAAGAAATGCAAGACAAAATCCAATCTTACGGCGATTTTGAACTGCTGAAATACGACCCGAAAACCGAACGGGTCCAAATCCACCACAAAGGCTGCGGACGAAACTTTGAAATTGGTTATGTAAAATTTTTGAAGGTTCCTGTCTGTAAGGTCTGCCAGCCTGCAATCCGGAACAATGAAACCTTTAAGCGTGAAATCAAAGAATTGGTTGGCGATGAATACGAACTTGTCGGAGAGTATTCCGATAAAGACACAAAGGTGGTCCTGCGGCATAACCATTGCGGTACAGAACAGGAATATAAGGTGGCTCACTTCCTGCGGGGCCAGCGATGCTCTAAATGTAGCCGTGACATCCCGATACCACGCTTTGCTGAAATCGTCTCGGAACGGTCTTGCGGGCGATACCAATTTATAAAAATGAAAACTCAAAATCAGGCGCTGCTATTAGACAACGAAACCAAAAAGGAAATCTGCATGGAGCGCTACTATGCTTTACAGGAATTGCTTCGGCCAACACCATCGGAAATTTTGCCTTGTGAACATCCCGTAGCAGCAGAACCTCTCAAATTAAGAAAAAGTGAAGTGTTCTTGTCGTGGTTGAGAGAGAACTATACTGCTGATTCCGAAATGACAATGAAAGATATGACACGGCGCAGCACCTTAGCCTATTCGGAAATCAAACGAATAGTACAGTCTCTAAAGGATGATGGCTCTCTTGTTTGGATTCGTAAGGGAACCTACTGCTTTCCGGAACATGCGGCACACCTAAATGTGGACGGAAAGCCTGTAACCAAGCTGGAAACACTTTGGAACTGGATAAAAGAAAACTATTCTACGAAGGAGGTCATCACAAGTGAGGCTCTGCGCGAGCAGAGTAAGGACTATTTATCACCGGAAACTTTGAAGCAGGTCATTATTCGGATGCGGAAGCAGGGCCTGCTGCTGACGGTAGACCGAGGAAAATACATGCGCGGAGACGTAAAGGAGTGATGCAGCGTGAAACAGATAAGCGACCAACGCAAACGACAAGAAGGCCGTGGAACAGGAACAGAGAAGGACTATAAGCCTTATATTCAGGCGCGAGAAGTAAACTCTTTGGGAACCTGTTCCAATCCGATTGATTGGAACACAGGAAGAACTGTTGAACTTTTGTCGCAAGGTGAGAGTGCTCTTTGGCATATTCTTCGATGGGACGATGATGTCGTTGATATTCGAGAACAGTATCCACTGGACTTGAAGCAGACCTTTAAAATTTCAGGAAAATTTGGCATTCAGCATCCCGGTAAAAATCCGATGACTACGGATTTGCTTGCAACAATGCGTGATGGAAGGCTAATTGCTTATTCCCTCAAACCCTCTAAGGCGGTTTTAAATAATAAGCGAACAGTGGAAAAGCTCTTTCTTGAAAAAATGTATTGGACAAATCAGAATGTCGAATTCAGGTTGATTTTTAAGAGTGACATCAATATGACTTTATATCATAATATTCGTCTTGTTGTTGAATTTTATGATGCCAAATTTGTACATGATGATGCCTCAGTTTTAAAACATCTTATAGCAACAAAGCAAGTATCGGTGAATATGGAATCCGCGATACTAAGCATCCGAAAGTTAAAGCCTATATATGAAAAGGAGATTGCAATATGGAGACGAAATTCAATGTCGGTGACATTCTGACAGATAAAAACACGTCTACTCGCTATCGCATAATCTGTATCAAAAGCAATCAAGTTGTATTATGCCAGATGAATTGCGACACGTTGAACTTGTATTCGCATGATATTCGGGTGGTTGCCTCCCTCATAGAAACTTTTGCTGTAGAAGTCACAGAAGAAACCCCGCGTGTTTATGATGTAAGAATGCTTGCGCCACCAGTCAAGAAGAGATTTGACTATTGCGTCGGTATCATCAAAAAAATAGAAGCTGCTTATGGACCAGACTATTTGAAACTAAGCAGCAAGTCACCGAAGCCAGAACTAGAGAAGATTCTTTCTGAATCGGATATGTCAAGGCCGACACTGTGGAGAATTATACGTGTTTATCTACAAAGCGGGTCTGATTTGTACAGCCTTATAGATGGAAGGGCTGACTCGGCTCGAAAAGACTGGAACTATAGCAGAAAACCCGGAAGAAAGACATCCGGCGGATTGTCTTTCGGAACCCTTGTTGACGACAATATTAAGGAAAATTTTAATGATGCGTTGGATTACTATAAATCAGGCAGAGCAAAAACTTACGAGGATGCTTATGATTTTCTTTGCATGAAATATTACAGCACACTACAAAAAAACAGTGAAGGTGTCACAAAAGCGCTGCTTCCAGCTTCACTAAGGCCCACACTTCGCCAGTTTACATATTATTGCCAAAAACATATTATGCCGGAAGAAATTGATGCTATAAAAACAAGCCGTCAAGAACAGCGTAATAATAAGCGCCTTCTTCTCAGCGATAACCTCAAAGGAGTTACCGGACCGTGGGATTGCGTTGAGATGGATGAGGTTGAAGTTGACCTTTCATTGGTTTCAGCCGATGACCCGAAGAGAGTTGTCGGACGGCCAGTTGTGTATGTCATGCTGGATTTGTATACGCGGTTGATTGTTGCGGTATCTATCGGGTTCGATAATAACAGTGTTCTTGGCTTTACCAACTGCCTTATGAATTTAGCAGATGACAAGGTGGAATATTGCAAAAAATACGGATTGACAATAACGGAGAACATCTGGCCGTCAGGATATTTACCAAAACGCATCCGCTGCGACCGTGGTGCTGAATACCGCAGCAAGCGAGTAAAGGAAATCTGTAATGAGCTTGGAATTATGCGTGAGCTGGTTACAGCCGGAACAGGTTCTTTGAAAGGCAGTGTAGAGCAGCTTTTTCATATGATGCATGCTGCGCAGAATCCTGATATGGAGAATATCGGCCTTATCGAGAAGCGGCACGACTCTATGCATCATCAAGAGGCCACGCTTAATATCAACGATTTCACTAAGATTTTCTTGGATTTTGTCATCACCTACAACCAGCGTTACATGAAGAACTATCCCTTGACAAAGGATATGCTTTCCAGAAATGTGCAGCCCATTCCGCTTAAACTGTGGGAGTACGGTATAGAAAATAATGGTATGCCTAAGAAAATCATAAATAAAAATCAGTATTATTATTCGCTGCTTACTCCGGTTAATGCTCGCATTTCTCGTGTTGGTCTTACTTTCAACGGCCTTTATTATATCAACTATAAGGATGATGACTTCCTTCACAAGATGTATGTCAGTGGTACAAAGCGTGTGCCATTTGAATGCCGTATGGATGAGCGCGATATAAGTAATCTCTATTATCTTCGAGATGGTAAGCTTGTTGCAGCATCATTGAATAATGAAAAAACTGGAAATGGAGACTATGCTGGGCTTACTCATGCGGAATATCAAGCTCTGAGGAAAGAAAAACACTTGATGGATGTGGCAGGGAACGAACACAATCGTCAGCTTCGGGTGGCACGTAAAGAATTGAATAAGGCTGTTCTTGATGCTGCTAAAGGGCGTACGAAAGATATCGTGGATAAAACCAATGATACGAAGGAAATCCGTAAGAATCGCCGTATTGAGCAGCAAAGTGTAGCAAATGAAAGCAGCATAGAATCACATACGCCTCTTGCGACCTTTGAAGACACTTCTTGGAGCGGCAAGCCAAGTGATTTCGATGCTGGAATTGACGAGAATGATTGGGAAAGTGCCATGGCACTGTTTAACTAAGGGAGTGTGAATGCTAATGATGGAGAAAATCAGTAAGGCAAAATACGAATATACCGATATTCCCATGGGGGAAAATCAATATGCAAATATTGACTTCGAAAATACACTTTTTGTGGATGCAAAATATACTCATGCAATGATTCCCTCTGATAGAGGAAACCGCTATATTGAAGCACTGCCTCCACCGCGCACAGAGCAGGAAATTCTACAAGCATATAGTAAGCCTATCCTGACATATGACTTCGAACGTGAGTCGAATCTGCCAGACAGTACGCGGCTTTATATGGTGGGCCAGCTTCGGTCGCTGCGATTGCCACTGCCGTTTCATAAAGAATTGGAGCAGTCTTTCCGTTTGGCGTTGGAAGAGTCCTATCGGAACCGTTACACGATTGCTGATGAGCAGGCAAAGTTGAAAGTGACCGTAGCTGATGTGAAACAAGGGCAGCACAATAAATTGGTCGGTGATAATTTTAGCAGCGCAAATGCGGGCTTTTCATTACTCGGTTGTTCCGGATGCGGTAAGAGCTCGTCATTAAAAATTTTGCTTTCCCAATATCCGCAGGTCATCATGCACCATGATGACAAGTATGGTCGGTATCCCCAGATTGTTTACCTTGTAGTCAACTGCGTTGCCAACAGCAACTTCTCAGCGTTGTATGCCAGCATTGGCAATGCCATAGACCGTGCATTGGGAATTACAACGAGCGTTTATCAAAAGCTCATTGAATCACGCCGTTCTCTCGGCGAAAAAGCGGAGAAGGTTCGTGAATTGGTTGAAATATTTGCTATTGGAATCATCATTCTCGATGAGATTCAGTTGATTGACTTCCAAAGCACAAAAGAAAATTCCTTTGAATCGCTGATGACGCTTACCAATAGAACGAAAGTCGCTATTGCAGTTGTCGGTACAGAGGATGCTTACTCGAAAATGTTCACCCACCTTCGTACTGCCCGAAGACTTGGAAACATCATATCAGGCAACCTCTATTGCGAAAATCGCACCTATTTCAGCATTCTGGCAAAACGCGTTTTCAAGTACCAGTGGTTTGATAGTCCGGTCGAAATGACAAATGATATGCTTGAGGCACTATATAGGAATACACATGGCATTATTGACCAGTTAGTAGGTCTGTGTATGTATCTTAACCTCGACTATATATCGTCAAAAAGCCGTCCAACCATCGATGCGGATTACATAAATAAAGTCGCAAAGCGACATTATCGCGGAATACAGAAACTCATGGATGAACTTGATGACCCTCTTAACGAGAAGAAACGCCAAAAGATTATTGAAGAAGCCGACCGAAAGCTGGATAATCTGCTTCAGGAGCATAAGCAAACAGCTTTTGCAGAAAAAATAATGGAAAGCGCAGAAGCAGACGAGAAGAAAATCCCATTGAAAAGGAATATCATCCACAACATCGAAATGGTTGTTGCCGATTACACCTCGGACAGAATTGCGGCAGCAGTGGATAGAGTCTTAATTTCAACCGATGAAACAGACGAAAAAGTGCTGACCCGTGTAGTGATGAAACTGCTAACGGATTCGGAAAAGGAAACTCCAACGAAAAAGCAAAAAAGTAAAAAGAAACCTCTGCAAACATCTGACATGGTAAAGTTCATTATCGAGTAAATGAAAAGGAACCCTTTCTGCTCAACAGAATTGGTTCCTTGTTTTGTAATTGAAAAGAGAAAGCCACTTCCAACCCATTACGGTGGAAGTGGCTTTCGTTGTACTCTTATTAAGGATATAATTGTTTTTTACTGTGTAAGCAAAAATTCCTTATTAAGATTATCGCTACTCATTAAGGATATAATTGTAAGTGGTCTTTTCAGCCAAAACGCCTTATTAAGGTTATAATTGTATTTCTTGTGTGCAAGGTAATACACGCTTATTAAGATTGTTTTGTCTTATTAAGGATATAATTGTAGATTTACAGGGCTAACTTATTCTATTACAGATGCAGCACTCTGTCCTTGATCTCGGCAGTTCGGCCCTGGTTCCAGAACTGGGTGCCGATGTAGCCGCAGGTGCGGCGGGCAACGTTCAGCTTGTTCTGGTCGCGGTTGTGGCACTTGGGGCATTCCCAGACCAGCTTGCCGTCCTCGGGCACGATCTGGATCTCGCCGTCGTAGCCGCAGACCTGGCAGTAGTCACTCTTGGTGTTCAGCTCGGCGTACATGATGTTCTCGTAGATGAACTGCATGACCTTGATAACGGCCTCGAGGTTGTCCTGCATGTTGGGCACCTCCACATAGCTGATGGCACCGCCCGGGGAGAGCTTCTGGAAGTCGCTCTCGAACTTCAGCTTCGTGAAGGCGTCGATCTGCTCGGTCACGTGGACATGGTAGGAGTTCGTGATATAATTGCGGTCCGTGATGCCCGGCACAAGCCCAAAACGCTTCTGCAGGCACTTGGCAAACTTGTAGGTCGTGGACTCCAACGGCGTGCCGTACAGGCTGAAATCAATGTTGTGCTGGTTCTTCCACTTAGTACAGGCGTCGTTCATGTGCTGCATAACGTTCAGCGCAAACGGCTTGGCGGCAGGGTCGGTGTGGCTTTTGCCGGTCATATACTTGCAGCACTCATACAGGCCCGCGTAGCCCAGACTGATGGTGGAATAGCCGCCGTAGAGCAGCTTGTCGATGGGCTCGCCCTTCTTCAGACGGGCCAGCGCGCCGTACTGCCACAGGATGGGCGCGGCGTCGCTCAAAGTGCCCTTCAGGCGGTTGTGGCGGCACATCAGGGCCTTGTGGCACAGCTCGAGGCGCTCGTCAAAAATCTGCCAGAACTTATCAAAATCGCCGCCGCTGGACAGGGCCACGTCCACCAGATTGATGGTGACAACGCCCTGGTTAAAGCGGCCATAGTACTTCGGCTTGCCGTTCTCGTCGACATAGGGGGTCAGGAAGCTGCGGCAGCCCATGCAGGTGAAGCAGTGGCCCTCGCCGTTCTTGTCGACCTTGTATTCCAGCATCTTCTTCTCGCTGATGTAGTCGGGAACCATCCGCTTGGCGGTGCACTTGGCGGCGAGCTTGGTCAGGTAGTAGTAGGGCTGGCCCTCATAGATGTTGTCGTTCTCCAGCACGTAGATGAGCTTGGGGAAGGCGGGGGTGATCCAGACACCAGCCTCGTTCTTGACGCCCTGGTAGCGCTGGCGCAGCATCTCCTCAATGACGATAGCTAGGTCGGACTTCAGGCGCTGGTTGTCACCGGCCTCGTTCAGGTACATAAAGACCGTGATGAACGGGGCCTGGCCGTTGGTGGTCATCAGGGTGACGACCTGATACTGGATGGTCTGCACACCGCGCTTGATCTCCTCGCGCAGGCGCTTCTCCACGATCTCGGAGATCTTCTCCTCGCCGGGGTCAATGCCCAACTCCTTCATCTCGGCCTCGACGTCGCGGCGGATCTTCTTGCGGCTGACATCAACAAAGGGGGCCAGGTGGGTCAGGCTGATGCTCTGGCCGCCGTACTGGCTGGACGCGACCTGCGCGATGATCTGTGTGGCAATGTTGCAGGCCGTGGAGAAGGAGTGCGGCTTTTCAATCAAAGTGCCGCTGATGACCGTGCCGTTCTGCAGCATATCGTCCAGATTGACGAGGTCGCAGTTGTGCATGTGCTGGGCGTAGTAGTCGGCATCGTGGAAGTGGATGATGCCCTCCTCATGCGCCTTGACGATCTCCGGGGGGAGCAGCATGCGCATGGTCAGATCCTTGCTGACCTCGCCGGCCATATAGTCACGCTGTACGCTGTTGACGGTAGGGTTCTTGTTGGAGTTCTCCTGCTTGACTTCCTCGTTGTTGCACTCGATGAGGGAGAGGATCTTGTCATCCGTCGTGTTGTGGGTGCGCTTGAGGCTCTGCACGTAGCGATAGGTGATGTACCTGCGGGCAACCTCATACGCACCGGTGGCCATGATGGCGTCCTCGACGATGTCCTGGATCTCCTCGACGTTCATCGCGTGGCCGCGGGCATAGCAGACCTCCTGCACATGATCGCTGATCTCGATGATCTGCTGCTTCGTCAGGCGCTGGGCATCGGGTACGACCTTGTTAGCCTTCGTGATGGCCGCAATAATTTTGGTAATGTCAAAGACAGCCTCGCTGCCGTTGCGCTTGATGATCTTCATGGTGACTCCTCTTTACAAAAAAATAAATACAGTGCGTTCAATACGAACTGTATAGAATGTGGATGAAATGCCGATTCGTAAATCGCCCGATTTGCGAGCAAGACTATAATACCGCACCGGGGGCAAAAAGTCAACCCATAAAACCACAAGATATAGTGTCCAGCAAGCAAGCGAAAACAAAATGTTCCGTTTTCGTCGCCTCAACGTGCAAAAAAGCCCTGCCAAAAATAAGACTGAAATTTTGGTGATTTTGAGTGGTTCTACACAGTTTGTCGATGCAGCGTGCAAATATCTTCTTCAAAAATCATGCTCCCCCTTGCAGTATGCCCCCAAAGCTGGTATACTATGTCAGGGTTTGGGGGCGGAACGCCCACCCGACACAAGATATGGGGATGTCCCCACAGGAGAACACCATGAATTACGCAACCATTAAATATTGTGATATTGCCAACGGGGAGGGCGTGCGCACGAGCCTGTTCGTTTCCGGCTGCCGCCGCCACTGCCCGAACTGCTTCAATGCCGTGGCATGGGATTTCGGCTACGGTGCGCCGTTTACCAAGGAAGTTCGCAATGAAATACTGGAAAGTCTGGCCCCCGGTTACATAAATGGGCTTTCGCTGCTGGGCGGCGAACCGTTTGAGCCGGAGAACCAGCGGGAGCTGCTGCCCTTTATTAAAAATGTAAAGGTGCTGTACCCCAACAAGACGATCTGGTGCTACACCGGCAACAATCTGGAGCACGAGATCTGGCAGCCCGGTCCCGGACGATGCGAGGTCACCGACGAGTTTTTACAATATATAGATGTGCTTGTGGACGGCGACTTTGTGCAGGACCAGTACGACATCAGTCTGCGCTTCCGCGGGTCGAGCAACCAGCGCATCATTGACATGAACAAGACCCGCGCAGCGGGCCGGGTCGTTTTGTGGCAGGACGACCCAATTTTTGCGGATCACACGATGTAATGGAAAATTGCAAGGGCGGGTTGCATATCCGCCCGCGGGGCGTCGAGGACGCCGCCCCCCCCAAACCGAAAGGCAGAACTATAGGGTCCGCAGATGTGCGGACCGCGGTTTCCCGCAAGAACCCATCTGCCTTACGCGCGAGGGCCTGGCATGCCCGGCCCCTACTGTGCAGTCACAATTAAAACAGGAGCAAAAACCATCCATCATGAGCACCACCTCAAAATCCAAAACCATGACCGAAGGGCCGCTGGCCAAACAAATTCTGCTGGTCAGCCTGCCGCTGGCCTTATCCAACCTTTTACAAATTCTGTTCAACATGTCCGACGTTGCCGTTGTGGGCCGGTTCGCCGGTTCCACGGCACTCGGCTCCGTGGGCTCGACGGCGACGTTTGTCACACTGTTCACCGGCTTTCTGATCGGTTTGAGCAATGGCGTCAACGTGCTGGTCGCCCGCTTTTACGGTGCCGGGCACCCCAAGGACGTCAGCAAGACCGTCCATTCGGCGCTGCTGGTCAGCCTGGCCGCCGGTGTGCTGCTGCTGTTCGTCGGCCTGTTCGGCTCGCCTGCGCTGCTGGAGCTGCTGAACACCAAGGAGGATCTGCTGCCCGGTGCGATTTTGTACCTGCGGGTCTACTTTCTCGGTATGCCGGCGCTGGCGCTCTACAACTTCGGCAACGCAGTGTTCAGCGCTATCGGTGAGACAAAAAAGCCGCTGGCCTACCTGTCGTTTGCGGGCGTGCTGAACATACTGCTCAACCTGTTTTTCGTCATCGTCTGCAAGCTCGATGTCGCCGGTGTCGCGCTGGCCAGCACGATTGCCCAGTGCGTCTCGGCAGGGCTGATCCTGCACGCGCTGACAAAGGTCAGCGACTGCTATGCGCTGGATTTCCGCAAGGTAAGGCTGGACCTCAACATGACAAAGCGCATCCTGATGCTGGGCGTGCCCGCGGGCCTGCAAAACGCGATCTTTGCGATTGCCAACCTCTTTATTCAGGCGGGCGTCAACTCCTTCGACTCGCTGATGGTCAAGGGCAACTCCGCCGCAGCTAACGCCGACGCGATGATTTATGACGCTATGGCAGCGTTTTACATGGCCTGCGCCAGCTTTATGAGCCAGAACTACGGCGCGGGCAAGCTGGACCGCGTCAAGAAAAGCTACTTCATCGCGCTGGCCTACTCGTTTGGCCTGGGCGCGGTTCTGGGCGGCGGGCTGCTCGTCTTTGGGCGGCAGTTCCTGGCGCTGTTCACGACCGAGAGCGCTGTCGTCGACGCGGGCATGAAGCGCATTATGGTCATGGGCTGGGCCTACTGCACCTCGGCGTTCATGGACTGCACGATTGCCGCCTCCCGAGGCCTCGGCAAGACGGTAGGGCCGACGGTCATCGTAATTCTGGGGTCCTGCGTATTCCGCGTTGCGTGGGTCTACACGATCTTTGCCCACTTCCACACGATCCCGGCGCTCTACCTGCTGTATCCCTGCTCCTGGGCGCTGACCGCCGCCGCAGAGATCGTCTATTTTGTGTTCAGCTACCGCCACGCCGCCCTCCGTCTGCAGGAACGCGATGCGCTGGCGCAGCTGTGAGAGCAGGGGAGAGGGCTGCTGTCATTTGCTGCATATCCAAAAAAATTGCTAAAACAGTCTGACATGTATATTTTGTATACCAGATATACAGAAAATACTTTTTACATACACCACTCCCACGTGTATAATAGTCGATGCAAGTAAAAGAGGAGTGGAAAGGTATGCAGTATACGGACCTGACAAGAAAGGAATTGCAGCGGGAGTACAGCCGCCTGACACGGAAGTACACGGACTTTATCCGCCAGCCGGTGGAGCTGGACCTGACAACGGAGGATCCGCTGCCGGGCTGCGCGAACCGCCGTGCGGTGAAGCATTTTGGCACTGTGCTGGGCAAGGAGCTGCGCGATACCGGCGCAGCCCACCCCGCCCAAGCACCGGACGCCGTGGCGGCCCTGGCCACGATGCCCGGCTGTGCCCACCGCACGGTGGAGCTGTGCCGCAAAGCAGGTGTCCGCTTTGACGCCATCGACCACTGCACGGTGCTGGCGCGCACGATCCCGGAAGATATCCGGTCCGACGAGCTGACCCACGTTGCCAGCGTCTTTGCTGTCAGCGCCCGCATGGCTGCATTGGAGAGCCTGCAGGGAACGCTGATGAGAGCGTAAGACCGTCTGCCGCCCCGTAAACCAAAAACCCGCATTGGCATTCAAAACCAATGCGGGTTTTTTATTGGTGCGCGTGGTGGGGATGACGGGCGGCTTGTAGGGGAACCGGTAGCGGATGTTGACATAGAACGGGCGGTCGTAGCCGCGGAACTGCCAGCAGGACGGCACGTCGAGCTTGTCAAACACGACGGCGTCGCTATCCAAGAATGAGGCCCTCTGCGCGGCGCTTTGCAGATTCTCGGCTGCGGAAAACCGATAAAAATGGAAATCCGCGGCTTTCCTTGCAATTTTCCGGCGAACATGCTACATTTAGTATAAAAACAAAAAGGGGCGTGCCGGGTATGATTCGTTTGGCCCTTGTCGAAGACGACGAGCTCTACCGCAGCCAGCTGCGCGAATATATTGACAAATACAGCGCGGTATCGGGCGAAAAATTTACCGTGACAGAATTTTCCGACGGCGACGAGATCGCACTTGGCTATAAGGCTGTCTATGACATCATCCTGATGGACATCGAGATGAAGTTTATGGATGGCATGATGGCTGCCGAGGAGATCCGCAAGGTCGACACCGAGGTTATCATTATCTTCATCACAAATTCGCCGCAGTATGCCATCAAGGGCTATGCCGTCGATGCGCTGGACTATGTGCTGAAGCCGGTCAGCTACTATGCGTTTTCGCAGAGACTTGGCCGCGCCGTGGAGCGCGTGGCGCGCCGCGCACGGCACTTTTTGCAGATCAACGCCCACGGCACAGCACATAAGCTGGACACCTCGGCCATTTATTGGATCGAGAACTGCGGGCATGACTTGGTGTTTCACACGGCGGAAGGGGAGGTGACCGCCCCGGGCTCCATGACGGAGACCGAGGAAAAATTGGCGCAGGACAGTTATTTCCGTGTAAACAAGGGCTGCCTTGTGAATCTGGAACACGTTGACCGAATGGACGGTGAGGATGCCATCGTCCACGGAGACCGTGTGCCGCTGGCCCGAGCGCGGCGCAAGGCATTTCTGGATGCACTGAACGACTATATCAACGGGGCAGGGTGACGATATGCCGCTGAAAATTCCTTATTATGAGATGGATATTCCGCGCCTTGTCACGGCGCTGGCAGACTGGCTGGCCTGCCTTTTGTACCTGCGGTTTCTGCCTCCGCGCTACGGCGGGGTCAAGCGTGCGGCGCTGTACGGCGGTGCATTGGCGGCATTGGCACTCTACCTTGTGGCTACCGACGGCTTTAACGGCTGGCGGTTCAATGTGCTGTACGCGGTTTCTGTCGCACTTATGCTGCTTTTTATGGCGGCGGCCACCCGTGCAGACCGCTGGCAGGTGGGGTATTTCTGCACGCGGGCGTTTATTCTGGCGGGTTTTGCCGGGGCGCTGACATGGCAGATGTATGTATATTTTGCGCGTTACATCGCAGCATTGCAAAGTCTGCCTGCGTTGGTGCTCTTTATTGCGGCGGGGTTCGGCATCATCTTCGGCCTGATGTGGCTTCTGGAGGATGGCGGCAGCACGGGCAGCATTCAGTTTGACATTCGGCCCCGCACGACCTGCATCGCGGCGGTCATGGCGGCGGCCATCTACATTTTGTCCAGCATCAGCTATACGCAGCTGAACACGCCGTTTTCGGCCCGCGGCACGATGGAAATTTACACAATGCGCACGGTTGTCTACTTCGGCGGCGTGGCGCTGCTGTTTGCATATCAATCGCAGCTGCGCGATTTGTTGACACAGCGCGAGGCGGATGCCTTGCGGAACATGCTGCACATCCAGTATGAAAACTACAAAATCCGGCAGGAGAGCATTGACCTCATCAACCAAAAATATCATGACTTGAAGCACCAAATCGCGGTGCTTCGCGCCGAGAGCGGCGAGAAACGCAATGCCGTGCTGGACAATATGGAGCAGGAAATCAAAGCCTACGAGGCGCAGAACGACACCGGCAATAAGGTGCTGGACACGGTGCTGACAGGCAAAAGTCTGACCTGCCGCACCAAAAACATTCAATTGACCTGCGTGGCTGACGGCACAGTGCTGGACTTTATGGACGTGATGGACATCAGCAACCTATTCGGCAATGCGCTGGACAACGCAATCGAGAGCACTGACAAAATCACAGACCCGGAGCGCAGGCTCATCCACCTGAGCGTGGCGAGGCAAAAAGGCTTTGCGGCCATCCGCATTGAAAACTGCTTTGACGGTGAACTGAAATTTGAGAAGGGCCTGCCCGTCACGACGAAAAAGGATGTCTTGTACCATGGCTTCGGTGTAAAAAGCATACAAAACGCCGCCGCAAAATACGGCGGTACCGCGACAATTACGACCCGCGAGGGTTGGTTTGAGCTGCGCGTGCTGATTCCGCTGGGGCAGCCGCAGCAAGAATAAAAAATGAAGTTTTACGCCCCCTGTATCGGCAAATGCCGTGCAGGGGGCGTTGTTTGTGCGGAAAAAGTCTATGCTTAGATGCCGCATTGAGCAATATGCACAAAAAGAAAACGCAAAACCTTGTGAAACCTGACGGAACCAAAAACCGTTTGTGCGAAAAAGAGCGCATTTCATGCAAATTATGCGCCGCCGCACGATTCTTGTGGTATGGTAGGCTTACAGAAGAAAAGAATCTCCGGACGGGCTGCCCGTCCGACGAAGGAGGAGAACACATGTTTGAAATCACACGCCTGACGGTGGAGCATCTGGCCGCCGGCTGCGTGACCGACTGCTCCACACCCCGCATCGGGTTTTCCCTGAGCAGTGACCGCCGGGGCGCACAGTTGGCCGATGCCGAGTTGACCGTCGGTGACTGGTCCGCCCATGTGACCAGCGGCCAGAGCGCAGCCTACGTCGGCCCTGCGCTGCTGCCGTTCACCACCTACAGCGTGCGCCTGAACGCCACCGACGACGCAGGCGAGACCGCCACCGCCACCACTACCTTTGAGACAGGCCGCATGGAGACGCCCTGGAAGGGCCGGTGGATCAGCGACCCGAGTTACCACTTCACCGAGGCAAAGGTCAGCCCCGTGCCGATGGTTTTCCGCAAGGAAATCACAACGAACAAACCCATTGCCCGCGCGCGCCTCTACGCCACAGCCATGGGCATCTACGAGGCCGAGCTGAACGGCCAAAAGCTGGGCGAGCAATACTTCGCCCCCGGCTTTACGAGCTACAAGTCCTATTTGCAGTATCAGACCTACGATGTAACGGCACTTTTGACTGGCGTCGACACGCTGACCTTCACGGTTGCAGGCGGCTGGGCGGTGGGCAGCTTTGTGTTTACCCGCAAAAACCGCGTGACTGCTGACCGTCAGGCTCTGCTGGCCGAGCTGCGCATTGAGTACACGGACGGCACGACGGAGACCATCGGCACCGACGCTACATGGCAGGTCAGCGAGAGCGGCCCCGTGCGGATGGCAGATCTGTATGACGGCGAGACCTGCGATGCCACGCAGGAAATCAGCGATTGGCACAACGCCGCGCCCGAAACGCTGAAAGTCACTCCCGCCATCACGGCGGACTACGGTGCCCCGGTCAAGGCGCACGAGGTGCGCAAGCCCGTGGCCGTGATGACCGCCCCCGACGGCGAGACGATTTACGACTTCGGCCAGAACCTTGCGGGTGTTGTCCGCATCAAATTCAACGGCAAGGCCGGGCAGGTCGTGACCGTGCGCCACGCCGAGATCCTGAACCCCGACGGCAGCTTAAACACGACCTTCCTGCGCACGGCCAAGGCCACGGCGACCTACACCTGCCGCGACGGCGAACAGACCTACAGCCCGCGGTTCAGCTATATGGGCTTCCGCTATGCGGGGGTCAAGGGTGTCGACGCGAAGGATCTGGAAATCGAGGCCGTGGCGCTCTACTCCGATGTGGAGCACAGCGGTTCCTTCCGCTGCTCCGATGAGATGCTGAACAAACTGCAGTCCAACATTACATGGGGCGCCAAGTCGAATTTCGTTGATATACCGACGGACTGTCCCCAGCGCGACGAGCGCATGGGCTGGACCGGAGACATTGCCGTGTTCTCGCCCACCGCGCTGTACAACTTTGAACTGAGCCGCTTTTTGGAGAAGTGGCTGCGCGACGTCAAGGCCGAGCAGCTGCCCACCGGCGGCATCCCCAACACCGTGCCTGTGCAGGGCTACGGTTTCCCCGCCACAATGCCCGAGATGGCCGTGGACTGGTGGGGCGACGCCTGCGTGCTGGTGCCATGGGCCCTATACGAGGCCACGGGCAGCCTGGATGTGCTGCGTATGATGTACCCCACCATGCAGAAGTACGTCAAGGCATGTTGCTTCTGGGCCGGGTTCGGCATCGGCAAGCACCGTTACATCTGGCACACGCCGTCGGTGCTGCATTTTGGCGACTGGGTCGCCCCCGATGTGCCGAAGATGAGTCAGTGGCAGGCCCGCAGCAAGTACACCGCCACGGCGTCCCTGTGCAACACCAGCGGTACACTGGCGAAAATTGCACGCATCCTTGGCAAGACCGAGGACGCCGCCAAGTACAAGGAGCTGAGCCGCAAGGTGGCCGATGCCTATTGCAGTGTGCTGACCGACGGCAGCGGCAAGACGAAGGAAGAATTCCAGACCGCCTATGTGCTGCCGCTGTACTTGAATATGTTCCCTGAAAACGTCAAGGCGAAGGCTGCCGAGAATCTGGTCAAGCTGGTTGAGAAAAACGACTACAAGATCGGCACAGGCTTCCCGGGCACGCCGTACATCCTGTTTGCGTTGGCCGACAACGGCCACGCCGACACTGCCTACAAGATGCTGCTGAACACACAGTGTCCCAGCTGGCTGTATGAGGTCCGCGTGGGCGCAACCACGGTTTGGGAGCGTTGGGACGGTCTGGACGAGAACGGCGAGTGCCCAATCGGCGACGACGGCACCGACATGATGATCTCGTACAACCACTACGCCAGCGGCGCGGTGGGCGCGTTCCTCTACCGCCGCGTGCTGGGTGTGGAGCCCACCGAGGCCGGGTACCGCAAGTTCAAGTTTGCGCCGGTGGTCGGCGGCGGCATCACCGAGGCTGAAGGCACGGTGGGTACGCCCTACGGCGTGATCAAGGCTGCATGGAAGATCGCGGACGGCGAGATGACGATGACCGTGGCGGTGCCCGTCGGCACCGAATGCACTGTCGTGCTGCCGAGCGGGGAAGAAAAGGTGCTTGGCAGCGGGGAATATACCGTTACGGCAAAGGCGTAAAAGCATACTGTAAGCAAATTGCTTATATACACAAAGAAGGAGTGACTCTCTATCATGTCGACCTCGAAATCCAACTTCTGGTCCTCGCCGCTGACGAAGTCCCGTATCACCAGCGACGACGTCAAGATGCCGGAAATGCTGCTGGGCTATTTTATCGGTCCCTTCGGCGCACTGCTTTCCTCGGGCATCTTCACCAGCATCCTGCAGAACTATTTCACCGATGTCCTCAAGCTGGATCTTGGCTTTTTGACGACCTTGCAGCTGGTCTCCACGGTGCTCATCGTGGCGTCCAACCTCATCGTCGGTCAGCTGATTGAGCACACCAAGGCTCTGGCCGGCAAGGCACGCCCGTGGATCCTGCTCTCCGCGCTGACCCTTTCCGTCGCCAGTGTGCTGATGTTTATCGTGCCGTTTGAGGGCATGGCCAAGATGGTCTGGATCGCCATCGCGTACAACCTGTACTACGCAGTCGCTTACCCCATCTACAACACCGCCAACTCCACCATGATCCCCGTTTCCACCCGTGACAGCAAGCAGCGCGGTGCGCTGGCTTCCTTCACCAACGTGGCGGGTCTGGGCGTTATGGGCTGCGGCTCGATGGTATTCCCGATGCTCGTTTCCTTCGCGCTGAAGGAGAACCAGCACCTGTGGTTCCTCACCATGCTGGCCGTCGCCATCTTCAGCGCACTGACCATCTACCTGCAGTTCCTCTTCACCCGTGAGCGCGTCACCGAGGAAGGCCGCGCCGACACCGAGACCCCTGCCAAGTCCGCCACGCTGGGCGAGCAGCTCAAGGCCGTTACCGGTGACCGCATGTGGTGGATCGTCATGGCGTTCTATATGCTGTTCCAGTGGAGCGGCGCGATGAAGAACGGCTCCATGAGCTACTTCTGCAAATGGGTTCTGGACAACACTTTCTTCGGCACGGCGGACGCATGGGGCGCCTCCCAGGGCCTGCTCAGCATCATGGGCGCTATCCCGATGGCCGTGGCTGCAGTATTTGTGGTACCCCTGGCCAATAAGTTCGGTAAGCGTCTGGTCTGCGGCGGCTTCATGCTGCTGGGTGCCGCGGGCGGCATCATCGCAGGTCTGGGCGGCGGCAACATCGTGCCGGTCGCCATCGGCGTGGCCCTCAAGTGTCTGGGTTCTTCCCCGGCCTGCTATCTGATCCTGGCCATGATTGCCGACGTTATCGACCACATTGAGTACCGCACCGGCATCCGCACCGACGGTCTGACCATGAGCATCTACAGCTCCCTTATGGTCGCCGCCACGCCGATCTGCAACTCCATTTTCAGCGCCATGCTGAACGGCAGCGGCTATAACCAAGCCGCCGACGTCGCTCTGGGCACCGCCGCCCAGACCGCCAGTGTGCAGACCGCGATCTCTGTCAGCTATATCTGGGTCGAGACCGTCTGCTATATCATCGGCGCCGTCATCCTGATCCTGTTCTGGACGGTTGAGAAAAACCTGCCCGAGGAGCAGAAGGCTATCAAAGAACGCAGCAAGAAGTAACGCGCCCCACACGCGATTACGATATACACAAGGATACACAAGGATACACAAGGAGGAAAACCATGAGTAAGAAAAAATCCGGCCGCCGCGTCTGGCGCGGCGTGACCACAGCCACGGCGTCGCTGCTGGCGCTCAGTGTCTGCGCCTCAACCGTCGTGGACGGATTCCGCACCGACATTGACAAGTTCTTGGGCACCAAGAGCACCAAGCTCGTGACCGAGAACTCCGACGGCACTGACCTGTATACTTTCAAATCCGACTACACCTCCACTACCGAGCTGCTGCACGGCATTCAGGACGTGGGTGAGCGGATGAGCGAAGAGGGCAGCGTCCTGCTGAAGAACAACGGCGCACTGCCCTTGACCAAGGATGAGACCCAGAAGATCACCCTTCTGGGCTTCTCCAGCTACTATCCCGTACAGGGCGGCGACATGGGCTCCAGCCTTGTGGAGAACACCGGCACGGATGCCGATACCGTTGATATGGTCGGTGCCTTTAAGGCAAAGGGCTTTGGTCTGAACCAGACTGTGGCCGACATGTACGAGGCCCTCAAGCCGACGTACAAATCCGAGGTCCAGAGCTGGGGCGGCACTGTGGAGTACAACCACATCACCGCACCTTCCACCACCGGCGTTTTCTCCAGCAAGGAGCCGAGCCAGGCCGCGATGGATAGTCAGGATGCAGGCTGGAAGGACAGCATGAATGACAACAATGTCATGATCGTCACGATTGCCCGCTCCGCCTCTGAAAACGGCAGCTACAACCCCGGCACCGCCGGTGTTGATCCCACCCAGAACCTGAACCAGACTGACCCGCTGGGCCTGTCCGACGACGAGCGCGACCTCATCAATGCAGCCGTCACCGCCAAGGCGGCCAACGGCGGCAAGGTCATCGTTCTGTTGAATAATGCCAGCGCCATGGAGGTGCAGGAGATCGAGGACAACGTCGGTGTTGACGCCATCCTGCAGGTCGGCCTGCCGGGCGGCTACGGCTTCTACGGTGTGGCCGACATTCTCTCCGGTGCGGTCAGCCCCTCCGGCCATCTGACCGATACCTATGCCGTTAAGAACGCCAGCGCCCCCAGCGCCCAGAATTTCGGCGATCTGCAGTGGGCTAACGCCAACCCCGACATCAGCATGAACGATGCCATTGTCGAGGCCGAGAACATCTACATCGGCTACAAATACTACGAGACCCGCTACTTTGACACCGTCATGGGGCAGGGCAACGCCGCCTCCACCGTCGGTTCCTCCACCGGCAGCGCATGGAACTACGACGACGAGGTTACTTACCCGTTCGGTTACGGCCTGTCCTACACCACGTTTGAGCAGACCCTCGATAACCTGAATGTTGACCTTGAAAACGAGACCGTCACCGCGAACGTGACCGTCAAGAACACCGGCAGCGTCGCCGGTAAGGATGTTGTGCAGCTCTATGTCAGCCTGCCCTACACCGATTATGACAAGGAGCACGGTGTTGAGAAGGCTGCCATCCAGCTGCTGGACTACGGCAAGACCGCCGAGCTTGCGCCCGGTGCCTCCGAGACTGTGACCATCACCGCAGATATGCAGAACATGGCAAGCTGGGATTCCACGGCTGACAACGCCGCAGGCACCAAGGGCTGCTACATTCTCGATGCCGGTGACTACTGGTTCACCATCGGCAACGGCGCACACGAGGCCGTGAACAATGTACTGGCCGCAGAGGGTCAGAGTGTGGACGGCAGCGCCGACAAGGCCAAGAGCTGGACGCTCGATTCCTTTGACGACACGACCTTTGCCACGACCAAAAACGGCACCGCCGTTGAGAACCAACTGGCCGACATGGACATCAACAGCTGGCTGCCCGGCACTGCCACCTATCTGACCCGTGCCGACTGGGAAGGCACCTTCCCCAAGACCTATAAGAATCTGATCGCCTCCGATGAGATGCTCGACATTCTGGACAATGACATCTATGAGATCAACGCAAACGGCGATCCGTCCACCGTCACCTTCGGTGCCGACAACGGCCTGACTCTGGCGGACCTGAAGGGCGTCACTGACCTTGATGATGAGCGCTGGAGTCTGCTGATGGATCAGCTCACCCTGGAGGAGGGCATGATCCGTCTGGGTCTGGGCGGCACCTCCACCAAGGCCATCGAGTCTATCATGAGCCCCGAGACCATCCAGAACGATGGCCCCAACGGCATCTACAGCTATCCTCTCGGCCAGTATGCCAACACCGACAAAGCCAGTACCGACCCCTGCGCCGTGGATGCCAACGACCCCAACCTCGCATACAAGTTTGGCACAATGGTCAACGAGACCGTCATTGCCCAGACCTTCAACAAAGACCTTGCCAACGAGTACGGCAAGATCTGCGGCAACTACAGCCTGTGGAGCAACCTGACTATCTTCTGGGGCTGCGGCACCAACCTGCACCGCTCCCCCTACAACGCCCGCAACCATGAGTATTATTCCGAGGATGCCGTCCTTACCTCCGGTCAGGCCGTTGCCTTTATCAGCGGCGGCAAGGAGTACGGCGTTATCATCGCCCCCAAGCATCTCGCCTTCAACGATACCGAGATCAACCGTACCGGCGTTTCCGTCTTTATGACTGAGCAGCAGGCCCGTGAGAACGAGCTGCGCGGCACCCAGGCCGCCATCGAGGATGCCGGCGCTCTGGGCGTCATGACCGCCTTCAACCGTGTCGGCATCACCGCTGCCAACGCCCACACCGGCCTGCTCAAGAACATTCTGCGCGGCGAGTGGGGCTTCAAGGGTCTGGAGAGCCAGGACTTCATCATGAACCCCAACTACGCCGTGCTGAAGGAGTATGCCCTCAACGGCGGCACGATGACCACCTTCACCGGTGAGAACACGATGGCCGCTGTCAGCGAAAAGTTTGCCTACTGGACCACCGAGAATGTTGGTCAAGACACCGAGCTGATGAGCGCCATCAAGCAGGCCATGACATGGCAGGCCTACGCGCTGGCCAACTCCAACGCGCTGGACGGCATAGCCAGCAGCACCCGCCTTGTCAGCGTGCGCACCTGGTATGACAACGCCCTCGTTGCCGTGCAGGTCGTCTTTGCCGCCCTGACCGTACTGGCCGCCGCCATGTATGTGCTGAATGACCGCAAATCCAAGAAGCAGTAAAGGAGTGCAAACCATGAGTTCTACGAATAAAAAGGGCGCAGGTCTGATCCTGTCGCTTCTGACCGCCGTTGCCGGTGCTGTCGGCCTTGCCTTCTGCATTGTCAACGCCGGGACTGATTCCTTCCGCAAGATCGGCACCAGCCCGGTTGTCATCGGCTGCGCCGTCATCGCCATCCTTGCACTGGTGCTGCGCGTCGTGCTGGACAAGAAGCTGGCCATTGCCGCCGATGCGATGAGCGTAGTTGCCGGTATCACGCTGGTCGTAGCTGCCGTACAGTTCATCAGCCCCCGCGTCAACACCATCGCCTCGATCATGACCTTTACGAACAACGCTCAGACGATGGCTGACCTGTCCAGCGCCATCTACGGCACGGCCGCGCTGCTGATTGCCGTGGTGCTGAACATCATTGCCGCGTTCACCAATGTGAACGAGCAGTAATTTGCGCCATTCCCGCGTCACTTCATCGTGACAGCTTTTTCCTCATCCACACCCCGGGGGGCTTTCTCTCCGGGGTATTTTGTATTATGATGTAAAAAAAGATTTTTCTGAAAGGATGTGTTCCACCTGCGCCGCCTGATGCTTATTCTTGCCATGCTGGTTCTGCTGGCGGGCTGTGCCGCCGCCCCGGCAGCCCCTGCGGTGCAGTGCCGCATCGTTTTGGAATCCTCGCCTGCGTTTACAGCGCAGACCCAGACCGCAGCCGTTACCCCGGGGCAGAGTGTGACCTTCACCCTGACCCCGGCCGACGGCTATACGCTGACGGGCGCAGACTATCCCGGTGCGTCGCTTACCCGCACCGGCGCGGCGTACATCCTGACGCTGCCCGATGTCCGCTACTCCGTTGCCGTGGCAGTGACCGCGGAAAAGAGCGATACTGTGCTGTATTATAATGACAACTGCGGCGGCGGCTGGGTCACTGTGCCCGTCACCGCGAGCCATCTGCGGCTGAACACCGCCATCGACGATGCGCTGTTCACCCGCCCCGGGTACACGCTGACGGGGTGGGACACCGCCCCGGACGGCAGTGGTCAGGCCGTTGGGCTGGGCAGCCGGACCGAGCCCGGCGCACGGCTTTACGCGCAGTGGGCTGCTCAAAACGACGCCGCGGAGTTCACCTACACGGTTGAAAACGACGCCGCAGCTATAACGGGCTGGCAGGGCGGGGGAGAAGTGCTTGTCATCCCCGATACGCTGGGCGGCGCACCCGTCGTAGAAATTGCGGCGGGGGCCTTTGCCGATGCGCCCTGTAAAACAGTCATCTTCCCGGATACTTTGCGCCGCGTGCAGCCCGGGGCCTTCAGCGGCAGCGCCGCGGAGAGCGTGACCCTGTTTGACAGCCTGCAGCAGATCAGCGATTATGCATTTGAAGATTGCACAAGCCTGCAAACATTGTACATCAATGCCGCGACTGCGCCCGTCTACAGCGGCAGCTACTACGCGGCGTTCGCTGATAAGTATGACCGACTGCTTTCATTGGCCGATACGCAGAAGCTTGTGCTGTTCTCCGGTTCCTCGGCGCGGTTCGGGTATGACAGCGCCGCGCTGGATGCTGCCCTGCCCCATTATGAGGTCGTGAACATGGGTGTGTTCGCCTACACCAATGCGCTGCCGCAGCTCGAGCTGATTCGCGCACAGATGCGCCCCGGCGACCTGCTGCTGCTCTCGCCCGAATTTGACGCCGCCAAGCGCCAGTTCTGCACGACAAACGCCTTTGACGACGCCTTCTTCTGTATGGCCGAGGCTGACTACGACATTGTCGCGAGGCTTGATTTACAGCAGTACAGCGGCGTTTTTTCGGCACTTGGCTCCTATTTGCAGACCCGCGCAGACATGGTAGCGCGCAGCTATGCCGTCTCGCCGTCCGATTTGGGCGAGGACGGAAATGCCGTTGACACGCCGAGCTACAACGAGTACGGTGACTATGTTCTGTACCGCCCCGATGCCGCCGATGACACGCCGATTTACGGACTGCCTGTGGATTACACAACAGCGTCCTTCCCGTATGACACGTATATAGCCCCCGCCAACGCCGAGTTTGACCGCTTTGCGGCAGACGGCGTGCGGGTGTACCTGACGTACAGCCCGCGCAACAGCCGCGCCGTTTCGGCGGATTCCACGCCGGAGGCTGTGGCCGCGCTGGATGCGTATTTCCGAGAAAATCTCGATGTTGTGTTCTTGACGCCGCTGCAGGATTCCCTGATGCCCGGGCGGTATTTCTACGGCACCGACAACCATCTGTCCACAAACGGGGTGACTATGCGCACGGCACAGGTCATCGATGCACTGACAAAACAACTGCAAGGGGAGGGGATTGCACCATGATTCTTGTCTGCGCTCTGGCTGCACTGACCACTGTGCTGGCACTGGCGGCCCATCGCCGGACATGGGCCGCAGCGCTCGGCATGGTTTCGGGTGCTGCGGTGGTTTTGGCAGCGCTGGTACTGGATGTGTCCACCCGCACAATGCTGCTCTGTCTGTTGATTCCCTGCGCCGCCGCAATGTGGCCGATAGGAGGGCGCTTATGAATTTCACCGCACCCGCTTTTGTGCTGCTTTTTCCTATCGTACTGGCCCTGCATTGGAGGCTGCCGCCGAGCCGGCGCTGGGTATTGCTGCTGACCGCCAGCCTCGGATTTTACGCTGTGGGCAGTCCGCAGGCACTTCCGCTGCTGGCGGGTATCACGCTGGGAACCTATGCGGCGGCACTGGGCATCGCAAAAAGCAAAACACAGACGGCCAAAAAGCTCTGGCTGACCTGTGCGGCAATTTTGTGCATCGGGTGTCTGTGCCTCTTCAAATATGCCGGGATTTTCCGCACAGATGTGCCGCTTCTGCTGCCCGCGGGCATCTCGTTTTACACATTTCAGACCCTCAGCTATGTCATTGATATTTACCGCGGGCGGCTCATGCCGGAGAGGCATCCTGGGTATTACGCCTTATTCGTCAGCTTTTTCCCGCAGCTGGTAGCGGGGCCGATTGAACGCAGCACGGCGCTTCTGCCTCAGCTGCACGCGCAGGAGCGCCGTATGGACAGCAGCGGCTGGCTTTGGATGGTGCGCGGCTTTGCAAAGAAGCTGCTGCTGGCAGACACCGCTGCCGTATTTGTGGATTCCGTCTACGCCTCCCCAACCGATGCCTCCGGCCCGGCTGTTCTGTTGGCAACACTGCTTTTTGCCGGGCAGATCTACTGGGACTTTTCCGGCTATTCCGACATTGCCGTCGGGGCCGCTGCCTTGCTGGGTGTGCGATTGAGCCGCAATTTTGACCACCCCTATCGCGCAGACTCCCTGCGTGATTTCTGGCGCCGCTGGCACATCAGCCTGACGCGGTGGTTTACGGACTACGTCTATATCCCGCTCGGCGGCTCGCGCTGCGGCACGGCACGGCTGGCCGTAAATACCATGGTCGTGTTTCTGTTAAGCGGTCTCTGGCATGGTGCCGCATTACATTTCGTGGTGTGGGGCGGTGTGCATGGTGCGCTGCTGCTTTGGGAAAAAGCCCTGACCCCCTGCGGCGGAAAGCACAAGGCCCGCACCCGGACCGCCGTGCGCCTGCGCCACGCCTATACATTTTCTCTGGTCAGCATCGCTTGGGTCTTTTTCCGGGCAGCCTCTGTCTCGGATGCCCTTCTGCTGCTGTCCCGCCTGCCTGTCGACTGGTCGCTGAGCACACTGCACACAACGCTGCTGAGCATCGGTATACAGCCGGTGGCAGAGCTTGTTTTGGGGGCGCTCTGCCTGCATCTGCTGCCCGAGACGTCGTCCGCCGCACCGTCCCCGCGCAGCGTATTGGCCTTCTGTCTTTTGGCATTGACTGTGGTCGCCGCGTGGTTTTCCACACTGCACACGGGCACGACCAATGCCTTTATCTACTTCCAATTCTGACCCTGCCATGAAAAAACTGTTTACAAGTATGCTCTGTGTTTTTATCGCCATACCGTTGCTCCTGACGGTGTGGGGCTTTGCCCTGCCCGCGCAGTACGGCAATACGTTTGTGGGGGAACTGCCCGCCAAGCGTGCCCTGCTGGCCGCGGAAAGCATTAAACCGCGTCTTATTCTTGTGGGCGGCAGTGCAGCCGCTTTCGGCGTTGACAGCGCTCTGCTGGCCCGGGAGCTGCCTGACTATCAGCCCGTAAATTTTGGCCTGTACGCAGCACTCGGCACACGGGTCATGCTGGATTTGTCTATAAATGAATTGCGCCCCGGCGATCTTGTCGTCATCATGCCGGAGCAGCAGCGTCAGGCGCTTTCCGATACCGTCGGCGCGGATGCTTTTTGGCAGGCTGTTGACGGAGACTTCTCGGCACTTGCCTGCCTGCACGCGCGGGATTTTGGGCCTTTGTTGGGGGCGTTTCCGCGCTTTGCAGGTGCGAAGTTCCGCTATTTTCTCACCGGTGCGCCTACCCCGGACGGCGTCTATCGCCGCGGCTCCTTCAATGCGGTGGGCGATGTGGTAAATCCGCTCTGCAGCGTCAATATTATGCCGGATGGTTATGACACGACAATGCCGGTACGCTTTGATCCCTCAATGTTGGACACCGACTTCCGTGATGCGCTCAACGCCTACACTGCACAGGCCGAGTCTGTCGGGGCAGTTGTCTTGTATCATTTCCCGCCGATGAATGTGCTTGCTGTAGCGAATGCGGAAGATATTGACACGTATGCCGACTATCTGCAGTCGCAGCTGACTGCACCTCTGGCAGGCGATCCGCATGCTTGCGTGATGGACGCCGGGTGGTTCTATGACACAAATTTCCATCTGAACGTGAGCGGCAAGACCATCTTTACGCGGCAGCTCATCCGCGATCTCAAAGCTGTACTGGGAGACACCTCGTCTACCGAAATCGCGCTGCCCGCCATGCCCGCCCGCCGGATACAGACCGACACAGAAGCCGCGAATAACAGCGATGCTGCATATTTTACATGGGAAAGTGACCGTCTTGTCGTCAATGCGGCGGGACGCGGCCGCCGCACCTTGACAGTTCCGGGCGAGGTGGACGGCCGACCCGTGACGGCGCTGGCCTCCGACACGTTTGCGGGATGCAGCACGCTGGAAAAACTGACGATACAGCAAAATATCACGGCGCTTCCGGATGGACTTTTTGCCAAATGCTCCGCGCTGCAGGAAATCACGCTGACCCAGCCGGACCCCGCGCGGCTTTCCGTGGGGCAGGCCCTGCTCGACGGTGCGCCCGCGTTCTGCCGCATCCGCGTGCCCGCCGCAAGCTACACCTCCTACTGCCTGAGCTACGCATGGTCGCCCTACGCGGAGACCTTCGCCCATTAAGGCAACACCGCGCAATTCCCGCCTTACCGCATCGCAGGGCAACTGTCTATACTGATAGCCGGATTGTGGAAAAGTACAGGGATCAACTTGCGTAAATTTTCACGCAGATTGGCCTCTCTTTTTTACATAGCCAACGTCTGGCAGGACTTGAAATGACAGTGCGGAGTGGGTATAATATAAAATGTTGTAGTGTGCCTTGTGAGATACAACGGAAGCGCTGGAATGGAAGGAAGCAGCGGGATCGAAACCCTGCGAGGATGAACATGAAATTCGATAGAAGAATTACAGATGAAATCTACACTTCCGATACGGTAAGGCTGGGAAAAGATGCATTTCAGGCCATGCAGGAGACGATCTATCATAATGGCGGTGTCGGAACCATTACCGGGTACTATGATGCCGAATTGTCGATCCTGTCGGTCAGTAATCTGTTGCTGCATAATCTGAACCACAGCTATGAGTCCCTGATGGAGCAGACAAAGGGTTCACTGAAGAATCTTTTCTATAAGAAAGATGCCGCATTCCTTGACAATGCACGCTTTCGTCAGATCCAGGGCGGAGGAGAAGGCCGGATCCTCATGGCAGATGGCTCTCCCGTCTATGTGCGTCTCTATAAAGAAGATGCAGCCGATACGGATGGAACGCCGATCTGGGTCCTGTCGGTACAGATGAACTGGGCGTATGAAAATCTTGCGTTAGTCAACGAATCCATTCATTCTGCGCTGTGGTATTTTGAGTGCAATGAAAACGGTGAAATCGTCAATGTGAACTGGAGCCATGCGTTCCGGCAGATCCTTGGATATCATGACATTCTGGATTTTCCGAACAATCTGGATTCGTGGTCGAACCTTCTGCACCCGGAGGATCATGACCGGGTAATGCAGCTGCTTTTGGAAACGATTGCTGACAAAACCAATACTACAAAATATAATGTTGAGTACCGACTGAAAATGCAGGATGGCCAATACCAGTGGTTCCGGGCATCGGCGGAGGTGATACGCCGTATGGATGGTTCGGCCAATCGAATTGCCGGAATCATCAGCAACATTGACGCGGAAAAAAGAAGCCGGATGCAGGCACAGCGGGCAGCGGCATTTCACCGTGCATTTACCAGCGCAAACCTCTGCGAATATTATGTGAATCTGGAACAGAACACCTTCGATACCTTCAAAGTGGAGCCCTCTTTGATGACGGCCTTTGAGCAGAACCACACATGGGATGGACTGGTCAGATTCTTTGTAGATAACTATGTGGTTGAAGAGGACAAAAAGTCTGTAACGGATTTCTACAATCGCGCCTACATCACGGAAAAATTAAAGGGGCTTGAGACGGAGCTGCGTCAGGAGTGCCGCATCGTTCTGGATGGGGAGGAACGATGGGTCAGCAACGTGGTCATGCGCGGTGAGATCGAAGATTCCGAATATGCGATGATTTTTCTGCGGGACATCACAGAGTCCAAAGCAGAGACGGCACGGCGGATGCAGATGGCCTCAGATAACGCATCTATGGATCTTTTGATCAAGAGTATGGTGCGTCTGCTGGATCGCTTTGTCGTCTGCGATCTGGAGAATGACCGGTATCGGTTCTATAATCTGCAAGGTGAAATGATATACGCGCCGACGGGAACATACCATGATTTTGTGGAGCAGGTGGCTGCAAAGTATAAGACACTGGAATCGCTGGACACATTGGATGCTATAATCTCGCCGGAAAATATCCGCAGGAATTTGCAGAGCGAGAACGACATCTACAAATTTGAATACTGCTCTATGGATGAGAACACCTATAAGATCGCTTCCTTCATTCCGCTGGAGTGGGATGGCACAAAGCTGGTCAAAGCGCTGCTGGGCTCTATGGATGTGTCGCAGGAGAAAAAGGCCGAGATCGAATCCCATAAGGCACTGAAGGATGCGTACCGGGCAGCGGAAAACGCAAACTGCGCCAAGACGGAATTTCTCTCCAATATGTCCCATGATATCCGTACACCGATGAATGCAATCGTTGGCTTGACCGCCATTGCGGGTGCGAATATCGAGAGTCAGGACAGGGTGCTCGAGTGCCTTGGCAAGATCACAAAAGCGAGCCGTCATCTGTTGGGACTGATCAATGAAGTGCTGGATATGGCCAGAATCGAGAGCGGGCGAATGAGCCTTGCCGAGGAGGATTTCAGCCTGCCGGAGCTGGTCGATAACCTGCTCACCATCATAAAACCGGCAATCGACGAGCACAAACATCAGCTCGAAGTCCATGTTGAGCACCTCGAGCACGAAGCTGTCTGCGGCGACAGCCTGCGCATCCAGCAGATCTTTGTGAACCTGATGAGCAACGCCGTCAAGTACACCCCGGATGGAGGAAACATCACCCTTACGATCAAGGAAAAACCGAACGGCTTCTCGGAGCTTGGCTGCTACGAGTTTTCCATCGAGGACAACGGCATCGGTATGACGCCGGAGTTCCAGAAGATCATGTTCGAGCCGTTCAGCCGGGCAGACGATCACCGGACGACCAAGGTGCAGGGCACCGGTCTTGGCATGGCCATTACAAGAAACATCGTCAACCTGATGAATGGTGACATTCAGGTCGAAAGCGCTCCCAACAAGGGAACGAAGATCACGGTCACGGTCTATCTGAAGCTTCAGGAGAACGAGAAGGAACAGGAAAAAGAACTGCTCGATCTGCCGGTACTGGTCGTGGACGATGACAAGACCTGCTGCGAAAGCACCGTTGCAACCCTTCAGGAGATCGGCATAGCGGGCGAATGGGTCCTGACCGGTAAGGAAGCCGTGGAACGCTGCGCGGCGCGGCACAAGACCGGCCACGACTATTTTGCGGTGATTCTGGACTGGAAGATGCCGGAAATGGACGGTATTGCAACCGCCAGAAAAATCCGGGAACAGGTAGGAGAAGATGTCACGATCATCATCCTGACTTCCTTTGATTTCAGCGAGATCGAAGAAGAAGCCAGAGCAGCGGGCGTGAATGCGTTTATGGCAAAACCGCTGTTCCGTTCTCGTCTGACGGCAACTCTGCGGCAGTTTACATCCGGGAAGAAGGAGAAAAACGCCCGGAACTATCTGGAAGACTTTACGAAGGAAAACTATGCGGGTAAGCGGATCCTTCTTGTGGAAGATAACGAGCTGAACCGTGAGATCGCAACCGAGATCATAGGCATGACGGGCGTGACCATCGACAGCGCCGAAAACGGGAAAATTGCAGTCGAAAAGGTGATGAAAGCGCCAGAAAAGTGGTATGATCTCATTTTTATGGACATCCAGATGCCCATCATGAATGGTTACGAAGCCACTGCTGCGATCCGTGCGCTTGCCGGCAGCCGGGGCAAAGTGCCCATCATTGCCATGACGGCAAATGCCTTTGCCGAGGACGTGCAACTGGCAAAGAACACCGGCATGAACGAGCATATCGCCAAACCGCTTGATTTGAATAAGCTGAACGATGTGCTGAAACAGTGGCTGTGATCTGTGCATTGCGGTAAGGCGTGTGATACTGTTGACCGGGCAATCAAAAAGCATGAAATGAAGAACGCCGAGGATTCCCATATGGGAACCCTCGGCGCAGATTGTCGAAAAACTCTTGTAGGGGCGAGCATTGCTCGCCCGTGTCCGTTTGCCTTGTAAGGAAACTGCCCTGAAAAACGCAATGCTGCGCCAAGTTGGTGGGCAAGCAATGTCACCCCTGCACATGAGCCATTATATTTTAACCCACCGATTATAGCACACCGTCCGCCGCAAAACATGAAAGAATGGTGAACAACCTGTAAAAAATGCCTGCCCTGCGGGAGTACATCCACACAGGGCAGGCATTTATATGGGAAAGCGAATGGTAGGCTTAGTGGTGCTTTTTACGCAGCCAGCCCGCCGCGCCAAAGCCAACCGCGCCGACGGCCAGCAGGGCCAGCAGCCCTTCCATCGGGAATGCGTCGCTCGTCTGGGGGATAGCGGCGTTCTTTACGGTCGCGGTCTTGGTGGCAGCCGCAGCCGGGGCAGGGGAGGGCGTGGGCGTAGAGACCGGTGCAGAAACAACGGTGGTCACGCGGTCCCACTTGTGGTATGCCTCGGCATCAACCATTTTGCTATCCTGCCAAACGGGAGTGTTACCGAAGCTTACAATAGTTCTGCCTGTATTATTGCCGGTTTTACCGCCATAGCCAAACAAACGAGAGCAAGTTATTTTATCTGTATTTACCCCGTTTACAACATTGTCGCCGGAAATATTGATGACATACTTATAATTTCCCATGTTGCTGTCATTGATGTTCAGCACTGGTTTCAGAGACAGACCGGAATTATTGACTGTACAACCGCTGAAATTTACTGTGATGTCATGCGATCCTGCACTATAATCGGTGTAGACATTGATGACTTTGCCAGAGGAATTAAACGTGCAGTTATCGAAAGTCATCACGGGAGAGCTGTATGTCCAGATGGCGTAATCTAGAGCTGGGCAGTTGAATATGGTATTGCTGAATATTGCAGTCTCATAACCCCAGTAGAAAGTCTTGCCGTTGATCACGCAGTTTTCAACAATAGTATTGTTGGCACGGATAAAGCCAAGGTAATTTGCGTCGCCCGAACGGAGCGTCATATTTTCAAATGCAATCGTTTTTGCCCCGTCAAAACTGTAATCGCCGTTGTACTCTGTACCGAAATTAGCTGGATCAGGAACTTCTGCACCGATATTCCACCCTGTTTTATCAGGTCCCTGACCTACAAATGTCAGGTCTTTATCCTTGGTGTGTCCCACGCTGGAAACACCGTACAGTGTGTAGTTGCCTTCACCCAGTTGGATGGTATCGCCACTTTTTGCAGCAGCCACAGCCTTATCTACCGTCTTATAAGCTTTGTCACTGGTTGTGCCGACTCCCTCCTGCGTATCATCACCTTTTATCGCATCCACGTAAATTGTTGTGCCACTAACAGGCTCCTCCGCAAATACGCTCGGTGTGATTGAAAGCGCCAACACCAACGCCAACAAACACGAGAGAACTCCTCTCATTTTCGGTTTTCTTTTCATTGCATTTCAGGCACAAGCTCCCAATCCGTCATAAGAGCTTTACCTATTCCCTCCTTTTTAATTTTGATAAAGTGTACCTTTGCAAAGGTCGAAAAGAAGTGAAATTCTGCCTTAGAATAATCGTGTTTCCCCTTGCAAATCCTGAATTTTGGTGTATAATTAAATGTGTATCGTTACAAATTGAATCTTCATAATAATTTGTAATGGTACACTTTCCCAAATTGTTGATCCGTTTTATTTAAGCGGTGTTTTCAAATTTTCGAGCTTTGTCATAGAATGTTCCAACAGGCATATTACAGGCTTCTGCCGCTTGTTTCAGCGTCATTTCCTTCGCACGCCATGCCCTATGGATTTCGTGAAAATTGTGCGGCAATGGTTTGGGCGGTCTTCCAAATTTCACGCCTTTTGCTTTTGCTGCGGCAATTCCTTCCGCTTGTCGTTGGCGAATGTCGGTGCGCTCGTTTTCTGCAACAAAAGACAGAACCTGCAAAACAATATCGCTTAAGAAGGTTCCCATAAGATCTTTGCCTCGTCGGGTATCCAGCAACGGCATATCTAACACCACTATATTGACTCCTTTTTTTCGTCAGAAGACGCCATTGTTGTTGAATTTCTTCATAATTTCTGCCCAATCGGTCAATACTCTTGACATAGAGTAAATCGCCTTTTTTTAGTTTTCTCAGCAGTTTCTTGTACTGTGGTCTGTTAAAATCCTTGCCAGATTGTTTGTCCAGAAAAATCACGTTCCCTGTTAATCCAACTTCTTTTAATGCGATTAGTTGACGGTTCTCATTCTGTTCCCGACTACTGACACGGACATATTCATAAGTGTTCATATATCCAATTTCTCCTTTCATCACAATGATATAAGCATAAAAATGTAAGTGATCAAGAATCCCCCGTGAAGGCAAAAAAATAAGAGCACCTCGAAACCGAGATGCTCAAAAAATCAAGACAGATGGCAATATTCAGGGAGCACCGTAGACCAAGGCAATAGCGGCAGGAGTTGCTCACGAGTTGGCTCGTTTCCGAGTTTGGAAAGCTCCTGCAAAAGGAACTGAAGGTATCCAAAGGGATCCAGCTTGTTGCGTTTAGCTGTTTCAATCACGCTGAAGCACAGGGCACTGGCATCTGCGCCTTTGGCCGTGTCGCAGAATAAGAACTTCATAGGGAACCTCCTGTCATTTTCATAAACTGTTGTGTTACCAATCCAACTCGTCCATAGCGTCATCTACGCCTGCTGCGTAGTCCGGGTCGCTGTCGTAGCGATCCTCATCGTAGTCGTCATCATCATAGATGGCATCGTAGCCATTGTCATAGGAATCATACGTCTTGTAGGATTTTTTACTGCTGGAGTAAGAGCTGCTGTACGAAGATTTGGAGCTGTAAGAAGTGCTGCTCTTGGTGGAAGATTTGGAAGGGCGTTGTACCCAGCAGTAGGCAGAGTCCTTATCCGCTTCTCGCGTGCAGCCGTCCTTGATGCAGGTGTATTTATGCTTTGTGCTGGAGCTGCTGCCGGACGGTCTGGAGCCGCTGCCGGAGACGCTGGAATTGCTCTTAGTGGGTTTTATGTACCCAGCAATAGGCGGAGCCTTTAGCTGCCTCTCTGTTGCAGCCGCTCTTGATACAGGTATACTTGGCAGCGAATGCGCCGATACACAAAATGCAGGCAGTCAGCGTAACGAGCATTGCGCAAAGAATGCTTTTCCAAATAGTCTTTTTCATGGTAAAGTCCTTTCTGTCATGTACGATATTTTACCGGTGACGTTTTCCGTCAGAAATCATCACCGCCGAAATCATCCGAACCAAAATCGTCTGAACTAAAGTCATCAGAATCAAGATCGTCCGAATCGAAGTTGTCCTCATCGTTATCGAACTCATCCATCAGCACTTTACGGCTTTCCTCCTCTTCCCGGATACGTTCCATCGCCAGCGAGTAGTGAACATATCCGTCAACGCCCTTACCGTAGCCCCCGAAATCCATATCCTTCAGCATAGTAGTTACCTCCGCTTTGTATTGGGGGGAGGGAACCGTTCCCTTCGATACTTCTATTATAAATCATGGCCTGTCCTATAAGTTGGACTTTGAACATTTGACATGAAATTATACAATTTTCTGCTCTGATACAGACAAGCGCTCTCTGTAAATTTACCTTAGATGATTGCAGAGAGCGCTTGTTAGATTTACTATTACTGCTTGCCGGGCCGGGCGGCTTTGCGGCTTTCCTTGCGCTGCTGGGTGGCAGCTATGCACAGGCGGCAGCTTCGGCTCTTGTGGCGCTGCTGTTATGCCCATTTGCAGCACCGATGTTGCTATCACTGGCGGGAAGTGCTTTGATTGTCGCTGCATCAGCGTTATTTGCTTGGCTATTCTGAAAACAGAATATGACGATGAAGGGGCTGTTGCACATGCTTTTTCCTATTGTTCGATTATATGTCTAATTCTTAGGGGCGATTCT
>OHAI01000131.1_pt1 | contig 49733 bp, 42 predicted proteins | sample 1577091 | NCBI WGS metagenome assembly OHAI01 (sample SAMEA3541548, study PRJEB24748) | human gut metagenome | biome: human gut; feature: human-associated habitat; material: faeces | place: China | collected 2012
CGCGTTCCAATAGGCCTTGTCGCCCAAGGTCTTCACATGTTCACGCACTGCCTTGGCATGCGCATGCAGCAGCTCCGACTTTCGCGTCAGCTCCTCGGGCGTGGCGGTATCGGGAATCTCGCACGCCTTCTGGTAGTCGGTATACGGAGCCTTGGCATCGATTGGAATGGTTTTGCCGCCCGGCATATGGATGACCATATCCGGACGCTGCGTATGCCCATCCACGTCGGTGACGACCACCTGGGTGTCAAAATCCACATGTTCCAGCAGTCCCGCGGATTCCACGATGTTCCTCAGCTGCGCCTCACCCCACGCGCCGCGCACCTTGTTGTTGCGCAACGCCGACGACAAAGCGTTGGTTTCGCGGTCAAGACGGGCCTGCTGCTCGCCAAGCCCCTTGAGCTGCTCGCCAAGCGCACCCATCTCCCGTTTGCGCCCTTCTTCGATTTGCGAGACCTTCTGCTGCAAGGCGTCAAGATTCTTCTGCACGGGCGCGAGCGCAGACAATACCTTGCTTTGTTCCTGCAGTTTCCGCTCGTTTTCAGCCTGCTTGCGTTCCGCTTCGGCCGCGGCCCGCTCACGCTCTCGCTCCACTCGTTCCTGTTCGGCCCGTTGGGCTTGCGCGAGTTGCGATTTGAGATAGGTCAGCTGCTGGGCCAACCCTTCCGCCTGCGTGCGGTATTGGGTCACCGCCGTGGACAATTCGCTGATTTCCTGCCGATCAGCTTCGATCTGCGCTTTCGCCTCGTTAAGATCAGCGGTTTTCGCATCACGGGCCATTTCCTGCCCTTTGGAACGGCCCGCAAAAAAGCCGGCCGCGGCTCCAAGCGCGGCCACAACCACCAGAAGAATCACCACAAACACAGGATTGTCGAACATATGTTCTATATAACAGCATGACCAAGACATCTTGGAAGATCAAAGTTCGCAAGACATCCATGCCCAGCTGCATTATGCTTGGAGCCGAAAGCATGCTCACGAACATGCGGCAACGCGAGCACGCTGAATATTCGAGAGGCATTCAAGAGGCAATCCGGGGGTTCGGAAACACATGGGATTCGATTTGTTTATGACGGTGGCGGCGATTGTTGCGGCGGCCGTGGCCACTTGGGCCATCCTCAGGCTATTCCTAAGCGAAAACGATGACATAGCCCCCTCCCACCAACGCATCACCGATGACAAGCCCGCCAAGAATCACACCGAAAATCACACCGAAAATCCAGACGAGGCAGCCGGCGCAACACACCGAAGCGACATCGCCAAGCGTCTCGCCATCGCAACCATACTGACCGCTCCCACATTCACCGTAACCATGCTGACATTCGGCGGCATCACACTTCCCCACTGGCTGACCAATCCATGGCTGCACGCCATCATCGCCACGCCGGTCATGTTCTACTGCGCCGCGCCGATGCACAATCGTGGCACCGCCGCCCTGAAAAGCCACACGCCCAACGCGGATTCGCTGCTGTCGCTCGCCATGACCATTGTGTACGTCTACAGTCTGCTGGCGTGCGTGGTGTCGTGGATTTTCCCCGCGGGGTCACGCAATCAGTATTTCGCTTTCGCAAGCATGGTCGCCGTGCTATCGCTTGCGATTTCGCTGATCGCGCAACGCCCCATGGCAAAGAAAGCATCGGAAGGCGATATTCCGACCGCACAATCGCAAGAAAAGCAAGAAATACAATCTCAAGAAACGCAAGAAACACAGCAAAGCATGGATACGCTTATCCAGGCCAGCATCACATATGAGATTCGCACGCGGGTAACGCAGATTACCGCGACCGTGACGATGGTCATCGCGGTGTGGACGTTCGCTTTGTGGCTGATTTTCGGGCTTCAGCCGAAGCTTGCGATTGCCGTGTTGATCGGTGCGACGGTTTTGACGGTCGCAGGCTTGGTTTTGCAGGCATACGACCGCCAACCGTCACGGTAAAACGGTTTTCGCAAAAGAAAATCGCACGAAAAATGGGCGGACCCGCATGTGCGCAGTCCGCCCACCGTCAACGGTTAGACCGTTTTCGTGACTCGGCCAATCAACAGTCAGTCAGGCCAAACCGATCAGCCGAATGACTCCGACCGTCACTTAGCCTCTGCCGAAAAATCGTCGTCAATCTGCCCCGGCGCCCACGAGGAAAGCTCCAAATGGTCGCCGCCGGTCTGATCCACAAGCACGGTGTCGCCGTCGTGCACTTCGCCGGCCAGCAGCATGCGCGCCAACTGGTCGCCGACTTCGGTTTGTACCAAACGACGCAGCGGGCGAGCGCCATACGCCGGGTCGTAACCGGTGTTGGCGAGCCAATCGCGCGCCGAATCGGTAACATCCAGCTTGATGCGGCGATCCGCCAAGCGGGCCGAAACCTGCGCCACCTGAATGTCCACGATGCCGCCGAGCTCTTCGCGCGTAAGCGGGTGGAACATAACCAGTTCATCCAAGCGGTTGATGAATTCCGGCTTGAACTGCATATGCACGGCGTCCATCACGGCCTTCTTCTTGGCTTCGTCATCCAGTTCGGTGTTCACCAGGAACTGCGAGCCAAGGTTGGAGGTCATGATCAGAATCGTGTTCTTGAAGTCCACGGTCCTGCCCTGCCCGTCGGTCAAACGGCCGTCGTCGAGCACCTGCAACAGCACGTCGAATACTTCAGGATTGGCCTTTTCAACCTCATCGAACAGCACCACCGAATATGGGCGGCGACGCACGGCTTCAGTCAGCTGGCCACCCTCCTCATAGCCGATGTAGCCTGGCGCAGCACCGATCAGACGAGACACAGAGGCCTTCTCCATGTACTCGCTCATGTCAATGCGCACCATGGCCTTTTCATCGTCGAACAGGAAGTCGGCGAGCGCCTTGGCGAGCTCGGTCTTGCCCACGCCGGTCGGGCCGAGGAACAGGAACGAGCCGGTTGGGCGGTTCGGGTCGGAAATGCCCGCACGCGAACGACGTACCGCATCGGAAACCGCTTGAATGGCTTCCTTCTGGCCGATCACACGTTTGCCGAGATAGTCTTCCATGGTCAGCAGCTTCTCGTTTTCGCCTTGCATGAGGCGTCCGACGGGAATGCCCGTCCAGTCGGACACGATTTCGGCCACGGAGTCGGCGTCAACGCGGTCCGGCACCATCGGAATATCGCCACCCAAGCCACCGTCAGCACCGCCTGCCGCACTGTTCTTGGCCGCAGCCTCGTTTTGTTCGGCTTGCGCGATCTCCTTCTGGATGGCCGGAATTTCGCCATAGTTGATGGCGGAGGATTTCGCCAAATCGCCTTCGCGTTCATACCGTTCGGCTTGGGTGCGTAGTTCGTCGAGCTTCTTGCGCAGGTCGCCGATGCGGTTGTGTCCGTTCTTTTCGGCGTCCCAGCGTGCTTTCAGACCGTTGAGTTTCTCGCTTTTGTCGGCGATTTCCTTGTTGAGGTCGTCGAGACGTTCCTTGGCGCTTTCATCAAGCTCGTTTTCCGCTTTCTGCGCGTCGGCATCGTCTTTCGGATTGCCAAGCAGGTACGATTTTTCCATCTTGAGACGGTCGACCTGACGCTGCAGTTCGTCGATTTCCTCAGGCGAGGAGTCGAGTTCCATGCGCAGGTGCGATGCGGCCTCGTCAACCAGATCGATGGCTTTGTCCGGCAGCTGACGGCCGGAAATATACCGGTTCGACAGCGTCGCCGCGGCCACGAGCGCATCGTCTCCGATGGTCACCTTGTGGTGGGCCTCGTATTTCGGTGCGATGCCACGCAGGATGGCGATGGTGTCTTCCACGCTCGGCTCTCCTACGAACACCTGCTGGAAACGGCGTTCCAATGCCGGATCCTTTTCGATGTTCTCACGGTATTCGTCGAGTGTGGTGGCACCGATCAGACGCAGTTCGCCTCGCGCGAGCATGGGTTTGAGCATGTTGCCCGCGTCCATGGATCCTTCGGCCGCGCCCGCGCCGACGATGGTATGGATCTCATCGATGAACGTGATGATCTGCCCGTCTGCGTTCTTGATTTCCTGCAGCACGCTCTTCAGGCGTTCCTCGAACTCGCCACGGTATTTCGAACCTGCCACCATGGAGCCCAGATCAAGCGAGATGAGCTTCTTGTTTTGCAGGGTGGTCGGCACATCGCCGGCGACGATACGCTGCGCAAGGCCTTCCACCACGGCGGTTTTGCCCACGCCAGGCTCGCCGATCAGCACCGGATTGTTCTTGGTGCGGCGGCTCAGGATCTGGATGACTCGGCGGATTTCCTGATCGCGGCCGATCACGGGGTCGAGCTTGCCTTCTTTCGCGGCTGCCGTCAGGTCGGTCGAATACTTTTCGAGGGCTTTGTAGGAGCCTTCGGCGTCGGGACTGGTCACTTTCGCGCCTCCTCGGATCGTTGGCACGGCTTTGCGTAGCGCGTCGGCGGTCACGCCGTATTGTTCCATGATTTGCGCGCTCTGATTCGGCTTTGCCGCCGCGATGGCGATGAGCAGATGTTCGGTGGATACGTATTCGTCGCCCATCTGCTGCATTTCCTTGCCGGCTTGCGCAAGTACTGCGGATAGTTGCCTGCTGACTTGCGGTTGCGCGGTGGTCGATCCGCTGGCGCTTGGCAGCGCGTCCTGCGCTTGGTGCACGGCGGCGCTGATGTTCTGCGCGTTGCCGCCCGCGGCTTCGATCAGACCGCGGATCACGCCGTTTTCCTGGCGCAGCAGCGCGTCAAGCAGGTGCAGGGTTTCGACTTGCGCGTTGCCTGCTGCCGACGCGTTCTGTACGGCGTCGGAAATGGCTTCCTGCGCCATTGTGGTGAACTTCTGTTCCATATCATCCTCCATGGTTCGCGCCGATCGTCCGTTTTTCGCACGGTCGCGTCGACGCATATGTCGTTGTCTGATATGCTCAACCGACTTCACCACCATTCTATTCCCAAAAGTTGAGCCTGCAACACTCAACTTTTGTTCACTAAACGGGAAATCGCGAACAACGCAGCACAAAGGCCGTCACCCACGAAAGGTGACGGCCTTCATATCTTCAATATGTCAATCAGCAATCGGCAATCAGCCGCGCACCACCACGTTGCGCAGGCTGCCGATCCCTTCGACGTGCACGATCGCCTCGTCGCCCGGATCAAGATGGCCGGAAGCGTTCGGCGTGCCCGTCAGAATCACGTCGCCCGGCAGCAGCGTCGTGAAGCTGGAAATCGCCGCGATCTGCTCCGGAATGCCGTGAATCAGATTCGCCGTGGTGCCGGAAGCCAGCTCGACATCCTCACCGTTCAGCGTGAAGGAGATCTTCGCGTCCTTCCAATCCAAATCGTCGCGGGTCACGATCCACGGGCCGAGCGGGCAGGAGGTGTCGAAGCCTTTCGCACGCGTCCACATCGGGTCAAGTCCCTGCAGGTCACGCAATGTCACATCGTTCACGCAAGTGAAGCCGAGCACGTAATCCATGGCCTGTTCGACCGTCACGTTCTTGGCGATGCGCCCCATCACCACGGCCACTTCCGGCTCGAAATTCATATCGTTCGAGTACGACGGGATCACGATCGGATCGTCCGGGCCGATCACCGACGTGCTCGGCTTGGAGAAGATCACCATGTCTTCCGGAGCGTGCTTGATGTCGGAATGGCCTGCTTCATGCATGAACTGCGCGTGCGCCTCGTAATTCTTGGCCAGCCCGTATACCTTCGACGGGATCACCGGAGAGAGCAGACGAACGCCATCGCCATCCACCGGAAAACGCTCGCCGGTCGGCTTCACACCGGCACCGGCCAGAGGATGCCCCTCAAGCGCCACGAGATAGTCCTTGCCGTCGCTTTCGTCGGTCTGCACGAAAGCGTATTGCGGTACATCATTATGCGAAAAACGTGCGATTCTCATGTCTGCCAGTCTACCCGCAATAATCGTCGAATCGTCCATATCATCGACATGCAACGCCCGACAATCAAAAACATCGAAAAAAAAAACGGGCCATCACATCATGCGAAGGCCCGTCACAGGAAGAAAACGTCAGATAAAAGCACGCTCGCCGAAAATCGCGGTGCCGACGCGCACGATGGTGGATCCTTCCGCAACCGCAAGTTCCATGTCGCCGGTCATGCCCATCGACAGTTCGCGGCAGGATTGCGTGCCCGGCTCGCCGGATTCGAGAATATGGTCGCGGGTTTTGCGCAGGTGCTCGAATCCCTTGCGGATGGCGGTTTCGTCGTCGACATGCGCGCCGATGGTCATCAGCCCCTGCAATTCAAGTCCGTCCAATGTACCGATTTTTTGCGCGATGCGGATGGCATGCGAGGGATCGCAGCCGGATTTCGACGCCTCACCCGATTCGTTGACTTCCAGCAGCACGCCCACGGTGATGCCGCGCGCCACGGCCCTGCGTGAGATTTTCTCCGCCAAGTCAAGGGAATCAACCGATTCGATGGTGTTGACGACCGGCAGCACTTTGCCGATCTTATTGCTTTGCAGCTGGCCGATCAGATGGAACGGAATATGCTCACCCGCAATAGTGGAAGCGCCGGCATCGTCGGCAACGCCCAACGCGAATCCGCGCTCCCCGCAACGTGCCATCAATCCTTCGGCCTTCGCCATCACTTCCTGCGGACGATTCTCGCCGATCATACGCACGCCAGCGTCGATCGCAGCCATGATCTCACCCACGTCGCGCGTTTTCGTGGCGGCAAGCAGGCGTACGGAACCTGCGTCACGCCCGGCATGCTGCTCCGCCGATGCGATGCGGTCCAGCACACGGTGCACGCCATCGGCGATCTGCACGGCACGCACACCGTCGATCGCCTCATTGGCAAGATTCTTATGGTCCATATATGCAGTCATGTTCAGCCTCTTGCGTTCAATCCCAACTACCTCTACCAGAGTAAGAAGAAGCCCGTACGACGGTCTGAAGTGAAGCGATAAAGCGACCGATATCCGTACGGGCTAATAAAACAGACGGCAGTAGAAGGGGGAACTTCAAAGACTCCGTCCGACAGCAACTATATGCAAGATTTACTAAACACGCGCCGAAAAAAACTTTTTTCTTCAAAAAAAATTTCCTCAGCGAACTCAAATTCAGCCTTGCGATTCGTCTAATTTGCGTTCCAAAGCATCAACGCGTTCCTTCAACGCAAGCACCTGACACGTCAGCGATCGAATCTGCCCCAACTGCACAGTCACCAATCGTTCCCTGGTGTCGGAAGACAAGGCGCCCGTCGTGGAATTGCTTCTTGCGGCCGCCATAATATCCAGATCCACTTTCCAACGTGCGATATTACGTTCCACACGCTTGCGACCGATGATCGCAGGGCTCAACCCAGCCGACGTGAAAATCGTGCTCGGCCGCTCGCCATCCAAATATCGGCGCATGCAACTGATCTGAAAATCACGCGAATACGTGATCCGATTTTCCGTAACCGACTCAACCGCCGGCAACGCACGAAGATACTCGACCTCCGTGTTACTAAACTGCCTTTTCGTCATATCGACCCCATTCATCCGACAAAACGGAATACCATTCTCGTGCTCGTAGATTACCATCACAAACGAACGTACCCGAACGGCATATACTACCACTTTAACGTAAGGCTATGGGGGCTCACGCCACCTGAATCGCCCTACGCTAAACCTAGCTAAACCCCAACGGGTACAGTTGCGTACTGCCACAGTCAACCCACCAAAGGAGCAGCCATGACCGGCCGATTCGCACCAACCCCATCAGGACGCATGCACATCGGCAACGTTTATGCCATGCTCGGAGCATGGCTTTCCGCCCGCAAATCGGGTGATTCCATACGGCTGCGCATCGAAGACATCGACGAGCCACGAGTGGTTCCCGGCGCCGCCGAAACCATGATGCGCGATCTCGAATGGCTTGGTCTCGGTTGGGATGACGAACCGGTATTCCAGTCGTCGCGACACGCCCTATACCAGGAAGCGCTTGAGCTTCTCAGCAAGCTAAGCTTTGACGAAATCAGCGATATTATCAGTACTGGTTCCAACGATTCCAAGCCCTGCAGCACTACAGCAGGCAACGAAGCAGCCACCTCTGAGGCAACACCGCTCATCTACCCCTGCTTCTGCTCGCGCGCCGACATCCGCGCCGCCTCTGCACCACAGGAAGGCGATCGTTTCACCGTGTACCCAGGAACATGCCGACGCCTCATCGCCAGCGAACCGCAGCGTGCGAAACAACGCCTCGCCAACAACGACCGCCACTCGATGCGCATCGCCACCGCCGACACCACCATCACCTTCCACGACGAAGTATTCGGCACCCAGCAATACAACCTCGCCCACGACATCGGCGACATCATCGTGCGCCGCTCGGACGGCATCTACTCCTACCAGCTGGCCGTCACCGTGGACGACCTCGACATGGGCATCACCGACATTGTGCGCGGCCGTGATCTGCTTCGCTCCAACGCTTTGCAAATCTACATTCGCAAAGCCCTTATCAACGCGGGATTCAAGCCTTCCGAACCGACACAGCCCTTCCATCCTGCCGACGGTTCCAATAAACCTGACGATGTGACCATCTCATACGCGCATCTGCCCCTCATCGACAACGCAGCCGGCCAACGCCTTGCCAAACGCGAGCGCTCGCTCGATCTCGGCATACTCACGGCACACGGCGCCACCGTGCAACAGATCATCGGCTATTGCGCATGGCTGCTCGGATTGCAGGGAGACCTGAAACACACCAAACCGCAGCCTATGAGCGCCGATGAAGCGCTTGGCGTATTCAGTTGGGATGCCGTTCGCACCAACACGTCAGACCGCACGCTCGATCAAGGCGAGTTCAACGCATATTTCGGACTGTAGGCCCTATTCTGCAGTTTTATTCTGCAGTTTTATTCTGCAGCTCTATTCCGCAATCGCGTTCAGCCAATCCATAATTCCGAATCAAGCGGATATTCGTTGATCGCACAGCCATCCAAAAATATGGGCTGCTCCTGCATAAGCGGTGCCGCTTGGCCAGCCCCCGCGCACGTCATCTCATTGTCGATATGCCCCAACCGGTGCCCGACCTCATGATTGATCACCATCGTGCGATATCGCGCCAAGTCGCCGCCTCCCGACATCCACACGTCCGTGCCGGAATTCCAACGATCATCGTTGATAATCACATTGTTGCCCACACGGCAGCTGTATTGCTCCGAACATACCGACGAGAACGTCGGCAAGGTCGACGCTTGGGCGAGCACGATATTGAAATCGCAATTGCCGTCCGTAGAAGGTTCGAAAATCGCGCCTGCGCGCCCATCCATGTTCGCTGTTCAGAATACGAAACACGGCATTCGAAAAATCTTCGACTGATCCGACTTCACCATTGGTGACCACACAGTAATGATATTGCACCATGCCATATCCGCTGTTTTGCGCCGTTTGCTACGCTTTCGCAAGTATTTCGCTTTTCTGATCGTCCATCAGCGCGGCCGACTGCTCGCGAAGCGCTTTGGTGACGGCGTCTTCCTGCGGTTCCGCCGTTTCCTCCGCTGAGGCCTTTGCGTCTTTCGTTTCCGACGATTCCTAGGTTTTCTTCTCTGATTGCTGCGATTTCTTTTCGGATTTCGCGGATTGATCCGTTTTTTCTGAATGTGTTCCGGAATTGCCGATCTGCGCCGTTTCCGCATGTCCGTTCAGCACCGCGTTGACCAGCACGGCATGCACGCTGCACGACGTACATGACACGATGACGCATAATGCAAGAATCCAAGCCACGACGCTTCTGCGGATGCGGAACGCTTCCGTCCGTTCCCGGCGGCTCATGGTGGCGGCCGCTTTCGGATCGAGCGCACGCAGAATGGTACGAATTCGCTTCAATCCGGCCTCCTTATAACCCTGCCGTCACGCAGGTGGCAGCATATCTCTTCCGCGGCAACACTACCATCCAACAGTAGGCATGCAAAAAGCCCGCTTCCCCCGTACCGGAAATTTTCCGAGGAAAACAGGCTTTATGCAACAGTTCTCATATATCAAACGCAACTTATGCGACGGTCAGGCAAACAAGTCACGAATGATTGAATGCGATCAGGCGAACAACTTGAACACGAACGCACCCACGATAGCGCCCAGAATCGGGGCGACAACCGGAATCCAAGCCTCGCCCCAGCGGGAGGAGCCCTTGGACGGGATCGGCAGGATGGCGTGCAGCAGTCGCGGCATGAGATCACGGGCCGGGTTCAGGCCAGGACCGGTCGGGCCGCCCATGGAAGTCACGAGACCCCACACAATGAAGCCGACCACGATGGAAGCGGCAGCGTGGTCCGCTTCGCCCCACGGCATGGACAGGCAGCACAGGGCGCCGAACACGAGCACGAGGGTGCCGAAGAACTCGTTGACGAAGTAGTTGATGCGGTCGTTGTGGGCGTCGGTGGTGCAGAAGGTGCCGAGGATGGCGTTGGCGTTTTCGGTGTCCTTATAGTGCGGGTAGTAGGTGATGTACACCACGAGCTGACCTGCAGCGGCACCAAGCAGCTGGGCGATGATGTACGGCAGCACGAGGCTCCAGTCGAACAGGCCGTTCACAGCCTGGGCGATGGTCATGGCCGGGTTGATGTGTGCGCCGGAGACGGCACCGAACATGAGCACCGGGATCATCACGCCGAAGCCGTAGCCCATGGCGATGTTCAGCCAGCCCGCATGGTGGCCCTTGGTGTTCTTCAGTTCAACGTTCGCGACAGCGCCGTTGCCGAAGATCATCAGAATGGCGGTACCGAAGAATTCGGCCGCAAGTTTGACAAAAGTCGAGTATTCCACTGCTGTTTCCTCTATTGCTTCTTCTCAATAAGAATCAGATTGATGTCGATTCCGCTCTCGGCGGACAACAGCGTCCAACACTACTCCCCACACTGGAAGTCGAGCACAAAAAGGCTTGACAGGCCGTCGGCTTGCCGGACAGTCATACAGAAATCGGAAAACAAAAAAGCCTTGGAACCGAAGTTCCAAGGCTTTATCTGTGCCCCCTCAGGGATTCGAACCCTGGACACGCTGATTAAGAGTCAGCTGCTCTAACCAACTGAGCTAAAGGGGCGTTGGTCTTGCGAGGTTTTGTTCTCGCTGAGCACGAGAAGTAAATATACTCAGAATCGAGAAGAATGCAACTTTCGGCGTGTCGCGGTTGTAAAACCGCTATTTTTCAACGATTTCGACAGATTACGAAAATCGCAGAAAACGCGATTCAACCATCATATTTCCTACCTAAAGAGCACAATCAAGGCAGGAAATCACAATTTCTTCACAAATTCAGTTCCTTGCAATCCAGTTGCCCCAAACGCTCCCGCTAATTCATTTGCACAGCCATGCATGAAAACTGACGGTAAATCGCTCTTCTTAAGTGAATCAGCATGCTTCACGCAACACCCACTTAAGGATTGAGCTTAGGTTGCTTCCAAGCACCGTTTCCGCACGAGAGAAGGAAAGTAACGACCATGACGTGCCCAAGTTGCGACAAACCAACTGATGACGGTGGCTACAGCTATTAAATAAAGTATGAAAATCCCCCTGCATAGCTGTTTTCAGCTGGTGCAGGGGGATTTTCCATGCTTAAGCTCAGACGTATCTCAGTCTGAAGTCATTCGCCGTAACCGCAATGAATGCAGCCATAGCGAATGGGGCCGAATCACTCAGCGACAACCTTCACGGTGAAGGAAGCGGAGATTTCCGGGTGCAGAGCGACGGTTGCAGCGAACTCGCCGGTGGTCTTGATCGGATCCACGGTGATGTTCTTCGGGTTGACGGCAGCCTTGGAAGACAGCGCGATGGCGATCTTGTCGGCGGAGATGCCACCGAACAGCTTGCCGGACTCGGAGACCTTGGCGGCGATTTCGACGACGGAACCCTCGATGAGTTCCTTGGCGGCAACAGCCTCTTCGCGGGTGGCAACGGCCTTGGCCAGACGAGCGCGCTTCATGGCCTCGATCTGGGCGGCAGCGTTCTTGGACCATGCGAAGCCCAGACCCTGCGGAATCAGGTAGTTGCGAGCGTAGCCGGCCTTGACGGACACGACGTCGCCCGGGTGACCCAGGTGATTGACGGACTTGGTGAGAATAACCTTAGTTTCAGCCATTTTTCAAACCTCTCTAAGATCAGCGACCGGAAGTGGCGTACGGCAGCAGAGCCATCTCGCGGGCGTTCTTGATAGCCTTGGCGAGCTCGCGCTGTTCCTGCACGGAAACACCGGTGATACGACGGGAACGAATCTTGCCGCGATCGGAGATGAACTTGCGCAGCAGGGCAACGTCCTTGTAATCGATCTCGGTGACCTTAGCGGCCTTCAGTGGATTCGGCTTCTTCTTAAACGGCTTGACCGGCGGCTGCGGCCTCTTGCGTGACATCTTGATGTTCTCCTTACAATCTGGAAATTGCTTTTCTTTTAAGCTGCGATCCGGGTCGGATCAGAATTCCGGTTCGTCGCTGCTTCCACCAAATTCGGAGGAGCCAAAGGAACCGAACGATGAGGAACCGGAATTATCCGAATTGCCCCACGGATCCGATGCCGGAGCAGGCTGCACGGCGGGCGCGGCATTGGCTGGAGCGGCAGCCCCACCCTGATAGCCAGCGCCACCGGAATACCCGGCACCGCCCTGATATCCACCGGCATTGCCGGCGAAGCCACCGTTGTTGAACCCGCCGTTGCCGCCAGCGAAAGCATTGCCGCCACGATTGCCGGCAAAATTACCACCGTTGGCACTGGAGGTTCGGGTGACCTGGGCGGTCGCATAGCGCAGGGACGGACCGATCTCATCGACCTGAAGCTCAATAACCGTGCGCTGGGAACCATCGTTCGCCTGATAGGAACGCTGCTGCAAACGACCCTGCGCGATCACACGCATGCCCTTGCTCAGGCTCTGCGCGCAATGTTCGGCCATGTCGCGCCACGCGGAGCAGCGCATGAACAAAGCCTGACCATCTTCAAACTGGCCCGTATTACGGTTCCAGGTGCGCGGAGTGGAGGCAATGGTGAAGCTGGCCACGGACGAGCCGTTGCCAACCGTACGGATTTCGGGATCAGCCGTGAGGTTACCCACCACAGTGATAATCGTTTCGCCTGCCATCGTTACCTACTTACTTTGCAGCTTATTGTTTTGCAGCTTGAAAAGCTTGGAATTACTTACTTGCGAAGAATCTTCGTACGGATGACGGATTCGTTCAGGTTCAGCAGACGATCGAGTTCGTCGCTGGTGGCCGGCTCAGCGGAGTAGTTGACCACAACGTAATTGCCTTCGGTCTTGCCAGCGATCTCGTAGGCAAGCTTGCGACGGCCCCAGATGTCGATGTTCTCGACAGCACCGCCTTCCTTGGTGACAGTTTCCAGATACTGCTCGGTCAACTTCTTCAGACCGCGCTCATCCAGCTCAGGATCGGCAATGAACATCAGTTCGTACTTATGCGCAGACATCACCCACCTCCTTCGGACTATCGGCCATGGACCTTCCATGGCAGGAGTGTGTATGCGTACTGCCTTCACGCATCTATATATGAAAGGTATAAAGATACAGTTCAGACAACCTGTTCAGCATAGCCCTTCTGCTGGACGAGCGGCAATTGCGCACGTTCTGTGGTGCAGGCGCGTCATGGGCACCCGCATTGTTATATTGAATACGGCTATTTTTGTACGGTTGGTACCGTATTTACGCGACTCTAGATTTGTGGAAGGCGAAGCATGTCGGCGATTCTCGAAGGCACCCCGGATAAGAAATTGGCTTTGGTGACGGGTCGTGCGTACCCTGAGCAGGCCCATGAAACCGCGAAATACCTGGGAATCGACGTACTTGAGACCACGGCTTACGATTTCGCCAACGGCGAGATGTATGTGCGTTACACCGAGCCGGTGCGTGGCGCCGATGCGTTCGTGATGCAGGCGCACACCGAGCCGATCAACAAGTGGATTATGGAGCAGCTCATTATGGTTGACGCCATGAAGCGCGCTTCCGCCCGTTCCATTACCGTGGTCGCGCCGTTCCTTGGCTATTCGCGCCAGGATAAGAAGCATCAGGGCCGCGAGCCCATCACCGCCCGACTGATTTTCGACCTGTTCCGCGCAGCCGGCGCCGACCGTATTATGACGGTCGATCTGCATGCCGCCCAGGAGCAGGGTTTCTTCGATGGACCGGTCGACCATCTCACCGCCACTCCGGTGCTGCTTGACTACGTGCGCAACAACATGCCGCTTGAGAACACCACCATCGTGTCTCCGGATGCCGGCCGCATCAAGGTTTCCGAACAGTGGGCCGCGAAGCTGGGCAATCTGCCGCTCGCGTTCATTCACAAGACCCGTGACACCACCCGCCCGAACCATGCCGAAGCGCATGGCATTATCGGCGAGGTCGAAGGTCACGACTGCGTGGTGGTCGACGACATGATCGACACCGCGGGCACCATCTGCGAGGCCGTGCGCACACTGAACAACGCTGGTGCGAAGTCCGTGACGCTGGTTGCCACGCATGGTCTGCTGTCCGGCCCGGCCGTGGAACGCCTGAGGAATTGCGGTGCCAAGGAAATCGTGCTCACCGACACCGTGCCCGTTCCGGAAGAGAAGCGCTTGCCGAACATGACCGTGCTGTCCGTGGCTCCGCTGTTGGCCGCCGGCATCCGTTCCGTGTTCGAATCCGGATCCGTTTCCACGCTGCTCAACGGTCTGCCCGAAGACATGCGTCCCCGCAATATCTACGCCTGATTCGCGCAATCTTTTCAACGTAACAAAAACTCGCCCCCATCCGGTCGGCGAGTTTTTTAATGTCAGATCTTCCCAAAAACGGGGTGCCGCATCCTACGTCGGTAGGATGCGGCACCCCGCGTATCAAGAGAGAAAAGAGAAATCTGGCTAGCGTCCGATAGGCATCCTCGCTTCCGTTATTTGGCGAATGCTTCGCGGATTTGCGCGGCATTGCCGTAGGAGGCCTGCGCACCATACCCTGTGGCGGCGTATGCCGAAACATACGAGGCAAGCTCGGCCGCTTCGGAAAGCGCCATGCCCGAGGCAAGACCGGCCAGCACCGTGCCCATGAAGGAGTCGCCGCAGCCGGTGGTGTCCACCGCGTTCACACGCACGGGGGCAATGCGCTGGATCGGCGTTGCCGAAGTGGAATCCAATACCACGGAACCATCGCCGCCGAGCGTCACGATCGCCTGTTCGAAACCGAATCCACGCATTGCTTCCAGCGCATGATTCCAATCGAAACCGTCCCAATCGTCGTTTTCCGGCTCGTCAATGCCGAGCAGCTGCACCATCTCATGCTCGTTGACGAGCAGAATATCGGATGCTTCCACCAGTTCGGCCGGCAGCGACGGGGTGAACGGCGAATCGTTGAGCAGCACTTTCACGCCCGCTTCATGGCACATGCGCGCGGCGGCCGTCACCGTTTCGATCGGGCTTTCCAAGCACAGGCCAAGTACGGAAGACCGTGCCAGCGCATCGCGCACGGATTCCACATAATCCACGGTGACCTGCGCGTTGGATCCCGGCGAGTACACGATGGTGTTTTCGCCGGTTGCGTCCACGGTAATCACGGTTGTGCCGGATGGTCCGAGCACGCGGCGAACATGCGTGGTGTTCACGCCCGCCTCGCCCAGAGCGCCGAGTAGGAAGTCGGCGTTGGAATCGGAGCCGACCGCGCCGAACATCTGCACGGTTGCGCCGATGCGCGCTGCGGCGGCCGCCTGGTTGCCGGATTTTCCGCCCGGCAGCAGCTGCAGCGGACCGCCGGTGATGGTCTCCCCCGGCCCTGGCAGACGCTGTGCGGTGACGGTGTAGTCCGCGTTCATCGAGCCGATTACGGACACTGTGCCGTGGATGCGGTCCAATGCGGAGAGAACTTCAGTCGCGCTCATCTTTACCTTCCTTACATCAAAAGAAGATTTATGAAAATGGAGATTTGCGAAATAGTGTTGTTCAGTAATCGCAATTATCGCAAATCCCCATTTTTACTATATTGAGGATGTAATGTGCGATTACTTTGCCGATTCCTCGGTTTCCAGCGCATGGTTGCCTTCGTAGATCTTCTTCTTGAAGACGAAGAACACGATCAGGCCAAGCAGTGCGGTACCGGCGGCGACCAGCAGCAGGTTGGCATAGTTGGCGGCAGTGCCGGTTGCGCCGGTGATGGAGCCGCCTGCGAGGGCGTTGGAGCCGAGCAGGCTGCCGATGATGGCGATGCCGATGGACGGGGAAACGTTCATGGCCAGATCGTTCATGCCGACGCCACGGCCGGATTCGTCCTTTTCAATGGTGCCCAGCACGGTGGAGACCACCGGGGAGTACATGAGGCCGCAGCCTGCGTAGAACACACATGCGCACAGGGTCAGCACCACGAAACCGGAGTTCACGCAGAATGCCGCACCGGTCCAGCCGAGGAACATGAGGGTGCCTGCGGTCACGATGCCGGCCTTGATTCCGATCTTGCGGATGATCATGCCGGAGCAGGTGCCCACCACGGCGGCGACCACGAAGGCCCACACAATGTGCAGGGAGACCTGGGTGGTGGTCATGCCGTAGATGTTGGTGCCGATGGCGTTGAAGATCGGGCTCAGTGCGTAGTTCACGAAGTAGAACACGAGGATCAGGCAGATGGCGCGCAGCCAGCGGGTGTTCTTGAAGAACGCCGGGGTGATGAACGGGTTGGAGGCCTTGTTGATGTAGAAGGCGAATGCCACGAACAGCAGCAGGGAGACCACGAGCATCCACCATGCCATGTACGAGAAGAACAGGGTGAGGAATGCGGTGGCGAAGCCGAAGATCACGAAGCCGAATGCGTCAACCTTCTGCCCGTTGCCGCTCTTGGACGGCAGGGTCTTGAGCAGGATCGGCAGGAACAGGATGGTGACGGACGGGATCAGGAACAGGAACTGCCATGCGATGGAGCTGAGCATGCCGGCTGCGAACACGCCGATGGATGCGGAAAGCTGGTATGCGGCGGTGAACAGACCGAAGAAGATGACCTTCAAATCGTTACGCAGGTACTTGGTGGCCACCACCAGGAAGGCGGAACCTGCCACCTGTTCGCCTGCGGTCTGCAGCACGCGTGCGATGATCACGGTCCACAGGTTTGCGGCGAAGAAGTAGTTTGCCACGAAACCGAAGATGGAGCCGACGAACAGCGTCACGAGACCGACGGTCACAAGCTTACGCAGGGAGACGAAATCGCCCAGGGAACCGTAGATGAAGCACACGATGCCGAGCACGATGCTCGGAAATGCGGTGATCAGGGACGCCTGGTTCGGTGCGCCGACGTCGGCGCCGACCTGCTGGAACACCAGGTTGAAGCCCTGCAGGCACAGGGTGCCGAGCACGAAGGTGATCAGCAGCGGGATCAGGGCGCGGATGGCCATCTTGTTGCTGGTCACCGGATCATCGAACGGATCGGCGGATGCGGTGCCGGTCACGGCGGTTGTGTTGTTAGACATAATAAAAATCCTTGATTCTCTCGAATTGCGCGATATGCGATACGCGATTGCTTGGCCGGTTACGCTTATTCAGCCTTGGCTGCGAGGCCGGAGATGCGGGTCATGAATTCGTTCAGGAAGCGCGGCACGTCGACGCCGACGGCAACCTTCATGGTCTTGGCCGGGTCATTCAGGCGGGTTTCGTCGCCGATGGTGCGTCCGCGGGTCGGGCCTTCCACGTCGACCTTCATATTGATGTCGAGGGTGGTGACGAGGGTCGGGTCCACTGCCACGCCAACGGCGAGCGGATCGTGCAGGCCGCAGCCGCCCAGATGCGGGGACGTGGTTTCGTAAGCCTTGATGTAGAAGTCGGTCATGTCGGCCAGGAACTTGCCGGCCTTGGTGCCGAGGTCGCGCCACTGCTGAGTTTCCTTGTAGGTGAGCAGGGTCTGCAGGGTCACGTCGAGGCCGATCATAGTGGTCGGAGCGCCGGAACGGAACAGGTAGTCGGCGGCTTCCGGATCCTGCGAAATGTTGGCTTCCATGCAGGCGTTGCAGTTACCGGGCACGGTCAGTGCGCCGCCCATGAGCACGATCTGGCCGATTTCATCCTTGATTTCCGGAGCCTTCTTCAGTGCGGCTTCGATGTTGGTCATCGGGCCGGTCGGCACGTAGACGAGATCCTTGCCATAGGTCTTCACTGCGTCGATGATGAAGTCGACCGCAGATTCGGTTTCGACGGAACGGCTGGAATCGGGGATTTCCACATCGCCGATGCCGTTGTCGCCGTGGATGAACGCGGAGATCGGCAGTACTTCGAAGTGATCGGTGGTGCTGGAGTGCGGCAAACCCTGATACACCTTGACTTCCGGGTGGCCGAGCAGGTCGGTCACGGCCAGTGCGTTGCGCACACCCTGCTCGACGAGCACGTTGCCGTAGGTGCCGGTGATGCCGATCAGCTCGACTTCCGGGCTTCCCAGAGCATACGAAATGGCAAGCGCGTCATCAACGCCGGTATCAAGATCAAGAATCATCTTTTTCATGTGTGTGCCTTTCCTCTTTGACGGCCTGACGACGGTCCGCCACCATACGGGTGCGTCGTCAGTTATACATCGAGCGCATTCTCGATTGTGTTGTGTTGACAAGATTTATGATAAAGCGTTTTATCAAGAACGCAAATTCTTCACCTATACACGGCGTGTTGCCTGTATTCCCAACGATTACAGCATATTGGAGATGCTTACGTCACCACATACCGAGATTGATCTGCACCACCCGTTTTGCACCAGTCTGCAGCATCTAAAAATGGCGGTTTACGCGCAGGCCGCCTGCACCAGTTTCGGCGTAAGCACTTCAACCTGCGGATCGGAAAGCCACGGACGGGCATCCCCTGATTCCGTACCGGACTTGGCACGAACCGCAACATCAATCCGCTTACGCAACATACCCCAACAAGCGGCGGCCAAATCAGTCACGCTCTGCTCAACGGTGGTCATACGCCAACCAAGACCGAATCGTTTGAGAATATTGTCGTAACCAATCACCTGCATATCCTCAGTAACATGCAACCCACGCTCCGCCATACGCTGACGGAAGCCAAGCGCCATCACATCGTTGCAGCAGAACACGGCCGTCGCCCCGCCATCGATGATCTGATTCGCGGCACGATAGCCGCTATCGAAACGGTAATCACCCTCAACACACAGCGAAGAATCAAAATGCTTCCCCGACTGCTCGATGGCATCCACAAAACCACGACGACGCTCCGCGGCACTCGACTCCGCAATATCGCCGGTGACAATGCCAATACGAGTATGACCACCTTCCACCAGATACTGGGCAGCCAAACGACCACCAAGATAGTTGTCAAAACCGACGGCATCGCACCAGCCGCACTGCGTCAAACGGTCGATCAGCACCACCGGGCACGACACAAGCGCCACATCCTCACACAGCTGCTCAACAGCACTCCCAACACACGACTCACGCGCCGGGATCAACATCACCCCATCCACCCCACGGGCAGGAAGACGCTGCAACAACTCATGCTCCGCAGCACGCGAATCATCGGAATTGGCCACAATCAGCGAATACCCCTGCGCGGCGCACTCATCCTCCACACACTTGGCAAGCGCCGCGAAAAACAAGTTCTCAATATCAGGCACGATCAGCGCAACCAGCTGGGACTGCTTGGTCACCAAGCTACGCGCGCTCTGATTCGGCACATAATTCAGCTTCTTCGCCGCGTCGGCAATGGCCTTACGCTTCTCCTCAGACACGCGAGCCGGCCGATTATTCAACACCAGCGAAACCGTCGTCACAGACACCCCCGCAGCAGCGGCCACATCCTTCAACGTCGCACGATACGCCATTCAAACCCCTTAAAACGTTTCTCCTTCCAGCATAAATGCCACGCACTCCTGACGCGCCCAGCACCCCCATCCACAAACAAATTCCTTTCATAGCAAAATAATCCACATTATTTCCAGTGGTAAATCGTTTCTCAGAAATGTTTTTGTATACTCGCAACGTTTTGCTTAATACGAAAGCCACAGAGAAGAGAGGAACCCCAATGCAACCAACAGCACAGAAAAACAATGCGAAACAGCGCAAGACCATCGCCATCGTCGCCGTGATAGCAGTGGTTGCCATCGCGCTCGCAGCCGTTGCCATCATCGCAGTCGCCAATAAGCGCGAAATGACGCAAGCCGCCAGCGACACCTGCACGTTGAACGCGAAGGCGCTCGCCACGCATCAGCAAAACTTCGAAGAGGCTCAGAAAGAAGCCGAAGATGCGGCAAAACTCACCGTGGACGACGTGGCCGACGGCACCACGCTGGAAACCCTGAAGGATGCGATCACGCTGGCCGAAGCCGTGGAAAACGCGCCAACATGCCCCGCGAACGGCAATGCCAGCGACTTCACCAAGGCGACAGACGATATTCGCACGTACGCCGACAACCTGCGCAACATCACCAACGAACTCGACGCGGCCGCCAAGTCGGTGATCGCCAGCCAGGAACTCAAACTCGAGTCCGCCAAGTAAGCAGTCCGAGCCAGACGAGCCGACAGGGCGCCGCCCCTAGCTCCGCCGCCCCTGCGTTCAACGGGGCCAAGTTGCGTTTTCAAACAACTTTGACCTCGTTAAAGATGACTTTCGCAACGTTTTCACAACCCGATAACCGCCCATACTGCAAATCGATACCCCCCTTCCACAAAAACCCGAAAGAGCTTATTAACGGGGGTCAAAGTTACGTTTTGGACGACTTCACCCCCGCACAAGCGCTTTCGCACCGTATCTGGCTTATATATGGCAGATTCGACAGTCCGACCGGAGGCATTTCCTGACGAAATCGGCTACTTGCAGCACGTTATTTTCCAATAGCCACTTGCCGAACCCAATTGCCAGGCTGCGCCGCATCCACCATGACGCACCGTCACAAACGTTCCCATCCGACGCGCTTTACTGGCCTTGGGCGCGGTAGCGGGCTTCGGTGGCGGCTTTGGCGGGCTCCCACCAGGCGCGGTTGGCGACATACCAAGCGATGGTCGCCTGCAAACCGGCTTCGAAATCGGTGCGCACAGGCTTCCATCCAAGTTCGGTACGCAGCTTGCTGGAGTCAATCGCGTAACGCCGATCATGTCCGGGGCGGTCACGCACCCAGTCGAACGCATCTTCGGCACATCCCATAAGCCGCAGGATCATACGCATCACGGCAATATTGCTCATTTCACCATCCGCGCCGATCAGGTATGTTTCGCCGATCCGCCCGCGTGTAAGAATCTTCCACACCGCAGAAGAGTGGTCTTCCGTATGGATCCAGTCGCGCACGTTCTCGCCTGTGCCATATAGTTTCGGACGCACGCCCTCCATGATGGAAGTGATCTGGCGTGGAATGAATTTTTCCACATGCTGGTACGGCCCGTAATTGTTGGAACAGTTGGAAATCGTGGCGCGAAGCCCGTACGTGCGAACCCAGGCACGCACCAGCTGGTCGGATGCCGCTTTTGACGCGCTGTACGGGCTTGACGGCTTATATGGCGTGCTTTCGGTGAATTTACATGGATCGTCGAGCGCAAGGTCGCCGTACACTTCGTCGGTGCTGATGTGATGGAATCGCACGTCATGCTTGCGCGCCGCCTCAAGCAGGTGGAACGTACCCTCCACATTCGTTGTGATGAAGGGTTCAGGATTGGCGATGGAGTTGTCGTTGTGCGATTCGGCCGCGAAATGCACGATCGCGTCATGCCCAGGCACGATACGTTCCAGTAGTGCAGCATCGCAGATATCCCCTTGCACGAGTTCGACTTGCGATTGCGGAAGACCGGCGATATTCTGCGGATTTCCGGCATACGTCAGCTTGTCGAGCACGGTTATGCGCACGTCAGGATGGTTGTGTGCCACGTAGCGCACGAAATTGGCTCCGATAAACCCACATCCGCCGGTCACAATGATGTTGCGCGGCTTGAAAATCTCACTACTCACCATTTCAGGGTACCGGCAGGGTTGCATCATGGAGCGCTCGTGGGCGATGTCTCGAATCACTAATTCACGTAACCCGCGCAAGCCGAAAAGTTCAATGGTTGCACGGCTTCCCCCGTGGCGGATGCGATATCTATGACAGATTCAGCAGGTTTTTCGCACTCCAAACCTTGATTTGGTGTATGAACGGCACCTCAGTTACCCTTGATTTGGTGTATGAGAGCGCCTTTCGCAACTCTTGATTTGGTGTAAAGACCGCATAATCATTGGCTTTTCAAGCAGAGACCCATTGAACTCAAACGAGCACCCTAAAATTTAGGTCCTGGCAGAAGAGAACTTCTGGATTACATGGCAAGATTCGGGCTCTAGGCCAAGTATGAGTCAGGTCCCGCTTCTGCCTCCAGTGAAGCCGACTCGCTTGCAGCGTGACATCTTCAAAAGCGACGCTTACCGAATCTCAGTTGTCAGACTGCGTCACATCGCCATGGCGAACTGTCATAAGCGTTCCCGTCCGACGCACTTCACAAATTCGTCTTCCTGAGGCTTGGAACCCTTATAGTCGGCAAACAACACTTCAAAATCCGGAACAGCAATGGTCTTCATACGAGCACAAGTTGGAACGGCATGTTCAGCAGCAATATGTCCAGAAGTCGGAATAGTGCGTTCATGGTCTGTCATGGCAACCACGTTACATCTCACGTCAACGGTCTAACTGCGCCAAGACACGCACCGAATCCGCCGCCCGCCTTCTCGTCGCCCCATACAAGCCACGCTTTCGGCGCATTATCAGCTGGTGGCATCCAACACTTGCGCGCGCATATAGTCGTCCACCTTGAACACCAAATCCGTCTGTCGACTGTCGCTCGCAGCAAATTGAGTAAAAAGATCCACATATCGAGCCTCTCCCCCAGTCTGCAAATCAACCAATTCCTGCGCTACGACCCTTCAGATTTCGCATACATTTTGTTGCCCTTTCCCACTTACGTTGTAGGCAGATACCCCACGTAGCACAGTTAACCTTCCAGCTACCTTTAAGACATCCGCTAGGCACCCGTTCGTCCACAGCTGAACACTAGAATATATCCGGTTTAATTGTACAGAGCCCCTAATTACAAGGGGCTGCTTTTTGAAGGATGCGACGATGCCCATTTACTCGCCTGACCGTCATACTTGTGCACCTTCATACGTAAAACTTACTAGGCAGCCAATTACGGGCGGAACATATCGCCCTCTTGCGGATGATGAAGACAGCAACGCTTGCGCTCCATCCACCTTTTCATGCCACCACAGTTCAAAGCTGTATACGCAGAGGTCGGCAATTCACGCCGCCTCCGACAACACAAGCATCTTTATTTCAGGCGCTGGCACCCTGCCCTGTTTACCGGAGATGGCTTCCAGTGGATCCGTCAGTAAAGCCGAAATAGACAATAACGAACAAATCGCTTCTTCTGAGCTCCACCCCCATCAACCCGCTGAGCAGCCTTTGAATCAGGTCGTCTCGGTTTGCAAACGAGCCGCACATACTACGGCAAAAACGCTTTCCACCGCAGGGCACACGGCTGTAAAAGCAACCAAAGTTACCGGTCACGCCATCCACACCGCTGCCACAGCAGTAAAAAACGCATGGCATACTTTTATTAATTTCAAAGCCGTTCAACTCATCATCAAATTCTTTAGAAAAGCATATGGCCCGTGGAAGAAGCGCATGAGGTTCTCCTATGCGTTCTACGCCATCGTGTTCACCCTATTGACTTCTGCCGAGGTCATCTTCCTTCAGTGGGGAATGTATAGCGAACCAACGTACGATAAAGGCGATGAAGTTGATCAGACAACCAAAATTCTGAACAGCGTCGCAGGGCAAGTCACCAAATTCGTCAGTCAAATGTGGCTCGAACAGAAATACCAATTTCTGCTCAGCTTGTTTGCACTTGCAATAATCTATCTTGTTTTTATCTTTGTTACCAATCGGTTTTGGATTGCGACATTATTGTTCGGTATTCTTTTCACTATTTACGGCACGGCCGATAACATTAAGATGGGACTACGCAATGAACCAATTATTCCAGCTGATCTATCTTTTGTGACAGGAGGAGATTCAGGAAAACTTCTGTCTTTCATTCCTGAAGAAAGTCAATCATTCGTCAACAGTGTAATCACTGTTTTAGCATGGTTTATTTGCTGCTGTATCGTTTTCTTCATTATAGATGGTAGACGGAGTTTCATCTATTGCTCATGGAAAAGACCTTTTGCAAGCATTAAAAACTTTACTGGCACTCTTACCCGCATTGTTGCCGCAATAGCCAGTATTGCCTTGCTCTGTTCGTACTCTTGGAATCTCAGTATTCCTGGTTCTTGGGCATACTCTTTCGCAGGATCGCTTGGGTATACTCCTTCCTTATTCGATACTAAAATTGACGCCCAGACCAATGGTCCGGTCACTACATTCCTCAGCTTGGCAAAAACGAAAGTGATAGAAAAACCAAAAGATTATAATCGCGATACAATGACGCAAATTGCGGAAAAATACTCTCAGCAGGCCATATCAATCAACAACAACAGGCAGAATGACCTTACTGACAGTACTGTAGTAATGATTCTTTCGGAGACTTTTTCCGATCCAACAAGAATTCCTGGTATTTCTTTTTCGACTGATCCGATTCCGAATATTCATGCTATAAAAGACACCACGACCTCGGGCTTGATGCTGTCTTCGGGGTATGGCGGAGGTACCGCCAATATGGAATATCAAGCTTTGACGGGTTTAAGTCTGTCTATTTTTGATGATTCCCTCATTATCCCGTTCCAACAGCTTGTGCCTAATCAGAAGAACCCTTATGCCTTCAACCAAATCTGGAACAATCGATATGGCGCTGACGGCTCTGACGCAGTTCATCCGTATTACCAAAGCATGTATCTGAGAAACGTTGACTACAAGAAATTTGGCTTTTCTCACCTACGCACTCTTGATAGCACTCCCTCAATCAAGCACAAAGACACAATCGACTACTCTCCATACGTCAGTGATGAAGAGGCATACAAAAATATTATTGATTTAATCGAAAAGCAAAAGCACCCACAGTTTTTGCAATTATCCACCATGCAAAATCATATGCCTTACACCAATTGGTACATCGATAATGAATTTGTAGGCGCAGATACTTCCACAGGATTGTCTGCGGACGAATATCAAAATCTCGAAACCTATACTAAAGGACTAAACCTCACCGATCAGGCAACCGCTTCGTTCTTAGACGAACTCAACCAAATTGACAAGCCAATTACTGTGATTTTCTATGGCGATCACCTGCCTAGTATCTATTCGACAGCTGATCAGGATACTGAAAATCACGTCGCTCTACATGAAACCGACTACTTTATATGGTCAAACAGTGCATCAGCATCAAGTGGAACGAAACTCGATGCCTCTAATACAGCCTTCACGTCGCCAAATTACTTCATGTCATTAGCAGCCAACCATATGAATGCGAAAGTATCTCCTTATCTTGCATTACTTACACAATTGTTGGAACAAATTCCCGCAGCAAGTCGCATCGCAACAGAAACAGGCGGAATCAGTTCAGGGGACACAACGTATCTGGACATGTCAGGCAATCAGATCTCGAAGAAATCACTGAGTAAGGACGCAAAACAACTACTTCGTGACTATGAATTGGTTCAATATGATATGACCGCAGGCAAAGGGTATCTAAACAACACCGATTTCACCAAAGTCCAATAACCTTGTACGATAGAAACGTACGACTAACCCATGCGTCAAGGATGCACTTCATGACCGATATAAGACCGTTGGTCTCAATTATTGTTCCCGTGTATAACGCAGAAAAATATCTGCCATACTGTATCGATTCAATTCTGGCTCAGTCATACCAAACCTTGGAAATCATCCTCGTCGATGATGGCGCTACGGATAAGTCGCCACAAATTTGCGACAGTTATGCAGCTCTGGACTCTCGTGTTCATGTCATTCATCAAGAAAATGGTGGCATCGCTAAAGCTCAGAACGCTGGCCTCGATGCCGCACACGGTGAATATGTCGCTTTTGCGGACAACGATGACATTTTGGATTGTCATAACATTGAATTCCTTCTGCATGCTCTCCTAAGCAGCGGCTCTGACATGTCTAAGGCTCGGTGGCAACAGTTTGGCATCTCACAGCTCGATAAGGTCAAATCAGTTGCAGCAGTAGGCGCAACGGCACCTAACAAAGTAACTGCATTCAAAAACCCACTTCGGTCGTATCAAACTGTTTTCTGCAAGAGTCTTCGTCTCATCGGTGACATACTCAAAAAAAATACCGAAGCTCGTTACTTCAACGAGGCGAACTGGTGCCGCTTATACAAACGAGAATTGTGGGACGGCATTCGTTTCCCCGAAGGCATGTATGCCCAAGATGTCATGGTAGCCGGCAAGTTATACTCCCGCATGCATAAAGTTGTGGACATCGATTGTACTTTGTACTACTGGCTCCAGTCCCCTGGATCCGTCACTCACAGCAAGCGCAATTACAGTTTTTACCAGGACAATCTCAACGCGGGGCTGTCAAATTTCGAGCATGCTCTCAGCCAAGGCGTGCTTCCAGCCCGCAGCTACTACACCATGATCGGATCACTAAACGAGGCAGCCTCCGCCCCCGATTTAAGCTCAAATAGAAGCACTTATGAGCGTAGCAAGAACGAGGCTCAATCTCTTATTAGGAAGCTGTCTCTTTCACAAAAAACAATTTGTGTAATTCTGCGTCATATGCGGTTAGTTGAAAAGGCTGTGTACGACCGCAAAATTAAAAACATGCAGTAGCTTGCTTCCCAAAGCAATCCAACGTTATATGTGGCATGTGCATAGGGTGTAGATTTTAAACAGCCTAAAGTTTCAGCTATCCCTTTTGATAGAGTGGAGAGACTATGAGTGACTTAATTCGGCGTTTCAAGGCTAAGTACCGATATTCAATAGTGGTATTTAAAGAATTAGTGAAGACTGACTTCCAGCTAAGATATCAAGGATCTTTTCTAGGCGTACTTTGGTCTGTCTTAAAACCGTTGATGCTTTTTGCCGTCATGTACATGGTTTTCGTCCGATTCCTACGTTTTTCGGACGGTACTCCTACATTTGCGATTTCACTTCTGTGCGGTACATGCTTGTGGTCATTCTTTTCTGAAGCGACCACTATGGGAATGCAGTCAATAGTTAATCGTGGCGATTTACTTCGCAAGGTTCATTTCCCGAGCTATATCATCGTTGCCGCAACAACCATGGGATCTATGATTTCCCTTGGAATAAACTTGCTTGTGGTTGTTATCTTCGGTTTCTTCTCGCACGCCCATTACACATGGTATATGCTGCTAGTTCCTCTGAACGTACTGCAGCTTTATGCGCTGGCCCTCGCCATTTCGTTGCTTCTCGGCACGTTGTATGTATATTTTCGAGATGTGTCCCATATATGGGATGTCGTTTTACAAGCAATGTTTTATGCGATTCCTGTAATTTATCCACTTTCTATGGTTTCACAGTACTTCCCCGCTGTGTCCAAAATTATGTTACTCAATCCAATAGCGCAGGCCATCATGGATGTCCGTCACAATCTGTTATCTCCAGAGGACATTCCAACTGTATGGACATGGGTGGGTGACCCCATTCTTTCCCTTATCCCGTATGCTCTGACGGCATTATTGCTCTGGCTTGGTGTACATGTTTTCCGAAAGAATAGCAGCAAATTCGCGGAGGTACTCTAGTGACTACAGTTGAAACCCCGATTGTCCTGTCGAACGATGAAGAGAATCCCCTCGCGCTATCTGTTTCTCACGTTGCAAAATCGTTCCGTCTGCCAACAGAACAGGCAAGTGGCCTAAAACAAGCCTTCCTGAACTGGACCAAAGGCATCAAAGGATACCGTGAACAGCAAGTGCTGCGCGATATTTCTTTCGAAGTACGAAAAGGTGATTTCTTTGGTATCGTCGGACGAAACGGCTCTGGAAAATCAACCCTCCTCAAGATTATTTCAGGTATCTATACACCCGAAAAAGGCAACGTTGTGATAAATGGAACTTTAGTCCCGTTTATCGAATTAGGTGTCGGTTTTAATCCAGAATTAACGGGTAGAGAAAATGTGTACCTCAATGGCGCACTCCTCGGTTTCTCTCGCGACCAAGTCGACGCAATGTATGACGATATCGTTGAATTTGCTGAGCTTGGTGAATTCATGGATCAGAAACTTAAAAACTATTCTAGCGGCATGCAGGTGCGTCTTGCTTTCTCTGTGGCTATCAAGGCGCGCGGAGACATTCTAGTTCTAGATGAAGTACTTGCGGTTGGAGACGAGGCTTTCCAGAAGAAGTGCGATAGGTTCTTTAAGCAGGTCAAAACCGATCCAAGCAAGACAGTTATACTTGTCACGCATAGCATGGATGCCGTCAAGAAGTATTGCAATAAGGCAATTCTCATTAAAGACGGTGAAATTATTGCCTCTGGTGACCCACATAATGTCGCAGATCAGTATTCGCTCGAGAATGCACATGAACTCAACTATTACAAGACAAAGAACGACTCGAGCAAGGAGCTTCGCTATCCCAATGGTCTGAACCAGCGCGTTCCCGTGCTTCGAATAACTCCTGTCAGCCCTAAAATCGTCGATGGGGAATCTCCCTTTGTTTTTGACGTTGAATATGAATACGCCATTAGTGATCGACAGGGATATCTGGGGCTAATTCTGCAAGATGCACGACGCGGTGGCCAAATTTATGACGTCGATACTCAAAGCGAATATTTCGGTCTCCCAATTGAAAAAGGGCACCATAAAGTCCGGTTTTCCATTCCAATGGAGCAATTCAATAACGGGGAGTTCCGCATTTTCGCCACCATCCGTTCTGAGTCAGAGGAATCAGAACGGCCAGATTACGTCGCTTTCACCAACGATGATTTCTGCTGCTATTTTGCAGTGCGCAATGATAGAAACAGCGAAAACGGTATCCTCAGTGACCGCGCGTTGACTTTTAATCGCATCGACTAGTCAAGTTTTACGAGAAGGACGACTTTCAAAAAATTGACAGGTCTTTAGAAAGCGACAGCGAGTCATTGCTGTAAGTAATTATGACCAGATAAATAACTGCAGCAACCTGTCCAGGTCGTGATACGTATTATCAATACACACAGAGAGAGCAAACTACTATGAAAATTCAAGATGAGTCATCGGTAAAACGTCTTGGGATTTTCTTCTTCTACGATGCAGAAGGCGTGGTAGATGACTACATCCCTACATTGCTGAATGGTTTCAGACCCTATCTTTCTGAAATGACTATCGTCTGCAATGGAAAATTGAACGAGGCAGGAGAAAAAATTCTTTCCTCGTATACAAATAACCTGATTGTTCGCCCAAATGAGGGCTTCGATGTTTGGGCTTATAAAACTGCAATGGAATCTTACGGTTGGGAAAAACTCGTATCTTTCGATGAAGTTGTGCTGTTCAACGCCACCATCATGGGTCCTGTCTATCCGTTCTCTGAAATGTTTGAGACGATGGATCAGCGTGATTTGGACTTCTGGGGTATCACAAAGTTCCATAAAGTTCCACAGGACCCATTCGGGCGCAGTCCCTTTGGATATCTACCAGAGCATATTCAATCCCACTTCCACGCATACCGTCGAAGCCTGATTGAGAGCAAGTCATTCCAAGACTATTGGGACAATATGCCTCCTATTAAAAGCTACTATGATTCTGTTGGCCTCCATGAGTCATTGTTTACTAAACGTTTTGCTGACAAGGGATTTAAGTGGGACACCTACGTCAATACGGATGATTTAGAAGGCTTTACATACGGACCGATTACTTTTGCCGCGAAGACACTAGTCGCAGAAAAGCGTTGCCCTATTTTCAAACGTCGCTCATTCTTCCATGACTACATGGATACCATGAATCAGTCCGTAGGCAATGCCGCGTTGGACTTGTTTGAATTCCTACGTGATCATACTGACTTTGATGTTGATCTCATTTGGCAAAATGCACTGAGAACCATGAATCTCGCAGATCTTGTCAAAAACCTGCATCTTGATTTTGTTCTTCCCACAAATACTATCGCTCCCATTCCGACTAATAAGCGTATTGCTCTTATCATGCATTTGTACTATATGGATTTGCTCGATAAGACTCTGGAATACGCTAAATCCATGCCGGAAGGTTGCGATTTCATTTTCACCGTTGGCTCTGAGGAGAACGCTACGATTGTGCGAGAGCGTTGCAAAGATCTGCCCTATAACGTTGATGTGCGTGTTATTCAGAATCGCGGACGTGACGTCAGCGCATTATTGGTTGGAGCAGGCAAAGACTGCCTTCAATACGATTACGTATGCTTCGCACATGACAAAAAAGTTACCCAACTTTCTCCATACAGCATAGGTGATGGCTTCGCTTATAAGTGCTTCGAGAATGTATTAGGAAGTAAGGCTCTGGTCAGCAATATAATCAATCATTTCGAGAATGATCCGCATGCTGGCGTTCTTGCACCTGCGCCGCCGAACCATGCTGATTACTTTGGTAATTTCGCCAGTCTTTGGGGACCAAATTACGAAGGTACCAAAAAAATGCTTGAAAAAACACTACGGGTTAAGGTTCCACTGGATAAGGATAAAGAACCTATTGCTCCCATGGGAACGATGTTCTGGTTCCGTCCAAAAGCTTTGCAACAGTTCTTCGACATCGACTGGAAGTATGAGGACTTCCCTCCTGAGCCGAATAAAATCGACGGTTCCATGCTTCATTTTGTTGAACGAGCTTACGGTTATGTTCCTCAAGCTAACGGCTACTACACAGGCTATATCTATTCTGACCGTTTTGCGCGTATCGAGATCACTAACCTCTCTTATGATATCCAAAAGCTAGCCAATTGTGCCGCTCCCTATCTTGATGCGACTTTACTTGGAACTTGTACAAATGTACCCCGTGGCTTCTCTTTAAGAGCTGCCATTCTTCTATGGTTCAAGCGTATGCTGGTAAAAGTGCCCTTTGCCTATCATTGCGGTGCAAAATTCATGAACTTGTATAGACATATCCGTCACCCGCGCACATACAAAACCCGATATGGAAACGCCAACAGCCATCTGAAGAAAGACCGTACATGACAGACAATAGTCTCACCGCCAAGAAAGCTGAGGACGTAGCCCAGCAAAGCAAGAAAAAACGTCCACGACTTTTCTATTTGGATTTGGTGCGTGCGCTAGCTGCAATCCTTATTATTATCACGCATTTCAACAATCCTTATATGCTTGGTCATCCAGTTTTTATATATGAACCATTTGGCATTTATGTAGGCAGTCTAGGTGTATCGTTGTTCCTCATCATTTCGGGAGCAGCGCTTATGTACACATATGGCGAATCCAACAAACTAGACTGCAGGCATTTCTATTACAAGCGCTTCATTGGAATCTATCCAATGTTTTGGATTGCATTCATTATCGCTAACGCCTATCTTTTTTTGCGTAACGGTGGACATGTATTCGCGAACGCCTCAAAATGGACGTTAATTTTCTCTATGCTCGGCATTGACGGGTTAATGGCCAATACTTCACTTCCAACGTTCTATACGCTTGGTGAATGGTTCTTGGGATTCATCCTCATTTTCTATGCAGTATTTCCGTTATTGAGGTACGGGGTAAAAGAACATCCCATCGTCACTGGATCTGTCGCTATTGCATTGTATGCCTTGACGCTTTATTTCCATCCAATGCCCCTTGGATTACCATCTGATTTATTGCTTACAATGAGGCTGCCTGAATTACTGTTCGGCATGTATTTCATTCAGTACATCAGAAAAATACCAACCTATGCAGCCGCAGTAGCTTTATTATTCCTTGTTGTACAAGAAATTCATCCACTGCTTAACGGGTCCTTTGCCGTGACCATCGTAGGAATTTGTGCATTTGCAGTTATAGTTTATATCGCAAAATGGCTTGATATACAACCTATTCGAGTGCCAGTAAATTCTGTATCAAAATATTCGTATCCTATTTTCTTAGTTCACCATGTTTTGATTTCACAGGTATTCACAATTGTTGACTGTACTGCTTTGTCACACTTCGACGGTTATCTACTATTTTTTGTAGATTTCATGATAATCATGACATTGTCAATTGCACTGTATCGACTAGAAAAAAATACTATTCAATATATACATTCAATGTTTCAGTAAAATAAGAAACGATATCCTTATAAATAATGCACCTGATTTAACGGCGCATTATTTATATGCTACTAAAAAGCTGTTTCAATGTAATACCGAGGACGATGCTTAGTTTCCAAGTAGATTTTACCTACATATTCGCCTACGATACCCATCGAAACCATTAAGAAACCTCCAATGAGCCATATAGAGCACATCATAGATCCCCAACCGACAACAGCATGATTCATAAAAACAGACCCGATTGCATATGCCAACATGATTAAGCCTATGAGTATAGATATCACGCCCAGACCCGTGACAAACTTCAAAGGCTTTGTGGAAAAAGATGTAATACCTTCCAGCGCAAAAGCAATCATCTTCTTCAATGGGTATTTAGACTCGCCAGCTTCACGCACACCACGCACATAATAAACCTTGCCGGTTTTAAAGCCAATCGACGGAACGATGCCTCGAAGGAATAAATTGACTTCGTGATACTCAGATAGAGCCTCCAAAGCCAAACGGCTCATCAATCGATAATCAGCATGATTGGGCACAGTTTCAGCACCCATCCATTCAAAAACACGATAAAACATCAATGCTGAATTCCTCTTAAACCAAGAATCCTTCTCCCGAGAGGAGCGAACGCCATACACGATCTCACAGTGCTCTTGGCTAAATTTCTTAACCATCTCATCTACAGCATTAACATCATCCTGCAAATCGGCATCCATGGAAATAGCCGCATCACATCCATCACGCAATGCTTGCATGAGTCCCGCGTATAAAGCACTCTGATGACCACGATTATGGGCAAGCTTCACTCCGCCGAACAACGCTTCATCCTCATAATGCAATTGCTGAATCAAATCCCAGGTACCGTCTTTAGATCCATCGTCAACAAATAGAATGCGACTTTTCCCCGAAATACCATCACAAGCAATCAGCTGATTAATCTTCTTTTTTAGCACATCAGCAGTATGTCTTAAACCTTCAGATTCGTTATAGCAAGGTAAGACAAAATAGACAACAGGTAAAGTCATAATGTCATTAGCCAAAATATATTCCCCAATTATCAAGTACTACCTTAAAAGGACAAAGCAATATAAATATATGCTCCAATACGCAAAAGCTAAAAATTAACTATTATCAAATCACCCTTCTTAGCGACACTTCCCGGAGCAGGCCAATGAGGCATTGCAGCACCGACTTTCTCAGCACTTTGCAACTGAGGCTTGCTGGCCTGTTTGAATTTGTTGCCCATGATATTCATAAAATTCGTCTTAACAAACGTTCCTTGCTCCGGCGAAACAGTTACCTCAAACAAAGACCGTCCGACCAGCCCTAGTTGATCCGAGGTAAAACAATCACTATTACATGCAGAAGGATGATAGTTCAAAAACACCAAAGTTTCTTTTGATTGATCGGTGACACCAAGCTCATCAATACGGTTCCTGATATCCTGCGCTAATTCCGCATCTTGCTGATGATTAATAGCCTCGGTATAAAAAATACGATTTACGATAAGCGCTTGGCTCCAGCTAAGGATAAATGCCAATACAACAGCAACATACTTAACCGCAATTTTCCCATTAAATAAGTCAGAAGTCCACATCACCAAGAAAACGACAGCGAAAGCAAACATCAGCGGATAAGACATTTCCGTTCTCACTGATGGTGCGCTTCCCAAGATAATACTCATCATCATTGGAGATAGACACAAACACAGCGAGACAATCAGCGTCAATACATCAACTTTATGCCGAAATACAGAAATCAATATTATTACAATAAATAGTGCCAACAAACAAGTGAAAACTTTTGAATAATATATTCCCTTGCCTGAATATAATGATGCAGCATGCAAACTTATTGATTGCAAAATGTGATGAACAGAGTCCTTGCCCCACCTCGACTGCTCACTGATGTAAGGGTTTGTCGTCATATGGCATATTTTCAACGCACATACATTAGCAACCACATATAAAAGATAAGAAATACAGAAAAATCCAGCACCTACTCCGATAAAAACAAACCGGCGAGCTAAAGTAAATTTGGAATTATCCCAAAATAATAAAATAAATACCATAGCAAAACCGGCGATAAAAACCGTCACCATTGCCAAATATAGCGAGAAGGAGACCGTAGCAAACAATACCGTTAGAAAGCCCATCCACCACTTTTTGCTTACAACGAAATCCATCAAACACATCAAGGCTATCGCTGCAAAACCTATGGCAATCCCCACTTCTGCTCCCATAAGAGAGAACCCTAACATTTCTGCCAAAACTGGAGATGTAACAAATGGTCCTACAAAATAAACCGGATGATATTTCCCTATAAAATTAGTGACGCCAGAAAAAAGATAAGCCCATAAAAGAGCCGCCACAAGTAAACAGACGGCAGTCAGGAATGATGCTAACGCGTTATTATACCAGTACAATCCCAACATTTTCTTCAGGAGCAACAATCCAAATCGTTCTAGCCCAATCCAAGATCGGTATAGTGAACTTTGGACTTGTATCATTGCCTCTGTATCAATAGAATATGAATTACCGAACATTTTCAGCTCATATCCCATAAGCAACAAAAATGTGCTCAGCACCATATCCCAAGGGTTCATGCGCAGAAAACGCATGAACCCGCGAACTGTATACTGCCTCTCTAAAGGAAAAGTCGACGTTGTGGAATCAACGGATTTCTCTCCAGAATTTTTCCTTTTTCCCTTAGCTATTGAGTCAATAGTCTGTTCTGTTGTTGATGCACATGTCATAGTGGATGCCCTAATTCACTGGTTTTTTAAAATCTGTTTGATCTTAGAAGCATCGCCCCATACGCCCGGCGAATCGTATGGACGATCAGGGAACACGCCATAGTCGAGCTTAATATTGAGATCATTCTCCTTGATATAGCGCTCGACGCGTTCAGCCAATGTCATCGGTTCACCAGTGCAGCAATTAATGACGCCATCAACCGCATCCTGCGAAATAACTGCACTAATTTGACCCGCAAGCTCATCTACATCGATGAAATCATACTTATTTTTACCTGTAGTGAATGGGAAAGTCGCTTTGCCATCATTCGCTGCCTGCAGCAGCTTTGAGAAAATAGAGCTACCGTGAGCATCGTCGCCAACAATGTAGTAAGCACGAATCCATTGCGCAGTTGCATCATATTCCTTAGCAAGCATTAAAGTCGCCTCACGCAACGCATTCTTAGCAATTCCGTACATAGAAGCAGGATGGCAAGGAGTATTTTCATCAATCGCGCCTTCCCAATAACCAACTTCATGCATAGTTCCCATAACAGCGATCTGCTTAAGCCCAGAGTCAAGCATGTGCTTCAGAAAGCGATAATGGTTGGACAAATCCCCCATATGGTTATCCGAATTATGTTTAAAACCATCACGCCAAGCCATGTGCAGACATACATCAGGGGCCCCTAGCTCCTCAAATAAATCATCATTTGGCTCAAAAATATTTGCTTGTACTTTTGTGGCGCGTTCATCGACACCATCAAGCCGTAAATCTGAAGCAATGACGTCTTGTCCAGCATCAAGCAATGCACTCACGACATGACGTCCAATATATCCGCCAGCACCAGTTACCAAAATTTTCTTAGCCATATTTACAAAGTCTACCAGCAGGCTCCCCACAGGAAACAAGCGATTGAATGTCTAGCCCAATTTTCACGTTTTTAGAAAAACTCGTACGCGCAAGCGGCTAATATTGCATATATGGCTGAAGAGACGTTTACTCCCAAGAACATCATCGTGACCGGTGGCTGTGGTTTCATCGGGTCGAATTTCGTACATTACGTGGTCGACAACCATCCGGACGTGCACGTGACCGTGCTGGACGCTTTGACCTACGCGGGCAACATCGAGAACATCGCGGGCCTTCCCGAGGACCGTGTCGAGTTCGTGCACGGCAACATCTGCGACGCGGAGCTGCTCGACAGGATCGTGCCGGGCCACGATGCGATCGTGCATTACGCGGCCGAATCCCACAACGACAACTCGATTGCGGATCCAGAACCGTTCCTGAAGACGAACGTGGAGGGCACGTTCCGTCTGCTCGAGGCCGTGCGCAGGTACGGCATCCGCTACCACCACGTGAGCACGGACGAGGTGTATGGCGACCTCGCTTTGGATGATCCGGCCAAGTTCACGGAGCGTACCCCGTACCATCCGTCCAGCCCGTATTCGTCCACGAAGGCGGCATCGGACATGCTGGTGCGCGCGTGGACGCGTACGTACGGCATCCGCGCCACGATCTCGAACTGCTCGAATAATTACGGCCCGTACCAGCATGTGGAGAAGTTCATCCCGCGCCAGATCACGAACATTCTGGACGGGCAGCGTCCGAAGCTGTATGGCAAGGGCGAGAACGTGCGCGACTGGATCCACACCGAGGACCACAGCTCGGGCGTGTGGACGATTCTCACGAAGGGCCGCATCGGCGAGACGTACCTGATCGGCGCCAACGGCGAGAAGAACAACATCACCGTGCTACGCATGATCCTGAAGATGATGGGACAGCCGGAAGACGCGTTCGACTGGGTCAAGGACCGTCCGGGCCACGACCGCCGTTACGCGATCGATTCCACGAAGCTCAGGACCGAATTGGGCTGGACGCCCACGCACACGGATTTCGAGTCCGGTCTGAAGACCACCATCGACTGGTACACGGACAACCGCCAGTGGTGGGAGCCGGCCAAGGCCGCCACTGAAGCCAAGTACAAGCAGCAGGGCCAGTAAAAAGCGTATGGAAAACAGGCCGCGCCCGGAAAAACGCGGCCCCTGAATGTGGTCCCTATTAAAGCAAAGGATTTACGGGGTATGGATTTCGAGAAGGATCTGAGGGTCGAGGAGACAAACATTCCAGGACTGCTGGTGTTCGACCTGCCGGTGCACGGCGACAACCGTGGCTGGTTCAAGGAGAACTGGCAGCGCGCGAAGATGACCGCGCTAGGCCTGCCGGATTTCGGTCCGGTGCAGAACAACATCAGCTTCAACGCGAAGAAGGGCGTGACGCGAGGCATCCACGCGGAGCCGTGGGACAAGTACATCTCGATCGCCACGGGTTCTGTGTTCGGTGCATGGGTGGACCTGCGTCCGGGCGAGAGCTTCGGCCAGGTGTATACGACCGTGTTGGATCCGTCGAAGGCGATCTACGTGCCGCGTGGCGTGGGCAACAGCTTCCAGGCGTTGGAGGACGGCACTGCGTACACGTATCTCGTGAACGCGCATTGGAGCCTCGAGCAGAAGAAGACGTACACGTTCGTGAACCTCGCCGACCCGGACCTGGACATCCAGTGGCCGATTCCGTTGGACGAGGCCGAACGCAGCGAGGCCGACCTGAAGCACCCGATGCTGAGGGACGCGAAGCCGATGGCGCCTAAGCGCACAATGGTTTTTGGATGCAACGGCAAACTCGGCAAGGCAATCAGGCAATATGCCGAAGATCATCATCTCGAAGGTTTTGAATATCACGACACAGACACCTTCGACATCTCCGATGCGCATGCTTTTGAAAATGTGGATTGGGATTTATACGGCACCATTATTAATGCCGCAGCTTTCACTGCCGTCGATGCTGCCGAAACAGCAGAGGGACGAAAAGCGGCATGGTTGACAAATGTCCAAGGCGTAAAGAACCTTGCTAAAGTCGCTACAGATCACAAAATCACCTTGGTTCATATTTCCAGTGATTACGTATTCGATGGCGAACTTGAATTCCACAAAGAAGACGAAGGCTTCGCGCCACTGGGGGTCTACGGACAGACCAAGGCCGCGGGTGATGCACTTGTGGAAAATGTCCCTCAGCATTATCTCTTGCGTTCTAGCTGGGTTATCGGTGAAGGGCGCAACTTTGTAACCCGCATGCTAGGTCTTGCGCAATCAGGCGAACCTGCAGAAGCGCCACGAGATCAATTCGGGCGTTTGACTTTCACCTTTGATATGGCAAATGCTATTTTCCATCTCCTGACGACCCATGCTGAATACGGTACTTATAACATGACTGGATCCGGCAAAGTTGCTAGCTGGTACGATATCGCAAAGATTGTTTACGAGACCGCAGAAGCTGATATATCTGCGCTTAAGGCAAATTCCGTCGAAGAATATGTTCAGAACACTCACGGTGCACTTCGCCCACGCAATTGTTCTCTGGATCTAAGCAAATTGGAATCCACCGGATATGCACCGGTTGACTGGGAAGAGGCTCTCCACGACTACCTCCAGAAGGAGATTGCAAAATGAAAGGCATCATTCTTGCTGGAGGATCCGGCACGAGGCTTTATCCTCTAACAACCGTCACTTCAAAGCAGCTTCTACCGGTTTATGACAAGCCGATGATCTATTACCCGCTCAGCGTGTTGATGATGGCTGGAATTCGTGACATTTTGATCATCAGCACTCCGAAAGATCTACCGAACTTTGAACGACTTTTGGGAGACGGTAGCCAGTATGGAGTCAATTTCAGTTACAAGGTTCAGCCGTCTCCGGATGGTCTGGCACAAGCTTTCATCATCGGAGAAGATTTTATCGGAGGCGAACCCTGCGCACTTGTTCTTGGAGATAATATCTTCTATGGAAATGGTCTTGGCAAAACCTTGAGAAGAGCCGCCTCCGTCAAACACGGCGCTACTGTTTTCGGGTATTACGTTGATGATCCTGAACGTTACGGTGTTGTCGAGTTCGACAGTAACCATAAAGCGATATCGATAGTAGAAAAGCCCGAACATCCTGCTAGCAATTATGCTGTTACGGGTCTTTATTTTTACGATGCACGAGTCAGCGAGTTCGCCAAGCAGGTAAAGCCTTCTCCTCGCGGAGAACTCGAAATTACTGATTTGAACAAGATGTATCTAGAAGATAATAGCTTAAACGTCCAAACCTTGGGACGAGGCTATGCTTGGCTTGATACGGGAACAATGGATTCTCTGTTTGAAGCTGGAGAATTCGTGCGAACAATTCAGCATGCTCAGGGTCTTCCGATTGCAGTCGCAGAAGAAATCGCATTTGAAAATGGCTGGATCTCAGCAGAGCAACTTATGGAAGCTGCAATAAAGTATGGGAAATCCCCATATGGAAAGCATCTTAAAGATGTCGCAGATCATAAAATTATATCCCGTCCAAACGATGATCCACAAATAACTGAATAATAATAAAAAAATAGATCGCTGTTTCACGAAGCTCATGAAACAGCGATCTATTTTTATCAGCCTAATAACTAGCCCAATGAGTCGTCAAACTCCAAAGGCATAGGTCTTAGTCTCTACTAACTTCCCATTTGACGTATACAACTCAAAGTGAGTCCAATATATCCCTTTACTAGGTTTTTCCCAAACAGCCCACTGACCGTTAAAACCGGCGACCCATTGTTGCTTGTTTACGTCGTATATCTTAATCTTGTAACGTCCTTGAGCATTATCAGAGGATACTCCCAGCAAAACATCTTTTGACTGCCATCCCGCGTAAGTAGCATTAATCCGCTTGCTGCCCGGAACATATGCAAATGCGATGGTCTTTTCACCAACACTTATCTTGGAAGCCGCATCGCGCACTTCAAGATGCAACCAATATGTTCCAACATCATCAGACCAGCCGGCCCAATTTGCACTATTCCAATTGGCGATGGTCTTCCATTTGCCCGTATTAACATTGTACGACTGCCACTTGTATTCAAGATCAGCGTACGGAGCATTCACAGATGCTCCAACTGCGATATCTTCATCTCTTACGACCCATAGCAGATTAATTAAGGATTCATACTCCTTATTCCCAAACGCGTTCATATCCACATTTCCGCTGATGCCATCCACCTTGCCGGAGCTGGTGTATTGCCATCCGCGACTGTTGGTCGGGAACGAGTCGAATCCCATGCGAGCGCCGTACTGCGCCACCCACGTGGTTTTGGCGTAAATGTCGGCATGTTTCAGCGGTCCTTGCAGGTAGCTGGTGTACGAGTAGACGCCAAGATTCTTGTATCCGGCAGACTGTAGTGCGCTGTACCAATTGTTGACGATATTGTTGTACACGTTCGGGTCGGTGGGTGGCTGATGCCCCTCCCAGGTCCACTTTTCCAGGTCGTAGTACACGGGGTACGCCAAGTCGCTCGGATTCACACCGAATTGCTTGAGTTTGGCGACCACGTCGGTACCTTCTTCTTTGGCGAGCGCCGGAGTGTCCGCGTAGGAATACCAATAGATGCCGAACGGAATGCCAAGCCTCTTGCATTCGGAAATGTTACGTTGCGCTTTCTTGTCGGCATTGTTGCCTTCGCCGTAGCCGAGGCGGATGATCGCGCCTTCCACGCCGTCGGCTTTCGCTTTGGCCCAATCGATGTCGCCTTGCCATCCGGAAACGTCGATCACGCCTTTGGCTTGCTGTACGAACAGGTTGTTCTGGTAGTCAAAGAAAGCTTTCGTATTGTTGTAGGTGCCCCAGTGCGCGCCGTATTCATTGCTTTCGAATTTGGAGAGCTGTACGTTCGCGTCGACTACAGCATTTTTGACATCTTCCGCACTTACCGGAATGAAGGATTCGCCGTTGGTTTTGGCGAGCGGATCCGGCTGCTGATCCTGCGTGCCGACCAATGTTGGATCGGTCACGATTTCGCCGGTTTCGATGTTCTTGACCTCACCTTCGGGGGTGACGGCTAGGTCTTCCGAAACCACGGTGGCATCGTCGGAAATCTCGTCACTGACGTTATCCGGAAGTTTCGCATTCGGATTGTCGGGCATACTGTCTTGCGATTGCTGGCCGCCCGTCTGATCATCCGACTGATCGTCAGACTGCATAACAACACCATTATCTGCAGTAACGGAACCGCTTTGCGCAACAGCATCCTCAATCGCAATATCCTGCAATGCGTAAGCCGGCGCAACCGCAACGGAAGCAGTCAACGCAACCGCAGACAGCGCAGTCGCAATCTTCACAACATGATGTGGCGAAACCATTCGTCAGCCTCTCTTGAATACAGTCATCAACCCCAAATATTCGGCGCAAACGCCCTAACCGTCAACTCTAACTGCAACCCACAACCCCGTCCATCCCCAACTCCAAAATCATCCCAATCCCCACATCTCACGCATTACACACTGATAAGAATCGACTAGCTCGTTAGGGGCACCGATATGGCATCATCCATTTCCATATCTCCTTTCCAGCATTCTCGCTGACCTTCCCATCACGCTTCGTAGAGGGACCATTTCCAGGAGGGGATTACGTGGATCGTGCCAGTGGAATCGGGAAGTTCAATGGTTTCTCCCTCGTTAAGCGTGAGAATCAGGCCGGAATCAACGTTGGTACGTTGCATAACCGCTTGCAGAGAGCCGATTTCTCGCACCCTGGTTTTCTCATTTCCCATATTGGCACACACTTGAATAAGCCCATACGGTTCCGTAGCAAGAGCATCGCCGATAAGAAAGTCAACTTTCTCCTGTTTGGACGTCGGCATAGTGTACGAAGTGATTGTTTCCGTACGCCTACCGGAAGTTCGTCTCTGCAGTTCGCAGAAAATCGCAGTTTCCAGTCGTTTTCCAATATCTTGCTGGTTGGCGCGTGACACCGCGTAAACCATACCCTGATCGACGGCATACATTTTCGGCACCGCAGTACTACCCGGCTTGAGCATGGTGGAGTATTCTTCGAGCTGGTAGACAAGGAATGCCTGCCTGAACAGATCGAGTAACGTATTCGCCTTATCCCAATAGATTTTCCAGCCGACCGCTCGCAACGTTTCCACAAGACCATTGGTAGACAGCTCGCAGGCCGTATTGCGCAGCAAAAACAGCGCTATCTGCGTGGCGAGAGTAATGTTTTCACGACCAAGACGCTCGGCAACGTCACGCGCAACCACGTCCCGCACGTAACCTTGGAGCGTTTCAATACGATCAGCTTCAACCATACGTTGCACTGCAGGGAAGCCGCCAATAGTTAGGTAATCGTTGTAGGCAGCTTCAAACCGGGTGACCTCTCGCGGCGAAAACACGGCATCGGCAAGAGTGCTGCCCGCTGTAGGCGTTTCGATTCCCCGAAAGTCGCAGAATTCACGGAAAGACAGTGGCGCCATGGCATGCGGATGCGATCTTCCTCGGAAATTCGTTGCGATTTCTTCGCTGGACAGTTTCGAAGACGATCCAGTAATGACTAGCGTCACAGCTTCATGTTCGGCTATGCGCTGGCAGAATCCCTGCCAATTGGCGCATTCTTGCACTTCGTCAAGGAAGAGGTAGCAGCCATGGTCACGAGAGTCGGGATATTGCCGCCAGTATTCCGTAACAATATCGTTGAGCACGGTGTCTTGCATTGGTTGCAGACGATCGTCAGCGAAGTTGAAATAGAAAATATCATTACGCGAGACGCCGTTTTGTAACAAATCATGAATTTTCTGGAAAAGATAGAACGTTTTGCCGCAACGTCGGATGCCAGTGATGATGTGCACAGCATTGAACACTGCCGGCTGCGGCAGCTCGCGTATGATTTCGATGCGGCGTGACGGCGTAGGAATGTCAAACTGCATGGACTCACGAACCAGCATGGCATACGATTCACATGGATTATCCGGCACCATAAGTTCTTCCTTTCGCCGTCCGTTGCGAAACACCCAACAATCCCAGCATAACACTTCTCAAAAATTTTAAGAAGTTTCCACCAACACTTCTAAAAATTTTTAAGAAGTTACCACAGACGAATAAAACTCCAGAGAATACCTGAATGCATTAACGACTACAACACGAGTGTGGAAAATCGGGGAAGGACGGGTATCGTACGCTGTATATTGGCATTTCAGGTGGACTCTCGGAACGTGATTCAATTGCCCTGAATCGGGAGCTGTCACCGGGGAGTACAGAATAGTAGACAGATTCTGGAGGGGTTATGGCACGGCACGGCAAGAAGCCAAGCGAGGAAAGTACCTCGTCACACACACCGAGAACACTTGCCGGAAGCGCAACGACCTGCACTTCTGCCGACAGCACTGACGCCGCTGCCAGCGGTATCGCAGTCAACAGCTCGACCGTCAGCAGCGCATTTGCCAGCGATGCCGATGGCAATACCGGGAATACGCTTGTCGGCAACGCTTCCGACGAAGTCGAAACAACCGAAGTCGAAACCAACGCAACCAGTACCGACGCAACCGGAGAGCGCACAATCAGCAGCAGCAACACGGCTGAAACCAGCAACCGGCAATCACACGAATCCAGCGAATCCCGCCAGCCGCACGACCTATTCGATGCGGCCATAGCGCAAGGCATCAGCGACGGCGACGCTTGGACGGACCAGCGCGTAAAGCACATCTACCGCCAGATCATCATCGCCGTAGTCGTCGTAGTCGTTGTTCTGGGCGCGGTCTTCGGATTCACAGGCGTGCGCGCATCGCAGCAAATGCGCGACCTGGCCGCACTCAACGACTGCAAGGAAGCCGTCACGGCCATGAACACCTCCTATTCCAAGGCGTTCCAGCTGAAGGCGAAGATCTCCGAAGCGTTCACCAGCTTCGACGGATCCTACGATCTCGACAAGCTTGCCGAACTGCACCAGACGGAAGTTACCGCGCCGAAAACGCTGAGCTGCGCCGCCGACACTTCCGCTACCATCAGCAAAGCCAACGCCGCAAAAGCCGAGTACGACAAGCAGGCCAAGCAGTTCAAGCAGGCTTTGCAGAAGAGCGACGAATCCGCGGCCACCGATGGCGGTGACGGCGCTGATGGAACGGACGGAGCCGCAGCCACGGACGGCGCTGCCGACTAATTCGACGCGACCGACGCAACCGACGCTGGACGATTAATTCCTCCAGTAAATCAGTTGATCGCAACGCGACCAATCAAACCGGCCATCAGCCTTACCGCTTTATCATCAGCCTTACCGTTTTACGTTTCTCCCGACTCTCTTTCGCGTTATTTCACACACTCAGCCTTTCTTTTGATCATAAGATCAAAAGAAAGGCAAACGGCAGGCAAAAGAAGAAACGCTGAAATTCCGACATTCTCAAGACTTCGCAAACGCAAAAACGTTAACGATCCAAAAGAAACCGCCCCTCAGTCAAATGACAGGCAAAAGAAACGACTCCGACAATACAACAGGCAAACAACGATCGGATGACCATATTCGTGCGTATCGTAGCAAAAATGGCTAGGCTACGACATGCAGACATGCTTTAACCACGTCATGCGGAAGGGGCTGCTTTGAACAGGAAACGACTGGCACGCGTGATTATTGCCGCGGTAGTGACCGCGGCAATTCTGGTGGCGATCATTGTTGGTTGTGGGCCGAAATGGGGCGACGGTTCAGCGAATCCCAATGCCGGTAACGCCAGCAGCTCGAACAGTTCCGGCGACTCCAGCTCCTCCAGCACAAGCAGCTCCAGCACAAGCGACGATTCGTCCGCAAACTATGCGACCCGCGTATCGGTACAACTCCCCTCCTACTACATGGAGAACATGGTTTTCCAACGTGGGAAAACGCTGATAGTCAAAGGAACGGCCACCACTTCACAACGCGGAAAAGTTGTTGACCCAACGCAACTGATTACAACGATTTCCCAAGGAAAGAAATCAGCATCAGCACAAGCTATAATTTCCAAAAATGGCGATTTCACCTGCACCTTACCTAAACAAAAAGCAAGTCTTAAACCATATTCATTAACGATTTTATACAACGAAACCACTTTGTTGACTCTGAAAAACGTGTATGTTGGCGACGTATTTATTGCTGCCGGACAGTCGAATATGGAATTGAATTATTCGCAATATTATGAGGGTTCAGGCAACTCCTACAATTTCGGCGGAGGTCTGATAACGACCGACGATCTGCCGAAGCAGCTTTCCGACAACAACGTACACTTCGTTGCGAGCGCCAATTCCTCGAAAGGTACGGATTTTCCGTTACGCGACGTGAATGAGCAGGCTGGCACCTGGCTTGAGGCGACCGCCGATAATTCGCAGCATTTCAGTTATCTGGCGCAGCAGTTTGCCATGCAGCTTCGTGCCGCGCATCCGAACGTGCCGATCGGCATTATTCAAACCGCATGGGGTGGCACGCCGATTCGACGTCACGTGCAAGGCGGTGATATTTATGCGAACCATATTGCGCCTTTGGAAGGGTTCCACGTGGCGGGCGTGCTGTGGTATCAGGGATGCAATGATTCCACGAACGAGGCGACCGCGCTGGCGTACGAGTCGCAGATGACGCTGCTGATCAACCAATATCGTGAAGTGTTCGATCAGGATGATCTGCCGTTCCTGTATGTGCAATTGGCACGCTGGCCTGGCTACCAGTACACGCAAAACGTGCGATTCGCGCAGTTGAACACGTTGAGCAATGCCGGATTACGCAATGCCTCCAACGTTGCAATGACGGTGTCGCTTGATACGGACAAGGGCACTTCAACGTTGATACATCCGCTTGGCAAAGATATTCTCGGCGCGCGCATGGCAGCGCAATATCTGGCGATGTCGGAAGGCAGGACCATTCCCAACGGGCCGCTTATCGCGCATGCGAAGCATGCTTCCGATGGCACGATCGTATTGTCGTTCCAGAACGGCACCGCAACCGGTTTGCAGGCGGAAAAGCCCAATTATTCGAAGACTGCGAGCGCGACCGTGCCCGATTATGATGCGAATCCGGACGCGACTCCTTTGAATGGTATTTCCAACGTTGCAACGCCGACTTCCACGCCATTGCAAGGTTTTGAAATTGCCGACGATTCCGGAAAGTGGGTTTCGGCAACGGCAACGATTAAGGGTGATCAGATTGTGCTGAGTGCCGCCGATGGAAGCTCGAATTGCAACGCGGTAACTCAAGTGCGTTACTGGTGGAGTGGAAATCCGGTTATTTCCAGTCTGCTGTATAACGATCTCGGATTGCCTGCAAGTCCGTTTATTGCTGTTGTTGAGTAATACGGCAGATTGATAATCGGGCATTATCCGGCTGCGACGACTAATCGATAAAGCGGACTGTAATTAGGTTAGAATCAAGCCTGTTTCATCGAACTTAAGTCGCAAGCAATGTCGACAGTCAAAATCGACGATCAATCGACGTAGTGCGGGGCGCTGGACGCTATGCGGGGCGTTATGGAGCCGCTATTGCCGTTGCCGTCGGTACTACCGTCTGCATCGAAATCTTGCGATTTACGAAGCGAGCCGGCAGCCAGCGAACGTATGGATCGAACGGAACGGCCAATCTGCGCCTGTTTTTCCTGAGCATCCGACTGTATTGCGGGAATCGTGCCCGTCACAGGGCGAATGCGGCCGGTCGCAGTGGGAATGAAGCTTGGCGGCAACACCTGCGTGGTAACGGCACCCGGCGATGACACATGGTAGTGGGCCATCGAAGCCAGGGAATCGCGGGTATCGAGTTCACGCTGCATATCTAGCTCATCGTCGAACTCAGCCATCGCTGCCCTCCCTCTCTTCAAGCAATCTCTGCCGGTAATCTCTCCACTGGCAACGGTCATCGTTCCGAGCGTAACGCAAGGTAGCATACCGTTACGAACGAAATCAGCGATATGCGCAACTCCCCCACTGTTTCGCAACTTTTCCGTTGCACGTGCCGCAGCGAGCCACGCCAACGAGCTATTGAAAACCCGCCGTTTTGGCATAAAAAAAGGCTTCCGAAATCATCCGGAAGCCCTACTGGCGGAGAATACGAGATTCGAACTCGTGAGGCTGTTACACCAACACGCTTTCCAAGCGTGCGCCATAGACCACTAGGCGAATTCTCCAATTATGCAACGTCTCACAGTGTCTATCCGCGAAACGCAACTTGATTAGAATACAACAGTTTCTTTCAAACCCCAAATCGGCGTGTCGCAACGTCCCAGATCGCCCACTCACTGGAGGAATCCGTACACGTGAGGACTTCCCCGCGCACCGAATTCTCCACCCTCTGGGACAATTCACCCGCCAACGCACCTCTCAGCGTCCCAGATCGCCCACTCACTGGAGGAATCAGCCCGCTGCCAAGACTCTCACAGTCCGAATTCCTCCAGTGGCTGGAACAATCAGTACGCCCATAGGCCTTCTACAGTCCGAAAACCTCCACCCACTGGAGGAAAACACCCGCGCACCGGCCTTTAAACGTCCTGAAACCTCCACCCACTGGAGGAATTGGTACGTTGGTATGCTTCCCAGCATCCGGATTCTCCCACCCACTGGAGGAATCTGCCCGCACATACACCCCCGAATTGTCCAGATTCTTCCAGCGAGTGGAGGGATCCGGACACGAGCTCACGTACCGTGAGCACAGCAGCTATCGTTTGGACGCGAAGGCACGCAGGTCGGCGAGCATGGCAGTGAACATCGGGCGGACCGGACCGAACTTATCAAGCAGCGATCCCGAAACCGGAGCACTAGCCGCTCCCAGCAACGCGCCAAGCAGCAACACCACGCCTGCGGCAAGCACAGACGCGCCGAATCCCAGTTGCGAAGCGTTCGGAATCATATAGCCGTAACCGATCGTCACAAACTGCAGCAGCACATACGCAAGCAAATGCCAACGGAATTTCACACTCAGCAACACGGTCAGACGAACCAGCGGCGAGAACGCACGATGCAGCACCCAAGCGAACACTAGCAAAGCGGCCATGGCAATCAGCAGCAGAACCACTGCAATCACACATTGCGTAGTCGCGGAAGTATCCCCATTACTCACTGCGGTAACGGCGGATCCGCCACGGTCGAGCGCAAACACGAAACAGACGAATCCGACTGCTAGGCAAAGCACATGCAGCGGATTGATATGCGCCTCTTCGGTAGGAGTGACCTGATGAATCGTTTTAGGGCCGCACACCAGCGAAACAAACAGGAACGGCAGCAGAATCACGAAAATCCAACGCCACGGCATGAACGTGCCGACAAGACCGCCCACAAGTCGGTCCGAGTGCCGGCGCCACGGCCACCACCATGCCTCCAACGCCCATCAGCATGCCGATTTTGCTTTTCGGAGACTGTTCAAGAATGATATTGAACATCAACGGAAGCGCGATTCCCGTGCCCGCTCCCTGTAGTATTCGCGCGGTCATCAGCATAGGAAAGTTCAACGTGCAAGCTGCCATCAGGCAGCCGGTGATGCAGAGCACGATTGCGGTAAGGAAGATGGTACGCAACTTCAGTTTGCGCTTGAAATAGCTTGAGAGCGGCGTGACAAGCGCTACCGTAAGCAGATAGCCGGTCTCAGCCATTGAACAGTGGACGTGTCGACGTGGAATTCCGCCATTAATCCAGGGAAAAGCACGTTGGTGAGGGTTTCCGTAAGGACGCCAATGAAGGCCATGATTCCAGTTGACAGAATGGCAAGAATAAGATTGATGGAGATGTTCTCGTCATCTTGCGTTGCCGTGTTATTGTTTCGCGCAATGGACTGTGACATGGATTTGCGGCCGTTCCCGACCTTCCCTTTCTTGGCCCGGCTTTGCTGAGCCACCATTCCGTTATGCCGGGCAGTTTGCTGGAATGGCGATTATTTGCCCAGAAATACAAAAAGATCCTTGGGAGCGGAGCGCTCTACCAAGGATCTTCATATTATTAAGTTGAATGTTGTGGATTGGGAGCCTCCCGCGCGCCGCGGGAAACACGAACCAAAAGACAAAAAAAGGGGGTTCCCGGAGCGTCACGCTCGACGGGAACCCCGACGAAAGAATGCGGCGGCGTGCTACTCTCCCACACCCTCTCGAGTGCAGTACCATCGCCGCGACCAGGCCTTAGCTTCCGGGTTCGGAAAGGGACCGGGCGTCTCACCTGGGCCATGACCACCGCAAAACCAATATAACGGCCAACCACAAGGATCGGCCGGCAGAACCGGAACCATGCCACACGACCGATTCCGATCGTGGCGGTCCGGGAACCGGACAACGGACGCGAGCAAAAACGCTTCACCGGTATCGTTTCCGTGACCACAAGAAACAGCATTCCTTGCCATCCAACGAAAGAAACCACCACAGGACGAGACCCGACCCAGCAAGCGGGTCGGAAAGTGTGCCGCGTTCGCCCGTTAGTACCGGTCGGCTCCACCCCTCGCGGTACTTCCGGAACCAATGCGGCATCAGCCTGCAATTCACCGTCGAGAGCCAAGTCGGGATCCATCTCATGTGCAATCTTTACAGCCTCAATCACTTTATCCACAACTTCGTGCTTAGCAGAGCCTTTGGTTGAGAAGCTGAGCATTGCCACTTTCGGTTCCATGCCTACTACAGACTTAGCCGTGCGAGCTGTACAAACAGCAATCTGAGCCAACTGTTCTGCATCGGGCACCGGAGTCACAGCTACATCCCCCATTACCAAAATACCATTCTTTCCATATTCAGGAGCATGCGTCAACAACAACATTGCACCGGATACACAAGTAATGCCCGGAGTTGTCTTAATGATTTGCAATGCCGGACGAAGTACATCGCCTGTGGTGTTGCGTGCACCTGCCAACTGACCGTCAGCATCGCCATTCTTAATAATCAGACAGCCCAGATAGAGCGGATTAACTACCAACTTACGAGCTTCTTCGATAGTCATGCCTTTTTTCTTGCGAAGTTCACAAAGCAATTGCGCATACTCCTCTTTCTTCGGATGATTCTCCGGATCGATGATTGTAGCCTTGCTGATGTTTCCAAGTCCCCATTCTGTTGCACAAGCATTAATTTCATCCGGATTACCCAGAAGAATCAGGTCAGCAACTCCGTCTGTCAAAATTTGATTGGCAGCTTTCAAAGTGCGTTCTTCCGTACCTTCAGGAAGAACAATACGTT
>OHAI01000132.1_pt1 | contig 49719 bp, 41 predicted proteins | sample 1577091 | NCBI WGS metagenome assembly OHAI01 (sample SAMEA3541548, study PRJEB24748) | human gut metagenome | biome: human gut; feature: human-associated habitat; material: faeces | place: China | collected 2012
ATAATTAGTTTTATTTCTTTAAATTTGCGGTGCAAAGGAATGAATATTTATCGTTCCTCGCAAATATTTGATGAATTAAATGCATCTTTTTGCACATTTTTCACGGTTTTGTGCAGGATTTGGAGGGTTTATGAGTAAAAACATTGCTATTTTCGCTTCCGGTAACGGGACAAATGCAGAGAATATCATCCGTTATTTCCAAAATAGCGAATCGGTGAACGTAAAGCTGGTTTTGGCAGATAGGGAGACTGCCTTTGTTTTGGAACGTGCACGTAGACTGAATGTTCCGTTTGCCTGTTTGGACAAGGCCGCATGGGCGGATGGTACGGCTGTATTGTCTTTGTTGGAAGATAAAGGAATAGATTTTATTGTCCTTGCCGGTTTCCTTGCACGTGTGCCGGACTGTATCTTGCATGCTTATCCTAATAAAATTATAAATATTCACCCTTCCTTATTGCCTAAATTTGGCGGTAAGGGAATGTATGGCGGGCATGTGCATGAAGCTGTGGTGGCTGCCGGTGAAACGGAAACCGGTATTACCATACATTATTTGAATGAGCATTTCGATGAGGGCGAAATTATAGTGCAGTACAAATGCCCTGTCCTGCCGCAGGATACGGCAGAAGACGTGGCAAAGAAAGTGCATGCGCTGGAATACGAATATTACCCGAAAGTTATCGGCGGTTTGTTGTCGGAAGTGTGCTGATAACCTTTCGGGATATTGTTTTTGCGGAAAGAAGCGGCATGCTATTCCGGATGATTCACAATTGTGTATGCTTCTTTCTCTCTTCTTAAAGGATAGTCTCCCCGTAACTTCTCAAATAGTTCCGGATGCGTTTTGAGCGCATTGCTGTCTTGTCGGGGATCGTACATTTGTAGATAGGCGGCCGATAGGGTATCTGCTGTAATGCGCGGTTGGCTTGGGGCAGGAGGAATAATCTGATAGTCTGCCTGTACATTGAAATACCGGCACAGGGCATCCAGCGACATGCGGGTTGCATTGGCTTTGCCGTCTGCCGAATAGCCGGCGATGTGCGGTGTGCCGAGGAATACCTTATCCAATAAGGTGAGGTTTATGGCCGGTTCATTTTCCCAGACATCAATGATAGCATCCGAAACCAGTCCTGTTTCCAAAGCGTTCAGCAGTGCACCGGTCTCGATTATTTCTCCGCGTGAAGTGTTGATGATAACAGGCTTCCGCTTTAGCGATTGGAAAAAGGCGTCGTCGGCGAGATGACAGGTCTTGTATTTGCCTTCCCTATATAAAGGTACGTGGAAAGTGAGTATGTCGCATTCTTCGGCGAGTGTTTGCAGGGACGAAAAGCCTTGTTTCCCTTCTTTGTCCTCACGGGGAAGGTCGTTCAGTAAAACGCGCATCCCCAATTCCTGTGCCACTTTTGCAACTTTGCTGCCTACATTGCCTACTCCGATAATGCCGATAGTAACTTCCGGTAAATTGATACCTTTCAGCGTTTGCAGCAAAATTAAAGATGATTGCAGGTATTGGGCTACGGAGGCGGAATTGCAGCCGGGAGCATTTGTCCATGTAATACCGGCTTCGCGGCAGTATTCCGCATCGATATGGTCGAAGCCGATGGTTGCCGTAGCGATAAACTTAACCTTGCTACCTTCCAGCAATTCCCGGTTGCAACGAGTGCGTGTACGGATAATAAGTGCATCCGCATCTTTCACCAAAGAAGGGGTGAAGTCTTTTCCCGGTGCGTAGACTACTTCATCGGCTATTTTTTCAATGGCTTCCTTTATAAAAGGTATTTTATCATCGACAATTACTTTCATGATGCTTTTGTTTTATTGCAGGCAAAGTTAGAAATAATTCATGAGAACAGACATTTCTGATATAATAATGCATACCTTTGACAGATTGTTTAAAACATAAATTGATATACTGATGAAAACACTGATTGGCTTTGAGGAAATAGAGGATAAGATAATTACTCTTCGCGGGCAGAAGGTTCTTTTGGACAGGGATGTTGCCACTTTGTATGGGGTGGAGACGAAACGTGTGAATGAAGCCCTTAGAAACAACCTTGATAAATTTCCCAAGGATTATTGTTTTACGTTGCAAGTATCTGAAAAACAGTATCTGGTCGAAAATTTCGACCGGTTCTCCGTGTTGAAACATTCTACAGTTGAACCTAAAGCCTTTACAGAGAAAGGTCTTTATATGCTTGCTACCATTCTGAAAAGTTCTCGTGCTACAAATGCAACGTTTGCGATTATCGAGACTTTTGCCAAACTGCGCGAACTCTCCCGTACCTTGAACAACCTGCCGGATGCTTCCGAAGAGCAGCAGAAATCCTTGTTGGAGAAAAGCGGTGATTTGTTCTCCGATTTATTGGATAATAATCTTCAGGCAACAGACTCGGAAACAACGATTGAACTGAATCTCGCCGTATTGAAAGTAAAGCATACGGTAAAACGGAAAGCAGATAAGGAATAAATGAGGCAAACTGTTTGGCTGTGTGCAAAATATTGTATAGTTTTGTCAACTTGTGGGAATTTTGCAGCTTGTTGAACAAAGACTAATTAATTATATCCAATGAAGTGTATTCATATCATTACTCCTGTAAAGGACTCCATTGAATTGACGTTGCAAACGGTGGAAGCCATTGTTGCATCCGATTTTCAGACGCCGTTTACCTATACCGTATATAATGACTTCAGTACAGAAGAAAACACGGCTAAGTTACAGGATGCATCCGAAAAGCTGGGCTTTGAATTGGTAAATCTTGCGGAAATAACGGACCATCCCTCACCGAACTATCTGCTGGTATTGCAAATGGCACAGCAACGTGCCATCGAGGCGGAGGCAGGTTTGATAATCGTGGAGTCGGATGTTGTGGTAAAGAAGAATACATTGCAGGCTTTGTTCAACGGAGCGGCAGAACGGGCGGACTGCGGTATTGCCGCTGCCGTCACAGTCGATGAGAAAGGAGAAATCAACTATCCCTATCTTTTTGTGAAAGGTAAGGAAAACCAGGTGTTTCCAGAGAAAAAGCATTGCAGTTTCTGCTGTTCCTTGCTGACATTGAATTTCCTGAAAGCATTCGACTTCCATCAGTTGAATCCTGAAAAGAACTGGCATGATGTAACTGTTTCGCATCAATCTTTGAAAGAAGGGTTTAAGAATTACCTGTTTACTACGTTGCCGGTATTGCATCAGCCCCATGGCAGCCGTCCGTGGAAACAATTGAAATATAAGAATCCGTTGAAATATTACTGGTTGAAGTATACAAAGGGGTTGGATAAAATCTGATATATTTATGAAATCTGAAATGAGCCGGAAATCCGATATGTTTCATCCTTATACATTAGTTATTCACCCGGACTTTAAGGAGTTGGGAGATTTTATCTTGTCTTTGCCGGAACGTTTTGAGAAAAACGAAGGTATCGTTATTCATAAAGGACGTAATGAATTGAGAAAGATGGAATATGGCGGTCGGGAGTATGTTGTTAAATCTTTTCACCGCCCGAATATCATTAATTGCTTTGTGTACGGTATTTTCCGTCCATCCAAAGCGAAGCGTTCTTACGATCATGCCGAACTGTATCTTAAGATAGGGGTAGGGACTCCGCAACCGGTAGGATATTTCAATGTGCGCAGCGGCCTTTTGTTCGATAAAAGTTACTATGTGAGCTGTCTGTCAACATGTCCGTATGTCTATAACGACCTGTTCAGGCGGAAGTTTGACTATGAAGAGGAAGTTTTGCGTGAGATAGGGCGGGTAACTGCCGTTCTCCACGAACATGGATATGCCCATAAAGATTACGGACGTGAAAATATCCTATTTCAGAAAACACCGGAAGGCATTAAGCTGGAGATTGTCGACTTGAACCGTATGTTTGTCGGAACTATCGGCATGAAAGCCGGTTGCAAGAACTTCGAACGGTTGCCGGCTACCCCGCAGATGCATCGCTGGATGGCGGAGGAGTATGCAAAGGCCCGCGGTTTCGATGTGGAAAAGTGTTTTGAGCTGATGGTTGCTTACAGAAGTACTCAGCCGGGAAAGATTGATAATCTTTATTAAAATCGTCATGAATATTATAGCCGTAGTTGTCACTTATAATCGGATAGAACTGTTGAAGAGAACGGTTCGTTGCCTGCAACAGAATAAGCCTGTTTCCTCAATTGTAGTTGTCAATAACGGCAGTACGGATGCTACTGCCGAATGGCTGAAGACCCAATCGGGACTTACCGTTATCAATCAGGCTAATGTGGGGGGCTCCGGTGGTTTTTACACCGGTATGCAGTATGCATATCAGGCAGGTGCGGATTGGATTTGGTGCATGGATGATGATGTTTTTCCGCGTGCCGATTGTCTGGAACGGTTATTGCAGCATGCCGGTCGGGAAGATATAGGTATACTTGCTCCGCGCCGTTTGCAGGAGGGGAAGCTTTTCACGCATGAGTTTCAAGGGTATAACTTAACGAATCCTTTTGCTTCCATGTACACCGGGAAGCTGGCGAAACAGACTGTAACAGGGCCTGTGGAGATACAAGGAGCGGCTTTTGAGGGACCGTTTATCCGGCGTGAGGTTGTTGGGAAGATTGGCTATCCCAATAAGGATCTGTTTATCTTTTGTGATGATACGGACTATTGTCTCCGTACGGTACAGGCAGGATTCAGAATACTGTATGTTCCTGATGCGCTGATGGATAAGGAGAAGTTTTTCTCGAATGACAGTTGGAGCGAACGAAGTAAGAAGAAAAAGTGGAAACGTTTCTATCAGGTACGTAATTCCACTTATTTGAGCCATCATTATGGACGTAATTGGGCGGTAAGGTATCTTCGCGGTTTTAATGGAGTGGCGGGCTATATTTTGACGGCTCTTGTCACTTGTCCGTTTACCGATGCTTACCGATGGAGTGATATTCCTAAACTGTGGAAAGCTTATTGCGACGGGATACACGAAAGGCTGGGGAAGATAGACTGATTGACCGGTTGTCAGAATGCCTTATCGGTCAGGAGATGGGCATAGATTGTCTTTTTCCCGTTGCGGGTTTGCATGGCAAATGCTTTCTTGTAAGTCAGCTTGTGGAAGTGGTATTTGGTATAAAACGTTTCCATTGCTTTTTTATCATATTCCTGGTTTAAGCATTTAGAAAGATTACTCATGGGCTGTATCGGAATATTATTCACCATTTTCGATACGGCAGGAATATGTTTGTATGCTAAGGCAAAGAGGTAATCGATAAAAAGATAAGTTACAATCCGGTTGTTGTTTTTCCAATAATTGTAGAAAGCATCCAGGATGAAAGAGGGGAGAATATTGCCTTTACCGCAAGCAAGAAAGAAACCGGTCCATTTACCTTTTACCACGTTGCAGTTATTGGGGATGTGATGATGGCTGTAGTATGGCAGGCTCGTGTTGATTATCGAGTCTATATCTTTTGTGAGCAATATCGTGCTATCCAGCCATATGCCTCCATGCCGTTTTAATAAATTCATTCTTAGCAAGTCGGAAAAATGCGTGATTGTCATTTCGCGTTTGTACAATCTCTGCATGATAAAGTCGGGCATTGTTGCATATTCCTGAAAATTTTTCTCTGTTATCAGGATTACGGGGTGGTTGTCTGCATGCCGGCATATGGAGGAATAGCATGCTTTTACTATGTCGGGCATCTTCTTTTCTCCTTGCCACCAGCACACCCATATTGGAGATGTTGCGCCGATAGGTTCTTCCTTTTGGGGTGTTTGTTCCTTATAATGGTCAAGAACCTCATTTGTCTTATATCTGTAAAGTATAATGAGGGTAAGCAGATAATGTTTGCCTTTAGATATAACTTTTTGATCTATTTTTCTCAAGAATAACCTTAATTCTTTCATCGTTTCAGTAGCTTGTTTAGAATATTCCGAATGGCTTTGCTAATAAGTTTCAGGCGGTTCCTTTTTTTTAAGGAACAGATATAGGATGCTCCCAGGATGGTGTTCTTATCCCGGAATATTATTTTGGGAGTTGGGGGGAACCGTCCATTCTTGTGGGCGGCCATATTCTGTACTCAGAATTTTAATTTGCTTATCCAGCAGATATTTGTTCAGGTAAGATTCATCATGCCAGCGTGCTGTGATGTTTCTTTTTAAGTCGGTTTCCGTCATAAGGCTGCATTGTTCTAACAGTTCGATATAGGCCTTGCTCTCACCGCCGATTAGCCCGCCTTGATAATAGTGCTCGCCGCTGTTGTATGGTATGTATGCTTGTGAATTTTTTCTTCGCTCATAATGATATTTTTGCAATGGTTTGTTTCTATAGGTGTGCCATTCCAAACCGGTCAATGCCTCTTTCTCGGTCGGTAAAAATTCTTCGGGGGTTATTATTTGCAGAAACTCTGTATTGCCATTGAAAAAGAACAGATAATCAAAATGTTTGAGTTCTTCTTTGTGCCTTAGGAACATTTGGTAGCGGAACAGGACATTTTTGGGCCAGCCCAAATCTTCCTGGAACGAAACTTGTACATTAGTGCTGCTTTTTAACGGATAATCGGTGAATATGAAGTATTTCTTTTCATATTGAGGAAGAAACAACGATTCGCAACTGGAATAGAACTTATCCCAAAGTCGGATATATTTTCCGATACCCACATAAAGAATACCAATTTTCATAATTTATTGTATGCTGTCAGGTTGATTAATCGGTACTTTTATCCATTTGTCGGGACAGATGTCCGGTGTTTCGCAATGCCGGAACCAACGTTCGGGCATGATGACGGTTTTATTTTCCCGCGGGTTCAGCCATGCTCCCCACCAGCTGAACGTACTGTTACAGATAATGTGGTGACGGCAGCGGCTCATCAGCATCATATCCTGCCAGCTTTCTGTACCTTTGTTCCAGTCGATAAAGAAGACTTTTGGCAACGGCAGGTTTTCTTTCACCCAGGCAATGTCGTCCGAGAAAACATAGTAGGAGGGTTGGCTTATCCGTTTGTTCATTTCGGCTATGGCGTTGAGGTAATAAGGCAGTTGGCATACACAGCCGGTTGTTTTCCAATATTTGGGTTCCAGGTAATCTCCCCGGCGTACATGTATGGAAACCGCATTCTCATCATGGTCTATCTGTTCGGACATTTCCTTTGTTTTCCTGTTGGACAGGCTCGGATTGAATGTAAAAGCCTTGCGTATATCGTCTGCCATGTCGGCAAAAAAACGTTCCGACTGATAGAAACCCTTGAAATATAATAGAGGCCAGAAATACTTTTTATCATATGGAACAAGACTTGACGGGACTTGCTTGCGTTCATAGATTTTCTTGAAAAAGAGAAATTCAATAACCTTTTTTAAGGGTTGGTTGATACAGAATTCTATTGGGGGAAGATTGAAAACCCGATGCATCTCATAACCGTTATGGGCTTTGTAGTGCACCATATCGGATAAATCAATCCGGGTATTGCTGTAATGTTTTTTCATCCGCATATAGAAGGCGTAGATAAACATTTGATTGCCCAGTCCTCCGGTCATTTTAATAAATCTCATATCTCTGTTTTTGAGGAAAATGTTTTTTAAACGTTCGTTTAAAAAACATCTTTTCAAACGATTTTAAATTGTTCCTATTTGTATATATTTATAACTGTATTATATGTGCGTATCCTCAGATTGATACATTTTTATCCGTAAATGCGAAAAAAACGAGTCACAATATTTTTTAGATAGGAAATAACTTTTATCTTTGTGTTTTTTAAACGAACGTTTAAAAAACATTTCTTTTGACCATAAAACGGTATTAGATGAGTGATAGTCTGTTGTATAAGCTTCGTAGCGGCAAGCCCCCGAAGGCATTCTTCTTTTTAAAGGGATATTTGAAGCGGTGCATACCCGATTGCTTTTTCAGAATCCGGAGAAAGAGCTGTTTGGCACAAGTGGAGGCGCGGCCTGATAAGGATTACATTTATGAAAGGGTGAATTATTATAATAAGATGCAGTATCCGGTAGACCTGCCCGATACAATATTGCATGAGCATAAGCATAGCTATTATGTATATCTGGATAAGATAAAGAATTTCCGTCCGTCTACGTTTCACAAGGCATATTATTTCGATTTGCAGGATGTGGCCCGTTGGTTTGACCGCCAACTGCGCATCAGCTATATTCCCGGTGACGTATATTTTACTCCCGAATACCCTTCGATTGTAAAGAGCCGGCTGCTGAAGGAGGACAATGCGTATTCGGTTGTGCTTAAACTGGACAAACTGCGTCATTTTATATTTCTGAACGATCCTGTGCCTTTTTCACAAAAACGCAATCAGGCTATATTTCGCGGCAAGATTCGCCTTAGCCGCATTCGTGAGAAGTTCCTTCAAAAATATTTTGGCTCATCCATTTGCGATTGCGGCGTGGTGGGCAGGAACGAAGGTTATCCTGAGGAGTGGATGACTCCCAAGAAAACAATCCGTGAGCATCTTGATTATAAATTTATCATGGCGCTCGAGGGTAACGATGTCGCCTCTAATCTGAAATGGGTAATGTCGTCCAACTCTATTGCCGTAATGACGCGTCCTACCTGTGAAACCTGGTTTATGGAAGGAAAGCTGATTCCCGATTATCACTATATAGAGATTAAGGATGACCTTTCCGATTTGGAGGAGAAACTGAACTATTACATCGCTCATCCGGCAGAGGCGGAACAGATTGTCGAGCATGCCCATGAATATGTTTCCCAATTTTTCGATGCCGGACGCGAACGGCTGATTTCATTGCTTGTAATGGATAAATATTTTCAGGTAACCAAACAAACGTCAAATTGTTAACACCATTGTATGATACATATTGCTTGTAATATTGATGCTAATTTTATACAGCACTGTGCTGTTACGCTGGTCTCTCTGTTTGAGAATAATAAGCGTGCCGATATTTGTGTGCATATTGTAGCTCCGTACCTTTCGGAAGCGGATCAGGCTATTCTACGCAACCTGGCTGCTCCTTATGGCAATGAAGTCTGCTTCTACTATCCTCCGAAAGATCTGTTGCAATGCTTTTCCATAAAAAAGTTCGGCAAGCGGATTTCCATGGCAACTTATTACCGTTGCATGTTTTCATCTATTCTGCCCGAGAGTTTGGAGAAAGTACTTTACCTGGACTGCGATATTGTAATATTGGGAGATATTTCAGAATTCTGGAACACGGATTTGTCCGGGTGCGGTGCGGCTTGTGTCGAAGATATCGGCAAGGATGAGGATGAGCGTTACGAACGCTTGCACTATGATAAGTCCTGCTCGTATTTCAATGCGGGGGTACTGCTGATTAATCTTGATTATTGGCGGAAACATAAGGTCGATGTGCAGTGTGTGCGGTATTTCGAGACTTATCCGGAGCGTATCCAATTTAATGACCAGGATTTGCTGAATGTCGTCCTATGCAAGGACAAGGTCTTTGTTCCTTTGAAGTGGAACATGCAGGATGGCTTTTATCGCTACGGCATTGACAAACGGGTGGCCGACTGGCAGGCTTTCCGTGAAGAACTGCTGCATCCTGTCATTCTGCATTATACCAACAAGAAACCCTGGAATTATGACAGTATGCATCCGTTGAGGAATGAATACTATAAATACCTGGATATGACGCCCTGGAAAGGGAAACGACCGCTTTCTTCTGTAAAAGAGCGTTTAAAAAGGTACATTAAGTGCGTGCCTTATTTGTTGGGGCTTAGAAAACCCAAATATGTGAACCTCGGCAAGTAGCAGGCTGCGGTTCGGGATGTATCCTATGAAGCTGTTTGATAACTGATTAAGTGAGATGGTAAAAGTTTCTATTGTAATACCTGTTTATAATCGGAAGAATTTCCTGACTGTATGCATAAAAAGTTTGCTTGCACAGTCTTTTGAAGATTTCGAGATATGTCTGGTCGATGACGGAAGTACGGATGGCACCGGGCTTCTGTGTGATGAACTGGCGGAAAAGGATACTCGCATCAGGGTATTGCATGTGCAAAATGGAGGAGCAACCTATGCGCGTCAAAAAGGGGTGGAACTGGCAACAGGAGAATGGGTGCTCTTTGTCGACTCTGATGATACCATGCCTGCCGATGCTTTGCAACGTTTGTTTCAGGCGGCCTCGGAAGATACGGATATTGTAGTGGGTTTTTGCAGGAAAAAGCGCTTGTGGGGGGTAAACAGGCTTTCGCCGGCTTGTTACCGTAAGCTTTTAATCAAGGGCAGGTACAACATTTCGGCTACGTGCGGAAAGCTGTTCAGGCGCACGTTGTTTGATGAGTACACGCTACGTACACCCCGGGAGATTGTGATGGGAGAAGACATGCTTATGAACCTGCGGTTGGCGTTTGCATCATCCAAGCCGGTACGTCTGGTTGGCGGAAACAGTGTCTATAACTATATACAACATGGCGGGAATATAACGCATGTATTCAAACTTACGGCTGATTACGAGCACATCTTCCATAAGGAGAGGCTGCAGGCCATTCCCGAAGAAGAACATGCCCGCTATATGCCTGTAATGATTTACCGCAGGCTGAGGATGTTGCGCCGCATTCTGCGGTGTGCGCAAAAAGACAATACGGTTGGAGAGCTGCGGACTTCTGTTTTTGTGAAAGAGCTGATTGCAGATATCCATGCTACCCGTTATGCATTCTGGCGTTATCCGCACTGGAGGCTTTGGCAATTTCTCGTAAGTGCGGGTAAGTAAGGCGGAATCATAAACTCTCTTTTTCCCACAGCTTTAATGCCGCTGCCACCGTATCGTCCATGTCTGCATACGTATATTGCGCCAGTCTGCCGCCGAACAGCACTCTTTCCTGTTGCTGTGCCAGTTCTTGATACTGCTTGAAAATCAGGTTGTTTTTTTCGTCATTTACCGGATAATAAGGCTCTTTCCCCTGTTCAAAATCATCGGGATATTCATAGGTGATGACGGTAGAGCGCTGTTTGCCGAACTCAAAGTGCTTATGTTCGATGACACGGGTATAAGGAGTTTCGCGGTCGGTATAGTTTACGACCGCATTGCCTTGAAAGTCTTCTATATCCGTGAGGTGTTTGTGTTCGAATCGCAGGCTGCGATATTCCAGGTGTCCGCATGCATAATCGAAGTATTCGTCTATGCAGCCGGTGTAGAGCACCTTCTCCGCCAAAGCGTCCAGCTCTTTGCGGTGCGCCATGTAATCGGTTCCGGTGCGCACCTCGATGTTCTCCAGCAAGGCACCGATTAAACGGTTATATCCTCCCATGGGAATGCCCTGATACGGGTCGTTGAAGTAGTTGTTGTCGAAAGTCATGCGCACCGGCACACGCTTTATTATCTCTGCCGGCAGCTCGCGTGCGGGCCGTCCCCACTGTTTTTCGGTGTATCCCTTTATCAGCGTCTCGTAGATGTCGCGTCCGCAGAGCTTCAGCGCCTGCTCCTCAAAGTTGGCAGGACACTCTATCGAGGCGTACTCGGCGCGCTGCTTCTTGAGCATCTCCTCAGCCTCGGCAGGTGTGCGCGTGCCCCACAGCTGATAAAAAGTGTTCATGTTGAAGGGCAGGTTGTACAGCCTGCCGTTGAAGTTGGCCACGGGCGAGTTGGTGAAGCGGTTCATCTCAACCAGCCGTGTAACATATTTCCACACCTCCTTCTTGTCCGTGTGGAATATGTGAGCACCGTATTTATGCACGTTGATGCCCTCAATGCTCTCGCAGCGGATGTTGCCTCCGGTGCTGTCGCGCCTGTCTATCACGAGGCACTTGCGTCCTGCCTTGCGCGCCTCGTGGGCAAACACTGCCCCGAAAAGGCCGGCTCCGACAATAAGGTAATCGTATTTTTTCATAGTAACAAGTGTTTTTTATGTGCCAGCATGCTGCCGCCAGTGCTGCGGCGTGCGCCTTTCAGCGCTTTTTCTGCTTGCCGGTTATCTTTCTGAAAGCTTTCTTGAATTTGCCCGTTACGGCCCGCTTGTGCTCAAACTCGTCGAGCTTCTTTATCACCAGCGCCACGGTCTTGTCGGCGTCGAGGCCTCTTATTTGGGCGTAGCGCCTTATCACATAGTCCATGAGCCGCTTGTCGTGCGTGAGCCGTTTCAGGTTTTCGGCGCAGTCGTCTTCCGTCGGCTGTATGAACTTTGAGCGGTTGGTGTCTATCAGCCAGAAGCTGAAGCCGCCGTCGGCAGTCCTCTCATACAGTATGTTCGTAAGGTTCAGGTCGCCGTGCATCACTCCCTTTTCGTGCAGCCGTGCCAAGAGATGAGCCAGCGCGTCGGCCGCGTCGCGGTCAAAGTCGTCGCGTCTGAGCAGGCCGGTGAGCGGCGGCAGCATGCACGACTCCGACACAAAGTAGCAGTCGGACATCAGTATGCCGTTGCCAAGCTCAAGATATGCCACTTCGCGGGGCGTGTTGAATCCCCTCTCGCGCAGCATGGCGGCAAAGAGATATGCCCTTGCGGCCTTGCTCTTCTTGAAGAACGAGTAGGCCACGCGCTGCACGGGGTTGGGCCGCTTGTAGTGTTTCACCACGAGCGTGCGGCCGTCAACGCAGAACGACTTCACCGTGTTGCGTCCCTTGTAGAGCGTAGTGCCACCTTGACTGAACGTCTGAGGCAGGCTGCCCACAAAGCCGCTGAGCGCGCTGAAGCCGCTGCCTACCGTCATGGTCATTATCTTTTCCTTGCTCATGGGCGGCTCAGAGGTTAATGTTCTCGTAGTGCTTAAACCACTCGATGAAGTTCTTTATGCCCTCGTGCAGCGCAACCTTCGGCTTGTAGCCTATCTCTGTCTCGAGCTTTGTGGTGTCGGCCCAGGTGCGGCTTACGTCGCCCGGCTGCATGGGCAGTAGTATCTTTTCGGCCTTGCGGCCCAGGTTTGTCTCTATTTCGGCTATGAAGTCGGTAAGGCTTACGGGGCTTCCGAGGCCTATGTTATACACCTTGTAGGGCAGTCCGTTTGCCGTTCCCGTTCCGTCGGGCGTCTTGTCGAGCACCATGATGGTGCCGTTGGCAATGTCGTCGATGTAGGTAAAGTCGCGCATCATGTCGCCGTTGTTGAACACCTTGATAGGCTTGCCGCTGCTTATGGCTCTTGCAAACAGCATGGGGGCCATGTCGGGGCGTCCGGCGGGGCCGTATACGGTGAAATAGCGCAGGCCGGTGCAGGCTATGCCGTAGAGCTTGCAGTAGGCGTGGGCCATCAGTTCGTTGCTCTTCTTGCTTGCTGCATAGAGGCTTACGGGACTTATCACGACGTCGTCTTCGGAGAAAGGCACCTTGCTGTTCATGCCGTAGACCGAGCTCGACGAGGCATAGACGAGATGCTCCACGTTGAAGTTGCGGCAGCACTCGAGTATGTTCAGAAAGCCAATCCAGTTGCTGTGCATGTAGGCATATGGGTTCTCTATCGAGTAGCGCACGCCTGCCTGTGCCGCCAGATGTATTATCTTGTCAAACTTAACCTGGTCGAACAGCATGTCGAGGGCGCCCTTGTCCTCGATGTCGAGGCGCAGAAACGTGTAGTTGGACCATTTGGTGCTCACCGTGCGGTGGCCCATGCGCAGGCTGGCGTCGGCCTCTATCCCTGCCCGGCGCAGGCGGTAGAACTTCAGCTCGGGCGAGTAGTAGTCGTTGATGTTGTCGATTCCCACCACCTCGTCGCCTCTTTCGGCCAGCATTTCGGCGCAGCGGCTGCCAATGAATCCGGCCGCGCCGGTTACGAGTATCTTCATCTTCTGTTGAGTTTTTATCTGTTCGGGAGCCTTACTCCTTGCTCCGTTGTCATTCAGTTGTTGTCCTTCTTCTCGAGATAATCAGTTATCTTTCTTGCCACTACGCTCCAGTCGAAGTCGCGTATGGTGCGCAGTCCTGCCTCGCCATACTTCCTTCTCAGCTCCTCGCTCTGGTAAAGTTCCTTGATGTGGCGTCTGAAGCAGAAGCGCCAGCGTGCCGAGCGTATGCCGTTCTCCTTGTCGCGCAGCAGGTCGAGCGTGCCGGCCTTGGTGGCTATCACGGGCACGGCGCACGCCATGGCCTCGGCCACGGTGTTGTTCCATCCGGTGTAGCGCGGGTTCTCGGCCGACACAAAGCAGTCGGCACGGTTGAAGAGCTCCCAGTTGCGGTCGAAGGGATGGCCTACGACAAACTCGAAGGGGCACTTGCACGTAAACTCCTTTATGCGGCGTGCGGCGCCTTCGTCAACCGGCGTGTCATAGAGGAGCAGCTTTATGTTGTAGCCCTGCGCATAGAGCTTTTCGCACGCGCTGACCACATAGTGGGTGCCTTTCACGCGCTCCACGATGCGTCCGTATGCCATGACGACGAACGGGCGGTCTTTCACCTCATAGCTCTCCTTGGGCTTATAGTTGGCAACGGTTACGCCGCCGATGGCCTTGAACGACTCGCGGCCGAACTTCTTGAGGTCGTACTCGTATACGTTCGACGAGCATGCGAACACCTCTACCTCGGGATTTTTCATCAGCTTGGCCACGTTGTCGCTCTTTCTGACGTGATAGAATATCTTGTGGCGCGCATCAGACTCAAGCACCATGGGCATCATCTTCACCGTGGTGGTCCACAGGGCGTCGAGCTTTGTGCCTTTAATCTTGTCGAAGGTGCTCATCTCGCCCTTGAAGTCGAACCAGTCGGGGCCCTTGCCGTCGGGTGTGAACACTATGAAGCGGTGGCCCTGCTCGACAAAGATGTTGCCGAGCTCGAGAAAGCGCTTAACGCCGCCGTAGAGCTTTGTGTGGGGCAGTAATACTCCTAATATCATATATAGTTGTTGTTAATTCGGATGAAATTTTATATTACCTTTTGCCGTGCTGCCGGCATTCTGTGTATCGCATTGATATTCAATGACTTGCAATATGCCGTCTTTTGGCTTGCAATATGTGGCCTTTCAGCCTGCAATATGTGGTCTTTCGCAATGCGATATGTGGCCTTTTGTATTTCAGTCTGCCGGCAGGCCTGTTTTGTATGGTGCCGGCATGGCTGCGGGCTTATTGTCTTTTGTCGTTGTCCCAGAACTTCCACAGCGGTCCGAAGTCCTTTGTCAGCATCCACCACAGAGCCTTCAGACGTCCGCGCAGGATGTTGGCCTTCAGATGGCCGTCGTGCCTGTAGGCGTCAGTAAGGCGGCTGTCGAAGTCGTGTCCCTTGTAGGTGAAGATGCGCCTGAAGGTGGAGTTTGTCATGCCCCACTTGAGCAGAAACTGCATCTGGCCCATGTTCTTGCGTATGCGGGTGGTAGATTTTGTTTCGAAGTGATACACGCGGCTTGCCGATATGCCCTTCATCATCCTTATGCCGCAGAGATACAGCTTGGCGGTGAAGTCGGGGTCGCTGTACATTCCGGGCGAAAGCTCTATGCTGTAGCCGCCCACGAGGTCCCATATGTCGCGGTGAACGATGTTCGGCGGCAGCGTTGCGCCCATCCAGTCGTTCATCTTATAGGTGCGGAACTCGTTGAGCAGGTCTTGCTCCCTGAATGTCTCAGGCGTGTCGCCATAGTCGGCGTTTATTATCGAGTCGCCCTTTGTGCGGGGCTGTATTGTCGTCGACGACAGGAAGAACCGGTTGTCGGGCAGCGCCTTTATCTCGTCATACAGCGCCTTGTCCCATTCAGGCAGCGCATACATGTCGTCGTTGATGAAGAGCATATAGTCGGTCTTCACCTTGCTGCGCATCATGTTCATGGCCAGGCACACGCCCACGTTGGTCTGCGAGTGGGTGTAGTCGAGGCCCTGCTGCCTCACCCATTCGAGCGTGCCGTCGCTTCCGTCGTTGACGTGTACTATAATCTGGTGCCTGTATGTAGAGTTCTTCCTTATGCTGTCCACGCATATCTTAAGGAAGGGCAGGTTGTTCCATGTGGGTATGAGTATGGAGAATATTTCGCCGTTCATAGTCGTTACGTTATTTTGCAGGGCTTCGGCGGCGGCATTGCTTATGTCCGCCCGTGCCTTTGCTTTGTTTGTATTATATGGTTATAGCCCCTTTGGCGTGTCCTTGCCGTCAGATGCCGAGCACGTCCCTGTAGACGTTCATCACCTGCTGGGCCACGTTGTTGCCCTCAAATCGCGTTATATACTGGCGGCTTGAGGCTATGCGCTCCTCGCGTCCGGGTACTCCCTTGACAACCTGCTTTATGGCTTCGGCCATGGCATAGACGTCGTCGGGGTCGACATATATGGTGCCGTTGCCGCCTGCCTCCTCAAGACAGCTGCCCGTGCATGCCACAACGGGCAGTCCGCTCTGTATGGCCTCGATGACCGGAACGCCGAAGCCCTCGTAACGTGAGGGGTAGACGCACGCCTCGGCCATCTGATAAATGGCGGGCAGGTCTTCGTTGGGCACGTTGTGAAGTATCTTCACGCGGCTTTCGAGAGCGTTCTCCCTGATATACGCCTTCACCTTTTCGGTGTATGAGGTGGCCTTGCCCACTATCACCAGACTTATGTCCTCGGGCAGCATTCTCAGTGCCTTCACGGCCAGCAGCACGTTCTTGCGCTCCTCGATGGTGCCCACGTTGACGATATACCGTTCGGGCAGCATGTAGCCCGTGTGCACCTCGTGCATCTTCTTCTCGCCTTCGCGCATCTTGTAGCGCGAGCCGCAGCTCTGATATATAACGTCTATCTTCTCGGGGTTTACGCCTCCGTAGAGCATTATGTCGCGCTTGGTGCATTCGCTGATGGCTATTATGCGGTCGGCCTCGGCGCAGGTCTTTCTGAACTTCCACGCATAAATCTTGGTGTCGGGCCAGTTGTACCATTCAGGATGACGCATGAAGATGATGTCGTGAATGGTAACCACGGTCTTTATGCCGGCCTTCTTTATGCCTATGGGCAGCTCGCCCGAGAGTCCGTGATAGAGTTTTACGCCGTCGGCGCAGAGGTCGTCCACCATTGAGTGCATGCGCCACCATGCCTTCTGCAGGCCCGAAAGGCTCCTGCGGGGATACACGAATCTTACGCCTGCCGACTCTCTTACCTGGCTTCTCAGCGCGCTGTCGCCCTTGTCGGGGGCGTATAGGTTGAGCTTTATGTCGGGCGTTATAACCTCCGAGAGGTCGTTGATCAGTGTGCGGGCGTAGCTTCCCAGTCCGGTGCGGTTACATACAATGCGCTTGGCGTCGTATCCTATAATCATATTTTACATATTTTGTTGCGGGCTGCATTCTGCCTGGCCGCCGTGCCGGCTTGCGCCGTCTTGCCGTTCCAGGGCACTTTGCCGCATGCTTGACGCTGTTGTGCAGCGCGGCGTGTGCCGGCCCATTAATGTTATATGTTTCACGTGTGACAGGCTTTCGGCCTACTTTCTCACCACGTGTCCGTTTTCAATCTTGAACTCTTTGTCAAACTCCTCCCTCGTGCGTTTCCAGCGGTTGTGGCTCCACAGATAGAAGCGCGGCTCGCGCCTTATGGTCTGCTCGAGCATGACAAAGAACTTTTTGGTTATCTCAAACTCAGGCATTTCGCCGGGCTTGTCGGTCATGAGCTTGAAGGTGTAGATATATTTTCCGCGTTCGGGGCGTTCAACGTCGATGTAGAACACGGCGTTGTTCATCTTGCGCATTATGCGCTCGGCGCCCGTGAACACAGGTGTGTCGTGGTTGAGGAACGGCAGCCACAGGTGGATGTTGCGGTAGCGGGGTGCCTGGTCGGCTATGTAGCCGAAGAGATTCATGAGGTTCTGGCTGCGGAACGACACGAGATACCTCAGTATGTCCTTCTTGGGGACGCACACTCCGCCCATGCTCTGGCGCATGTTGATGAACAGGCGGTCGAAGAGCTGGCTGCGCAAGGGGTGGTATATCAGTCCGATTACGGCCTCGGGATGCTTCTTTATGACAAGGCCTGTGGCCGAGAGCAGCTCCCAGTTGCCGTAATGTCCGAGTATGCCGGCGCAGGTCTGGCCTCTGTCGAAGCACTCCTCAATCTTGTCGATGCCTCTGAACTCTATGCGGCTGAGCAGCTCCTGACGGCTGACGGACATGAGCTTGACGGTCTCTACGAAGTAGTCGCAGAACCACTTGTAGAATCCGCGCTCTATGCTGATGCACTCCTCGAGGCTCTTCTCGGGGAATGCCGATGTTATGTTGCGTCTGACGATGTCGCGGCGGTAGCGCACTATGTGGTAGAGAACGAGGTTGGCGATGTCTGATATCACATAGAGGGCCCTGTAAGGCAACTTTGACACCAGATAGAAAATGCCGTAGATTATGTTATATAAAAACTCTTTCATTCCTCTTTCTCCGGTTAGTTGATTACAGTGTCTGCATGTCGTTCAGCTTCTTGTAGTAGCCGTCGATGGCGAGCAGCTCCTCGTGGGTGCCGCGCTCAACGATCTCTCCCTCGTGTATGACGCATATCTCGTCGGCGTTCTTGATGGTCGACAGGCGGTGGGCAATGGCCACCGTGGTGCGCGTCTTCATCAGATGCTCGAGCGCGTCCTGCACCAGTCGCTCGCTCTCGGTGTCGAGAGCCGACGTAGCCTCGTCGAGGATGAGTATCGGCGGGTTCTTCAGTATGGCGCGGGCTATGCTCACGCGCTGGCGCTGTCCGCCCGAGAGGCGTCCGCCGCGGTCGCCGATGTTGGTGTCGTAGCCGTGTTCCGACTCCATGATGAAGTCGTGCGCGTTGGCTATCCTTGCGGCGTTCTCTATCTGCTCCTGCGTGGCGTTGTCTACGCCGAACGATATGTTGTTGCGGAAACTGTCGTTAAACAATATGGCCTCCTGGTTTACGTTGCCTATGAGCGAGCGCAGGTCGTGCAGTCCCATGTCCTTCACGTTCACTCCGTCGATGAGCACCTCGCCCTCCTGCACGTCGTAGTAGCGCGGTATGAGGTCTACGAGCGTCGACTTGCCGCCGCCGCTCTGGCCTACGAGCGCCACGGTCTTGCCCTTCTCGATGGTGAGGTTGATGTTGCGCAGAACCCACTTCTGGTCGTACTTGAACGACACGTTGCGGAACTCTATCTTGCTCTTGAAGTCGGTTATGTGCACCGGATGCTCAGGCTCCTTGATGTTGCTCTCGGCCATGAGTATCTTGTCCACGCGCTCCATTGAGGCCAGACCCTTGGGTATGTTGTAGCCCGCCTTCGAGAATTCTTTCAGCGGATTGATTATGCTGTAGAGTATAACGAGATAGTAGATGAACGTGGGGCCGCTCAGAGTCATGTTGTTTAGCACCAATACACCGCCGAACCAGAGCACTATGACAATCATCACCGTGCCGAGAAACTCGCTCATAGGGTGGGCCATCTGCTGGCGGGTGTTCACGCGGCGTATGTTCTCGCGGTATTCAGAGTTAATCTTGTCGAAGCGGCGGTTCATCTTCTCCTCGGCGCAGAAGGCCTTTATGATGCGCAGTCCGCCAAGTGTTTCCTCCACCTGGCTCATCGTGTCGCTCCACAGCGACTGTGCCTTTATCGACTTCTGCTTCAGCTTGCGGCCCACAAAGCCCATGAACCAGCCCATGATGGGCACTATGACGAGCGTGAAGAGCGTCAGCTGCCAGCTGATGACGAGCAGCGTGGCAAAATAGAACACTATCAGTATGGGGTTCTTGAAGAGCATGTCGAGGCTCGACATTATGGAGTTCTCAATCTCCTGCACGTCGCCGCTCATGCGCGCTATGATGTCGCCCTTGCGCTCCTCGGAGAAGAATCCGAGCGGCAGCGACGTAATCTTGCGGTAGAGCTGGTTGCGTATGTCGCGCACCACGCCTGTGCGTATAGGAATTATCGTGGCCGACGAAAGGAAATAGGCACCCGTCTTCAGAAACGTCATGAAGGCCAGAAACAGGCCTATGACGAGCAGCGTTGTGGTGGCGCCCATGCTCCCGATCATCTCGTAGATATAATAATTGGCGTTGTTTATCAGCACATCTTTCATGTTGCCGCTGCCCCAGTCCATCAGTCCGGCAGGCACGCTGGCCGCCTGAGTCTTGAAAAGTATCTGCAGGATTGGTATTATGGCCATGAAAGAAAAGATGTTCAATACCGCCGAAAGGATATTAAACACCACCGTCAGTACCAGGTATTTTTTGTAGGGAGGTACAAAACGGCGCAATACTTGTAAAAATTCTTTCATCTATCCGTGGGTTGTTCTTTTTATGGAATTTAGGTTTATTCCGGTTGCAAAGATAGTGTTTTTGTGCAAGAAAACAAAATATGGCGGCCGTTTTAGTTCATTATGGGGCTGTCTGAGGGGCCGCAAAGGCGATATGGGGGCTGTTTGAGGGGCTGATCCATGCCGGTTGTCATACTGCCGGAGCATGCCGGAAGGCACGCCGCTGCCGGCTTTTCCGTGTTCTGTCAGCGCCTTGCAGCGTGAAGGACTGATGCCGTTAGTTACAGTTTCGTGCCCCTGTCGTGCGGCTTGTAGGGCGGCGCTTCGGGGCGGAATGTGTCGGGCTGTATAACGCATTGATACACAGTGTGTTGCAAAAGGCCATGTTTCGGGCTCTAAAAGATGACCTTTTAGGCTGCAAAAGACGGTCTTTCGGACGGCGAAAGGTGCCCTTTCAGAACATGAAAGGCGGCCTCTTGATGATAAGAGTGCCGCCTTTCTCTTCAAAGTTAATATTATCGTGCTTCCAATTAGTCGGTTTTATGCCTCGCCGCCGTCTGCGAGCACGCCTTTGAGCGTTGCGCTCGAGCTGTCGGTTATCCTTACCCTTACGGTCTGGCCGATGTGGCAGTTGCCCTTGTCGAACACCACCACCTTGTTCTGGCCTGTGCGTCCGAAGAGCTGTTCGCGGCTGCGCTTGCTGAAGCCCTCTATCAGCACGTCGAACTCCTTGCCTACGTCCTTTGCGTTCGACTCTGCCGACAGCTTGGTCTGCAGCTCTATCATCTCTGCCAGGCGGCGCAGCTTAACTTCCTCAGATACGTCGTCGGGCAGGTGCTTCGATGCGTATGTGCCGGGGCGCTCGCTGTATTTGAACATGAAGGCAGAGTCGTAGCCCACCTCACGCATCAGCGAGAGCGACATCTGGTGGTCTTCCTCAGTCTCGCTGTGGTAGCCCACGAATATGTCGGTAGATATGGCGCAGTCGGGTATTATGCGGCGTATGGCCCTCACGCGGTCCATATACCACTCTCTTGTATATTTGCGGTTCATCAGCTTCAGTATGCGGTCTGATCCGCTCTGCACGGGCAGATGTATGTGATGGCAGATGTTTGGCATCTCGGCTATCACGCGCAGCGTGTCGTCGCTCATGTCCTTCGGGTGGCTCGTGGTGAAGCGTATGCGCATGTCGGGCACGGCCTCTGCCACCATGCGCAGCAGTGCCGGGAACGCCACTTTCTCGCTCTTTGCGTCGCCTTTGCCGTCGTTACCCTCGCTGTTTACTTTTTCATTTTTACTTTTTAATTCTCCTAAGTAGGAGTTCACGTTCTGTCCGAGCAGCGTAACTTCCTTGTATCCGTGTTCGTGCAGGTCGCGCACCTCGCGCAGAATGCTCTCCACGTCGCGGCTGCGTTCGCGTCCGCGGGTGTAAGGCACGATGCAGTAGTGGCAGAAGTTGTTGCATCCGCGCATGATGCTCACAAATCCGCCCACGTGCGGTCCGCATATTCTCTGCGGCATTACGTCGCGGTAAGTCTCTGTGGTAGACAGCTCGATGTTCATCGCCTTGTGTCCCGTCTCGGCCTGAGCTATTAGGTCGGGCAGGGTGAGATAGGCGTCGGGGCCGGCCACGAGGTCGGCATGATGGTTCTCGAGCAGGTCTTCCTTCACTCTCTCGGCCATGCATCCCAGCACTCCGATAATCATTCTTCTGCCCTTGCGCGTCATGGCGTGCAGGGTGTCGAGGCGGTTGAGCACTTTCTGTTCGGCATTGTCGCGCACGCTGCACGTGTTCAGAAACACGGCGTCGGCTTCGTCAACGCTTTCGCACAGTTCATATCCGGCCATCTTCATCACCGAGGCCACAACCTCGCTGTCGGCCACGTTCATCTGGCAGCCGTAGGTTTCTATAAATAGTTTCTTCATCTTCGTTGTTATTGGTGTTTTATGGTAATGGGAGCAATGGGACGTATGAGACTTATACTTTGCCGGCTGATGCCGCCTCGCAGGGCTTGCGGCTGTCGTCGCCGGGCGTCCGCTCACTCTCTTTCATCGCCCAGTATTATCTTTGTTATCTCGGCCATGAGGCGCGCGTTGTCGGCGTCGCTCATCTTCGAGTCTTTTATCAGTATGGCTATGGCCACCTGTCTGCCGTCGGGCGTGGTCACCACTCCGGCGTCGTTGTCGGCCATCTTGGTGCCGTCAGCCATGCGGAATCCAGTGCCGGTCTTGTGTGCCAGCGTCATTCCTTGGCTCAGTCCGGCCTTTATCTTGTCGGCTCCCGTGGTGGTTGCGGCCAGCGCCTGCTTTATGCAGCGGTCGTATTCGCCGCTGAGCAGACGGCCGTCGTACAGTTTTCGGAGCAGCCACACCACCGACTCGGGTTTGCTCCAGTTGGCATAGCTGTTTATCGGTGCTTCATACATCGTGGCCTCCGTCTCCGACAGATGGCAGTCTTTTATGCCCATGGCGTGTATCTCGCGGTCAACGCTGTCTATGCCTCCGGCCATGGCTATCAGTATGTCGGCGGCGTTGTTGTCGCTCTCGGCTATGGCGTAGCGTATCAGCTGCGGCAGCGTTATGCTGAACCTGCCGTCGGGATGCAGCTTCATCAGCGGACTGTATGTGTCCTTGCGCATCTGCTCAGGCGTTATGTTGAGCGTCGTGTCCACCGCTGCGCCCCTGCGCTCCATGTCTTTCAGCAGGGCAACGGCCACGTGGAGCTTGAACACGCTCATCAGCGGATACAGCCTTTCGTTGTTCATGCTGTGCATGGCGTTGCCTTCCATCCATGCCACGCCTATCTCGGCATCCTTGCCTTCAGCGAGTTTCTTTATGGCTGCAAGCTTCTTCTGCCCTTCGTATTGCGGCATTTCAGCCGTCACGGCAGCGCCTTCCGCCGTGCTTTCATAGCCACTTTCGCGGCCAGCAGCCTGCGTTCCGGCGCCGCACATAAGGCATAGCGCAGCTGCGGCTGCCCTCATCGTTATCTCTTTAAGCATTGTCTTTGCTCCTATGTTATGTCGCCTTTTCCGGCCGTATGCATCAATGCGTGCAGCAGCCGGCTGCCTTTGGCGCTTATTTCGTTACTGAAGTTATCTTGTTGCGCGTGCCTCTCATGTTGGTGAGGAAAGCCTTTGCCGAACCGAACTTCAGGAACATGTCGAGCCTTACGGGTATGTGGTTGGCGTCGTCGGTTACGAAGAAGCGCGCTATCTCGCGCCATTCGCCCTTGTCCTTCTCGGTGTACGACAGTTCGAGGCAGCGGTATTTCACGCCGTTGTCGGCCTTCACGGTCTTGCGTCCCATGAATTTCAGCTTCGCCGGGTTAAGTCCGTTGCCGTCGGCAATGGGGAAGTCAACCACGTAACCCTTCTTCCAGTTGGCCGGGTCGAAGCTGCGCGCCCTGAGAAATATGTTCATCATGTCGTAGACACACTCGCCGGGAGTCACCGTGCGCTTCTCCACCTTGCCGTCCTTGTGCAGCCGGCTCTGTGTTATCTTGCACTTTCCGCCCGGATAGCTGTACCACACCTGGTCTACGGTGTAGCGTTTTCCTTCGAGCGCTCCCTTGCGGTAGTAGAGCGGTGCGAGGTTGGTTGTTGAATAGCAGAGCAGCGTGTCGCGCATCACGAACATCTTGTCCATCTTGCTGTTGCCCCTTGTGGTGAGGCTGGCGCGGTAGGCCTGCTGCCCGTTATACTTGCTTTGCACTATCGACATCGAGGCGGTGCCTACTCTTACCCATACAAACTTCCAGTTGTAGTACAGGTTGTATGACAAGAACTCGCCCGACTTGAAGGCTGTGTTTCTGAAGCTACACTGCGCCATGGCTGCCACGGCAGTTGCAATCAGCATTATTGCCAGTGTGAGTGTTCTTAGATGTTTCATGATATGTGCATTTTTGTTTGTGTCCTGTTCTTTCCGTGCCGGCCGGCGGCTTGCTGTCAGCGTGCCTGTCGTGCGTGCCGTCAGTTGCCCGGATATGGTATGCCCATGCTCTTGGCCCGGTCGAGGTTACGCTTCTTTATGGTCTTTTCCTGTTCGGGCTTCTGCTTTGTTATTTCCATGGGCTTTTGCTTTTCGAGGCTCCGTGCCGTTGGATTCCACGTCAGGTTGAGGTCCCATTTAGCCTTACATTCTATCTTTTCGGGATAGTAGTAGGTGGTTTCGGCCTGGCGGTCGGCGGCATATTCGCCCGTGTCCCACTTGCCGTTCTTGTTCGAGTCGATAAACATCCTGGCGTAATATGTGCCCGGCTTTACGTAGAAGAACGACGCGTTGCCGTCGGTTGTGGTCGTCTCTTTCACCACTTCGTCAGAGTTGTTGAGCATCTGTACCACCACCGTGGTGTCGGCCATGCCCGTTATGTTAAACATAAGCGTGGCAAAGGCGTCTTCGGTCTGTATCTTGAAGCCTGTCTTGAACGGCGCGGTGGTCTTGCCGTAGATGTCGGTGAAGGCCATGGTGTCGGTCTCCAGACTGTATTCCGTGCCCGGCCGCCACTCTCCGAGCAGCTCGTAGATGCGGTTGGTGCCTGCCTTCTGCCGCAGCACGAACGGCGATTTATACCACAGCGTGTCGTGCTTCGAGTAGAGATGTATGCAGGCCGTGTCCACCTTCTGCAGCGGTGTGGGCATCTCGATGGTTATGTTCTGGTCGGGCGCAGGCTCCGACTGCACGTTGTATTTGGGCTCGAGCGCCTCGGTGGGCATCTCCGTCTGGTATTCCTTGCCGCGCTTCTTGGCTTTCTCCTGTGCCTTCTGCCACTCTTCAAACTGCTCTTTCTTCTGCTTCATGCGCTTCTCGTAAGGCTCCTTAGACAGCACGTCGAGCGTGTCGGTCTGCATCTGCAGCACTCCAAGCGTGTCGGTGGCGAGATATTTCAGTTCCATTCTGAGCGTGTCCTGGTTGACGAGCGTGGTGTCCTTCAGCCAGTAGGTGATGGTGTCCTGCTTCTCTGTCGTCTCAATGATGAAGGCGTCCTGCTCGTTGAAGTTGAGTCCTTTAATCTCCGGCAGCTGCTTGTTGCCGTAGCTGAAGTAGAGCGTGAAGCGGTTGGCATAGGCTCTTTCGCTCTTCAGCAGGTATCGGTCGGTCTGCTCTTCGGTGAAGGCTCGCAGCACGATGTCGTCGGGCAGGAAGTGGGTGTAGGGCACCCGGCGTATGGAGTCGATGCGGAGCGAGTCGCGCCAGATGGTGTCCTGCCTTATGTCGGGCTTGAAGGTTGGCTCTATTATGTCGTGATTGAAGGCCAGCTGTTCGCTCTTCTGATTGAAGATATAGTTGTTGTCGGCGTCAGAGAGCGCGTATATGCGGTATTTTCCGGTGGCAATGCCTTTGATGATAAACTTGCCGCGGCTGTCGGTTCTCGACACTCTGAGCATGGGCTGGCGTGTGAATATGCTGTCGCTCAGGTCGCTGTAGAGGCCTACGAGGATGCCTTTTATGGGCTCGAGGTTCTGCGCGTTGAGCACGTATCCTGCCACTTCGAGCGTGTCGATGTGGTCGCCTGTCGAGAAAGTGTAGGTGTAGTTGCCCAGCGGGTTGCTCTCGTTGTTGTCGCTGATGGCGTCGGAGAAGTCGACGGTGTAGGTGGTGTTGGGCTTGAGCGAGTCTTTAATCTCCACCACGATGCGCTTTCCGGCGGCCTTTATCTCGGGCGTCTCGATCTGCGGAGGCGATATGACGACCTTCTCGGTGGGGTTGTCCACCTGGATATATTCGTCGAAGTTGATGCCTATCTTGCGCGTCTTGACGTTTATGCTCTTGTCGGCGGGCGAGCTGCCGGTTATTCTTGGCGGCGTCTCGTCATACCATCCGCCGTCGGGCTGTCCCATCCTGGCGCACGACGTGATTATCACGGCGGCCATGAACGTCAGCAGGGCCAGTGCGCCTTTCTTCAGGCGTGCTGCTCTGTGGCGTGCTTCGGCGGCGTGTGCGCTGCCGTTTGTGGTGCTGCGCCGTCTGCTGTTGCGCTGTGTGTCAGTGTTCATCGTCTTCGGTGTTAAATCTCAGCATTTGTTCTATGATGTCGCGGCTGTTGCTAAGTCGCGGCACCTTGTGCTGTCCGCCCAGCTTGCCCTTCGACTTGAGCCAGTCGTTGAACAGGCCCGTGCGCGCCTTCACGATGTCGAGGTGCTGAAGGGTTATGTCCTTGTAGCGCTTTGCCTCGTAGTCGCTGTTTATCTCCTGCAGCTTCTTGTCGAGCAGTGATGCAAAGCGGCTGAGGTCGTCGGGCTCTCTTGAGAACTCGATGAGCCACTGGTGGCGGCACTTGGCGTTGCCGTCCATGAACACCGGGGCGGCTGTGTATTCGAGCACCTCGGCACCCGTCTCGCGGCAGGCGTAGGCAAGGCCCTGCTCGGCGTTGTCGACGATTAGCTCCTCGCCGAAGGCGTTGATGAAGCTCTTGGTGCGTCCGGTGATTATGAACTTGTAGGGATTGGTTGACGTAAACTTGACAGTGTCGCCTATGATGTAGCGCCACAGTCCGCACGACGTTGATATGACCATGGCATAGTTTACGCCTGTCTTTACGCCTGTTATGGGCACTACCGTGGGATTTTCGGCTCCGAACTCGTCCATCGGGATGAACTCGTAGAACACTCCGTAGTCGAGCATCAGCAGCATCGACGGGTCAGAGGGGTCGCTCTGCAGGCCGAAGAAGCCCTCGCTGGCGTTGTAGGTCTCCATGTAGTGCATGCCGGGCGAGGTGATGAGCTGCTCATACTGCTTGCGGTAGGGCGTGAAGGCCACGCCTCCGTGGAAGAACACTTCAAGGTTGGGCCACACCTCCTCGAGGTGAGTCTTGCCCGTAAGCTCCATCACGCGTGTCAGCACGGAGAGCATCCACGAGGGCACGCCGCTCAGGTTGGTCACGTTCTTGTTCATCGTCTCGCGGGCTATGCGGTCGCGCTTTACCTCAAAGTCAGACAGCAGCGCCGTCTGCTTGCACGGCACTCTGACCATGTTTGCCAGCGGGCTGATGTTCTCTATCAGTATGGCGCTGAGGTCGCCCACAAGGCTGTTGCGCAGATTATAGTTGGGCGAGTGGCTTCCGCCCAGTATGAGGCTCTTGCCGTCGAACAGCCGGCTCTTGGGGTTGTTGCGCAGATAAAGGGCCACGGCGTCCTTGCCGCCCTGATAGTGAAGGTTCTGCAGACCGTCGTGACTTACGGGTATGAACTTGCTCTTGTCGTTGGTCGTTCCCGACGACTTGGCATACCACTTTACCGTTCCGGGCCAGAGCACGTCGCTCTCGCCGTGGCGCATGCGGTCGATGTCATTCTTCAGTTCCTCATAAGTGTTCAGCGGCACGTTAGCCGCAAAGTCCTCGTATGACTTCATATTGCCGAATATGTGCTTTCTGCCGTATTCGGTGTCCTTGGCACGGCCCGTCAGATATGCCAGCACCTCGTTCTGAAGTGCCCCGGCCTCGTTGATGTGCCGCTCAAGCTCCTTCTGCCGCGGCAGAAACAACTTGCCAATTATGCTAGTAATGCTCATCTTCTAAGAGGTATTTTTAAGCTGCAAAGTTAGTCTAAACTTTTGTAATACGATAAGATTTTTAATATTCTTAACACGCGCGCACATCTTTACGCCGGGGCCTTGCAGGCTGTGTGGCGTACGTGCTGCCGCCGGCCGTTTTATGAAAGATGCCCTTTCGCCTTGCAAAAGGCCACCTTTCGCCGCCTGAAACATGCCCTTTTGCAGCCCGAAAAGCCACCTTTTGCATGGCTGGGCGCAACGCCCTGTCAGCCAGTCTGTTACAAGTCGCCTTCCGCCTTGGCTGCACAGGCACCGTAAGCAGCGGCGGCACGGCATCAGAAACTGCCTCAAAAACCATGCCATGCCCATGCCACGGCGCAGCCCTTGCCCTGCCGCGGCGCAAAATAAACGGCCCGACATTGTCGGTTTTCAGAAAAAAATCATATATTTGCAGAAACATACCTTACACACATAACAAGCATAACTTATGAGTCATCCACTATGGTCTGATGAATACTGGCTGCTGCTCATGCAGCTCTATCAGCGCAAGCCGGCAGGCATAAAGCCCCTCTACTCGCGCGGAATGGTAGAGCTGAGCCTCGAGCTGCACATACCTCCACACTATCTTTACGAGCAGATGTTCAGTCTGCGCCGTGCCGCCACGCCCCGGCTCGGGCGACTCTGGGCCACATACGGCGATAACCCCAGGCGCCTGTCGCGCGACGTGAAAGTGCTGAGGAGCATGGCAGGATTCAGCAACGCAGCCCTGTTCTACGACGGAGTGGCCATGCACGAGTCGTTCGAGCGCGACTTCAGGCCCATGCCCTCATGCGGCCAGCTCATGCCGATGATGCTTATAATAATACTCGACCAGTACTTCCGACTGACGCCTGCCACGATGGTGCGCAACACGCCCGAGATAGCCGAGCTGTCGAAGCTCATGGGCATAAAGGCCGACGTGGTGGTGGAGGTGATGGAGACGTTCCAGACCTTCGACCCTTATCTCAACCGCAGCAAGGCCCAGCCGTCGCCGCTCACCGACGAGTGCCGCCGCGTGTGGCAGCGCTACGGCAACGGCAACCCCGAAGAACTGTCGTCGCTGGCAGCGCAGCTGAAGGCATATTTCGGCTGAAAACAATGCATACGGAGCAATCGCTAATATTCAGATATAAAACTAATTGGAGAAATGAGAATGACAATCAGGACAACGTTGATCAACGTTATGCTGCAGGTGGCGTGTGTGCTTGCGGCAGGAGCGCAGGTGCAGGAGCCCTGCGGAGTGTATGAGGCAGCCGACAAGGTGGACGGGCTAACCCGCCAAGGCTACATGGAGATAAACATAAAGGAGCCCGCCGTGCCCGATTTTTCGCAGACATTCGTCAAGGGCGCCACCCACAACTTCAGTCTTTTGCCTTCAGACTTCATGAAGAAGCCCTCACGCTATTTTGCCGGAAAGAAAGCCACGGGCTTCATCAAGTATCGCAGCAAGATACTTATCAGCAACACCGAAACCCTGATGCTGACCGACCCCGAGCCCGTGCAGGGCGGCTACAGACTTAAGTGGGCCAGCGACATGGGCAAGACCGGCACCTGCACGATGACCATTGCAGCCGACGGCACGCTGTGGTTCACAGGCCTTGGCACCTTCGACAAGAGCATAGGTCCCGACAAGCTGGTGTTCGTAAGGCAGCCCGGGCAGACCGCAGCCAGGACATATCTGGCAGCCGGAAGCGACAAGCCGCAGCAAGGGGGCGGCACGCCTGCCGCAGACAAGCCCGCTACAGGACAGACCGCCAACGGCCCGAAGGGCGGAGAGACATCGGCATCAGCCGTGGATAAAGGTCAGACCACACTGCCCACCGACGGCACGCCTGCCTACAAGCCCGCGACCGACGCCGCTGGAAACATAATGCTGCCGAAGGCAAGCAGCGGCACGCTGACAGGCAGATGGATAGGCGACGGCGGACTGATGATAAAGCTCAACTCGATTATTAAGTCATACAGATATTCCAATGCCACGTATCACGGATTTATAACCATGGAAGGACCGGGATACATCAGCGAGGGAATCGTAGCCGTGGTGAAGCACTCTGACACCTGCGTCGGCCTTTACAGCATACCGCTCGACACCGATGTCAGGCAGATTCACTACTCTGAAATACATCTCGGCCCAACAGGCCGTGCCTCCACTTACCATCTCTGTGGAAGCGTTGAGGTGCGTTCGCAGTCATACAAACTGATGACCAACACCGCCATCTATAAGCTGAATCCCATAGACACACGCTATTACGGCATGTTCTCTACGGGCAACGAGGTGAGGCCCGTGCCCTTGAACTTCTACTTCAAGCAGTCATACGACGACGGCTACGGCAACGTGAAGCTGGGCTACGGCTGCATAACCTTGTCGTACAACATGGGCAGCTACATCGACAACGACTTCATCTATGACGCACAGATACAGACAAACGGCAGCGTAAGGATAAAGTATCAGTGCGGCAGAACCGAAAACAAATACTCTGCACTGCTGGTATGGAACAAGGGCAGAAAGTCGTGGTCGGTCACTCAGATTAGGCGTATTGAGGGCAGCAGCGACGACTGCTACATGATGAACAGCCCGCAGATAACGTTCAAGGACGATATCATGTAGGCATACGTCTTGTTGTCAGGCTGCGGCACATGGCTGCCGTGCTGGCGTAACAAATAAACAGAAGAGGCTGTCGCGGGTGTAATCCCTGACAGCCTCTCTTGCTTAATTTAACAGAATTAATGATGAAGCAAGTGCGTATGTCTTGCTATGATTTATAGCTCCGCTATCTTTTTAATAAAAGCCTTGCCGTTTTTTATGAATATTCCACGCTCCGGACTGTCAACCTTTCTGCCCGAAATGTCGTATATGCTGCCGTTGCTGCCGTTGTCGGTCAACGTCTGGTCAATGCCCGAAGCCGAGCTTTCGTTTGTTATGTAGACCACGTCTCCAGCCTTGGTCTCTATGTCATAGAGCCAAGTCTCGGGCAGCCTGTTGTTCACGCTCGAGTTGTCAACGTCAATATATTCGTCTCCTGATATCTTCTTTACAGGCATAGAGTAGGTGTAGAACAGCGGATTGGGGTTTTCGCCTTCAGCCTCTTTCACCTCATGTGTGTCCGACTTGATCTTTACGGGCACCCTTAGTCTGAGGTTTCCGCCGAGCGTTGAGCGCAGACGGGCACTCATCAGCTTGCCGTCTTTCCACACCATGTCTTCAAGCACGAAGCCGCCTATGGCTCTCAGACCCTTAATTTCGCCGTCGGCCCATTCGTCAGGAACAGCCGGCATGAGGTTTATAAAGCCGTCGTGGCTTTGCATAAGCATCTCTGCAATGCCCGCCGTACAGCCGAAGTTGCCGTCAATCTGGAATGGCGGATGTGCATCGAACATATTTGGATAAGTGCCTCCGTCCTGTCCTTCGGTCCTGTCTGCCGGCACAAGCGACAGCTGGTCTTTAATCAGCTTGTAAGCATGCTTGCCGTCAAGACATCTTGCCCAAAGACAAACTTTCCATCCCATGCTCCATCCTGTCGACTCGTCTCCGCGGTACATCAGCGACACCTTTGATGCTCTGAACGCAGCCGGTGTGCGGTAGGGAGATATAGCCGTGCCGGGATACAGTGCCCACAGGTGTGACACGTGGCGGTGATGGTCGTCAGGGTTGTCCCAGTCGTCGCGCCATTCCTGCAGCTGTCCGTATTGTCCTATGCGCAGTGGCAGCATCTTGTCGCGCAGGCTCAGCAGCGATTTTGCGAAGTCTTCGTCAGTGGCAAGCGTCTCGGCAGCCTTTGCGGTGTTGGTCAGCAGGTCGCTTACGAGCTCGTTGTCCATGGTTATACCAGCAAAGATGTTCTGTCCTTTATATGCTTTTGGTGAGTTTTCGGGTGAAACCGACGGGCAGACAACCATGAATTTGTCGCGGGGATCCTCTACCATGAAGTCGAGGAAGAACTCTGACGCTCCTTTCATTAGCGGATAAACCTCTTTCAGATAGTCGGTGTCTCCGCTGTAAAGATATCTGTTCCATAAGTGCTGGCAGAACCATGCGTTGGCCGTTGGCCACACTCCGCTGTAGGCTTTGTCCACGGCTCCAGTCATTCTCCACAGGTCTGTGTTGTGATGAAGCATCCATCCGTTGCATCCGTACATGTTCTTTGCCGTTTCGGCTCCTATCTCGCTGAGTTCCTTTATCATCTTTATCAGCGGCTCGTGAAGTTCCGGCAGGTTTGTCGATTCGGCCGGCCAGTAGTTCATCTCTGTGTTAATGTTCACCGTATAACGGCATTTCCATGCAGGGTTTGTGCTGCCGTTCCATTTGCCTTGCAGGTTGGCGGGCTGGCATCCAGGCTGTGATGAACATATAAGCAGGTATCTTCCGAACTGGAAATACAGTTCTACGAGCTGTGTGTCGTTGCCTTCAGCAAAGTCTTCAATGCGTTTGTCTGTAGTCTTCGACGGGTTGCTGTTCTCTCCGAGGTCAAGGCTTACTCTGTCAAACTGTTCCTTATAGTATTCTATATGTTCGGCTTTTGCCGTCTCATAGTCGCGTCCGGCATTCTTCATATATTCGTCAATACGCTTCTGAGGGTCGGCCGAGATATCCTTATAGTTCACAAAATTGGTTGCCATGGCTATGTGGAAGGTTACGGCGTCGGCGTCTTTCACAATCAGCGCGGTGTCGTTCTGTGTCATTGCACCGCCTTCGTTGTCAATTTTTGCATTGACTATGAAGTTCAGTTTTCCAGGCACGTTGTTTGCTGCTTTTGCCGTGGTTCCGCTCAGCGCGAGTGTGTTTCCGCTTACAGAGCGGTCAACTTTCACGCCGTCAGGATAAAACAGGCTTGCTTTCAGGTTTATTGCGCCCTTCTTTGATGCCGTGACTCTGATGATGAGCATCTGGTCGGTGAACGACGTGAAGGCCTCTTCCGTGTAAGTTACGTCGCCCACTCTGTAGGTTACTGTAGACACAGCGTTGTCTATGCTGAGCTGTCTGCGCAGCGAAGAGTAGTCTTTATGGCCGTCGTATTCGATGCGCAGGCTTCCTGCCGGCTGGTATGATGCACCGAATCCGTAGTCTCTGTCGGCCAGGATTTGTGTCTCGGCCAGTGCCTGTGCCTCGTCGCTCTTGCCGCTGAAGACCAGCTGTCGCAGGTTATCAAGATACTTAGGTGTCTCAGCGTTGTAGTTTTTGTAGGGCGAGCCTTTTGATATAGTCTCCTCGTTGAGCTGATATTCTTCGCATACGGGATTGCCGTATACCATTGCCGCTATGCGTCCGTTGCCGAGCGGCAGGGCTTCGTTCCAGTTGCCGGCAGGCTTGTCGTACCATAGCTCCAGCGGTTCTCCGGCATAAGAGCCGAGCGCCATTGCCAGCGTTGTGATGATTGTTAATAGTTTTTTCATTATTGATAGATTTTAAAATAGATTGTTTGTTCGATGCAAAGGTATTGTTTGTGGCAATGCTTATGGTGGACAAATATTTTAAAAAGGTTCAAAATAGTCTTTTTGTCACGACGTAAACGGGGATTTTATGTTTTTTTCTTACTTTTGCAGTAGAATAATGATATTATGAGAAAAGCAAGTCTGGCAATTTTTTGTTTTTTGTTTATGACGTTATTGTGTGCGGCTTCCAACGTGCGTATTGTACATTTTGACAATGACGACGGGCTCGACCACAACATTGTTACGTGTATTATTCAGGACCGGGAGGGGTATATATGGCTGAGCTCGCGCGACGGACTGAGCCGTTACGACGGCTACAGCTTTGTCAATTACAAGGCTCAGCCCGGCGACGGCTGTCCTCTTGAGTCGAACCGTATTGACCAGATTTGGGAGTTGCCAGACAATAATATACTTTGCATGTCGGGACACCGGACCCTCAACCTGGCGGGATGCAAGTATTATGTATTCAACCGCAAGACGGGCAAGTTTGAGGTTTACAGGGGCAAGAATCTGCCCGGAGGCTCATATTATGTGGCCGACGAGAATGTGATGAGGCGCATATCTTCTCTGAAAGAGTATGAAGGCCTGGAGACAAGGGTGATGTGCGAGGACAGGCAGGGAGGCTATTGGGTGCGCACCAACCGCGGCATAGACAGGGTTACGTTTGTGAAGGAGCCTCTGAAGAACACGAAGTTCAGCAATTTTGGCGAAGAAGTGGTCAGAGCCTTGCATCAGGACAGGGCCGGACGGGTGTGGATTGCCGACAAGAACGGCTTTGTGAGGATTGTCGACCGCAACCTGGGCAATGTCAGATATCTGTCTGCCGACGGCAGGATTACGCCTGCTGCGGCTGTATTCGGCCATAACGTGTATTGTATTTATGAAGACCGCCACGGGCAGATATGGCTCGGCACCAAGCCCGGCGGGCTGTTCAGGCTGCGCAGAAAAGGGCAGGGATGGGTGCTCGACCGCTATGTCAGCGGCGGCAGAAAGCCTTTTGGCATTAACTGCAATTCTGTGTATGCCATGGCTGAGGACAGATACGGACGCCTGTGGATAGGCACCTATGGCGGCGGACTGAATGTGGTGGAGAGGCCGGAGGCCGACATGCCGCGCTTTATCAATAAGGACAATGTGCTTTCAGGCTATCCGCGCGGGGCGCTCAAGGTGAGGTGTCTGATGATGACACGTAGCGGAGTGATGCTTGCCGGAACCGGCAGCGGGCTGTATACGTGCATGATTGACGGCAAGCCGCTGCGCCGGCTGAAGTTCTGGCGAAACGTGAGAAACCCTCATGACCCGTCGAGCCTGAGCAACAATGAGGTGATGGCGCTGGCACGCGACAGCAGAGGCAGGATTTATGTGGCCACATATGGCGGCGGAACCAACAAGATTCTGTCGCGCAACCTGCTGAGCAACAACATACGCTTCAAGGCTTATACCACGGCTCAGGGTCTTGCCTCGGATGTCAATGTGTCGTTGGCAGCATGGCGTGGCGACAAGCTGTGGATAGTGTCAGAGGCCGGTCTGACGCTGTTTGACACTAACCGCGATGTTATGATTAACTATATGAGAGGCTTCTTCAGGGAGGGTTTTGCCTTCATGGAGACCATGCCGCTGTGTCTTGACAACGGCTACATGCTCTTCGGAACCACTCAGGGCGTGTTCGGTTTCAGCCCGTCTGACGTCGGCAAGAGCAATTTTGTGCCGCGTATTGTGTTCGGATGCGACGACTATGTTGAGCTTCCGGCCGACAAGAAGAACTTTACGATAGAGTTTTCGGCGCTCGACTATAATAAGAATGAGGATATATGGTATGCCTACCGCATGGACGGAGTGGACGGCGAGTGGATATACACCAAGTCGCATTCGGTAAGCTATGCGGGCATTCCGCCGGGAACGCACACCTTCAGGGTGCGCTCAACCAACGGCGACGGCATCTGGACTGACAATGAACGTACCGTGACGATACACCGTACCCCGGAACTTACGGAGACGCCCCTGGCATGGATGCTGTTTGGCGGGGCGCTGCTTGCAGCCCTGATAGTTATATATAAGGTGGCAAGATATATCAGCCGGCTGCGCAAGGAGGTGAACGAGATAACCACGGTTACTAATGAGAAGATTGAATATCTTAAGAATAAGGTGCATGAGCTTCTGACAGAAAGGCGCGACATGGACGTGGCCGAAGGTGAGGAAGCAGCCGCCGAAACCACCGACAGCCTGTTCAGAAACAAGGCCATGGGATTTATCAATGACAATATAGCCAACTCTGACCTGTCGATAGACGACTTCTGCAAGGCCATGGGCATGAGCCGCACTGTGCTCTATGTAAGGGTGAAGAAGGTTTTTGGTTCGTCGCCCAACAACTTTATACAGGAGATACGCATTAAGAAGGCTCTTGCTTTAATGAAAGATCCGGGCGTGAGCATATCGGAAGTGGCCTACAAGTGCGGATTCTCCGACCCGAAATACTTCAGCCGCTGCTTCAAGAAGACAATGGGCTGCAGCCCTACCGAATATATGAAGAGGGGCGAGACGGCAGAGCCGTAGCGTCTGGCTGAAAGGCGTGTTGCATGCCCCGGTCTTATAAAATCTGATAGGGCATAGTGCCGCATCTGTCTTAATCTTACAGGCAGATTGATGCTTGCAGCTGAAAGCATAATTGTCCCGATGAGATAAAAGGTGGCCTTTCAGCGTGCAATATGTGCCCTTTTGCATCGTAAAAGGTATCCTTTTGGCGGCTAAAAGGGCACCTTTTGTAAAGCCGTTCTTATCATGCTGAAAATCAGCTGGTTAGACGCTGCGTTCGAGCGGCCCTGCATCATGCGTCGTGCAGGCGTGCCGTTCTTGCAGGAATAGCAGGCTACGATACGTCAGAGCCTTGTTATGCATAAGTCAAGATAATAAAAACAGCCGGAGCATATCTCATTGATGATATGCCCCGGCCGTTTTAGTATAGGCGCAGCTTTATTACGGCGCTCAGTGCGTTATTTCATTATCTTTATCACCTTCACGGTGCCGTCGCCCATCTGTCGGCGTATGATGTTGATGCCCTTTACGGCCGATCCGAGCTTCATTCCCGATGTGTTGTATATGTCTTCCTTAACGGTTGTCTCGCTTCCGGCTCCGTTGATGCCTGTAGTGGTCTCGTATGTAGTGCCTTCGCTCAGGCTTCCGTATTCGTTGACAGCCTTTACGGTGAATTTGCCGCAGGTGCCTTCGGCAGGCTTGAAGCTTGTGTCTGTAGATATGCTTACCACCTTGTCGTCGGCGTCAGTTACCACGTAGCATATAGCATATGCCGACTCGTCCCAGCTCAGCGTGCTGCTTGCTGCGTCGTATCTCATGTTGGCAGGAGCGCTCACGGCCTCCATCAGCTTGCGCGGGTTCCATCCGTCAGTGCCTCTTGTTATGGCCTCGTATGTGTATGCGGCAGCCTCCTCGTCGGTAAGTGTAGCCTTGCATGTGCCCGTAACCTTCTGTCCGGTGTCGCCGTCAGTATATTCATATTCGGTGCGTCTGTTGCTCAGGTCAACAGGATTGCCGTCGGCATCCATGCTGTTGTATTCGGCAAACAGAGCCGGAATGGCTCCCATGTTGTTCCAACCCTCAGGCTTTATGCCTATCTTCATCGTAGTGTTGAGCCATACGGTCTTTGGAGCGTTGTGCCACGGGCGTCCCAGCGCCGTCTTGTTGTCGTTGGCAAGCTCGTTGCCGTCTATGGTGCAGTTGCTGAACACGTATCCGAACTTTGTTCCTTCCTTATGACATGGTGCCACGATTACTGATCCGCTTCTGACGTTGTATAGCGTGCAGCCTTCGAGCAGGACGTCGCCTCCGCCGTAGAAGTAGTCTACCGCACCCTCAATCCAGCAGTCTTTCACGTAGTGGCGGTCGGCCATGTTTCTTGAAGAAGTCTGCCATGTGTCCTGATAAGAGCGGAACTTGCAGTTGTAGAACGTCATGCGGTCGTTGCGCGAATACATGGCCAGACCCATCGGTCCCGACTGGTTGTCAACGCCCCAGCTGTTATAGAAGGTTATGTTCTCAGTGTAGAAGTCGCTTGCATTCACCTCAACCACGCTGCTGTAGCCGTAGTTGTCTGACTGCGGATTGTTCGTAGACCATTCGTATCCTACGTCAGAGCTTCCTCCGTTGTTGATGGTATGCTTTATCACGGTCTTCTCCTTGTCCTGTCCTATAAGATGTATGAAAGGCTTGCTCTCAGGTATCAGCACGAGTTCGTCATACTCTCCGTTCTCAACAAATATGAGGTAAGGCACGCTGCTGTTGTCAGGAGCGGCGTCGATGGCCTCCTGAACTGAAGTGAAGTCGCCCGAGCCGTCGGCAGCCACCACGGCGTCGAACACTTTCTTCTCGGGTTGCGGGCGCTGCATTGTGGTAAACTTGAATGTCGTGCCTTCAAAGGCGTTGCCGTTGAGGTCGGTCAGTGCGCCCTTGGGTACAACCACCTCACACTCAGTGCCGTATCCCATGTCGGCATAGGCATAAGTGGCTGTCTTGCTTCCGAATACAGGTGTCATGGCCTTTCCGTTTATCGTTACGTCGCCTGAGCCTGCTTTCACCTTCTCGTTGAAGTGGAGCACCACGTTGCCTGATGCTGAGGCAACGTCAGAGCCGGCCTCGGGCGATGTGGCAACAAGCTTCGGTGCCTCATGATCGTCCTTCTGTTCGTTGTCGGCATATACAACTATGTCGGCAAGATAGAATCCCTCTGTGTCGCTGTCCGACGGCTCGCCGGCCAGTCCGCTTTCGGTGTCGCCTATCCAGCGCACATACACCTGTCCGCTGAGACCTTCGGGCAGTGTGCCCTCAAGCACCATCCACTGGCTGCTCTCGGTGCCGCTTCCCATGTCGATAGAGCTGAGGTCGGTGTAGTTTACGCCGTCGGTAGAGTATTGCATCTTCTGTATCTTGTGCACGCAGGCGTTGTCGAGAGCCGCCAGTGAGTGCACCTTGATGTTCTTATATCCGTCCACTACAAACTTAGCCACAAGGTAGCGTGGGTTGTCCATGTCGGCCCTTTCGGTGTAGCGGCGTATGCAGTTGCGCTCGATGCCGCCGAAGGTGCGTGTGCTTGCGCCCCAGTTGGTTGTCTTTCCGTCGCCTTCATACAGCTGAAGGTTGCCTGTGTTGTCTGTCGTGAAGCTGTAGTCGCCGGGGCGGTTTCCGCGCGGCTCGCTTACGCTGAAGTCCCATCCTACGATGAACGGAACCACGTCGAACGTAGCCGTAAACGTCTTGTCGCCGTTCATCACCACAGTCTTCTGCGCGTCGCTGCTGCCGTCGTTCCAGTAGAGGAAAGACGTTACAGAGTTTGGCACTACCTTCATCGTAACGCTTGTTCCGCTTTCATACTTACCGTCAACGGGTTCCGGCGTGAGCGACACGTTGCCCCATTTGGCTCCGTCGCCGCTTTTGTTTATGTTGAGGGTGTATGTCTCAACCGAAGAATACACGGCTGTGATGTCCATGTCCTTCTCAATGTTGAACGTGTATGGGTTCTCTGTCGACAGTATCTGTCCGTCTTTGTCCTGCCACTGCTTGAATCTGAATCCGTAGTTGGGCGTTGCCGTTATCGTAACTTCGCTTCCGGCCTCATAGTCAGCCTTTGCCGGAGTTACCGTTCCGGCGTTTTCCGGGCTGTTGGTAACGTTCATGTGTACGGCATTTGTGAGGTTCTTCAGCCATCTCGGGTCGCCTATCGGGCCTCCGTCTGTAGCTGCCGTAGCCATGGGCGACTCTGAGGTTATGCTGAAATCGCCGTTTTCAGGGTCAGGGAAAGGTATGTTCGTCAGTCCGAAGTCGGCCAGCGTATAGTCCGAAATCTCTGTGTCGGCCGCGCTTGCCTGGTTGTATGTTCCGTAGTCGGCTATCAGGTTTTTCTCTGCCAGCAGATATCCGCCCGTGGTGTTTAGTATGTTTGGCGTCTGTCCGTCAACGCCGGCTTTGTATATAATGTTGTTTCTGAATGTGTATTCAGAGAACAGTCCCACTTTGTTTCCAGTGTTGCAGATGGCATATTTTGATGCTTTCGACCATTTGTAGACTGTGTTGTTGCTGAATGTGAACAGCATGTCGATGTCTACATTCATTGAGTTGGGCGAGAAGAAGCTCTCTCCGCCTTTATAGTTATATAGTGTAGAGTTGGTTACGCTCACCTCTCTTACGCCGTGTTTCGGGTAGATAAAGTTGTATCCTCCGTCGCCGCAGTCGTGTATTATACATCTGTCCATCTCAATCTTGTCTATCACATGCCCCTCGTTGTTGGTGCGCAGGAAGCATCTGTTAATGGCCGACAGGTCGCAGTTGCGCAGTGTGATGGTCTTTATGTCACCATAGGTGAGGTCCATGAAGTAGCTGTCGTTGGGTTTGATGACGAGCCCCTCCATAATAATTCCTCCTCCGGTTACAGACGCATCGCTTCCGCGGAACTTTACTCCGAACACCACTTCGGCTCCTTCTGCAGCCTTCAGGGTGACAGTCTTGCCGTCTGGAAGATTGATGTCTCCGGTGTATGTTCCCTCTTCCATGAGCAGAACGTCACCGTCTTTTGCTCCTTCATACGTTGCCTTGAACGTAGAAGGGTCTACATTGATGTCTGTGGCGCTGCATATCAGCGGCACAAACAGAAATAATAATAATGCTTTTAGCTTCATGATAGATTTTTGATTTGATTATATTTTTTTAGTGCTCAAAGGTAGATATAATGCCCTTCATGGTGGTTCAAAATAATACTGAAAGGGTGGATAATCGTATATTGTAGCCTTGTTTGGTCCGATATTATGGCTGTTTGGGATTGTTTTCCGCTGTTTTTGCTGTTGTCATCATGTGCATGCCGTTGCCTGTCTTATGGCTTGCGGCTGTAGATGATATAGGATTGTCGTGGCTGATGCAGGTTAAAAAATATGGTTGCAGGGTTGCGTGCATAGTTGTTTTTAAGTAACTTTGCGCTTATGAACAAGATTATATTGCTGTCGGCAGTACTGTTCATGCTGCTTTCGTGCGGCAGGAAGAGTGAGGACAAGGAGGCGTTCAGGGTGGAGGTGATGAACAAGATCACGCCCGTGAAAGACCAGGGGAACAGTTCGCTCTGCTGGGTATATGCCATGCTGGCCACCATAGAGAGCGAGTGCCTGATGAAGGGCGACTCGGTCAATCTGTCGGCTGCTTATGTTGCGCGCAACCTTATGCGCCGGCAGGCTGAGAGATGCTATCTTACGCAAGGCCGGTCGGGCTTCACCACGCGCGGCGTGGCGCCCAGGCTGATACACATGATACTTGACTCGGGCCTGATGCCATACGACTCTTACCGCTCTGAATGCAACTTCAACGTGCTCTGCCGCAAGCTCGACTCGCTCTGCCGCAACGCCGTAGGGAGGCGCACGGGGCTCGACGCGCTGATGAGGAGCACGGACAGCATGCTCGATGATGTGATTAATCCCGTGCCGCTGCACGTGTGGATGCTCGGGGCTGAGTACACTCCGCAGCAGTTTGCGCGCAGCGTGTGCCGTGACGATGAGTATCAGGCGCTGACCAGCTTTACGCATATGCCGTTTTATGAGGACGTGGTGCTCGACGTGCCCGACAACCGTTGCGGCGACAAATTCTACAATGTGCCCATAGACACGATGATGAACCGCATTGAGAGTGCGCTGCGCCGCGGCCACAGCGTGTGCTGGGAGGGCGACATAACCGAACCGGAATTCTCGTTTGAACGCGGCGTGGCACGTCTCCGTGACAACCGTAGCATGGCGTCGCAGGATGAGCGTCAGCGGTCGTTCGAGACCTTCCGCACCACCGACGACCACTGCATGGAGCTGATAGGGATAGCCCGCGACAGGAAGGGAGACCGCTATTTTATATGCAAAAACTCGTGGGGCACAGGCAATCCTTACGGCGGACTGATGTTCATGTCAGTGGCATACGCAAGGCTTAAGACTGTTGCCGCGGTTGTACCGGTGGACACTGCCGACCTGCGCCGCATCCGTTAGACCTGTGGCATGTATCCTGCCGGACGGCAGAGTCAGCCGTTTTACAGTCCTGTAAGCATCCTTCCGCATAGCGGTATGTATGCTTTAACGCTGTAAAGGGTATGTTCTTGCGTTGCGATATGTATGCTTTAACGTTGTAAAAGCTATGCTTTTGCGTTGCAATATGTATGCTTTTGCATTGTAAAAGCTATGCTTTCATGCTGCGATATGTGCCCTTTTGCGGTGTAAAAGACGGCCTTTTGCAGTGCGGCTTGACATGGGGCAAAGAGCCGTCGTGGCGTGTGAGAGTGTAGATCAGTATGTTTATAACGATATATTTATTTTGTTTTTTATGAACGACAGAAAGTTTTTGAGTGATAACATTAAGGCAGTGATACTTGATTTTGACGGCACCGTGGGCAATTCGCGCGGTCTTATAGTGCGCACAATGCAGCAGACTATAAGGCGTCTGGGGCTGCCGGAGAGAACCGAAGAAGAGTGTGCGTCGATGATTGGGCTGCCGCTGAAGGAGACATTCACGAGGATTATCGACATGGACGACGCCATGGGCGACCGCTGTGCCGAGGTGTACAGAGAGATATTCAAGGAGAACAACCAGCCGGGAGTGGTGAGCCTGTTCCCCAACGTGCGCGAGACGCTCGACGCAATACACCGCAGCGGCAGGATGATAACGCTGGCGAGCAGCCGCTCGAGGGCGTCGCTGCTGGGCTTTGTGGCCGACATGGAGCTTGGCGGATACATATCCTACGTGCTCGGTGCGGGCGATGTGCCCAACGCCAAGCCTGCCCCCGACATGGTGGTCCGCACGATGAAAGACCACGGACTGAGGCCCGACGAGTGTGTCGTGGTGGGCGATACTGCCTTCGACATAGGCATGGCTCATGGCGCCGGCGTGTGCGGCGTGGGCGTTACTTACGGCAACGGCAGCCGCGAAGAGCTCGAGGAGTGTGGCGCCGAGTTTGTGATTGATGATTTTTCGCAGCTTTGCGGCATCCTGAAAATCAACGGATGATGCCTCGGTGAGGCTGCATGTGGTGTGGTAAACAATAAAACAAGATAAAAGCATCGGCACGTGTCCCTGCGCGGGAGCTGTGCCGGTGCTTTTATCTTTGTTCTGAAAACGCGGCTGCTTCGGCTGCCGCTATTATATCTTCTTTAGACATCTGGCGTGGAGTGGCAGTGATGTCCGACAGGTCAAACTCGCTGTCAGCGCTGCTTCCGGCCTGCTTTTTCTCTTCAGGTTCAGGTTTTACGTTGCTCACGGGCTCGCTGCTTTTTGCCTTTTCGGGCTGCTTGCTGTCGCCGGCGGTGATGATGAAGTCTTCCTTCTGCTCGATGTCCGGAACCACCACTACGGGTTCTTCCTCCATCTTTGTGCGGTCGGCCTTGGCTGCAAACACGGCGTCGATGAACTGCGGCTTGCGCCTCAGGCTCTGCAGTGTCTGCTTGCTTGCCAGCTGCTGGCTCTCCTTCTTGGAGTATCCCTTGCCCGAACCGCCCTCGAGTCCTTCAACGATGGCCTGATAAACGAATATCGGGTTGTTGTTCTCGTCGCGTTTCTGCTCTATGAGCTTGAAGTCGAGCTTTACGCGGTTCTTCTGGCACCATTCAATGAGCTTGCTCTTGAAGTTGACCTCCTTGTAGGCCACCTTGTCGAGATTGATAAGCTGTGAGAGTATGCGTTTCTTCATGAAGCGCATGCATGCTTCGTATCCGCGGTCGAGATAGATGGCTCCCACGAGTGCCTCGAAGGCGTTTCCGTCCATGTAGCTGTTGTGTGACGAGGAATGTCCGTTTGACATTATGAGCTGGCTGATGCCAATCTCCTGTGCCAGTTTGTTGAGAGTTTCTCGCTGCACAATCTTGCTTCGGGTGTTGGTAAGGAATCCTTCGCGCTTGCCTTCGAAGTGTCTGAACACGATGTCGCCTACAATGGCGTCGAGAATGGCGTCGCCCAGGAACTCAAGCCGCTCGTTGTTGACGGGGCGTCCCTTCTCGTTGCGCTTGGCTATGCTCTTGTGGAGCAGTGCCTGCTTGTAGAGACTGATGTCGTGGGGATAAAAGCCGATGACGTTGAATAAAGAAGAATAAAGCTCCTTTTCCTTGCGGAAAGGGAGCTTCATTTTATCAATAAAGTTGTTAATCATCATATTTCTTGAAGATAACACAGGCATTGTGTCCGCCAAAGCCGAAAGTGTTGCTCATAGCGGCGCGCACGGTGCGCTTCTGTGCCTTGTTGAATGTGAAATTGAGATTATAGTCTATTTCTTCGTCCTTGTCGTCTTCTTCGTGGTTGATTGTAGGCGGTATGATGTCGTTCTGAACAGACAGAACGCTTACCATTGCCTCAACGGCTCCTGCTGCTCCGAGCAGGTGTCCGGTCATTGACTTGGTAGAGCTGATGTTGAGCTTGTAAGCTGCATCGCCGAATACCTCCTTAATGGCCTTAGCCTCTGAAATGTCGCCCACGTGTGTAGATGTTCCGTGAACGTTGATATAGTCTATGTCCTCCGGTTTCATGCCGGCGTCGTCGAGCGCTGCCTGCATAACGAGCTTTGCTCCGAGTCCTTCGGGGTGAGATGCTGTTATGTGGTATGCGTCTGCGCTTTCGCCCTCGCCCACCATTTCTGCATAAATCTTAGCTCCGCGAGCCTTTGCGTGCTCAAGTTCCTCAAGGATGAGGCATCCTGCGCCTTCGGCCATTACGAATCCGTCGCGGCTTGCGCTGAACGGACGTGATGCCCTCTGCGGGTCGTCGTTGCGTGTAGAAAGGGCGTGCATGGCGTTGAAACCGCCAACTCCGCATCCGCAGATAGCTGCTTCGGCACCTCCGCTCACGATGACGTCAGCCTTGCCCAGACGGATAAGGTTGAAGGCGTCGGCGATGGCGTTGGTTGAAGATGCGCAGGCAGATGTAGTGGCATAGTTGGGGCCGTGGAATCCGTAGTGGATTGATATCTGGCCGGCAGCGATGTCGCTGATCATCTTGGGGATGAAGAACGGGTTGAACTTAGGTCCGTTCTCCTTGTGCAGGGCGTTGTAAGACACTTCGTCCTCGAAGGTCTTGATACCGCCGATGCCTACGCCGAAGATTACTCCGATGCGGTTTTTGTTTACTGTCTCCAGGTCCATGGCGCTGTCTTTAACGGCCTGCATTGCGCTGACCATGGCCAGCTGTGTGTAGCGGTCGAGCTTGCGCGCTTCCTTGCGGTCGATCCAGTCGTTGATGTTGAGGCCTTTCACCTCGCATGCAAACTGGGTCTTGTACATGGAGCTGTCAAACAGTGTAATAGGAGCTGCGCCACTGACTCCGGCCAGCAGGTTGTTCCAAGTTTCCTCGGCTGAAAGACCTACCGGGGTTACAGCGCCCAGTCCTGTTACTACTACTCTTTTTAATTCCATTTAAATAATTATCGGAAATTATTATTTGGTGTTAGCCTCGATGTAGCTGATAGCGTCACCTACAGTGGCAATTGTTTCTGCTTTGTCGTCAGGAATAGAGATGTTGAATTCTTTCTCGAATTCCATGATGAGCTCTACAGTGTCAAGAGAATCTGCACCAAGGTCGTTTGTGAAGCTTGCTTCAGGCTTTACTTCTGTTTCATCAACACCAAGTTTGTCAACGATAATAGCTTTTACTTTTGATTCAATTTCTGACATGATTGTAATGTTTTAAAAATGTTTATAAATAAATTCCAATTCCAAAAATCGGTGCAAAGGAACGAATTTTTATTTAAGTGTGCAAATATTTTTGCAAAAAAAGAGCCCAAACTTGCACACATGCCGTTATAGTGTGCAAGTTTTGTTGTCTTTTTACACCGTTTTTGTGTTGATTTTGTCGGTTTTGTTGAATTTTGTGCGCACACAGCGGGCATGTTGTATATAGACAGCTTACGGCCCAGTCGGCGGCATGCGGCATAAATGCCTGTATTACAGAGGGTTGCAAAAGGGCATCTTTTAGACGCTAAAAGATGCCCTTTTGGAGGACGAAACATGGCCTTTTGGAAGGCAAAAGGCCATGTTTTGCAAGACGGCCCTGCCGGGCGTATGCCAAGGCGAATGGTGGTCGGTCTTCATGCCGGCCTGCTGGCGCCGCTTATCCGCATATCGGGCGTTGTGATGCAGACTGCTTTTGGCTTTATGTCGGGCTTGTTTCCGCTTGATTTTTCGCAGGCATAGAGGACTTTGCCAAGAAGAAACGGGCGGAAATATGCCGATAGGACATGTGAAGACGGCCGGGGCGTGGATGCACACTACGGATAAAGCCGGATGATGCCTGCTGGCCGTTTTCCGTTTATGCAGTGCTGTGTGAATGTGCCGCAGGCATGATTACGCCCTGCCTGCGGGGGCCGACTCGCGCCGCAGCGGATAGTTGCCGCGCAGCTCCTCGAAGCTCGAGGGTGATGCCTTGAGGCGCGCCGAGTCGTCGAGCGGATTGTATAGCTGCAGGCTCAGGTCGTCGGGGTCGTCGGCAGCAACGAAGTCCTGAGGCAGTTCTGGCGGACTGATGATGCACGGCACGCTGATGCCGAAGTGGCGGCATAGGCCGCTTATCACCATGTTGTCGGCGTTAGCCTTGCCGTCGGCGCTGTAGCCTGCTATGTGAGGCGTGGCTATCCATGCCCTGTCCATGAGCCTGAGGTTTATTTGCGGCTCGTGTTCCCAGGTGTCTATCACGGCATCTTTCACCTTATTATATATAAGGGCGTCGAGCAGCGCGTCGTTGTCTACTACGGCTCCGCGGCTCGTGTTTATTATGACAGGCCTGCGCTGCAGCCGGCCGAAAAAGTCGGCGTCGGCCATGTGCAGCGTGGGGTGGGGGCCGTCCTTTACGAGCGGCACGTGGAACGTTATCACGTCACACTGCTCCTCGATGTCTTTCATCGCAACAAACGTGCCTGCGTCGCCCCGTTCCTGCCGCGGCGGGTCGCACACGAGCACGCGCATGCCCATGCCGGCTGCCACTTGCGCCACCTTCGACCCTACGTGTCCGCAGCCCACGATGCCTATCGTTGAGCTTTCGGGGCGCATGCCCTTATCTCTTTTGAGCAGTATCAGCACCGAGCGCAGATACTGGGCCACTGAGGCAGAGTTGCATCCCGGACAGCTCATCCATTCTATCCCGGCGCGCTCCATGTAGGCTGCGTCGATGTGGTCGAAGCCTATGGTGGCCGTTGCCACGAACCTTACGCGGCTGCCGCTGAGCAGCTGCTCGTCGCATCGGGTGCGCGTCCTGACAATCAGGACGTCGGCGTCGCGCACGTCGCCGGGTCCTATCTCGCTCCCCTTCAGATACACGGCGTCATCTGTTATGCGGCTTATGGCGTCGCGTATGTAGGGAATCTTGTCGTCAATCACAATTTTCATAATAACAATGATTTATGCTCCGCGGTGCACGCAGCCATAGCGTTGTGCAGCCGCCGGCGTTCAAATACAAGTCCAAAGTTACGAAAAATATTCTGTTTTGTTGGCTGATTAAAAATAATTTATTAGCTTTGCATTTAATATAATAGCGCCGTCAGCGCTCCGGCCGGACATGCCGGCTATGCCTGCGGCACGTCAGCAGAAGTATTAACTAAAACAAGAGCAAATGGCATTTACCGAACTTTGTAACGAGATTTTCAGCCGGGCGATAAACGACTATCACCAGGCCGACGACGTTGACACCAAGGTGAACAACCCCTACGGAGAGGGCACGATAGAGAACAGCCTGTATATGAAGTGCTGGATAGACACCGTGCAGTGGCACCTTGAGGATATCATACGCGACCCGCAGATTGACCCGGCAGAGGCTCTGCTGCTGAAGCGCCGCATAGACCGCAGCAACCAGGACCGCACAGACCTCGTGGAGCAGATTGACAGCTGGCTCAGGGACAAGTATAAGGACGTGAAGGTAATGCCCGACGCACGCATAAACACCGAGAGCCCAGCATGGGCCATCGACCGCCTGTCGATACTCGCGCTGAAGATATACCACATGAAGGAGCAGACAGAGCGCGCCGACGCCGACCCTGAACACCGCGAAAGGTGCAGGGCCAAGCTGGATGTGCTGATGCAGCAGCAGGTTGACCTCGGGACAGCCATCGACCAGCTGCTCGACGACATCGAGGCCGGCAGAAAGTACATGAAGGTTTACAAGCAGATGAAAATGTATAACGACCCGGCCACAAACCCGGTGTTATACGCCAAAAATAATAAATGAGGACAGAGCACATACTCATAATGAGATTCTCGGCCATGGGAGACGTGGCCATGACCGTGCCCGTGGTCTATTCGCTCGCAAGGCAGTATCCCGACGTGAGGATAACCATGCTGAGCAAGCCCTTTGCGCGCCCTTTCTTCGAGCGCATGCCGTCCAACGTGAGCTTCATGGAGGCTGACATCAAGGATGAGTATGACGGAGTGAAAGGGCTCAACGCTCTCTACCGCCGGCTTACGGCAAAGAACTTCACCGCCATAGCCGACTTCCACAGCGTGCTGCGCTCCGACTATCTGCGCATGCGCTTCAACATTGACCGCTACAAGGTGGCTCACATCGACAAGCACCGCAGCGGCCGCAGGCAGCTCGTGGCCATGTCGGACAAGAAACTCGTGCAGCAGCCGTCGCCGTTCAGCAACTATGCCGATGTGCTTGCACGCCTGGGTCAACAAGGACTATCACCTCGGCCTCTTACTTTCGAAAGAAATCACAGATCACTTAAAATAAGCAATAACAGAGGAGGCGAGAAAATAAATCTCGCCTCCTCTTCTCTGCTAATCAAGCAACCTCCTCCCATAAAAAGAAACCCCAAGCCTAGGCTTGGGGTTTCCAATTTTAAAAGTGATACAAGTCTTCGATAATACCAGCTACTTTTTTGATATCCCCTAGCATCCCTCGCATCTCAAAGTCTGCTAGCATAGGGAAGCCAAAGCGTTGACTGTACTGCTTGGCCGTTAGGCAATATTGATTATTGAAGTTGCGGTTCCCAGATCCCACAACTCCCAAGCATTTAGTGGCATTGTCTCCGTAGGCAATAAAGTCTGCTACATCGGTCGTTAGGATCTCCACATCCCCATTATCAACACCATTTCCTCCTTCAAGATAGGTAGGTAGAAAGGCGATAAAAGGAGTATCGACTTCAAAGAAGGGCTTCCCTTCTTTGACCAGGTCTTTGACATGGATCTTTTCAATGACCAAGTCAGGATACTGCTCCCATAGATAGTCACTGAGGCGACGGACAAAACTTTCAGTGTTTCCACTTAAACTGATATAGACAAAACATACTTTCATTTTTTTCTCCAATCAGACCAGCTCCTCTTTTTTGTCCAAAATTAGAGGAGCTTTTACATGCTATAATCTAAGCTTGAAGGTCGCTAGCTGGTCTATTTTTCAATTTGTAGAGGAGGATTCCCAAGTAAACAAGGGCTACAACTACACTCAAGACAAGGGCATATAAGCTAGAAGCCTGTAACAAAGTCCGCAATTTATCTGTTGTGATCACCGACATGGAAGAACGATAAGACCAGAAATTGTGCAAGCTTATTAAGAGGAAGGCTCCAATTTGACCCATATAGGCATAGGTTGCCTTGACAATATCCTTTTTAGATAGGAAGAAATAGCCAACAGCAATCAAGCCCCCAATCAAAAGAGATATCAATAACCAAGCAATCGGTCCGCGTAGTGCTACGATTAATTTTTCAAGGAAGGCTTTGTATTCTTCCCGTTCAAGAGCAGTGGTTAAGTTCAAAGAAGCTGCCATTTCATCTGTGACCTCCACTTTAGCCAATCCAAAGAAGGACTGAGCAGTTAATAGAGTTCCCATCGTTGACAGGGCTAGTAAGACATACATATAAATCGGATTTTTCTTCATTCTATTTCCTCGTTTCTAATATCCATACTATTTATTATAACGTGAACCGAAGGGAAGCGCAAGTTTAGATTTTCCCAGTTATCCTATACAAAAAAGCTCCCTCTAAATCAGGATATGATCCAAAAGGAGCTCCTCTTTTATAAGTATATTGCTTCTAGAATACTGAAAGCAAATTAGTTCAAGTGCCAGATATCTTCGTTGTACTGAGCGATTGTACGGTCAGATGAGAAGAATCCTGCTTTAGCAATGTTGACAATCACTTTATCCAACCATGCGTCACGGTCTTCGTAGTCAGCAAGCATTTGCTCTTTGACTTTGATGTAGTCTTCCAAGTCAAGAAGAGTCATGAACCAGTCTTTGTTGATCAATTCGTTGTAAAGACGTTCTAAGCGTTCTTTCTTACCAACTGCAAGAACAGCGTCGCTGACGATGAAGTCAACCAATGGTTTGATAGCTTCACGAGCGTAGAATTCGCTTGATTTGTAAGCTTCTTTTGCGTAAAGGTCGATAACAGTTTCTGAATCTTCACCGAAGATGTAGATGTTTTCGTCTCCAACCAACTCAGCGATTTCCACGTTTGCTCCGTCCATAGTACCAAGAGTCAAAGCTCCGTTCAACATGAATTTCATGTTACCAGTACCTGAAGCTTCTTTAGAAGCAAGTGAGATTTGTTCTGAGATATCACATGCTGGGATGAGGAAGCTTGCTGCAGTAACGTTGTAGTTTTCAACCATTACCACTTGCAAGTGTGGTGCTACTGCTGGGTCGTTTGCGATCACTTCTGACAAGCAAAGGATCAAGTGGATGATGTCTTGAGCGATTGTGTAGGCAGGAGCTGCTTTACCACCAAAGAATACTGTGATTGGACGAGCAGGGATATTACCAGCCTTGA